>Ga0180009_10000080_pt1 | contig 173667 bp, 165 predicted proteins | sample OS_PC_MetaG_FD_123537 | JGI IMG/M metagenome (GOLD analysis project Ga0180009, IMG submission 123537) | Groundwater microbial communities from the Aspo Hard Rock Laboratory (HRL) deep subsurface site, Sweden - OS_PC_MetaG | ecosystem: Environmental > Aquatic > Deep subsurface > Groundwater...
ATAATCGATTTCTTGTTCAATCGTATCTTGTTGAGCAGTCATATTACTCATCGTTATCTCTCCTCATAATCAGGCAATCTGCTGTGTTACCGGGCAAGCCTCAACACAGGCGCCGCATCCGGTACACAATTCCGGTTTTATGCTTCGGGCCCGTTTTCTGATTTTAACCTTGATGTGACCGGCCTGGCCTTCAACTGATTCAATGTCTGCGTAAGTAATCAGTTCAATGTTGACATGTCGTCCCACTTCAACCAGTTTGGGTGACATGATGCACATGGAGCAGTCATTGGTGGGAAAGGTTTTGTCTAACTGGGACATGGCCCCGCCAATGGATGGTGTCTGCTCAACGATGTAAACATAATATCCTGAATCCGCAAGATCCAGCGCCGCTTGAATTCCGGCAATACCACCGCCTGTGACAAGAACGGACCCGATGGTTTTATTGTTATTCATAAACATCTCCTTGAAAATTCTATAGTTTTGCTTTTTTGGCCTGTGATTTTTATTAAAGCCCGTATCCGGCAAGATCCGGGCCCAGGTATGTCCGTTCGTTTTCACCGAGAATGCCCATGGAAAGGCAGATCAGTGTCCACAAATGGACGGTATGGTATTGTGCATTGAAATGATGGGCCAGATCTTCGATCTGGGCATGACAGTTATGGCAGGGCGTCACCACATATGTGGCACCGGTGGCCATGATCTGGTCGAATTTTATTTTTCCGTATTGCCGGCGGTCTTCATTGAAGCCTGCCTGAAGCGCGCCGCCGCCACCGCCACAGCAGTAGTTATTGGATTTGCTGGGTGTCATATCCACAAAATTTTCTTCACCCACCACTTTTTTTACAACATATCGCAGATCATCTGCAAAGCGGTCTCCCAGGGATTTTCGAACAACGTTGCAGGGGTCCTGCACGGTGAACTTGATATTGTTTTCATTCCACCTGGAATTGACATCAAGTTTTCCTTCCCTGATCCACCGGGCATAGTATTCCACAATACTTTTAAATTCAAAATTGTGGGGGATGTTGAATTTCTGGAGACCTGACCAGACAGCAAAAAAGGAATGACCGCATTCCGTATTGATAAACACCTTGCATCCCAGTTTATCAATATGGGCTGCCTGGGCCCTTACAATTTTTTCCCAGGAGTCATCATCTGCCAGGAACATGCAGTAGTTTTCTCCGCCCCAGTACTCGGAATAATATGTCCAGTCCGCTCCTGCCTTATGCAGGATTTTCCACAGCGGAAGCAGTTCATCCGGTTCTGTAACCGGTTCCCTGGAATTCTGGTTCAGGGCAAAAAATGCACCTTCCCGGTCGATATCCACTTTCAGGTCTTCAAAACCTTCCTGCTCCCGGCATTCCTCAGCCAGGTCTTCCACGGTGAATCTGAAATCTTCAATCGGGACGCCCATGGCCCCGCCCCGGGATCTGACATGTTGGTCGCAGGACCCTAAAATTCCTTTGGGGCGTTCTTCACGGGGCCATTGTGATCTAAGATAGTAGATAAGCTGGGGGATATTCAGACGCATGGGGCAGACATCATAGCACCGTTTGCACATGGTGCAGTCCCACACCCAGGGATGTCGTTCAAGTTCTTTATCCATGCCCAGAACGGCCATGCGTATAAATTTTCGCGGATCCATCTCCATGATGCCTGTGGCAGGACAGCCACCGGAACAGGCACCACAGGTAAGGCAGGCACTCAGATTGCCATCGGGGACCAGTTCTTTGACTTTCTGTCTGATCCCGTTTTCGTTTTTTTCAAGCCGTAAGATATCCAGCATGACAATATTCCCTCCAAGGGTTGAATTTTTAATCTATTCAAGCCCATGCCCTGATACAAAAGGGAATTATCTGTCTGTCAGGATATTAATACATGGCAGCAAGTGCTTTCCCAAAAATAGTCTGCATCTGCCGGACACGGGCAGTGCTACTGAAAAATACTCATTGTCTTTTTGGAAAAGCCTGCATTTTGTTCTCCTGAAGGTTTTTAGCAACCGTATTTATCTACTTTTCTATACTTCATCAGGGTAAATCAAATATATAAAAATCGAATAAGTTTCAAATTGATAATTCAGATATATGTTTTGAACAGTATTGAAATATTTAATATCCAGAGCGTCTTGCACAGGATTAAGAATTCAGTTCATCTGTGCAATAATAAGTGTCATATGTATTGTAAAACCGTTTGTTTTCTGTTAATTTTTTCAAGTATTTCTTGATTTTTATTTTTCAAAACATTTTCAGAACAATTGTAGCGCCAGGGCTTATTTTTATCCAGGAACAACCATTTCACTGTTTTTAGAGGAGAAAAAATGCTGGGATTTAAAAATTTACCAATACTGATCAAATTTTTATCGGTTGGGGTCTGCACAATGATTACGCTGGCGGCTGTATTGTTTTTTCTCTATTATAAAAGTGATCAACAGCAGACAGTGGCGTCTTTTGTTGAAAAAGCAAGAGCCATCTGTCTGGTTTCCGAATCTGTGCGGGAAGAGATGGAAGAAAAATGGCGGCTGGGACTTTTTTCAACCGAACAGATGAAAGTGCTTGCAGATGAGGGGAACCGGGAAAAGATGCTGGCCATGATTCCGGTCGTCTCCGCCTGGAAGGCATCCATGAGAAAAGCCCAACAAGGGGGATATACATTCCGGGTACCAAAATTCAATCCCCGGAATCCGGAAAATGAACCTGATTATGGGCAGGAAATAAAAATTGAGGGCCCGGCGTTAGAGAAAATAAAACAGGAAAATCTGAATGAATATTATGTGATTGATGAACAGAACAATGCTGTCCGGTATTTTCTTCCGGTCCGGCTTTCCAGGGTATGCCTTGTGTGTCATGGTGATCCGGCACAGTCTGAAACCATCTGGGGACGTGATGACGGAAAGGATCCCACCGGCGGAGAACTTGAAAACTGGAAAGAAGGGGAAATCCACGGGGCGTTTGAAATTATTCAGTCTCTGGATGCTGCAGATGCAGCACTCCGATCCCGGGTATTAAAGGCCATTTTAATTGTGCTGATAGGTGTTGTGCTGGCAGCAGGCGTTTTCTTTCTTGTCACCCGGATGATCACCCGGCCCATTGTCAGAGGCGTGTCTTTTGCAGACAAGATAGCCAATGGTGATCTGAGTCAGAACCTTGAAATTGATCAGAAAGATGAAATCGGGGATTTGTCCATGTCCCTGAATCATATGGCCCAGACTTTACGAAAGATGATCGCAAAAATAAATGAGAGCGTGGATACGCTCAATATTTCTTCAAACAGCCTGACAGACACATCAGGTGCCTTGTTTAAAGAGTCCCAGGGCACATCTGAACTGTCTGTTTCAGTTGCCGCAGCAGCCGAGGAGATGAGCAGCAACATGAATTCTGTGGCCGCTGCTGTAGAGGAAACTTCAACCAATATCAATTCCGTATCAGCGGCAGCTGAAGAGATGAGTGCTACCATAAACGAAATTGCCAGGAATTCTGAAAAATCAAGAGAGATTACATCCGGTGCTGTGGAACAGGCCCGGAGTGCATCTGCAAAAGTTGAAACATTAGGGAAGGCTGCCAAAGAGATCGGACTTGTGACCAAAACGATAAATGATATTTCAGATCAGGTCAATCTTCTGTCTTTGAATGCAACCATTGAGGCTGCCAGGGCAGGAGATGCCGGTAAAGGCTTTGCGGTCGTTGCCAATGAGATCAAGGAGCTTGCCAGACAAACGGCTGAAGCAACTGAAGAAATCAGTGAAAAAATTAAACGTATGCAGGATTCTACGGATGAGGCTATATTGGAAATCAGTAAAATTTCCGGCGTGATCAATGATGTCAATGATATTGTTTCATCTATTGCAGCAGCGGTTGAAGAACAGTCTGCTGTTACCCATGAAATTGCCGAGAATGTTTCCCAGGCATCCTTAGGTGTTGCAGAAGCGACGGAAAATGTTGCCCAGAGTTCGACAGTAGCCTCAGAGGTGGCAAGGGATATTTCTGCGGTCAGTCAATCCGCAGAACAGATATCCGGTCGCAGCAGATCCGTCAAGCAGACAGCCGATGAGCTGGCAGAATTATCAGGTTTATTAAAAGAAATGATGACACAGTTCAAGCTGGATAAATAAGGGGATCCATCAGCAGGATTTAAACAGGGATCAATATTTAAAAAAGATCAATAGGCGTTAATGACAATGGAGACTGTACCGGTTCTCGGGTCCGTGACTTCCTTGAATTCAACCTTGTAAATTGATTTTTCAAGGACCAGCCGGGCGATCCTGCCTTTAATAATGGTCCCTTTTTCACACTGATTCTTTATTTTTACTGTTGCGGTGGCTTTGCTCACAGACTTCAGGTGGACGGCGTTAAGCTTTTCTTTCAAAACAGAAAGTTCCCTGATTTCATTTTCAATTTTTTCAATATTCTGTGAGTTATTTTTAATTTCCTGTTCAATGGCAGCACGCCGGGCTTTAAACTGGGTTTCAATCTGTTCCAGTCTGGGTATGAAAGGTTCATCCTCATTTGAGTGTTCAGGTTCAGGATCCATTTTTTTTCTCAGGTCTTCCAGCAGTTTGTCCTGGGACAGTTTTGCTGTGGATATGAATATCTGATTACAGAATGCAAGGGCGGATTCAGTTTCCGGAAGTCTCAGGTAAAAGGATTTCACAGATGAAAAATCCGGCAGGCTGTACAGGTATTTCAGTTTGTTTTCAAGACCTTCATGCTGGTACAGTTCCGGGGCTTCAATGATCTCAATGATATTTTTAAGTATTTGCTGTTCGGTCAGGTGATTTTCTTCCTGCAGCCTTTCTGTTTCATATTCTTTTGTCAGTTCCTCGATTTCTTTTTCTTTTCTCAATACAGGCAGTTCTGCCATTTTGGTTTCAATGGTATGATCAATAACCGGGCTTTTATCCCCGGGTTTTAAACCGAATTGAAGAATGGAGGGTTGATTGTTTTTGCCCATTACCACATCTTTCAGTGTCATGCCGCTATACGCCATGATCCGGGAACCCGAAATTTTTGAATTGACACCAACAAGCTCGCCGCCTGTCCGGATTCTGGCGTTGATAATGGATTTGCTGACTTTTACTGAACCCTGACAGGTAATATCTGTTTCCTGGATGGATTCCTGGCCCTTCTGGATCTGATCGGTTCCGATATTGCCTTTTACATCAATATCTCCGGTGCAGATGAAACGGCCGATCAGATCACCCTGGCGAATCAGGGAGTGGCATCTTAGAATTGCATCAGGGGTCAGGTTTGCCTTTAATTCCACTATTGCAGATTGGTAGGTTTCCTGAGTGTCTTCACTGATACTGCCTTTAATAATCTGGATTTCAGATTTCTCAGTCATGGGCTCAACCATAAGACTGATGCCGTTTTTTAAAACAGGCATGCCGTCTGTCACTGCAATAAAAACAGAATCTTTCCGGATCACACCGCGTTCGGCATTTAAAATGCAGGCAGCGGGTTTGTCCGGTTTGATCAAGTATCCCAGCACATCTTTGCCCGGTCGGCCTTCTTTCCCCGGAATAATCCGGGCCAGAACCGTTCCTCTTTGAACGCTCTGTGATTTTTCCTGTTCATTTTCAAAATAAAATTCAACGGTTTCATTCATGCACGGCTCAACAGGATATCCTTTTGCCACAAGAACCGGGGTGTTTTTGTCCGTATTCTGAATAAAATCCTCAATGATGGTGTTTTTTACAATACCGAACCGGATGCCGGCCCTTTTCAGCCAGATCAGAAATTCATAGGTGAGAATGTCCTCATGGGTGTCAGTCAGCTTTTTTGCAAAAACCTCCACTCCGTCCCTGGAAATCTGACAGCTAAATATTTTGTTGAGTTTCTGAGCGATTTTTATTTCTGATTTGGCCGTATAAAGCGCTTTTTCAAGATCCAGTTTTCTTTTCTCGAACTGTGCCTGTTCTGACAGTATGGTTAGAATATCATCCTCGGACAAACTGGCCGTCTCCTGAAGAATATGACCGAGGAACCGGGGCTTCCCCGTGGTTTTTTGTTCAGTTTTCTGGATATCCAGAGCGGCATTTACCTGGTCTATGGTGGCCAGACCCTCTTTAATCGCCAATACGCCGAATCTTTTGTTGACCGCTTCTTTTTCCAGGGGGGTTGCACCGATATCATTCAGGGCGTCGAGAAGATTTTCATCCTTGATCCGATTCTGGGTCAACAGGATTGAGACCCGGTCTGTATGGGAAATAATATTATTTTCAACTAAAATATCTCCCAGTTTGATATTGATACGGTATTTTTTAAAATAGTCTTTCTGCTGCTCCAGTGCCCTGGTCACATCTGCTTTAGAGGCAAAATGATTGGCAATGGCAAGTTTGCCGAACTGGCTGTCCTGACACAGGGTTTGCAGGTGATTATCAAAGATGGATAAGCAATCGATATCTTCATCAGAGATCAGGTTTTCCTGCCTGAAAATATCAGTGATTTTTATATCAGGATTTTCTTTTGCTTTTTGCTCCAGGCTGTCAATGATTTTTTGTTTTTCAGACGGATCAATGGACAGATAGTCAAATGCCAGGTCAAGGACATGTATATTCTGTCTGAAAATATCAAAACAAATGACGGCTGGATTCATTTGTCCGCAGCGCAATGCAGAGCCTGTTCGGTAAACAGGGTTGAAAAGCATTTGTTGCAGGAAATACAGGCAGCTTTTCTTGTGTCTCCTGCAGCCCATCTTTTGATCAGATCAGGCTCCCGGATCAATGGTCTTGAAAATGCAATATAGTCTGCAAAACCTTGTTTGACAGCATTGTGTGCAATAGGATAGGAAAGAAATCCCCCTACGAGAATCAAGGGCGTTTTGATGTGTTCCTTGAATTTTTGTGCTGCATTTTTATAATAGGCTTCCCGGTCTTCGGATTTTGCAGTGCCGGGTCTGGCAAACAGAAATTTACCTGAATCATGGGTTCCGCCGCTCATTTCCACCGCATCTATGCCTTTTTCTTCAAGATGCCTGCAGACCGTGATCATTTCATCCGGGGTAAAGCCGTTTTCAAGAAAATCTTCTGAATTCATTTTAACCATGACCGGAAATGAAGTTCCCACCCGTTTTCTGATTTCCGTATATACTTCCAGCAGAAATCTTGCCCGGTTTTCCAGGGGTCCGCCATACTCGTCAGTTCTCTGGTTATAGAATGGAGATAAAAACTGGCTGAGCAGATAGCTGTGGGCCGCATGGATCTGGATGGCATCAAAGCCTGATTCCACAGCCCGCTGTGCGGCATCGCCAAAGGCAGTTACGGTTTTTCTGATATCATCAAGGGTCATGGCCGAAGCTCTTTTGACCTCTTTTTTAAAAACCTGTGAGGGGCCGACAGGGGGATGGGCGTCTTTGCCGATCCCCCTCCAGCCTGCATGGGCAAGCTGTGCTGCGATAATGCCGCTATTTTCATGCACCGATGCGGTGAGATGTTTTAACCCTTCAATCAGTGTATCTGAATATATCCCCAGCTGACACGGGCCTGCCTGGCCTTGTTGTGTAATATAGGCATGCCCGGAGATAATCAGTCCGACATCTGCGCGGGCAAGCTGAACCATGCAGTTTTTCAGCCGCTCAGTGCAGGACCCGTCCGGTGCTGCCATTGCCTCATAGGTTGCTGACCGGACAAAACGGTTTTTTATCGTCATTCCATTTATCTGTGTCGATTCGAATAATTCAGGCATGATGCACTCCACTCAGGGTTAGATGGTTTTTTATATGCTCATCTCAAGGATTTGTTTGGAAACATCCGGCGTGATCTCTTTTTTCTCTCCCAATTTAACCATCCCGTGGGCAGCAAGCTGTTCAATGATGGCAGGAATGGATTCTTTGGCAATGCCGTAATCACTGAGTTTTGTTTTAATGTTCATGGCATGAAAAAAATGTTCTGTTTTTTCAATGGCCTGATCAATTTTTTCATCATCACTGCCCTGGGTGATGCCCCAGATCCTGTCCGCATACTGCAGCAGCTTTTCTTTTTTGCTTTCTTTTTGGGTTTTAAGAAGGGACGGCAGCACAATGGCCAGGGTCTGCGCATGATCCACACCATGGAGTGCAGTTATTTCATGACCGATCATATGGGTGGCCCAGTCCTGGGGAACCCCTGCGCCGATCAGTCCGTTCAGCCCCAGGGTGGCACACCACATCAGGTTTGCCTTGACATCATAGTTTTCAGGTTCAGCCAGAGCTTTCGGGCCTTCTTCGATCAAGGTCAACAGCAGGCCTTCGGCAAAACGGTCCTGAACTTTGGCATTCACAGGATAGGTCAGATACTGCTCGATAATATGGACAAAAGTATCAATGACCCCGTTGCTGACCTGTTTTGGCGGAAGCGTATAGGTGGTTTCTGGATCAAGCACGGAAAAAACAGGATACACCGCCGGATTTGAAAACGGAATCTTGGTATGGGTGGCTTTAATGGTGATGACAGATCCGCAGTTCATTTCAGAACCGGTTGCAGGCAGGGTGAGAACGGTTCCAAAGGGAAGTGCGGTTTTGATCTTGTATCCGAAGGTGGAAAGAATCTCTGAAGGATCTGCCTCATATGGGACAGCCGCTGCAATGAATTTGGTTCCGTCAATGACAGATCCGCCGCCCACCGCAAGAATAAAATCCACCTTTGAATCATGAATCTGTTTGACACATTTCATCAGGGTTTCATAGGAAGGATTGGGCTCTATCCCGCCGAATTCTGACAAATCATATCCGGCAAGGGCGGCTTTGACAGCATCCAGAATTCCGTTCTTTTTAATGCTTCCACCACCGTATGTTATCAGAACTTTCGAGCCTGTGGGGATGTGCTTGTTGATATTTTTAATCTGGTTTTTTCCGAATAATATCCGTGTCGGATTTTGATAATTAAAATTGAGCATGTCTCTCCCTTTTTTCTAAATTTTAGTTGGCAGAATGTTAAAAAAAATAATATATTACTTGCATAATTGTATGCTTATATTTATCTTAAAAAAATAAATCTGACCAGTTCTAATATTTTATTTAACAAAAATTTGTTGGTTGATGCAAAAAACCTAACTTTTATTTTGGATTCAAAAAAAATGAATGAAAAAACCTATGGGACAAACAATCTGACAGCGGATCAGATGTTTGGTCGAAAAAAAGAGGCAAAAGAAGCCGGGCACACGCATTATTTTACGGGAAAACCCTGCAAATACGGTCACATATCTCCCAGATATGTGTCAAGCGGGCAATGTGTTTTTTGTCAGCAGATGGTGTATCAGAAAGATGATGACGAGGAATTAGGTCCCGAAGAGATAAAAATTAAGGAAGAGCGGATAAAAAAAAGAAAAGAATATCGTCAGCAATACTGGCTGGACAACAAAGAGCGGTTGTCCAGACTGCATACTGAATGGTACAGAAATAATCGCAAAAAGGAAAATGAAAGGGATCGTAAACGATACAGGAAAAATCGTAAAAAAGTCATTGACCGGGTAAAGGCGTATTATCATGAAAACCGGGATGAAATTCTGGAGAAGAAAAGACAGTTCAGGGCCAATAATAAGGGTAAAATCAAGGAGCAGAATCGAAAATATTATTTGAAAAAGAAAAAGGAAAGACAAGAGGCTCTGGAAAAAGAAAACAAAGGGGAATGACATGGAGAAAAAAGTGCTTGTTTCAGTGGCCCAGGGCATAGAGGAGATGGAGGCCGTGACCATTATTGATGTGCTCAGGCGGGCCGGAGCACGGGTGACCGTGGCTTCCGTGGATCAGATGATGATCAGGGCTTCCAAAGGTCTGGAGTTTAAGGCCGATTGTCTGATAAAGGACTGCATGGAGGAAGACTTTGATCTGATTGTATTGCCCGGCGGGGTTCCGGGGGCGCAAAATCTCCGGGATTCAAAAATCCTGGAACTCCTTTTAAAACGACAGGCACAGCAGAACAGATATTATGCAGCCATCTGCGCCTCCCCTGCAGTTGTCCTGCATCATTACGGGCTGGTGACACCGGGAAAGGTAACCTGTTTTCCGTCTTTTTCACAGTTTATTGATAATGGAAATACGCTGAATGAAAATGTGGTTGTGGACGGCAACTGCATCACCAGCAAAGGCGCTGGAACTGCGTGTGAATTTGCATTGAAACTGGTTGAACTGCTGTATTCAAAAGATAAAAAAAGTGAGGTTCGAACCGGGCTTGCACTTGCCTGATATTTTTGTTTAACGTACCCGTTCTTCATGGGTGTATATATTAAACCGGTTATTTCTTGCAAAGCCAATGATGGTTAAACCTGATTTGTCCGCCAGCCTTACAGCGCCAAGGGTGGGGGCGGCATTGGAAATCATCACAGGAATCCTTGTCCGGATGATTTTGCCGACAATCTCCAGGGACATCCTGCAGCTTACGGTTGCTATCTTTTGGGATGTTTCAATGTCATTTAAAAGAACATGGCCTGCCAGTTTGTCCAGGGCATTGTGACGGCCGATATCTTCAAAATACGATAAAACTGCATCTGGACTGCAAAGGCCTGCGCTGTGGACAGCACCGGTTTTCTGGAACAGTTCAGAGTGATCATGGTGCATCTGGATCAGGGTATTTACCTGGTCAACGCTTATGGTAAAATCTGTGTTTTGACTGATGCTGATTCCGGCTGTTTTATCTTGCAGCAAACTGCCGCCGCTGGAGCCTTTGATTTGAAGCCCATTTTTAAAATCAACAAGTCTTTTTAATGCTTTGGCATCCAGCTGAATATGACACTGTTTTTTTTCTTCCAGCATATCTATGCTTTTGATATCTGTTTTTTGATGGACAATGCCCTGGGTAAATAAAAAACCCGCCGCAAGATTCTGTGTATCTGTCATGGAAAAAACCATCTGAAACGATTTTTCATGATTGACGTAGATATCCAGAATATCTTCGTCAATGATATAGTCTGTGATCTGTCTGCGACTGTTTTTGTCTGCCTGAATGATATTGATCTCGTGAATAATATTAATTTCGTGAATGATATTTGTTTTTTTCATCAGGATCTCCGTTTTTATAAAAAAAATTTTTGTGCAATGCCATCAGCCGGAATTGTAATTTATCCTGTTAAGTCTCTGAAAACAAGTTTTTAGCAAGGATAGTTTTCCAGCATTCTTTCACTTAAAATAAAAACCCCTTGACGTAAAATACCAGTCGGTATATTCATACCAGATGTAACCTGAAAAGTGGTGATATTGTGAACGTATCTATCATCGGGCACGACATACCGATTGGTATAGAAAAATTAACGCAAGGGCGCAAAAATAACCAGGGGGAATAAAACAATGGGAAAAGACGTGTACAAAGAGCTGTTAGAGGTGATGAAATCCAGGGGGGGTGCATACTCCGGAGCAGATATACCTGAATTTTTTGAAATGGTTGAAGAATTGTTTACACCTGAAGAGGCCCAGGTGAATAATGCCATGCCAAAGGGGCCGTTTACAGCATCTCAGATGGCACAGATCATGGGCCAGGATGAAAAAAAGATCGAGACGATACTTGAAGAAATGTCGAACAAAGGGCTTTGCGTGGGTGTGACCGTGGATGGTACGGTGTTTTATAAAAGTGCGCGGTTTATGATCGGTATTTTGGAATTCCAGTTTATGCCGGGAAGAATTACCGAAAGAGACAAAAAAATTGCCAGATTGATTCATGCATACAAGACAGCCGTCAACAGGATTGAAAAAGATCATCCGCTTCCTGCGGTTTCCGGCATCCGGGTCATTACGGTAGACAGCACGGTTCACCCTGAAGATGTCGTCCATACCTATGACCAGGTCCAGACCTATATAGACGAGAATGAACTGATTGCCATTGGCGCCTGTTATTGCCGCCATGCCGCCCTGTTACGGGGTGAAGATATTCATGGCATGCCGACAGATACCTGCATGCAGTTTGGTAATTCAGCTCAATTTGCCATAGAGCGCCTTGGGGCCAGAAAGGTTTCCAAAAAAGAGGCCAGGGAAGTGCTGGATAAATCTGAAGCAGCCGGGTTAATACACATGAGCCAGAATATGGCTGACGGCATCGGATTTATCTGCAATTGCGACCGCTGGCACTGCACACCAGTCACCCAGGCATTAAAGCTTGCCAGGCCGTCTTTGATCATGGATTCCGGGTTTAAACCCCAGTTTGATCCAGATGCCTGTGTGGCGTGCGAAACCTGCCTGTCCAGATGTCCGTCCGAGGCGCTTGCCATGGGAGACGATGATCTGCCCCATGTCAACATAGACCGGTGTTTTGGATGTGCGGTATGTGCATCCGGCTGTCCGTCAGATGCCATATCAATGGTCCATAAACCGGGTTTTGTTGAACCGCCGAAAACTGCAAAGGATTTGAGCAAGGCCATAAAAGGGATGGCATGATCGATCGCCCAGCCCATTTTCAAAGCAGCATAACAGGGGTAATCTTGGGGGCTTTTTATGCGGTTATACATTGGACAATACTTGAGTGCTAAATTTTACCCTTTGACGCTTTAATCAGGCTATTGATCCCGGATAAAAGCACTTTAAAACTTTTTGAGCCATTGGATTTTAAGCATAGATGAGGGGCAATAGCGCGAGAGCCAGAAACTTTGTCGTATATATTTTTAGTAAGTTTCAACAATTCATCAGATGGACTCGCAATAGAGTCAGGATCTCTAAACTTTCTGCGCTGTTGCTGTTTTTCAATTCCCTTTAAGCCAAGTCCCTTTTCGACAGCAGCCAGATCTCCAAGGTAGAAACTCTCCAACTCATGGCAGGCAATTCTTACTATCGCTTCATTCTTGTCGGCCTCTTCACAAAGTTTGATTAATTTTGATTTAATCGTTTTACAATCTCCTAAATCTTGATCACGCATAATAATGAAACTGCAATTAGGAGTTCTCCATCCGCGCAACTTTAATTTTAAGTTTTTTTCTAAATCTTGTTTTCCTTGAAACACTATATAACGGATCTGAATATTTTCAGGCAGCATTCGAGGAAGAACACCCGCAAGCATTTCCTTTGCCGAAGGTTCTTCAAGAAAAAAAACGATAGTTTTCATGCAGGATCAGCTCCTTCCAGAAAACCTTGCTCCCAGAGATAGCCCATCTGATCGCCTTCAGCCATATACACAACTATTTGTTTGTCATCCTTTGCACGTCTAATTTGAGAATAGCCATCTTTTTTTACCAACCAAAACACTTCGTCTATCCTGGTGGCATTTAAAAAATCTGGAGAATGTGTTGAGACAAAGACTTGACCCCCACGATTAGCATAAGCTCTGAACTCCTCAGCTAGTTCCCATAGAAGTTTAGGATAAAGTTGATTTTCGGGTTCCTCCACACAGAGTAATGGATGCGGGTTTGGATCATATAAAAGCGTTAGATAAGCAAGCATTTTAATAGTGCCATCAGAAACATATCTAGCAAGAAAGGGGTCTTCAAAGACACCATCCTGAAACTTCAGAAGAACTCGTCCCTCTTCAGTCGTTTTGGAGTCGACATTGCTTATTCCTGGAACTCTTCTTCTAAGTAGATTAAGAATTTTTTGAAAAATCTTTTCATGATGATTATGCAAATACTGAATGACTAATGATAGATTCTCACCTTCACGAGACAAATGCTCGGCATATCCCGCATCTTGTTCGGGCCTTGCTTTGCTAATATGAAAATCCGAAACATGCCAATTCTCAATAAGATTTCCGAGTGTCATAACAGCAGGGAATCTTGCGAACTGAGCTAATCCTTTAACCGCAAGAATGTCAGGAGATTTCAAAGTCTGCTCTTCTCTATTCAAATCTTTTACATCAGTCACAGAATCAAGTTCATTAGTAACTGCGGTACCCTTTCCTCGATTGAAATCAAGAAAGTGCCAGGGCTGGCCACTACTTCCTCTTCTATATTTCAATATCTCCCGCTCAATTATTCCCTTTCCTTTTATTTCACCAATTTGCAAAAAATAAGTTGTTAATGGGCTTTCTGGTTCTGCTCGGAATTTTAATTCGATCTCTATCGATCCCTTGGAATCTCGACTACGTACTTCTTGAAATCCCCGGCTTCCTCCAAGCCTCATTAGAGCAGTATTCACGTTTGTAGTAAGAGCATCACGCAGAAAACCGAAAACACTGAAAATTGAGCTTTTCCCTGTACCATTCGCTCCAACAATAACGCAGAAATTTGGCAAATCCTTTATTTCTGCATTTTTAAAGGCTTTAAAATTCTTTAGCCTTATCGATTCGATTTTCATGCTTATTTCCCTCCTACGACTTTCATTTCTTAAAAACACTATATGTCAGTTAAATTCGTATCAATATTTCCAATATATGTAAATATTTTATAATGAAAGAGATCTTTTTCATACTGTTGGAATTTATGAATACTTGCATTTTTTTTGGCCTGTTATTCTTTTACACCAAGGTATAAATCTTTTAACTGGGAAGGTGTCAGGAAAGATTTTTGCTGTCTGGCGGTTTTTCTTACAAGGGGTAGAAGTTTTCCGGCCGTAGTTTTATCTATATGGATGCCCAGATTTTTTATGGCGTGTTCAATGGAAGCACTTCCTGAATGATATCCAATAACATATTGTGTTTTTGTGCGGCCAACGCGTTCCGGTGCAAACAGCTGATAAGATGAGGCATCCTTTAACAGTCCGGAACAGTGAATGCCGGATTCATGGCAGAAGACATTTTTTCCCGTAACAGGTTTTGAATCGGAAAGGGTGATTCCGGAAGCTTTAGTTACCAGATCACATAAATTTTTGATTTTATCTGTACGGATACAACCCGTATAACCACCGATTTCAAACAAGGCCATGACCACTTCTTCCAAAGCGGCATTGCCGGCCCGCTCGCCTAAACCGTTTACGGTGACGCTTAACGCATCTGCCCCGGCTTCCACAGCGCTGACAGCATTGGCCGTTGCCATGCCCAGATCATTATGCCCGTGGAATTCAAGACCCAGCATGGGGGCGGCGTGTTTCACTTTTTTTACCAGAGATATGACTGCCATGGGGCTGATCATCCCGACGGTATCGGCCAGTCGCAGACGGTCCACGCCCTGGTCAAACGCTGTCTGGGCAAACAAATGCAAAAAATCCCCACGGGTGCGGGTGGCATCCTGTGCCCCCACAGATACCTGGTCAAAATATGTTCTGCAAAACCCCACCAGGTCCCGGAGTGTTTCCAGGACCCAGCTTTCAGTTTTATCAACGGTTTTTAAAAGTACAGAAGATGTCGGAAAACTGATGTGAACGCCCGGCGTGCCGCAGGATATTGCTTTTTCAATATCTTTTGGGTCTGCCCTGCACCAGGAGGAAAGCATGCAGGGCAGATTCAGCGCCATGATCTGTTTGATGTCCTGGCAGGCCTGATCTCCCATGGCCGGAATGCCTGCTTCTATCTCATCCATTCCGATGTCGCAAAGGGCTGTGGCAATATTCAGTTTCTCCGTTGTATTAAAGACAACACCCGGCGCCTGTTCTCCATCCCGAAGGGTGGTATCCACCATCCATATTTTTCGTGAGCAGTTCAGTGTTCCCATGATGTTTTTCTCCGGGTTTATTCCAGCAGATATTCCTGTGCAATTTTGCCATCTTCAATGGCATCCAGAATTTCATCAATGGCATCTTCTGATTCGACATTTCCGTACCAGGTGTTCTGGGGATACACCACCATGACCGGGCCTTCATCGCACATTTTCAGACAGCAGGTGGATGAGACAATGACGTTTTCAAGTCCCCGGTCAATGATTTCATTTTCAATATAGGCCAGAAAATTAATGGAATTTTTCCGGTGACATTTTCCTTTGGGTTCTCCTGTGGGTCTAAAACTTGCGCATACAAGTATGTGGTGTTCTGGTTTTTCCATTGTTATTTTTCTCCTGTTGGTTTTTTTACATGCATCCCATTCCTGCGCCGGAGCAGGAAGCATCACATCGAAACGGTTCTCTTTTAATCAAATGGTTCATGTTCTGTTTATTTTTTACAGCCATCAGGATTTCATCAATCAGGCCTTCAACCATGAGAATCTGATATCCCTTATCTGTGAGGATTCTTTTGGGCGAGTTTCCCACTCCGCTGACTAAAATGAGATGACAGTCTGCAAGTTTCTGGGCCATGGCATTCCATCGAAATTCCTTCTGGCCGGGTTCGGGCATTTCCCGGTGTTCAATCAGTGTGGGAGTATCTTTGTTAATATCATAAATGGACAGGAAAGTGGCTTCGCCCAGGTGCTGGTTGATAAGCACGCCTTCTCTGGTGGCAATCGCAACATAGGGCAGGATGCCGGTTGTGCCCGTGATTTTTTCTGCACCGGGTATGGTTTCAGGAATTTCAACGGCTGTGGGTTCTTTTAAGGTTGCGCAATCCTGAAGGCTGTTCAGCAAAGACATGTCGGGTGCGTCATCCAGCATGCCCACAGCATCGGCGCGGCAGCGTTTGCAGTGCATCATCTGGGGTATGTATTTTTTTGCCCGGGCCTGGATTTTTGCAATCTCCTGTTTTGAAGGTTCTTTAAGATGGGAAAAATTGGAGCCTTCATTGGGGTAATAGGGCATACAGTTGAGCAGGTCCACACCCATCTGGGACATGCGTTCTGCAATTCTTGTGACATGGTGATCGTTGATGCCGGGCAGAACAATGGTGTTTACTTTGACAATGATGCCGCGTTCTTTTAAGCCTTTGATGGATTCCATCTGCCGCTCTAAAAGCAGGCGAGCGCCTTTTTCCGGAGACAGGGATTTTTTGCCGGTTCTCACCCAGGCATATATTTTTTCACCAATCACAGGATCAACCGCATTAACGGTAATGCTGACATGACTGACATTGACCTTTGCCACTTCATCCAGATAATCGGGCAGATTCAGGCCGTTGGTGGCCAGGCACAGCAGCATGTCCGGCCAGGTTTCATTGACCATTTTGATGGTGTCCAATGTCTCTTCAGGGTTGGCAAAGGGATCTCCCGGGCCTGCAATGCCCACAACCGAGATATTCTTTTTGGCAGCCATGACTTTTTTTAAATATTCCATGGCCTGGTAAGGGGACAGAATGCCGCTGCTGACGCCGGGCCGGCTTTCATTGACGCAGTCAAATTTTCTGTTGCAGAAATTACACTGGATATTACAGCGCGGTGCAACCGGAAGGTGAACGCGGCCATAGCTCTTGCAGGCATCTGGATTAAAGCAGGGGTGATTTTCTATATTCATTTTTCGTGTCCTTATGTTTACATATATGCGTAGCCAATGTCTGATGTATCCTGACGTTTCCGGAGCAGTGTGTTCACAATGGTGTCAAACAGCTGCTGGGTTCCTTTGTACCCGATGTGGAGGATGCGGGACCCGCCCACCCGGTCATGGATGGGAAACCCGGCCCTGACAAGGGGGATACCCAGATGCCGTGCCATGGGGTAGCCTTTTGAGTTTCCAATGGCAAAATCAGGGGCAAGTTCTCTGGCATGTTTTTCCATTTGCGTAAAATCCATTCCCTGGTGAACAGACACCTGTTTTAAAATATTTTTAGGAATGATTTCATCCAAAGCCTGTTTTAACAGACCGCTTTTTCCGCCGGAAGCGCACAAAACCGGGATAACCCCGATTTCGGCAAGAAAGCCTGCCATGGCAGTAACAAAATCTTCTTCGCCGTATACAATGGCTCTTTTTTTGGAAACATATTTGTTACCGTCCACATAGGAATCAATGAGTCGCCCGCGCTGGCGCTTGTATTTTTCCGGGATGACTTTTAACGTCAGCTGTTCCAGGTGTGAAAAGAACAGATCAGTGGCTTTGACCCCCATGGGAATCCCCAGGGAGACACAGGGGATATCAAAATTATGTTCCAGCCAGGAACCGGCTGTTTTCTCGCCTTTTTTTCTCACACTTCCAAGAATAGAGCCAAATTCCATGGACGCTGTGGCCAGATTCATTTCCTGGATGGCCCGGATGGGTGTGCCGCCCTGCTGGATGGCCTGGTACTCCACCCAGGACGGGCCTTCAAGCCGTTCTGAATAATCCGGCAGCAAGGTCATTTTTGTTTTTACATCCATAAAGATTTCTTTTAAATGCCGCAGATCTTCATTGGACAGCATGCCGGGAAACAGATTTATTTTTTTCTTGGCCCGGGGTTTATATTTTATCTTGATGGTATCGGGATTGCACTGTTCCACCACTGCCTGGACTGCATGATGGAACCCGTCCACATGGGTGCCGGTATAGCTGGGGGTGGAAACATGAACCAGCATGGCCGGGATGGATGAGGTATCCATGCTGTTGATGATCATGGCGACATCGTCTCCTATGGTTTCACTCAGGCAGGTGGATGCAATTCCGATCATCTGGGGGGTATACTGACGGGCCACATTTTCTATGGCCAGCTTCAGGTTTGCGCCACCGCCGAAAATGGCTGTTTCTTCGCTGAAATTAGAGGATGCAATATCCACCGGTTCTTTAAAATGACTGATCAGATATCGTCTCATATATGTTGAACAGCCCTGCGAACCGTGCAAAAGCGGTATGGTGCCTTCTATCCCGTGAAAAACCAGGGCAGCCCCGAGAGGCGTGCACATTTTGCAGGCGTTGCGTGTTGCTGTGTATGGTTTTGTTTTTATCATGGCTTCATCCTTTTATCCCGTTTCTGGGAACAAGATCCCATATGGGGCTTGTAACGGTTTCGTGGACTTCTCTGGCAAAATTGATCATGCCTTCAAATCCTGCCAGGGGTATTTTTCTTTCATGATTGTGATCACAGAACCCAATGCCCAGTTTATAGGCAATGGGCCTTTCTTTTACCCCACCGATGAAAAGGTGGGCATTTTTTTCCAGCACATATTTGGCCAGTTCCAGGGGATTGGCATCGTCCAGGATCACGGTTCCAGGGTTGCACATGTCTTTTAAAACTTCATAGTCTTCTTTGGTGCCGGTCTGGGAGCCGACAAGGACCACTTCCATGCCGATATGCCGCAGGGCCTTGATCAGGGAAAAGGCTTTAAAAGCCCCGCCCACATAAACAGCGGCGCGTTTTCCAGCAAGATCTTTTCGGATCTGTTCAAGTTCTGGCAGCAGGTTTTTGACCTCCTGCTGCACCAGCCGGGTGGTGTTTTTCATAATATCGGGATCATCTTTAAAAAAGGATGCCACATCATATAATGCGCTGGATGTATCTTCGATGCCAAAATAGGATACCCGGATATAGGGGATGCCGTATTCAACTTCCATTTTCCGGGCAAGGTGGGTTAATGATCCGGAGCACTGGACAACATTCAGGCAGGCTTTTTTTGCCTGCCGGATATCACCCACCCTGCCGTCACCGGTCATGACCGCAACGGTGTTTACACCCATCTGTCTGTAATAGTCCTTGATAATCCAGGTTTCCCCGCCAATATTAAATTCGCCCAGAATATTAATACTGTGAGGGATTTTTTCCAAGGGTTCCGTGTTCATGTCAATGAGTTTGAACAACGCATCACATGCAGCTTTGTATCCGTCTTTTTTGGTGCCTTTAAATCCTTCGGAATGCACCGGCAGTACCGGAATATTGACTTTAGCAGCAACTTTTTTACAGATCATTGAAACATCATCACCGATAATTCCCACAATGCAGGTGGAATACACAAAAGCAGCATTGGGCTTATATTCTTCAATCAGTTCCAGCAGGGCCTGTTCCAGTTTTTTTTCACCGCCGTAGATCACATCCAGCTCGGACAGATCTGTTGAAAAACTCATTCTGTGGAGTTCCGGCCCGCTGGACAGGGCCCCCCGGATATCCCAGGTATAGGATGCGCATCCGATGGGCCCGTGAATAAGGTGCAATGCATCGGCAACCGGATAAAGGACAACCCTTGAGCCGCAGAAGACACAGGCCCGCTGGCTCACAGATCCTGCCAGACTCTTTTTTTCACAGGTCATATCAAACTCATCTGTGCCTTTGCGGTAAATCTGGCTTTTTCTTTTTTCCAGTATGGATATGCTTTTCATTTTCAGTGTCCTTTTGTCTACATCACCAGTTCAAATTTTTCTTCAGGCGCATCGCGGTCCATACGGTCGAGCAGCACATCCAGAATTTTTTCCAGAAGTCTCATGCCGCCTTTGTAGCAGGTGGTTGGAAAATATGAATGCCCCACACGGTCCGTGATGGGAAATCCATATCGAACATAGGGGATATCATCATCCTTGGCCATGTATTTGCCGTAGGAGTTGGCAATGAGCAGATCAACGGGCTCATTTTTTATCCACTGGTGGAGCTGGAACATGTCTCCTGCAGCCTTGACATTTACGGTGCAGGGCAGGTGGGATGTCAGTTCTCTGATCCGGCTTTCAAATGCCTTTCCAGGCGTTCCTGTGACAATGTGAACCGGCAGCATATCAATGTTGACGAGAAATTCCACCAGTGGGATAAGATGATCCGGATCTCCTGCCAGGGCGACTTTTTTATGGTAAAAATACTGATGCATATCTGTAATGATATCCAGAAGCTGGCCGCGTTCCTGGGTGATGATGTCCGGCACGCTGACACCGGCAGCGATTCTGAGCGCATTAATAAACCGGTCTGTGGCTGCAAGACCAATGGGAATATCCTGCACCTGGCACGGCACTTTCCATTTGGCATCCAGCGCTCTTGCAGCATCTGCAGAGGCAAGCGGCCCTAAGGCGATGGTGCCGATACTGTCCGCGCAACTGGTCAGCTCTGCTGCGGTGACCCCGCCTTTGGGGAACATTTTATATTTTCCGGTCTGGGGACCGTTCAGGACCCCTGAAGTATCCGGAAAAATAATGGGTTTGATCCCCATAGCCACGGCAACCCGTCTGATTTCCGTCATATCCGAGGGCTCAACAAATCCCGGGATGATATTGAATTTGCCATTGTGTTTGCCTGTGGCTTTTGCAAAATACATTGCCATGGCTTTGGTCATATTGGCAAAGCCTGTAACATGGGAGCCCACATAACTTGGGGTACTGGCATGGATCACATGCTTGCCTTTAGGTACTTTTCCTTCTGCAACGGCCTTGGCTGCAATCTGGTTCACATCATCTCCGATGGTTTCGGACAGGCATGTGGTGTGAACCGCAATGATATCCGGATCATAGGTGGTGAAAATAGTGTTGATGGCCTGAATCAGGTTGGCCTGGCCGCCGAAGACGGAAGATCCTTCCGTGAAGGAGCTTGTCGCCGCCATGACCGGTTCTCTGTAGTGGCGGGTCAGTGTACTGCGATGATAGGCACAGCACCCCTGGGAACCGTGGCTGTGCGGCAGGCATGAGTTGATCCCGAGGGATGCATACATGGCTCCGATGGGCTGGCAGGTTTTGGCCGGATTGATGGTAAGGGCCTTCCTGGGTATGATTTCTTTGGTTGTATGTCTGAGCAGCATTTGCGCACTTCTCCTATTGTTATTAAAAATGGTAGACTTATTCCCACACATATTTGGCTGAAAGTTCAGGGTTTTTCTGCCAGGGCGCTTCAAGATAGCCCCAGACTCTGGAATTGACCATCCTGTCAATTTCTTTGTAAAAATTGATAGCCCCTTTAAAACCGGCATAGGGTCCGCCGGAATCATATGAATGAAGCTGCTTCATGGGAATGCCGCTTTTCTGGACAGCATATTTTTCCTTGATTCCGGCACAGTAAATATCAGGCTTGTAGATTTTGAGCAAAAGTTCGGTTTCATACTGGCTGATATCGTCAATGACAAGGGTGCCTTCATCCATATCCGGCATCATGCCCTTGTAATCCTTGAACTCATATCCCTTTTCTTCCAGCGCCGTGATCTGCTCGGCTGTTTTTCTGGGTGTAAATTTTTCTTTATCCGGTTTGATATCCAGTTCTTCTATATTTCTGGAATCCGCATCAATTTTGATTTGAGGAATCACTTTGCGGCCTTCATAATCATCTCTGTGCGCAAATTCATATCCGGCTGAAACGGTTTTCATGCCGATTTCCTTGAACAGCTCCTGGTAGTGATGGGCACGGGAGCCGCCAACAAAGAGCATGGCAAGTTTGCCTTCACAACGGGATCTGACATCCAGGCGCACTTTTTCCACTTCCTTCATTTCTTTTTCAATGACCTCATCCACCTGTTTGATCAGCTTTTCTTCTTCAAAATATGCGGCAATTTTTCTTAAAGATTTTGCAGTGGATTTAGCCCCGATAAAATTGATTTTGATCCAGGGAATACCATATTTGATCTCCATCATATCTGCCACGTAATTAATGGACCTGTGGCACATGACCGTATTCAGATCTGCCGTATGGGAATTGGCAAACTGGTCATAGGTGGAATTCCCGCTGAATGTGGATACCACACTGATACCGCAGTCCTTTAATATCCGGTCAATTTCAAAACCATCACCGCCGATATTGTATTCACCCAGCAGATTGATTTTATATTCCGCATCCATGATGGTGTCGTCCTTGCCCACGATGTGTGTAAATACGCCGTTGTTTGCAATATGGTGACCGGCAGACTGGCTGACCCCCTTATATCCTTCGCATGAAAATCCAAAGATATTGATGCCCAGTTTTTCTTTCATCTCCCGGGCAACAGCGTGCACATCATCACCGATCAGACCCACAGGACAGGTGGAAAAAATGCTGATGGCCTTGGGTTTGAAGATATCATAGGCTTCCTGAATAGCGGCTTTGAGTTTTTTTTCTCCGCCAAATACAATGTCCTGATCCTGCATATCTGTTGAAAAGCAATAGGTCATATAATTTTCATGATCATCTGACGGTGGCTTGGTCTGATTTCTCCGGGTCAGCCAGCTGTAAAATCCGCATCCGATCGGACCATGGGTGATATTGACAATATCTCTTGTGGGGCCCAGGATAACGCCTTTGCAGCCTGCATAGGAACATCCTCTCTGGGTGATGATCCCCGGAACAGTTCTTACATTGGATCCCATTTCCGGAACGCTTCCGTCTTCTTCAATTTTGTTGACAGTAATTTGTTTTGACCGTTTTCTGGCCACTTTGGCAGGATACCTGGCCAGCATCTCTTTTCTGACCTCTTCGGGGTCCGGCAGCACACCAGTGCCCGGTTCGATATTTTTCGGATCTTTCAGTATAGTGCTCATATTATTTTTTCCATTTTTTGTTTTTGAATTAAAACTCATCCAGAACCTTGTCTCCGGATTCGCCGGTTCTTACCCGCAGGGCATCCATTATTGGCAGAACCCAGATAACACCATCCCCTGATTTTCCGGTTTGATTGGTTTCTATAACGGCTTTCACCACTTTGGGAACCAGCTTGTCCGGAACCACGATGAAAATGGCTCGTTTGGGAATCAGACGCCCGGATTGACCCAGCTGGGCAATGGCCTCCTCATATCCTTGTTCCGCACCTTTTAAAAGCTTCATGTCCACAAGTCCCTTGCCTCTTCCCAGCGCTTCAAAAGCGGTCATGGAAGACACCCCTGCGTTAATAAGGGCTTTTTTGGTCTGGTTGATCATGTTGATGCGGATGATGGCCATGACTTCTTTCATGCGCTCACCTCCTGTGGTTCTTCTTTACCGGTCTCAACCACACCCGAGCTGATGGTGTAGATTTCCTCCACGGGGCTTACAAATATCTTGCCGTCTCCAAAAGCACCGTTCTCTCCTGTTTTGGCTGTTTCCATCACGGTTTTGATGACAAATTCCTTGTCCGCTTCATTCACCACCGTGATGAGCATTTCCTTGGGGATTTCATCATAGGTAATTTCACCGATTTTAATTCCCCTTTGTTTGCCTCGTCCAGCCACGTTCATTCGGGTGACAGCAGGAAATCCGGCATCCATGAGGGCTGCCATGATAAGGTTGGTTTTTTCCGGTCTGACAATGGATCTGATCATTATTTTCATTGGTTTTTTTCCTTTATATTTAGTGGGTGTTGAATGAATCAAGCTGCAATTCCATGTTTAATCAGCAGTGCCTCAAGCTCTTCAATGGTAATGGGAGTCGGCACAACAAACATTTTATTTTCATCAATTTTTCTGGCCAATGCCCGATATTCATCTGCCTGGGGATGGTCCGGTGCAAAGTCGATCACGGTTTTCCTGTTTATTTCAGCCTGCTGAACCATATTCTCCCTGGGGACAAAATGAATCATCTGGGTACCCAGTTTTTCTGCCAGCACTTCAATCATTTCTCTTTCATTGGACACATTTCTTGAATTGCAGATCAGGCCGCCAAGACGGACTCCGCCGGCTTCAGCAAATTTTACAATGCCTTTGCAGATATTATTGGCAGCATACATGGCCATCATTTCGCCGGAAACGACAATGTAAATTTCCTGGGCTTTCCCTTCCCTGATGGGCATGGCAAAACCACCGCAGACCACATCCCCCAGTACATCATAAAACGCATAATCCAGGTTTTCTCTTTCATCATAGGCACCCAGCTGTTCCAGAAGGTTGATGGATGTAATAATTCCTCGTCCTGCACAGCCGACGCCGGGCTCCGGTCCTCCGGATTCTGTGCAAAGTGTTCCGCCATAACCTACTTTCCTGACATCTTCGAGCAGAACATCCTCGCCTTCTTCTCTTAACGTATCCAGTACGGTTCGCTGGGCAAGTCCATTCAGCAGGAGGCGGGTTGAATCCGCCTTGGGATCACATCCAACAACCATGATTTTTTTGCCTGCTTCCACAAGACCTGCAACTATATTCTGAGTGGTAGTTGATTTGCCGATGCCGCCTTTTCCGTAAATTGCTATTTTTCTCATTTTTCTTTCCCTTTGTTTTTCGGGTTAATGAATTGACATTATGTCTCTGTCGTTGTGAAGTTAAAATGCAATGACCATTCCAACGTGAGATACTAAATTTAAAAAAGAATATAATATTTTGATATTATTAATAATTTTTTATTAAAATTATTAATAAATTTATGCAAATATTTTTCTAATAAAAATAGAAAATCCAAATTTGTAATTATAAAAATTCATATATGTCACTTTATGGGAGGCAGGGAAAGTCACCTGGCTTGCGGTGGAAGGATATTTTGCAGACAGGGCTTCAGGAAATGCCCTGTCTGCAGTTTTAAGATATGATGGATGTTTTCAACGGTTTAGAATGTATATTCCATTCCCAGAAAAAATGAGCGTGTCGGCATTGGATATGCGCTGCCACTGTAGGACGAAGTTGTATACAACTGATCAAAAAGATTGTTGATTCCGAAAAAAGTTTTAAAGCTGCCATTATGCCAGGTAATCTTCACATCAAATACCTGGGTTGATCCCAGTACGTGTGCATCATCTGTATTTGTCAGGTCATTCCCGTCGAACTTCGGCCCTGACAGGGTTCCTGCAAATGCAAGGGTGATCTGATCACATGGATAAATTTCCAACCCGATATTTCCCATATGTTCAGGAACCAGAGGAAGGGTGGCATTGCTTTTTTCAAATCTTGCCCGGGTATATGAATAATTTGCCCAGAAAAAAAGCCAGGAAGCCGGATAGAATTTCAGTTCAGATTCAATCCCCCGCCTGCAGGTGGTTTCATCGTAGTTGCGGTTAACCCTTGTGCCGGTTCCGGGGTCTTCTCCATAATAGATCTCATCCTGTGTATCCATTCTGAAAACAGACACAGAGATTTCTGCCGTACGGTCAACCCCAAGGCGCAGTCCGGCATCATAGTGCTTTGATGACTGAGGGTGCAGATCACTGTCGGAAAGGGCGAATTCATCCACATTGGGAATTCTGTAGCTTTTTGAAGCCCCGGCAAAAAGTGTGAGCGACTTGAGCACTTCCCATGACACGCCAGCCTCCCATGCCGGATTGGTCCATTTTTTTTCAAGAACATCCCCTGTCACCCACATGGAATACAGATACTGTGGCGGGATAAAGACCGGTGGCGGCAAAACCGCCGGAGAATAAACAGCGGTATAAGTATCATCCCTGAATTTGCCGGAAAATTTTGAATACCGGTATCCGGCGGTCAATGTGACTTTCCTGTGCAGACTGATTTCATTGTAAAAAAATCCCTCCAGGCGCCGGGTGTCTCCATTCTTCCGGGCAGCGTCCTGATCTTCGCGCAGATACCGGGTGTCAAAAAAATCCACACCATAAACAAAATTCCAATCAAAGCTGCCCATCTCCATTTTTTTTTCATGCTGCAAAGAGGTCTGAATGGTATTTTCATCAATGAAATCCATTTGATCTTTTTCTGATAAAAGGGGTGTGTATCCGATAATATACTGGTTGACCCGATCCCGATACCCGAACTTAAATAAAACGTTTCCAAGCCCGGTCTCAAGATCAGCCTTGCCGGTGATCCGATTATCTTCAGTGGCACTGAAATCATGAGGCGCACCAGTTTTTTTTCGTAAATCACGTGATTTGGCATCTTCAAAAGAGACCGGGCCTGGAAGACCGATTCGGTTTTTCATAAAAGAAACATCAATGCCAGCTGTTAATGCCGTGCAAATGCCATATTCCAGGTTCACGGAAGTGTCTTTTTTCCTGAGTTGGCCATTGTCCCGGTATCCGTCAGAATCTGAATAGCCCCCGGCCGCCCGCAGAGAAAGGTTCTTATTCCGGGTGCCTGCCTGAAACCTTGCTCCTGAGGAATGAAAACAGTCTGCTTTGAGGGACATTTTTCCGGAAAAAGGATGTTCGGGTCGTCTGGTAATGATATTGATCACACCTCCCACGGCGCCGTCACCATAAAGCACAGCGCTGCCGCCGCGGACAATTTCAATTTTTTCGATCTCCTCAAGGGGAACAGACAGAAAATCCGGTCCGGCCATATCACTGGAATTAAGCCTGAACCCATCCACCATCACAATCACATTGCTGACATAGGTATCGCCCATGCCGCGAATATCTATCCCGGATTTTCCTTCATTCCCGGTGGTGCTGCGAATATTGAGATTGGCTTCTCTGCCCAGCAGGTCAACAATATTGACTGTCGTGGAATTGGCAATGTCTTCAGCGCTGATCACCGTGATGTTTTTGGGGACAGTTTTGGATGCCCTGCTGGTTCTTGTCGCTGTAACAACGACATCTTCAAGCTCCAGGCGTTGTGCCTTTAAAGGGGTGTCTGATGTATCTGCCTTGATATCTGCCAGAGCAGATGAAAAATATAAAAAACATATCCCTGCGGTCAGCATCGGGATAATAAACCGATAAATATTCATGATCTGATTTTTTAGGGCAAAGGATCGTTTGCATCGATCCTTTGCCGGTATTGTCCTTAAATTATGGTCAGCTTTTTTCCCGCCGGGTTTTTACCAGTAAAACATAGCCTGAAAGCATAAGCCAGAAGGTGCCGGGAACAGGCACTGCCGATGTCCCCGGGTTCAGTACGCCTATAGCATCCAGATCAAATCCTGCACTGCCGGTGGTGGGGTATGGGTCATAAATAATATTTCCCGCAGTGTCAAAAGCAGTTCCGTCACCCACAATATCCACCAGGCGGATATAGTAAATCGCATTCAAATCCAATATGGATGCATCCTGACCGGTATTGTATTGGAGCATGTCCAGGTCAAACAGGGTGCCAAGCCCCTGCTGATGCTTTCCTGCCAGCTGATACAGGTTGCTGGCATCGACAGATCCGAATCCGCCGACAGGGGAAGATGTATAGGAATAATTGTCAAACCGGACAAAATCCACACCATTAGTGGATACCTCAACATAGGCAAGTTCCAGAAAACTGGCGCTGAATGAATTTTCAAAAACGGCAAAATCCGCCCCATCCCCATTGGCAACGGGTGTGTCAAAGGTCATGGTGATGGAACCGCCCCGCCCAAGACACACAATATCAAAAGACCCTCCAACTGCTGCGCCCAGCGCTTTGTCCGGTGTCTGCCATTGTGTATCCACATGGGTTCCGGGCAGGTAATTTTCCCACCCTGTTGCCCAGGCGACAATGCCGCTGTCATTCTTGTCGATATAATCGTCTACTGCAAAAGGGCCGGCCCATGCTGCCGTGCTGTTACATATGATCCATGCTGCTGCCATAAAAATAAGATAATAGCTTTTTTTCATGTTAGGCCTCCTTGCTGACAGTGTGTTTTTTGAGACCGACAAGACCGATAAGACCTGCGCCCAGAAGCCAGATTGAAGTTGGTACCGGAACGGCATTCAGATTATCCACAGCAAAATATGCAGGGGTATTCATGCCCCACATACCGGTGTCCGAGGAGGATAAGGAAAAATCAAGCCCCACAACATTGCCAAGCCCGCTTAAATCCACCCAGGTCCAGTTGTCAATAATATAATCCTGTGTGCTGTCGGTAAATCGGTAATCTGCCAGATAAAATTCAACAGCAGTATCTGTCAGTTCTCCAGCCTGGGTAATTCCCCGGATGGTCAGCAAAAACCAGTCCGGATCATTTCCATCCCCTCCGCCAAATTTTTTGGCAAAAGAATCACCGGTTGTCATGGACAGGCAGGCATAGGTTGTATTGGTGAAATATCCTCCGCTGATGGTGGTATTATAATCTTCTCCGGTTGAGGCTCCAAAGGATACAGACGGATTTGAGGTATATCCGACATATCCGATCCCGTAGTTGGCAGATCCATTGACACCACTTCCGGTGATTGCACTGAACTGGTTGGTATAACCGGGGGTAAGGGTATCTGTCATGTTTGAATAGGAAAATCCATCCCAGCTGGAATAATTCGGATCATAATTATTGGCAAACCAGGTATCGGCACTGATAAATCCTGTTGATCCATCTGATCCGTTCCAGTAGGACTCCTTTGCCAGTCCAAGATCCTCGAAAGTAACAACCGCTGCTGTGACAGGTGAAGCAATGCCTAAAAACACCAGCAAAACAAATAGCACGTTTTTTTTCATTTTTCGTTCTCCTTGAATTAGTTTAAATAATTATCGGTTTTTTTTGAGGTTTGTTTTTCAGCAGCGGAAGGATGAGACGAGAAAAATTGTCATACCGGGTATTTGGACATAAAAAAATCCCTCTTCAATAAAATTGAAGAGGGATATCCGTATTTATACCCAGTCTGTACATCCTATATGCAGCATCTCTTTACCTCGAAGATACCGACACTAAAAATCCAGGCAGGTCTTCTGGCTTGCGCATCATCCTACTTGCTGACCTTCCCGGCTGAAAAACGGGTATACCCCTTTGTGGAAGTTTTCCATTTTTCAATCAGTGGTTTTTCCAGCGTTCGTCCGCGCTTACAGCGGCGGGTCCGCCCCCGATTTGAACGGGGTTCCCTGTTGGGCTAAAAAGCACCTGAATCATGAGCATACTAATATTAAAGAAAAAAAAATGTCAAGGGGTTTTTCAGGACCAACGCATGTAAAAAATCAAAATTCTGCCTTTATCCCGGCGGCAGACAAAATATTTATCCCGTTCTTTGCAAATTAGCAGGGAAGTTGCTAAACTATCCCCGGTTTTAAAGGTTTGGATCTGACAGGAGGAAATAATGTTTCAACTGAAAAATGTTAAAATGCAGGTCAAATTTATTGCAGCTTTTCTGATCGTGGGGATTCTCCCGTTTGCTGTCATGGGGATGCTGTCTGTGGATCGGTCCGGCAAAGCGCTTACCCATATGGCCTATGAAGAACTCAGTGTTCTGATGAGCAGTAAAAAAGCCCATGTGGAAGAATACTTCAAGGGGCTGTTTCTCCAGATGTCTGTTTTTGCCCAGTCCAGTGATGTGGCTGATTTTTATGATCATCTGGTTCAGTATCACAAAGATACCGGTGTGACGCCAACAGGCAATTACGATGTTTCCACGCCGGAATACAAGACCCTCTGGCAGAGCCACGGGGAAAAACTCCGGGCATACCAGAGCCAGAGCGGGGTATATGATGTGTTTCTCATCTGCGCAGCCCATGGTCATGTCATGTACACCAATGCAAAAGAAAGTGATCTGGGAGAAAATCTTGGGCATGGCCGGTACAAGAATACATCTCTGGCTCAGCTGTGGCGCAAGGTGGTGCAGACCGGTAAACCCGCAATCGTGGATATGGCACCCTATGCACCGAGCAATGGTGTGCCTGCGATTTTTGCAGGATATCCCATTTATACCGGCCAGAGCACACTTCTGGGAATAGTGGCTTTTCAGATTCCCCTGGGTCAGATCAATACCATCATGACAGCCCGCGCCGGTGCCGGAGAAACCGTGCAAACCTATCTTGTGGGAAAAGACAGTCTCATGCGCTCAGACGCACCCTTGTCTGAGGCCACCCATTCCGTGAAAGCCAGTTTTGCCAATCCGGCACAAGGAAAGGTGCAGACTTCTGCTGTTCAGGATGCCCTGGCTGGAAAATCAGGCCATGCTGTTCTGGACAATTTTGCCGGAAAACAGGTGTTGACTGAATATGGACCGCTGACCATCATGGATCTGACCTGGGCCATTATTACAGAAATTCAGACAGCAGAAGCCTTTGAATCCATAAAGGATCTCAAGATTCTGGTATGGGTGATTGCCGGGGTGGGACTGATCCTGATCATTGGTGTTGCCGTGGTTTTTACCCGGGCCATTACCCTTCCTGTCAATAAAGGAGTTGAATTCTCAAAAGCCCTGGCAACCGGTGACTTGACCCGGACCCTGGACATTGACCAGTCAGATGAAATCGGAGAGCTGGCCAAGTCCATGAACCATATGGCAGTTAACCTGAACACCATGTTCAGGGATCTGACCCAGGGCGTGAATGTGCTTTCATCCTCTTCCACGGAATTGTCCGCGATTTCCAGCCAGATGTCCGGGGGAGCGGGCCGGACATCGGATAAATCTGTTTCAGTGGCTGCGGCAGCCGAGCAGATGAGTACCGGCATGATCAGTGTGGCAGCCGCATCTGAACAGGCCGCCACCAATATTCAGATGGTGGCGGCAGCAGCAGAGGAAATGACATCCACAATCAATGAAATTGCAGGCAATGCGGAAAAAGGAAGAAGTGTCTCACGACAGGCAGTTGAAAAATCAAAAAATGCCTCGGAAAAAGTCAATGAACTGGGGCAGGCAGCCAAAGAAATCGGAACCATCACCCAGACCATTGCTGAAATATCAGAACAGACCAATCTTCTGGCATTGAATGCCACCATTGAAGCGGCCCGGGCAGGCCAGGCCGGAAAGGGGTTTGCTGTGGTGGCTTCCGAGATCAAGGAACTGGCAAAACAGACCGAAGAGGCCACCCAGAAGATCCGGGCCCAGATCGAGCAGATTCAGCAGACAACCCGGGGCAGCGTGGATGAAATCGGACAGGTTTCCGGTATTATCGATGACATGAACGATATTGTCTCAACCATTGCAGCATCGGTTCAGGAACAGTCTTCTGTTACCCAGGAAATTGCCAATAATGTGAGCCAGGCAGCCCTGGGGATTCAGGAGGTCAACCAGAATGTCACCCAGAGCGCCACTGTTTCAGAAGGGATCGCAAAGGATATCAATGATGTCAGTCAATCCGCAAAACAGATGTCCAGTGCCAGCACCCAGGTGAACACCAGTGCAAGAGAACTGTCTGATCTGTCTGAGCAGATCCGGGAAATGACTGGCAGATTTAAAATCCGGGAGTAAAAGGCATGGAAAAAGATTCAGTCGGCAGTTAATCCAAAATCTCACGGATGCAATATGCCAGCTTGCTTTTGTCCAGAGGTTTTTCAATATAGCACCGGGCGCCGATCATCATTGCTTTTTCTTTATCAATTTTGTTGCTGAAACCGGTGCACAGGATAACAGGCATATTTGAATTGATGTTCAAGATTTCTTTGATCAATTGATCGCCTGAAAGGCGCGGCATTGTCATGTCTGTAATTACCAGATCAAAACCTGCGGGTTCGGCCCGGATGAGTTCTAAAGCGTTAACCGGGTCAGTCAGTGCTTTCACTTTATATCCCAGCCGCTGTAAAAGCATGCTTCCCAGTTTTGACAGGCTCTCCTCATCATCAATAAACAGGATGGATTCATTACCTGTTGGCAGATGATCTGATGTGGATTTGCTGGTTTGTTTTTCCCCTTTTGCAGCAGGGAATACAATTTTGAAAACACTTCCCTGTCCGGGTTTACTGTCCACTGAAACTGTACCGTTATGGTTCTTTACAATACCAAGGACAACAGACAGACCCATGCCGGTCCCTTTTCCGATTTCCTTGGTTGTAAAATACGGATCAAATATTCTGGTTCTGATATCCGGATCAATCCCATGACCTGTATCGCTGACTGTCAGCTGGATACAGGTTCCGGCATCTGTTTTTTGAAATTGGGTCGTGGCCTCATTGCCCACGGTGATTTCAGATAGATCGATTTTCAGGATGCCACCGGATTTTTCCATGGCATGAGCGGCATTGGTGCATAAATTGATCAGTATCTGATAGATCTGTGTCGGGTCTGCCAAAATGGTGTTTTTGAGTACAGGAAGATTGAATTGAATATCAATGGTTGCTGGAATTGATGAACGTAAAAATTTGATTGCATCTTTAATAATGGGCTGAACATCCACATGAACTTTGGACTGTTCTGTTTTCCTGGTGAAGTTTAACAGCTGTTTTACAATATCGCTGGCCCTCAGACTGGCTTTTTTTATTTCTTCCAGGTTTGACCAGATTTGATTCCATTCTTCTGTATCTTCCATTGCAAGTTCTGTGTTTCCAATGATAATGCCTAAAATATTATTAAAATCATGGGCAATACCGCCGGATAAGGTGCCGATGGCTTCCATCTTCTGGGACTGGCGAAGCTGGTCTTCTAATTTTTTTCTGTGTTCTTCAGCCAGTTTGCGTTCAGCGATCTCGGCTTCAAGTTCCATGGTCCGTTCATACACTTTTTTTTCCAGATTTTCCAGAATGGTCCGGTTCAGTTCCCGCTGCACCTTTTCTTCGAAAATGATGGCCAGCATATGCATGAAATTTTCAAGAAAAGGAATATAAGGGGCAAAATCCTGCGGATCTGTCAGTATAAAGGACAATCTTGCATAAATGTGTCCCTTGTAACGGATATCAAAATGATGGGCTGGATTTTCTGATACAGCCGGAGGAACCGGAATTTTGTCTTCACACAGCTGGGATTCTGCTTTTTTGACACCGGGAATATCCTTGAGACCCTGACAGATAAATTTAAGAATTGATATTTTATCAGGTAAATGTGCCACAACGCTCTGCATAAGCGAAATCTGGCCCAGGATGCTGGCACGAACTTCTTTAATTTCCCCCATTATCTCAACATCCTCTTAAATATTCCTCGGGTTCTATAAAAAACGGGTTATTCATCACCGCACCATTTACAATCATCTGGGGGTGCACTTTTAAAACTTCCATAAGGGTTGCACCATCAAAGGAATTGGCATCATACTGGCACACGGAAGTGATCGGATGATCCCGCAAAAGCATACTGATCTTGCATTCATATTCAAGCAGTCTTTCACCACCCTTGACAGTTTCCACTTCCGGACTCATTTCACCAATTATCCTGGATGCCGGAAATCCCATTTCCAGGGCGTCGTCATAAAATTGAGTCAACATGTGTATCATGCGATCCGGATCAAACTCATTATCCTGAAAATAAACCTCACTGGTATCCGAAAGGGATATGGCACCTGTTTGTTTCCGTTCATCGTATGAGATCTGATGGTCTTTAAAAAAAATTCTGAGTGAGTCCTCATCCATCTTGCTGGAGAAACACGCCATGCGTTCTCTGGATTCAAGACCGCTGAGCAGAAATTTTAACAAAGACTCTTTTCGCTCTTCATCTTTGGTGAAAATCAGACACATGTGTGTTCCCACAGGAACCTTCTGGTCGGTAAATCCCAAAGAAACTTGCAGATCGTGCTGACACATAATGTTCTCCTTTAATTAATTTTTGGGGGTTTCCAGCCGCTTTTCCATATCTGTTCAGGCAGGACATAAACTGTTTTACCGTGATCTGTGAACCAGGAGTCTAACACGTACCGATCTGTGCCTGCAGTTTCCATGATGCTGCAGGCAACGTGGGGCCATCCGTTTATGATCATGCCCCTTCTGGCAATGCCGTAAAAAGAATGAAACCGGATCAGATGATCCTGCTGCAGGAGGATTAAAAAGATATTGGTGTTAACAGCTTCATCTTCGCAGTCCATTTGATTGTGCTTGAACATTCCCGTGAACGTTCCGCCAATATCCTTATTGATACCTGTTTTTTTGCCGGAAATGATTTCCATGGACTGGATTGCCTTTGCAATTAACTGCCTTTCTGATCGGGCATCTTCCGGAGCGGGTATGAATAGGGTTTTAATGGTATGCCAGTCTTTTGGGGTAAAAAAAGTTTTTGTTTTTTGCCGGCAGCCGTAAGAATGGCAGATCGGGAAATCTGATCGGCTAAAATCAGATATTTCATGTCTTTTTAAATAGTCTTCCGGTGTTTTGACAGGCGTAGTTGCACAGCCAAAAAAGGTGAACGCCAAAATCAGTATAAGTCCTGAAAGTAAATTCATAAGGCCCCGTCAAAGAAAATTTTAACTTTTTTTAGCCTATCTCAAAAAAGAACAAATTTCTATTTAAAATACCTTCACATAATTTTTATTTGCCTTTGCCGCAAATCCCAAAAACCTATTTGCGGGGCAATAAATCCATTTGAATCAGGTGTGGCCCGGGTGTATTTAACGCATGTTCAAGTTTATGTTTCAGTAGTTCACATGATGTTACCCGTGCAGCAGAGACACCCATGCCCTCGCTGATTTTAACCCAGTCAACAGGCGGGTGATCCAGGTTCATCAGAAGATTGGAGTTCTGTCCCGGGGGTTTGTTGCCAGCCCTGTGATATTCCAGTTTTAAAATATCATAGCTGTTGTTTGCGCAGATCAGGGTGGTGATATTCAGATGATCCCGGGCATGCATCCACAGGGACTGAAGGGTATACATGGCAGCACCGTCTCCCAGAAAACTGATGACTGGCCGGTCCGGACAGGCAAAGGCCGCCCCTGTTCCGCAGGCCATGCCCTGTCCCAAAGCGCCGCCGGTCATGGTCAGAAGACTGTGGAAACTGGAATTTGCGGCAATGGCGCTGTAGGCGCCGCCCGAAGTAATTGCTTCTTCCACAACAATTGCATTTTCCGGAATAAGGGCGCTTAAGATTCTGCAGATATTGCCACCGGTAAGATTACCCGAGGGAAGCGGGGAAAAGTCCGTGCTTTGTGTTAATTTTTTATGATCCATTTCCGGTGCGCCCACCCGGTCAATCAGCGCATCTAAAATTTCAGGCAGATTCAGGTTGCCCTGATTGAAGCGGATAACCGTCTGATCTTCTGAAATAAGCTGACAGCTGGTATCTTTATAACCGAAAAAGGAAACAATGGGTTTGGTTCCAATCAGGATGATGGATGCGTAAGGTGACAGTTCCTTGATGGCCTGTTCGGGAAAATAGGGGATTCTTTTTAATGATGGCAGTCCTTTGCCGATATGCGCATGGGCTGGAAATGAATCGGACAGCAGATCACAGCCGGTGGCTTTCTGTATCCGGGCAGCTTTCATCAGCCCGTCTTTTCTCAGGGCGTTTTTGCCCAGAATAACCAGCGTTTTTTTATTGCTTTTTAAAGCCTCGGCGGCCTGGTCAATTAAATCCGAATTGACAGGATCGTATGAAAAAGACGGACAGCAGATGGTCTGGTTTTTACATTCGCCCCATTGCAGATCCTGGGGCACAATCAAGGTCGCAACCTGGCCTTTCATGGCACAGGATATGGCATTGGCCGTGTCCCGGGAAAGGGTTTCAAGGGATGTACAGGTTTTCTGCCAGCCCGGTATGGTGCTGGCCAGTGTTTCAATATCCATGGCCAGTGGCGCATCCGCTGATTTGTGCCAGGAGGCATGATCTCCGATTATATTGACAATGGGCGTGTTTGCCCTATGGGCATTGTGAAGATTGGCCAGGCCGTTGGCAAGACCCGGGCCAAGATGCAGCAGTGTCAGGGCTGGTAAACCTGCCATGCGGCCATAACCGTCAGCAGCTCCTGTGCAGCACCCTTCAAAAAGGCCGAGTACGGCTTTGATGCCGGGGACTGAATCCAGCGCTTCCACCAGTGGCATTTCTGTGGTTCCCGGGTTTGCAAAACATATTTTAATTCCGGCATTCACTGCGGTTTTGATGATGACCTGTGCCCCGTTCATTTTTTTATTCCTCTGTTCTTTTTCAGCGGTATTTTCGTGTCTGAACCATTTGTAATCATATTATATTTTATAGATATGAAAATTACTTGATTGCCCGGATGATGGCAAGAAGAAATAATATTTTGTATAAAAGTATTGACATTAGAACTGTGCGGTCATATTGTTGACCGTCTGGTCATAAAAATGACCTTTAGGTCATAAGCTTTTAATATGAAGCGTTTAAAAGGATATGAATACAATGACAGCTGTTAAAAAAAAAGAATTGCTTGATCATCTGGTGAAAACCCAGATTGTGGATGCTGTGATGACCATGATTAAAAAAAACAGTTCCATTACCATGGACGGAATTGCCAGAACCTGCGGTATTGCAAAGGGGAGTCTGTACAATTATTTCAAGAACAAGGAAGATTTGATGGGCTATGTGCACCAGGCAATTCTTGAGCCCATCAGAGAATCAAAAAGCATGATACTGGACAGCCGGAAAGATCCGTTGACGCGCTTGTACGAATTCATTGATTCTGTTTTCCATATCAATGAGGATCTGCACTTTTATTTCCGGTTTATGGAACAGGAAAGATCGGTTGCGGTTGAAAAAAAGGAACGTTCAGATATTGTCATGCAGCCTTTGACCCGATTGTGCAGACAGGGGATTGAAAAGGGGCAGTTCATTGATGTTGCCCCGGACATTCTTGCTGAAGCCATTTATGGAATGGTGATCGGTCCGATGAAATCCTTACCGCTGGTTTCCTATAAAAAACAGAATCTGGAAAAAATCAGGCAGGATATTCTGCGGCTGATTGAACGTATTATTATTGTATAGAAGAGGAAAAATGAAGATAAAAACAGGTATAGCATGTGTTCTGGTGATTCTTTTTTCACTGGCAGGGTATTTTTCATTTGTGTTTAAGTCGTCCGATATAAACACCTTGGCATCTGAATTACAGGAGGCCGCCTTGACACCTCCGGCAGAAGTTGCCGTCCATACGGTCATCCCGGAACCATTGGTGCTTACCAGGGATCTGCCCGGCAGAACATCTGCATTTAAAATTGCTGAAATACGTCCCCAGGTATCCGGGATTATTCTCAAACGGATGTACACAGAAGGCAGTGTGGTACAAAAAGGTCAGCAGCTGTATCAAATTGATGATGCAGCGTATCAGGCAGCCTATGACAAAGCCCTGGCAAGCCTTGAACAGGTCAAGGCCAGCATGAAATCCATTGAACCCAAGGCACGAAGATATGAACAGTTATTAAAGGCCGGAAGCGTAACGGTTCAGGCCTATGATGATGTCATGGCCTCTCTGGCTCAGACAAAGGCCGGGATTGCTTTTGCACAGGCCAGTGTGGTCCAGGCAAAAATTGATCTGGACCATACCCGGGTGTTTGCGCCCATTTCAGGAAGAACCGGTAGATCCAATGTCACGGAAGGGGCACTGGTGACCAATGGACAGGCAATGGCACTGGCAACCATACAGAACGTGGATCAGATTTATGTGGATGTCAACCAGTCCAGTCAGGATGTCATGACCCTGAAAAAGATGCTGGATTCTCAGGCGTCTGTTCCCCTGGCAACGCTGTTGTTAAACGGCGCAGAAGATGTGTATGCCCATAAGGGAAGGGTCTTGTTTTCAGATATCACTGTGGATCCGGGAACCGGCATGGTTCAGATCCGGATCGTGTTTCCGAATCCGGAAAATCAACTGCTGCCGGGTCTGTTTGTCAAGGCCAGGCTGGCATATTCCAGACAGGACAATGCCATTACCATTCCCCAGCAGGCAGTGGTAAGGTCGCCGGACGGTCAGGTGATGGTCTGGTTATATGATGAAACATCCGGAACCGTGAATACCCATGCCATAACCCTGTCACAGGCCATAGGGGACAGATGGCTGGTGACATCGGGCTTAAAGTCCCGGGACCGGGTTGTTGTCTCCGGCCTGCAGAAAATCAGGCCCATGGCAAAAGTGACACCGGTGGAATTTTTACCCTCCAATTCTTGATATCAGGATTTAAAACATGTCCGGTTTTTTTATAGAAAGACCCATCTTTGCATGGGTGATCGCCATTGTTATCATGCTGGCTGGTGTTTTTGCCGTGAAGACACTGCCCATAGAACAATATCCCAATATTGCGCCTCCCAGTATCAGCATCACTGCCTTTTATCCGGGCGCATCTGCAAAAACCCTGGAAGACAGTGTCACCCAGGTGATTGAACAGAGTCTGACCGGGATTGATTATCTGAGGTATTTTTCATCTTCCAGCGACGGCAGCGGACAGGCAACCATTACGTTGACCTTTGAGCCTGAAGCAGATCCCGATATTGCCCAGGTTCAGGTCCAGAACAAGGTGCAGTCGGTTTCAAGTCTTCTTCCCCAGGAAGTCAGAAATCAGGGGGTAACCGTCACCAAGGCGTCAAAGAGTTTTCTGATGCTTGTGGCACTTTATTCAGAAGACGGCAGCATGAATGAATATGATATCGGTGATTATATCAAATCAAACATGTCAGATGCGTTAAGCCGTGTTCAGGGGGTGGGGGACGTGATGGCCTTTGGTCAGCAGCATGCCATGCGGATCTGGTTGAATCCTGAAAAACTCAACAGTTATGGCCTGATGCCTTCGGATGTCAAACACGCCATCCAGGTGAGAAATATTGATGTGGCACCGGGACAGCTGGGTGGAGCCCCTGCTGTAAAGGGGCAGCAGTTGAACGCGACAATTACGGCCCAGTCAAAGCTGAGGACCATTGGAGATTTTGAAAAAATTCTGGTCAAGGTCAATCCGGATGGTTCTCAGATCCGGCTGAAAGATATTGCAAAAATAGAACTGGGCGTTCAAAATTACAATACAATGGCAAGATATAACGGGAAAGCCGCATCCGGTGTTGCGCTGAGCCTTGCCACCGGTGCCAATGCACTGGATACCGGAAAAAGAATCAAGGAAAAGGTGAAGGACTTGAGCGCATTCATGCCTCCCGGACTTGAAGTGGCCTATCCGTACGACACCATTCCCTTTGTCAGACTTTCCATCGAAGGGGTTGCCAAAACCCTGTTTGAAGCGGTGATTCTGGTGTTTCTGGTCATGTATCTTTTTCTTCAGAATTTTAGGGCAACCCTGATCCCCACGATTGCGGTTCCGGTTGTTTTGCTGGGAACGTTTGGTGTTTTGTCTGTTTTCGGGTTTACCATCAATGTGCTGACCATGTTTGCCATGGTGATTGCGATTGGTCTTCTGGTGGATGATGCCATTGTTGTGGTGGAAAATGTTGAGCGGGTCATGACGGAAAAAGGGCTGCCTGCCAAAGAAGCCACCCGGGAATCCATGAAGCAGATTACCAGCGCCCTTGTGGGGATTGCCCTGGTCCTGTCTGCGGTTTTTGTGCCCATGGCATTTTTCAGCGGATCCACCGGTGCGATTTACCGGCAGTTTTCCATCACCATTGTATCGGCCATGAGCCTTTCCGTCCTGGTGGCCCTGATTTTAACACCGGCACTGTGCGCATCCCTGCTCAAGCCTGTGCATAAAAAAGCAGGAAAAGGATTTTTCAGGTGGTTTAATGCAGGATTTGATACTGGCAGGCAGATATATGAAAAAAGTGTGGGATATGTGATTCAAAGAGGGTTTAGGTTTTTGTGCATTTATGCATGCATTATCGCAGTCTTGATATTCATGTTTGGAAAACTGCCGACCTCGTTTTTGCCGGATGAAGATCAGGGGAATCTGATGGTTATGGTATCTGCTCCTCCGGGCGCAACAATGGAGCGCACCCGGCAGAGTATGCAAAAAGTCGAGGCGTATTTTCTGAACAATGAAGTACAAAATGTGGAGAGTATATTTACTGTCACCGGTTTCAGTTTTGCCGGTCAGGGACAGAATGTCGGCATGGGATTTGTCGAGCTTAAGGACTGGAAAAACAGAACCCGTCCGGATCAGTCGTCAATGGCCATTGCAGACCGCACCATGCAGCAGCTTTTCAGCATCAAGGATGCCTTTGTCTTTGCCTTTATTCCCCCTCCCATCAGGGAGCTTGGCAGGGCAACCGGATTTAATTTCCAGTTGATTGACCAGTCCGGCATGGGGCATCAAACTCTGGTTGCAGCACGGGACCAGATGCTCATGCTGGCATCACAGACACCGGAATTAAGCGGTGTCCGTCCCAACGGGCTGTCTGATGTGCCCCAGTATCAGCTGGATATAGATTATGAAAAAGCACAGGCCCTGGGCATTGCTACAGCAGATATTACCAGTACCCTGGCAACGGCCTGGGGATCCACCTATGTCAATGATTTTATTGAGAACGGACGGATAAAAAAAGTGTATATGCAGGGCGAAGCCAGATATCGCATGCTGCCGGAGGATATTTCCAACTGGTATGTCCGGAACAATACCGGTAAAATGGTCCCCTTTTCATCCTTTACCTCAGGGCTCTGGACCTATGGTTCTCCCAAACTTGAGCGGTATAATGGAAAAGCGTCCATGGAAATTCTGGGAGCGCCTGCACCCGGGGCAAGCAGCGGGGTTGCAATGGAAAAGATTGAACAGCTTGCCCGAAAACTTCCCCGGGGAATCGGGCTTGACTGGACTGGAATTTCCTATGAAGAAAAAATGGCAGGATCACAGACCTATCTGTTATATGCCATATCCCTTGTGTTTGTTTTTCTGTGCCTTGCCGCTTTATATGAAAGCTGGTCAATTCCCTTTTCCATCATGCTGATTGTGCCTTTGGGGATATTGGGGTCTGTTGCAGCCGCACTTTTGGCAGGCCTTTCCAATGATGTCTATTTTCAGATTGCACTGCTGACCACGGTGGGGCTTGCGGCAAAAAATGCGATTCTGATAGTTGAATTTGCCAAAACCCTTTATGAGAGTGGAATGCCGTTGATCGACTGTACCCTGGAGGCTGCACAAAAAAGGCTTCGTCCGATTCTGATGACATCCTTTGCGTTTATTCTGGGCGTGACCCCGCTGGCCATTTCAAGCGGGGCAGGTTCAGCCAGCCAGAATGCCATCGGTATTGGCGTTATCGGGGGAATGGTGGCAGCCACCACACTGACCATTTTATTTGTCCCCTTGTTTTTTGTGCTGATCCAGAAGCGTAAAACGAAATAAACACAAAGGCCGGTATGCCGGGTATGAATCGCTGTCAGTCTGTTTGCGGCAGTCGAATAAACTGTACCAGGCATAAAGAAATCAGGCTGAAAAATGCACCGGCAAAAAAGGGGATTTTATAATTGACCATCCATAAAAGTCCGCCGATCACCGGCAGGATGACAGCTGCAATATGATTGATGGTAAATCCCACTGCTGCACTGGATGCAATGTCTGCAGGATCGGCAATTTTCTGGAAATAGGTTTTGATGCCTGTGGCAAAATTGAAAAAAACATGATCCAGGATATATAAACCTGCCACAACCAGTTTTGAGTCAACAAGTGCATAGGCAATAAAAATCAGAACAAGAAAAAAATATTCAATGGAAAGCAGTTTTCGCTCTCCATATTTTAAAATAAATTTACCAACAAGCGGGTTGATGAAAAAATTGATCGTATTGTTGAGCATGAAAAGCAGGGTGATCTGTTGAACAGAGAATTCAAATTTTTTTACCAGCAAAAATACAGCAAAGGCAATAAATATCTGGCGGCGGGCACCGGCCATGAAGGTGAGAAAATAATACAGCCAGTACTGTTTTTTTAAAATCAGTTTCTTTTTTTGAGGGATGATGTCCTGCCTGACCGGGTTTTTTGTGATGGCCCAGAATCCCCCTGCAATGATGACGGCACCAAACAGTATATACATGACCTTGTAACTGAAAAAAGGCGCAAGAATCAGGATGAGAATACCGACAACAATGTTGGCTAACGCTGCATAGCTTCTTTGTGTGCTGAAGATGATCGGCGAGGTGTATTTGTCAAAATACTGAAGGGTGAGCGACTGGTTGGTGGTTTCGTAGCAATGGAACCCGAAACTCATGATAAGGGTTGTAAAGACAAGACCCGTAAAACTGGGCAGCAATCCGGTTAAAAAGACACCGGCACCTAAAAAAAGGATGGCCAGGGCTGACAGTTTATGCTCGCTGATGATTAAAATGATATAGGTCACCAGAAGGGCCAGAAATCCGGGGATTTCTCTTACAGACTGCAGAATTCCGACATGGTAACCATCCAGTCCCACAACATTGACGCTGAAATTATCAAAAAGCGTTCTCCAGGATTGAAGACCCACAGTAGAGCAGATGGTCAGAACGATGAGATACGAATACATCAGTTCTTTTCTATAATCAGTCAAAATACATGCAGCTTATTTTTTAATTTTTTTGATGATTTTTTCAACTGCCTGCTCTGCTGTTTCACCAAAAAGCGTTTCCACTTCAACAAGATTCAGATAGCGGTCATCCCACTGGATATTGTCATTTTCAAGAATCCAGTCTTTAAGACGGTTGTATTTTCCGCCAAGGGCTTTAATCTTCTTGAGCAGCGGTACATTCTCGGATGTTTTAAATTCAATATTCAAAGACAGGATATATTCAATGATATTGGGTGTGGCCGGGTTGGAAGATATGACCGGAATGACCAGAATATTTTTGTTGTCCTTTCGGCCCTTGCCAATATAAACATTGCCTTCTCTGACAATAATATTCTTGGTTCCCTTAAGACTGGGGTCTTCTTCAACCCTGGAATATTTATTTTTCAGGCTGCCGGTTTTATTTGCAATCTTTATTTTTGTTTCCCGGGTGACTTCGCCCAGCAGGCTTAAGCCGGTGATCTGGTAAAGAAAACCGCCCTTGATCTTTTCAATGACTTCCTGAAGATTTTTAAGAACCAGAACATTTTTGTTGGTCAACTGGGATATCTGAATGTCATTGGCAGCCAGTTCATCAAAGACAAGTCCTTCAAATTTTTCAGCGATCCGGCTGGTGCCGACCGTGACGGTTTTTGCCTGATGCTTGATGGCATCCACGGGTCTTGCCAGTGTATTAATGGCCTGTCCCATGTTTTTGAAAAAGGCATTGAGCATATTGGACGGGGTGCCTTTGGTATTAAAATCAATTTCAAAATCTGAAACCGGCAGTCTTCCGGACAGATATTTGAGCAAAAGGGTAATATTGGCGACATTATCAAGGCCCATGGATGCGGGGAATCCATCCTGTTTTCGTTTTTCAGAAAACCGGTTATAGAACTGGGCTATGGTTTCCCTGAATTTTTTTTCCAGCAGTATTTCATATACATCATGGCCAAGGTCTGTGTAGTCATCCAGCAGGTCCTGGATTTCCTTTCTGCCTTCATACAGGAATCTGGAGCTTTCATTGATGGCAAGGGCTGCATAATATCCCCAGACATGTCCCACAAGGGTGTTCAGAATCGGGGCAAAATGTTCCTTGACTTCAGGTATTTTAAAAACATCCTTTGCATACAGATCAAACCGGTCCTCTCCCTGGGTGGTGATAACGATGGGTGTGGCCTTATGGGCGGCAAAGATGGCCGTGTCCTTGATGATATCTCCCAGAACGCTTTCCCGGGTGCCGGCAGCACAGATAATAATCAGGGGCTCACTGGACAGATCAATATGTTTTTTATCTTCAATAAAATCCGATGAAATGGTTTTATAGCACAGTTCGCTGAGCTTGATCCGGATTTCATCTGCAGATGTCTTGTTGGAACCTGAACCCACGGTGGCCCAGTAATGTTTTGAGATGGCCCTTTTGGAAGCGGATTCCTTGATGGCCGCTTTCATGTCCAGAATGGTTCTCATCTTGTCCGGAAGGGCCATGATTTCATGAATCTGTTCAGTAATGAATTCACTTGTTCTGCTGCCCATAATTCCGGCAATATGCAGGCCTAAAATAGCGCCTGCAGTGATCTGGGAATAAAAAGCCTTTGTGGATGCCACGGACATTTCAATATCACGGCCCGAGCTTGTGTACAGCACGCCATCGGTTTTAAATGTCAGATCCGAATCTCTCCGGTTCACAATAGCCAGAGTTCTGGCGCCGCAGGCTTTGACGATATCCACGGTCCGATTGGTATCTGTGGTTGTTCCGGACTGGCTGATGGCAATAACAAGCGTGTTTTCCATGGTGTTTTGCGTGCCCGGTGTTTCAATAATACAGAACCCGGACAGCTCAGAGGATTTTAATGCCCGGATGTCGATATCTTTATCTATCAGGTAAAAATTGAGCAGGTCTGCACAGCCTTGTGCTGCAATCCCGGCAGTGCCCTGGCCAATGAAATATACCTTTTTGATCCGGCCGTTTTTCAGATTTTCTACCAACGCTGTCGGAATCACTGTTTCATCCAGACTGGTGGTAAAAAGATGGCTGTCTTTGACCTGTTTGAATTTATTTTCAAAGGTTTTCTCTACTGAATTGGGCGCTTCTGATATTTCTTTTAAAAAATAATGGGGGAATTCCTGTCGGTCTATATCCCTTGAAGTGATCTGGCTTTTGAGTATCTGATCCTCGGAAATCCGGATCAGGGTTTTATCATAGTAAAAAGACCGGATGCCGTCAATGCCGCCTTTTGATTCCTGGTCAAGGATGACAATCTGTCCTTTATCTTCACCGTTAAGCTTGATAAAATTCGGGGTTTCTTCAACAATGCCGTAGAGCTCTGACGCCGCAATATAGTGATCTTTGGCAATACCCACAAAAATTGCCTGTCCGCTTCCCTTTTGAGCCAGAAACAGTTTTCCCGCTGCAAGATCCGTATGCATGCTGATGGCATGGGAGCCTTCAAAATCATTCACCGCCAGCCGGAACGCTTCTTCGATCGGATGATTTTGCTTCAGATAATGTTCGATCTGCAAAGGAATGAGTTTGGTATCGGTATTAATATCTTCATGAATTTTATCGTATCTTGCCTCATATTCGGTTTTCAGCTCAAGGTAATTGTCAATATCACCGTTCAGGCAGACATGGATAATCCCTGTTTTGCCGATTTCCCGCTGTGTGGGCGTATTGTCCTGGGGGTGACAGTTGGCCACAGAAATGTCTCCGATGGATGCCCACCGGGTATGTGCAGATACGGAATTGGCTGTGAATTTATAATTGATCAGCACCTGAAGCATTAAATCATTTTTAATCTGACTGCGGATGAATGAAACATTATCTCCCAGGGCACCGATTTCAGCAGCAAATTTATAAACATAGGAGATGGTGACCAGATGTTCTCCGGTTTCAGGATAGGAATCATTGATGGTAAGGCTGTTATTGCCAAGAACCAGGTGGTTTGTTCTTTGCTTCAACCGTTCAGCCAGCCCCGCTTTTATCAACCCTTCCCGGAATCTTTCAAATTCATTTTTGGTAAATGAAAAAATAACAGATATGCCTGCAGAATCACGTCCTCGCACTTCAAGACGGTCAATACTGTTCAGGACGGCATTGATGCGTTTAAATATTTTCAGGCCCTCAATATTTCCTGAATCCTTAAGACCCGGCGCAATATCATGAATGGCTATGATATTATTGATGATTTCTTTTTTCAGGCACCAGCCGATATCCTGCAGTTTTTCAATCCGGGAAGCGATGATGTCCGCATCTGCGGAGGACAGGTTGGCAATCTCGTGTTTGAATAAAGTTTTCTGAGTTTTGATGAGTTCTTCTATGGTGTCTGAAATCAGTATCAGTTGATTTTTTTTCTGTGTATCAAAAAACAGGTCACAGAAAACATCTTCCTGCTTAAAATCCTGACACATCTCAAACAGGCTGTTTAAAAGAATGTCTCCGCCAAGAAACTGTTCAGTGATGATCTGCGTTTCCATGGGCAGAATTTTTGTTTTTAATGAAAACACCATGTCCTGGGTCTGGTTCAGATCATAATTGAGTATTGAACCGTCTCCTTTAAATGCGATAAATGCAGAAATACCGCAGGACAAGACATTGGGCTGGTTTGGAAAGAATATAACGGTGTTTTCTCTGGCCTGATGGATGGATGTGGCCATTTCAAAATTGATTTTGGATAGCTTTTTGATCAGATCAAACAATCGTCGCCCTTGCACAATCATTATTTTCTCCCTTATCCTGAATGTTTTCAAATCATAGCTGCGCGGTTATATCATCATTTTTTTTAAAATACTGCTTTAAAATCATCTTTGCATAGGTACCGGCCCGGGTGCCGATGTATTTGCCGTGGCCGACAACAATGGACAGTGTGATTTTTGTGTTTCCGTCTTTCTGGGCGGCAAAACCGGTAAACCAGTCATATTTTATGGTATGTTCAGTATTATATAAAGAGCCGGTTTTTCCGCCAATGACAAGCGTGGAGAGAACGGTATCTTTTGATGCGCCCCTGAAAGATTTTCTGGCAGTTCCTTTTGTTATTGTTTTTTCCATTAACTGCATCATGGTATCTGCAGTTTCCGGACGTATGGCTGTCTTATAAGTCGATTTCCGGTTTTTGTAAATAATTTTTCCGTCGGAACCGGTCACATGTTCCACAATACTGGGCACCATGACATTGCCTGAATTGATGATTGCAGCGGTGAGCATGGCGCCGAAAACCGGTGAGATGGTTGTGTCATTATTAAAACCACATCCAAGTTCTGCAAGATGATAGTCACTGTCGCCGATTTCAAAAGAACCGGAAACAAGCGGCAGTTCAGAGTCAATGATCTGGTTGAAACCAAAGGCATCTGCATAGGTTTCAAGCTGTATTTTCCCCAGAGAATTTTTCCCGATTTTCCCGAAAACCGGATTGATGGATTCAGCAAATGCACTGGCAAAAGAAATTTTGTATGTGTATTTATTTTTTACATCTTTAAGCTGACGCTTGTACAGGGTGTATTTATTGCCGTTAAAATATAACGGGGTCTGCGGTTTATATCCTAAGGTTTCGACTGCTGCGGCTGCGGTGACAATTTTAAAAATACTGGCCGCAGGATAATTCTGGACACAGGGGTTGGTATCGGGATTATCAAGGTCAAAGCCGGTCATGGCCAGAATTTTTCCTGAATCTGCCTCCATGACAACCAGTGCAATCTGCTGGGGTTTTCCCCTGTCCAATTTTTTGAGCTTCTCCATCACGGACAACAGATATTCCTGAAGATAAATATCAATACTGGTGGTGATTTTATAGCTTTCTTCAGGAGTGTTGACAAAGAATATATTTTTATCTGTTTTGGAAAAAGGGGTGGTGCTGATAATATGGGTGAGTTTTTCTTTTGATAATCCAGACTTGCCTAAATCATCCGGGTCAGTCAACTCATCAGCCTGCTGCAGCGACCGGGCAGGGTCGTTTTTTTTATCTGCGGTGAAACGCAGATAGGCATTTACAGAAAAAAAGCCAAGCACGCCTGTCAGAATAAGAATGGCCAGCATTCCTGCGCAACGTTTGGCCGCTTTTAAAAAAAACGCTTTTTTTTGTTTCCTGGCAATATATTCAGCTTGAAAATCCCGCCAGGAATTCTCTGCTTTTTTTATATTTAACATTATATTTAATTATAAAACGCCTGTGTCATTTAAATTTTATTTAACGCAATTGCCGGGCTTGACCGGTTTGTCAAAACCGGAAAGCACAAGCCCTTTTTTGTTGCTGGCCGCAAGGATCATCCCCTGGGAGAGTTCACCCATCAGGTGCGCCTGTTTTAAATTTGCAACAACAATGACCTGTTTGCCGATGATTTCCTCCGGCGCATAGTCTTTTGCAATGCCGGCAATCACTTGTCTGGTCTCAGCCCCGAGGTCCACGGTAAGTTTTAAAAGCTTGCTGGAGTTTTCAATTTTCTCAGCCTTGACCACCGTTGCTGTCCGCAAATCAATCTTTGCAAAATCATCAATGGTAATTTCTTCCTTTAAGGGGGGTTTAAATGATTTCACAGGTGTTGACAGTTCCTTGGGGGGGGCTTTTTCAACGTCAATTCTGGGAAACAGCATCTGCGGGTCTGGCAGGACACTTGCCGTTTTAATCTGTCCCCATACAGCAGCTTCCTGCAAGGTGTAAAACCCACCGTCTGTTTTCTGTATGCCAAGGGTTTTTTGCATATCCGCACTTGTCTGCGGCATGACAGGATAGATCAGACAGGACACCACCCGTAAGCTTTCTATCAGATTATACATCAGGGTTTCCAGAACCGGAAGGGTGGATTCATCTTTTGCCAGTGTCCAGGGTTCATTGGTATCTATATATTTATTTAAAATGCTGATAAAGTGCCAGACCGCCTGTATCCCCTTGTGAAATTCACATTTTTCCATGGCCATGGAAAATTCATCAACAGCTGCCTGGGCATCTGATTTTAAAGACAGATTTTTCTGTGTTTCAATACGGGTATCCGCACCTTTGATTTTACCCTTGAAATACCGCTGGTTCATGGATAGAACGCGGGAGAACACGTTTCCCAGATCATTTGCAAGGTCTGAGTTTATCCTGGAAACAAGGGTCTGCTCTGTAAAATTGGCATCCAGTCCGAATACCATTTCCCGCATCAGAAAATACCTGAATGCATCTGTCCCGTAGGTGTCGGTCACCTGGTGGGGATCAGTAACATTGCCAATACTCTTGGACATTTTGCTGCCCTGGACATTCCAGAATCCATGGACGTTCAACCCGCCATAGATATCTATCCCGGCAGCTTTGAGCATGATGGGCCAGTAGATTCCATGGGGTTTGATAATATCCTTTGCCACAAAATGACGGGCGCCAGGCCAGAAGGTTCTGAATGTGTCACTGTCCGGATACCCCAGCGCCGAAATATAGTTCACCAGCGCATCAAACCAGACATAGGTGACAAAATTTTCATCAAAGGGAAGGGTGATGCCCCATGTCAGACGGGTTTTGGGGCGAGAAATGCACAGATCTTCTAACGGTTCCTTTAAAAAGGACAGAATCTCGGTCCGATACTGGTCCGGCCGGATAAAATCAGGATGAGTGTTGATATGATCGATCAGCCAATCCTGGTATTTGCTCATTTTAAAAAAATAATTGGATTCTTTTATCACTTCAGGCGCTGTGCCATGATCCGGACACTTGCCGTCCACAAGTTCCCTTTCCTGGTAAAAGCGTTCGCAGCCAAAACAATACAGGCCCTCATAGCTTGAAAAATAAATATCACCTGAATCATGAATTTTTGACAAAACAGCTTTTACAATTTTTTTGTGATTTTCATCTGTAGTCCGGATAAAATAATCATTTTTAATATTGAGCACCGGCAGAATATCCTGGAATAACTGGCTGATCTTATCTGCATATTCTTTTGGGGTGCTGTTCTGTTTTTCAGCAGCCTGGACAATTTTATCACCATGTTCATCTGTTCCTGTGAGAAAAAAAGTCCTGTATCCCTGCATCTGTTTGAACCGGGTGGAAACATCAGCGGCAATGGATGTATAGGCATGCCCAAGGTGAGGCTTTGCATTGACATAATATATGGGAGTTGTAAAAAATTGGGTTTTAATCGTCATGATGAAAGGTCCTGTTTTTTAATTTACCAGTTCCTGGATTTTCTTTTCAACCTCAGTGTTGTCATCCAGACGGATGGAAACGCTTTGCCTTAAAACATTCTGGCGGACAACTTTTCCTGTGCCATCCTTGAAAGACACTTTTTTGCCGATTTTGGGCATGTCTCTTTTCAGGCTTTTATAGGTTTCATTTTCAAAGGTCAAACAGCACATCAGCCTGCCGCAGACCCCTGATATTTTGGTGGGATTCAGTGAAAGTCCCTGCTCTTTGGCCATCTTGATGGATACAGGGTCAAATGTATGCATGAACGATGAACAGCACAGTTCCCTGCCGCATTTGCCTATTCCCCCACAGTGTTTTGACAGGTTGCGGATGCCGACCTGCCGCATTTCAATCCGGACACTGAATTCTTTGATCAAAAGCTTGATCAGTTCCCGAAAATCGATCCTGCCATCCGCAGTATAGAAAAAGGTCAGTTTATTCTTGTCAAATGTGCTTTCAACACTGAACAGGTTCATGAACAGGTCTAAAGCATTAATGCTTTTCAAGCAGAAATCAAAAGCATCGTTTTCCAGTTTTTTGATCTCATCTCTGCGGATAAAATCATCTTTGGTAGCCATGCGCACAATCTGCTTTAATTCTTTTTGGACATTTTCAACTTCCACAGGCGGGATGGCGACTCTTCCAAATCCCAGACCCTGTTCGGTTTCTACAATAACAGGGTCGCCTTCCTTAAGGACAAACGCACAGCTTTTAAAATCATATATTTTTCCTGCTGTCTTGAATTTAACACCTGCAACTTTAATCATATATTAAAACTTCCTTTGCTGGCGATCATTTTTAAAAAAAAACGATCCAACGTCAATCTCACTGAACTGTTCGAGGTCACCCGATTTTCAGCCTGCATCCATTCCTCATTCCATTTAACAAAAACCGGGTGTGAAAACTTCTGGCTAATATCATTAAAACTGTCATAAAAATCAAGGTTAACTATTTTTTTCGGGTGAAATGTAAAAATCATCAGGTCCCGGAAAAAAGTTTTTATCATCACCATACTATCATCTAAAAGGTCCGGGTGACCACTTAAATATGCTGACAGCATCAAACCTTTGCCAACCGCCTGGGGCCGGCTGGATCTGACAGTGCTGACAAGTGCGGCCAGCAGCCATCTGCGTTTTTTTATCCAGTCAACGGGCAAAGCATCATTCTGTATCCCTGCAAACATTTTTGCTTTTTCAGGATCAGAACCTGCGATTTTTGAAGCAATATGGCATAACACAGGGTCGATATTAAAATTATTTTTCAGATAGTGTTCAAGATCAGTTTCGCTTAAAGGTTTAAATCTTATGCTCTGGCATCTTGAATGAATCGTGGGCAAAAGTTTTGACTCATCCGTGGCCGTGAGTATGAAAAACGTTTTCCCTGGCGGTTCTTCAAGCATTTTAAGCAGGGCATTCTGGGCCTGCATATTCATTTTGTCTGAATTTAAAATCAGCACCATCCTGAATTTTGCTTCATTGGGTTTTGTACGGATGTTTTCACCCATCTGTCTGATCTGGGCAATGGAGATATTTTTTTTGTCTTTTTCAAGGTCCAAACACAGCATGTCCGGGTGAATCAGTCCGTCAATCTTGCGGCAGGCATCACAGGACTGGCAGCCTAAGTTCTTTTCTTCAAGGCAGTTACATCCTTTTGCAAACAAAAATGCCGCTTGCTTTTTGCCGGTATTTACACGTCCGCAAAAAAGAAGGGCATTGGGAATTTTCTGGGTCTGAATGATGCGGGCCAGCAGTTGGAGTTCGCTGGTTTGATAGTGTATTTGATCAAAATCAGACATGGTTTGATCAATACCCATGTGTTAATAGTCCACCCGCTCCTTGAGTTCTTTTCCGCATTTGAAAAATGGAAGGCGTTTGGGCGGAATGGTGACTTTTTCACCGGTTTTTGGGTTTCTTCCGGTGTAGCTCTGGTATTCCTTGATGTGAAAGCTGCAAAATCCTCTTATTTCCACCCGTTCTCCTTTGATAAAAGATTCGGAAAGCGAGTCAAAGAAAATTTTTACAATTTCAGCAGCCTCGGATTTTGTCAGGTTTGTTCTTTCTTTAAGCGTCGAAATTAATTCAAGTTTATTCATGCTACCTCTTTTGATCTTAACAATATTTAATTAAATATTTGAAAGGTTCTATTTAAAATTTGATAAAAAGTCAAGGAGTTATGCAAAAAGGTCAGGAACTTTCTCAACATTTTCCTTTTCAACCTCGACTCCAGCATACTGGCCGAGGACATCAATTTTAATTACAACCCGCCCTTTTCCCTTGTGATGGGTGAACTCGCCCCTTACACCTGCCATGGGGCCTTCAATGATCATGACCGGGTCTCCTTTTTTAAGACCGATATTTGCGCCTGTTATCAGATCGGTTTTTATTGTGGTTAACAGTTTTAGTGATTCAATCTGGGAATCAGGCACAGGTACCGGGCCTGTCTGATTTCCCAGCAGGCGGACAGCACCTGTTGTTTTAAGGATCTGGAGCTGGGAAACAGGCGTTGTCTGTGATTTGACAAAAATATATCCCGGAAAAAGCGGGAAATCGATCATCAGGTGCCTGTCCTTGCGGATGCTTTTGCGTTTGACCGTGGGCAGGAAGGCCTCAATCTTTTTCTGGGTAATGGCTTTATGGACGGTTTGTTCAAAATTGCTTCGGGTTAACAGCACAAACCAGTGTTTTAAATCTGTCATTTTGTTCCGAATTCTCCGATGCCATGAAGATTGATCAAGAACGCAATTGAGTTTTCACCCCGTGATTCGGAGAAAAAGATCCTGAATGTCCAGCAGGCCTTTTCTAAATCTATTCCGGCCTGTGTTTCAACTGTCCGGTCAGTGATCAGATTCCGTTCAATGGCATAAAAGGTGCTGATTTCATCGGTCAGACGGATATTGAGCCTTGAATACAGGGAATGGGAAAGATCGGTGGTATAGCGGTATTCAGCTGTCAAAGAATCTCCCCTGTTATCTGAAAGGGTATTGCCGATATTTAATGTTTTAAAATGGGAGTCATAAGGCGACCAGGAAAGATCCATATCCAGAGAGAAACAGGTGAACGGGTGAAGCTCTATTTCAAGAAACAAAGGTAAAAACGGTCTGGATTCATTGTCTCTTTCTTTTTTGATGTCATAGCTTTGGTATAATTTAATATATGCAAATTCTTCGTAATTGGTAATTTTTTCACCCCTGGGTGTGGTGATGGTTTTTCTCAAAATCAAATTATTGGTCAAGGACCAGGTTAAAAGATTCTGCTCATCAATTCTGTCCAGCACATCAAAAGAGGGCAGGTCATCCTGTCCGATATGGGGGGAATAAACATATTCCAGTTTCGGGACCAGTTCATGTTTGACCTTATCTGCAAATGCATTGTCCGGGTTAAACAGTTTGATGAGTTTGGTGGAAATCTGTCCGCCGACATCATAGGTTTCCCGGGTTCTGAAACTGTCTGAATTGCCATGGATGTCAACAAAGTCGCTGGTATGCCATACGGTTTCCCGGAGACCTGCATAAGGCTCCAGGTTGAAATATTTGCCCAGCCTCATGGGTTTGTAAATCTTCGGATACAGATCTGCCCGCTGACCGTTTACCAGGGCTGCTGTGGTGTCTTTTCTATAAAAAGACCGGTATTCGGAGTCCAGGGAATAATAAAATCCCGATATCCCGATTTCCTGTTTGGACGCATCAAATTCAATGGCCGGAAGTGTCTGCAGGGTGGTGTCATCCACATTCTGTCTGCGGGCATTAATATTGTCATACCAGAGGACATCTGCATTAAAAGAATAATTGGACCAGGATTTGAAAATATTGAGCCAGTTTTTACGCAGACTGCTGTCAAAGGAATCCAGGCTTCGGCCAAAGGCTTTCTCAAAATAGTCATTGGTTTGTGAATATCCGGTGAACCCGTCTTTAAATTCGTTTAAATAATCTTCATCACTGACAATGTCCAGGTCCAGTTTTGTGCTGAATCCATTGCCAAGATCCTGATCGTGTTTCATTCTGAACCAGAAGCGGTCTGTATTGGTTCTCCGGGGGGTTGAGTCATAGCTGTAGTTTTTTGAATTCTGGGTGCCGTCATCAATTTTTTCGTCTTCAAGAAAATCAATAAAAGCCGCCCCTTTTGATCTGTTATCCAGGACATACCGGTATTCAGCACCGATCTTGGTTCCCCTGTCTGACATATGATCCACATACAAGGTGGCATCTGTATTTTCAGAGATGGCAATAAACAGAGGCTGTTCATACTCAAAGCCTTTTCTGTCTGATGACGTTACTCTCGGTATCAAGAAGCCTGACTGGCGTTTTGTCTGAACAGGGAAGACCAGATACGGGCTGTAAATGGCGGGTACTTTCTTTGCCCACAATACAGCATGATTTGCTGTTCCGTATCCTTCAAGCGCAACCTTGATATTTTTTGCAGAAATTTTCCAGTCCGGGACCTCCTGTGAGCAGGATGTGATGGAACCTTTATCGGCCTGATAGGTAAATCTGCCTGTTTTTTTTATATTTTCACCATGGATATAAAAATTTTTGTTCTGTATAAAAATGGTGCCGTTGCTGATGGTGCCGGTTTCCGTTGCAAGATTGATATCCATGGCATTGCAGGAGATGGAATCCTCTCCGGATATAAACAGGACATTGCCTTGCGCAAATGCCTGTTTGGTCTGGTTTGAAAATTCAACATAATCCGCTTCAAGGCGGGTTTTCCCGCCGGTGATGATGACATCATCCTCGGCAATATACAGGTTTCGTTTTTTATCAAAGGTGACACTCTGTGCGGAAATATGCCAGGAAATTTCTTTGGGGTCCTGGGATAAAATATCTTCTGCCAGGGATACCTGAGGCAGGATAGATATACAGAGAAAAGCAAATGCCATACAAAGGGGCAGATATTTTTTGCAATGGTGAGCGCGCATCCTCTTTCCAGTAAAAAATTGCACATCGTTAAAATTTACTGTATAAAGCCATTTTATACTTTAAAAGTCAAGTCTGAATCCGGCAGTCCGGGGAGTTAGGGGTTCGTGCTGAACATAATTAAGGGGTAAATGAACAATGACATTTTCCATAATTGATGCCATAGGCAATACACCGCTGGTTGAAATTAAAAATCTGAATCCGGAAAAAGGGGTAAGGATTCTTGCAAAGCTAGAATATATGAATCCGGGCGGTTCTGTTAAAGACAGGGCAGCATTGTATATGATCAATGCTGCTGAAAAATCAGGTGAACTGACGGCGGACAAAACAGTGATTGAAGCCACCAGCGGCAATACCGGTATCGGGCTTGCCATGATCTGTGCCATTAAAGGATATAAAATCGCCCTGGCCATGGCTGAAAATGCCAGTGAAGAACGCAAAAGTATTCTTCGCGCAAGAGGTGCCCAGATCATTCTGACACCCCGGCATCTTGGATCTGACGGTGCCATTGAAGAAGCCTACCGGCTTGCCAGGGAAAACCCGGATAAATATTTCCTTACGGATCAGTATAATAATGAGGCCAACTGGCAGGCCCATTATCATACCACCGGTCCTGAGATTATTGCGCAGACAGACGGGAAAATAACCTCGCTGGTTGCCACCATTGGCACCAGCGGAACATTGATGGGGCTTTCCCGGCGGCTTAAAGAATTTAACAAGCATATCCGGATTGTCTGTGCAGAGCCGTATCTGGGGCATAAAATTCAGGGTCTGAAAAATATGAAGGAATCCTATACCCCTGAAATTATGGAAAAAAACCGTCTGGATGAAACCATCAATATTGATGATGAAACCGCCTTTGAAACCGCCCGCATGCTGGCTTCCAGAGAAGGGCTGTTTGTGGGCATGAGCAGCGGCGCTGCCATGGCAGCTGCCATTGAAGAGGCAAAAAAGATTAAAAAAGGGGTTGTGGTCGTGATCCTGCCGGACAGTGGTGAGCGGTATCTGTCCACCAGTCTGTTCGCTGTTGAAAAACATATCGGCCTTAATTTATACAATACTTTTTCTAAAACCCGGGTGCCGTTTGAACCGATTGCCAAAGGAGAGGTAACGGTTTATACCTGCGGTCCGACCGTTCACGAAACGCTGAATATCGGTCAGCTTCGCAGATATGCCTTTACCGATCTTTTGATCCGGTACATTGAATATCACAAGGTCCCGGTCAATCATGTGGTCAATGTGACAGACTATGATGACAAGACCATTCACGGCTCCCATGCAGCAGGAAAAACGCTATCCGAATTTACCCAGTTCTACTTTGACAGTTTCAGAACAGATATGGAACGGTTGAATATCAGAAAGGCAGAAGCCTATCCAAAGGTTTCTGATCATTTTGAGGAGATGATTGATCTGGTCCGCCAGCTCAAGGACAAACAGCATGCCTATGAAAAACTGCATTCTCTTTATTTTGATATTGGTAATCTCCCGGAATATGGAGAATTTTCAGGCATTAATCTGGATAAAATCAAAATCGGGGCAACCGTTGATCTTGATGAATATGAAAAGCGAAATCCCAAAGATTTCACCCTGCTTAAACGGGTTCGTCTTTCTGAATTAAAAAGGGGGGTGGGGATCAAAACCCAGTGGGGAAATGTACGGCCGTCCCTTCATCTTCAGTGCGCTGCCATTGCCATGAAATTTTTAGGGGAAAATTTTGATATCCAGACCGGCAGCAGGGAATTGATATTCCCCCACCATGAAAACGAGGTGGCCATTGCAAAGGCCGCAAAAGGGGCCAATCTTGCAAAATACTGGCTGCATTGTGATCCGGTTCATTATGACGGGTCCCTGGGGTCAGAAACACTGGAACAGCTGACCCTGTCTGTGCTGGTCAAAAAAGGATGGGAGCTTAAAACGCTTCGGTACTGGCTGATTTCCAATCATTACAGAAAAACATTGATTTTATCGGATGAATCGTTAAAGCAGGCACATAATACCCTGGATAAAATTAACCGCTGTATTTCTAATCTGGAGGCGGTAGCCCAGGGACAGGATTTTGAAGAGCTTGACCAGTTGATCTATGATATGAAAGCCGCTTTTTTAGCGTCCATGGAAGATGATCTGAAAATTTCCGGTGTGATCTCCTCTCTTCTGGCCAATGTAAAAAAGATCAACCGGTTTATTGTTCAGAACCGGATCAGTCCCTCGGGAGCCCAAAAACTGCTCTCATGTTTTGCTGATATGGATTCTGTATTAAAAATATTCAGCTTTAAGAAGAAGACGCAATATTCAGATACGGTCCAGGATCTTATAAAACAGCGTGAACAGGCCCGTCAGAACAAGGACTGGCAGCAGGCAGACACCCTCAGGGAACAGCTGGAAGCCCTGGGTGTTGATGTTCACGATAAAAAGGTGGATATATGACATCACAGTATTTATTTTTTCCTTTTACCCATGTGACGCAACATCAGTTAAGGCAGGTATCGGCATTTTTTCCCCAGGTGAGCTATCTGCCGCTTCAACATGAAGACAAGGATCTGCCGCATATCAGAACCGCTGTTGAGGCCGGACAGATTAAACGGATTGCACTGCCGGCAAATCATATTGATACGGCAAGGCAAAATGTTCTGCAATATACCCAATGGGCTAAGATTCATAAAGGGAATGAACGAAATCTCAAGGCAATTATAAAAGACAGCGCCTATTTTACCAGTGATACCCATGTTTCATCCATTAAATCCCAGATCAGGGGAACCCATGTTGATGAAAAGGCGCGGATTTCAACCTCAAGTCCTGAAAAAGATCTGCTTTTTTTAAGCATGGCCCAGATGTGTGATGAGCAGAATGAACAGATCAACCTGGAATTTCAGGCGGTTGAAAAAAACAGAGGGAATCTGTTTGCAGCGCTTAGAGGCCCTGAAGATCCCATGACTGATATTTCACAGGATTTTTCTTGTGCAGACACCGATGCGGGCCTGACAATGACAGGTGAGCGGATTGCCGCCTGGGCAGGCGGTATGGCTTTGGCCGGAGGAATGAATGAAAACTCAAAAAACTGTTTTCTGGTGACCACAAGTCCTGGGGTTATGGACTATCTTGAATCAAATTGCACAGATGTTATAAATGCCCTTGACATCGATCAGATAAAAGTGCATGAAAATAATTGTGCAATGAAAACGCAATGGCAGCATCAGTTTTGTGAGAGCCTGATGTCGGCCGTTCATGGAGAAGGCATCCGGGAAAAAGATCTTCCAACAGTAACTGACCGCTGTGAAGTTTCAGGAAAGATTAAAGTATGTATTTTCTCCGGAGATTTGATTAATGATCTTTTAAAGACATCAGGCACGCAGATTGTTGTCTGTCTGGTGAATTTAAAATGATAAAAAACTTGATTTTATTTAATTACATGTTATAAAAGCGTCGTTTCATATGGATAATATATAAAAGATGATTTTATAATATAAAATTGTTAATTCCTTAAGGAGGCTATTAAAATGGCATTTAACCCGGTTGTAGACCAAGCAAAATGTGTTGGCTGTGAAGAATGTGTAGATGTATGTCCTGTAGAAGTATTTGAAATGGAAGATGGCAAGTCTGTTCCAGTCAATGCTGAAGAATGCATGGGATGTGAAAGCTGTGTAGAAGTTTGTGAAGAAGATGCGATTACTGTTGAAGAAGACTAGATTCACGTAACACATTTCACAATACAAATTAAGAATGCCGGTTGAATGTATGATCTTCAGCCGGCATTTTTGTTTTTTATATCACACGCATACGAAATATTATAAAATCTTAGGGCTTTACAACCCTCTTTCCTATAAATTATATATGGGAAACAATTTTTTAATCCTTCATTTATCAGGATGGTTTTTTTATGCAGACCCAAACGGACAAAATATTTTCTTCTCAACAAATCTGTAAAATACTGATGGCCGCAAAATTGATAACCAGAATCCAGGCCCAGGATCTGTTGAAAAAGGAAAAACAGGTTATACAGATCATTCTCAAACAAAAAGGGAAAAAAGATTCAAAAATACCCATGGAGCAGCAGGCATTGTCTGTCTCGTTTATTGATGTGATTTTATATTTAAAGATTGAACGGCAGGATCAGCCGGGGAAAATCATTGATGAGGACCTGATATATAAAACGCTGGCAAAGGCCTGGAATGTCCCCTATATAAAGGTAGATCCGTTAAAGCTTGAACTGAATCTGGTGACTGGAACCATATCAAAATCTTTTGCTGCAAAACACCTGCTTTTGCCCTTAAAAATTGAAGAAGGCAAACTGGTTGTGGCAACGCCGGACCCGTTTAATTATGAAGCCATAAAAGATGTGGAAATGGTGGCCAAATTAAAGGTTCTGCCAGTGGTCAGTGCCCGGTCTGATATCAAAAAATTGATAGATGAATTTTTCGGATTTCGGCATTCCATATCTGCGGCAGAGGATCTTTTTTCAACCAAAGGGGTTGATCTTGGCAATCTGGAACAGTTTGTCAGTGTCAAATCACTGGATGAAGTGCCTTCCAATGACCAGCATATTGTCAATGCGGTGAATCATTTATTTTCCTATGCCTTTGACCAGAAAGCCAGTGATATTCATATCGAGCCCAAACGGGATATCTGCCTTGTGCGAATGCGGATAGACGGGGTGCTGCACACGGTTTATAAATTGCCCAAAAAGCTTCATAATGCAGTTGTAAGCCGGATTAAAACCCTGTCAAGACTTGATATGGCCGAGAAAAGACGTCCCCAGGACGGCCGGATCAAGATGGAGAAGGACCAGATTGAAGTTGAAATCCGCGTTTCAACCATTCCGGTGGCCTTTGGTGAAAAGCTGGTCTTGAGAATCATGGACCCGGATGTTCTTTTTCAGGATCTGGAGATGCTGGGATTTTTTCCTGAGGATTTTGCCCGGTATAAAAAAATGATTGGCATGCCGTTTGGTATTGTTCTTGTGACTGGCCCCACAGGCTCCGGCAAGTCAACAACGTTGTATTCAAGTTTAAGGATGCTTTCTTCTCCGGAAGTGAATATTACCACCATTGAAGATCCCATTGAAATGATCCATGAAGAATTCAACCAGATTTCCGTCCAGCCGGCAATTGATGTCACCTTTGGCGGTGTGCTCAAGAATATACTCCGCCAGGACCCGGATATTGTCATGGTGGGTGAAATCCGGGATCTGGAAACCGCCCAGGCAGCAGTTCAGGCAGCATTGACAGGACATCTGGTTTTATCCACCCTGCACACCAATGATGCGCCGACCACTATTTTCAGGCTGCTGGATCTGGGGATTCCGCCGTATCTTATTCATTCATCCCTTGTGGGGGTGGTTGCACAGCGCCTGGTCAGAAAGATCTGTCCGGACTGTGCCCAGGCATTTGAGATGGACGCAAAAGAACTGGCAGATCTGGGGTTAATGGTGCCGGATCATGGAAAAATCCGGCTCAAACATGGAAAAGGGTGCAGCAAGTGCAGAAATACCGGGTATAAAGGACGCAGCGGAATTTATGAAATCATGCCATATTCAGAACCGCTTAAAGCATTGACATCCGCAGATGCCAGCCTTGAGTCGTTAAGGAAAAAAGCCATTGAGGAAGGTCTGGTCCTGTTGCGTCAGAGCGGAATTCGAAAAATGCTCGAAGGGCAGACCACCTACCAGGAAATCCTGCGGGTCACCTGGGATCAGATATAATTATTTATTTTTTTTTGTTTATCAATTGACCATATCATCCGGATGAATCGCATATTTGGAAGACAGGATCATGACAGTGGATGAAATATCTTCTGTATGAAGCACAATCAGTTTTCCGGATGGCAGATTTTCCAGCTGGATCTGCTGGTTATCCTTAACTGTGTTTTTCCGGTTAACCGTGTAAATCTGTCCGGGTTTAACCTGGTCTTTTCCGATATTGATAAAGGCGATAATATAATCATTGATCATCAGATGGTTGTCCTGAGAAGCAATAATTCTTGCATCAATTGCCGCAGGATTGTTTTCAACAGTCAGCACCGGGTTGCGTTTTTCATAGTCCATGATCATGTCGCCTGTCTGTGCAGGCCGATAGGAATGGGTGATCAGAGCTGTGGCATAAGAGACTTTATGTTCAAGGATTTTAATCCGTGCTTTTATCAAGTGCTTTATTCCGGTAAATTTTTCATTGCCGACCTGAGTTTTGATTTTTGCTGTTGAAAATATCTGGTATTCTTTTCCCGGGACAAGGGTGCCTTTTCCGGAGGGTTTGATATACACAATATCATTTTGGGTCATCAGTAGATTGTTTTCTTCTTCTTTAATGATCTCGCCAAGGGAGGGCTGGGCATTTTTTCTTAAAAAACTGACATGATCAATCTCAGCGTAAGAAAAGGACGGCTTTACTTCCACCGGCGGTTTTGGGGGATGTTTTTTGACTTCAACAATTTTCGGGTTTAACGACAGCCTTTCTTTTAAAAAAATACGAATTTTTTTTCCGGGATATATCCAGTGGGGATTTTTAATGTCTTTATTGATTTTCCAGAGTCCTGGCCAGTCCCATTCTGAATCATAAAATTTTTGGGAAAGATCCCACAGGGTATCTCCTTTTTTAATGGTGTAAAAAAAACCAGAGTCTTCTCCGGGGATAAATTCTTCATTAATTTGGGCTGATATGTCTGCGAATCCGGAAGAACATAATGCAAGCCCCCAGATGGTTAAAACAAAAACGATGATCACGGCTTTATGTTTTCGCATATTTCCTCCTGATTCGATGTGGTTTAATCGTCATTTCTTGACTTTATTTAAACTAGTGTTCTATAAAAAGTCAAGAAATGATGCGAATATCACTATAATTTGGAAGTTAAATGAAACCGATTGCCAATCTGTTGTTTGAAGCACGAATATTAAAAGATGTGGTTCGTTCGGGCTATGCGTTTCTTGGATCAGGAAAAGAAAGTATTGCTGAACACAGTTTTATGACCGCTTTTATCTGTTTTGTCATATCACGGATAGAGCCTGGTATCGACACAGAGAAACTCTTGTCCATGGCCCTTTTACATGATATTGCAGAGGCCCGGACAGGGGATTTGAATTATGTGGAAAAAAAATATTCACAGGTGGATGAAGCCAAAGCGATTTCTCATTTGATTAAGCCGCTGCCTTTTGGTAAAGATATTCAAATTCTGATTGAAGAGTTTAATTTATGTGAGACCAGAGAAGCGCAGCTTGCGCATGACGCAGACCAGATATCTTTTATCCTTGAATTGAAGAAGCTTAAGGATACCGGGGCAAAGGGGCCGGAAAGATGGCTCCCCTATGTTCTTGACCGTTTAAAAACAGACACGGGGAAAAAAATGGCTTCAGATATCATGGAAACGAACTGGGATGAATGGTGGGCAAATGAGTATACTGAATAAATATGGAACCGGAATTTTTTTTTAGCGCCATGGATAAAGACTATATTTCAATGCTTTATCTTTATGATTCCAGCCCTGCAGCGGATTTGCGTGTTTTTTCAAAACCAAACGGATTTATTCTATATGAGTGTAATGATTTCTCATCGGGAAAAGATGCCATTTTATCAAGGAAACCTGCGTTGATTCTGATTGAGGCAACACCGGACTGGACACCGGATTTTTTAACTGCCTTTCAGGATATTCTAACTGCTGCAGTTTCCATCAACGCTTCTGTTTTCGGTGTATTTCAGGATCTGCCGGATGCTTCAATGCGGGCAAGACTTTTTGAAATGGGACTTAATGAAATATTGATTTCGCCGTTTTTAATACAAGAAGTAAAAGAAAAATTCAAGGTGTATGACAGGGTTGGCGATTTAATTCAAAAGGATGCTGTCCGTAAAAAAGAATTCAAGAAAAATATTGATGATCTGAATCGCTCTAAAGATGAGCTTAAGAAGACACAGGAATCGTTGTCTGAAGAAATTGTTTTATTAAACAGTGCGTTAAAGCAAATTCATCAGATGACAAAAGAGCGAAGCCGCCTGAATGAAAAAATATCCGGGATCCAAGAAAAACTTGCCGACAACATTCAGGGGTTTTATGAAAATTTCTGTCAGCTTGTTGAGATACGGGCTGAAAAAAATCGCGGTCATGGTGCAAGGGTTGCGCATATTGCCAATTTTTTAGGCAAACAGTTTGAATTTGATGATAAAAAGCTGGATGATCTTGAAAAAGCTGCCATGCTGCATGAGATCGGCCTTCTTTTTATTCCCGAAGAGGTATTGCAAAAAAAAGAAGGGCAACTCACGGAGTATGAAAAAGGCTTGTTTGCCCAATATCCGGTCAAGGGGGCTGATCTGCTGTCCCGGTGCTCTGAATTTGAAAATGTGGCACAGATTATTCGAGGCCTGAATGAAAATTCAGACGGGACCGGAACCCCTGACGGATTGAAAAGAAGATACATTCCTTTGGCAGCACGGATTTTAGCTGGCGCAGATGTGTTTGACCGGCTTAAAGACCACAAAGGAATGAATCGTCTGGACAAATTATTGGAACGGCTGGAGGAGTTTTCCGGCAACCGCCTGGATCCCGGTATCGTTTCCAGGCTTGAAAAATATGCAGTGCTGCATATGGGTACAGCAGATTATCATGTAAGGGGTGTCGGAATTCATCAGCTTGAGCCCGGTATGACACTTGGGACAGCATTGTTTACCAATTCCGGAACCAAACTTTTTTCTGTAAATACTTTACTTACACTGGATGCTATTGATAAGATCAAAAAATATAACAGGGAATATCCTGTTGATGAAACTGTTTATATAAGGGCTTAGAAAATGGATATAGCTTCGGTCATCGGCGTTGTCTCTGGAATGGGGTTTATCCTCGGGACGATATTGCTTGGCGGCAGTATCATGATGTTTGTCAATATCCCTTCGATTTTGATTGTTGTCGGCGGGACAATGGCTTCAGCAATGGTTGCCTACCCTTTGTCAGATTTTTTAAGTATCTTTAAAATTACGATGAAAATATTTATTTTCAAACTTCAGCCGCCGGAAGAAATCATTTCCAGTCTGGTTGAAATTTCCAACAAGGCCAGAAAAGGCGGGCTGCTTTCCATTGAAGGCGATATCCAGAATACCAAAGACCCTTATCTAGCCCAGGCTTTACAGATGACGGTGGATGGTGTAAAAACCGCTGATATTGCAGCGATTATGCAAAAGAAGATGGCATTGACCAAGAAAAAGCTGGATGTCGGTGCAAATATATTTGGCAGCATGGGAGCATATGCGCCGGCTTTCGGAATGATCGGAACACTGATCGGGCTTGTGCAGATGCTTGCAGGTCTTGATGATCCGTCTACCATTGGCCCTAAAATGGCGGTGGCCATGATTACGACTTTTTATGGTGCGATTATGGCCAATCTGTTTTTTATCCCCATGGGGGATAAACTGACCGGACGGAATGAGGAAGAAATTACAAATATGAATATTGTGTTTGAAGGGATTATCTCCATCCGGGAAGGAGAACATCCCAAACTGATGGAAGATAAACTCAATATTTATCTGGGTGATGGCGGCAAGACAAAAAAAGAAACCGGTGAATAAAAAGAGAAAATTAAATGGCTGATGATCGTGGTTCTGCAGAAGCTGAAGATGAGATAAAATTAGCTTCTCCTGAAGAAGGCGGCAAAAAAAAAGTTGCGGGTGCACCGGCCTGGATGGCGACCTTTGCGGATCTGGTGACGCTTTTAATGTGTTTTTTCGTTCTTCTTTTTGCCATGAGCACGACCCAGCAGGAAACCTATAAGGAACTGGTCAAATCGTTAAGAAGCGCACTGGGTGCCCAGGCCGTTCCTGAATCCGGAACCCGGGAGGGATTGACCATGCATGCTGTCCCCTCTGAAGAACCTTCCGAAAACCAGGCGATTGATGAGCTTGGCGGGATGATTGAAAAGGAAATGGAAGAAATTGTCAGTGAGGTTCGGGAACTTGTGCTGTTTAACAAACTGGGTGGCGAGGTCAGTGTGACCAAGACCGAGGATGGTGTGGTGATAACCCTGTCTGATCTTTTATTGTTCAGAAAAGGAGGCACAACGCTTTCTCCAAAGGGGGAGGATATTTTAAAGAAGGTGGCGTTTGTTTTAAGAAAAATGGCATATCATGTTAAAATAAAAGGGCATACGGATAACTCACCCATCAGTTCAAGCATGTATCCCTCAAACTGGGAACTTTCCAGTGCAAGGGCTTCCACTGTTGTTCGACTTTTGATTGCAAACGGGGTCCCGCCGCAGTATATATCCGCAGAAGGTTATGCACAGTATCATCCTGTTGCAACAAATGATACGGAAAGAGGAAGGTCATATAACCGAAGAGTAGAAATTGTTTATGAAAGAGACAGTATTGCAAGGCAATTTATCGAGATGGGCATAGGAAAGTAGGGGTACATTGGAACAGAATACAGCTTTAAAAATTATAGAAAAAAAACCCTTTGATGAAATTGAGGTCACCTCCCGTTTGTTGAATATTATTTTTGAAATGCCGGTTAAACAGCAGCTGGATCTGTTGAAACTGCTGGATGCAAATGGCTACAACGGGGCAAGACGGCATGAACGAAAGAATCTGAAAAATCCCTGGATAGTGATGATTGATCCGGAAAAAGAACCGGATGCATCTTTTATCAAAGACATCAGCCGCTGCGGCATGTTTATAGAGACTAAAAGTCCTTTTGTGATTTCAGAACTCATTACCCTGAAATTTCAGGTGCCGGCCAGCCGGAAAATGTTTAAAATTGTCGGAGAGGTTGTGCGCCGTCAGAAAAACGGTGTCGGTGTGAGATTCAAACACCAGCTGCCTTGAAAAAGCTCACATCCACGGGGAACTATTCTTTTTCTTCCTGTGGATGTGGTTTGATATGATCCAGTTTTTCTTTTTCAATTTCAATAATTTTGATAAGGGCTTCATGCGGAATCCCTTTTTTTATTCCCGGGCATGAATTTGCCATGATATCCCAGTTTTCAGGCACTTTTATAACAGCGGCAATAAATGGCCAGGCTTTGCACATATATGGTTTTACCGGATGTATGGTGCATTGTTTCTCTTTATCAAAAAAAATGCACCTGCCATCTTCTCCGCGGGTTAATACATGTCTTGATCCGGATGGATCACAGTATTGATCAATAAATTTATCCGGATCAGAATGGATGAACAAAGAAATATTGACAATATCATTCCGGGTGACATAGGTTCCGCCAAACCCCTTGCAGCAGTCCCCGCACATTTTGCATTCAAATATATCTTCTGCAGTCCGGTATTCAGATTCCATATCGTTTTTCCATGGCTTTTCGCATTGTCAGCTGATCCACATACTGAAGATCTCCCCCCATGGGGATGCCTGATGCAATCCGGCTGATCCTTACAGGCGTGTCTGTCAGTTTTGAATAAATATAAGAAGCGGTTGCTTCACCTTCCACATTGGTCCGGGTGGCGATAATAATTTCCCTGGTTTTTTTTAAATGGGCTCTTTTGAACAGTTCCCTGATCCGGATATCATCCGGGCCAATGCCATCAATGGGGGACAATACGCCTCCCAGAATATGGTATGTCCCTGAAAAAGCGCCTGATTTTTCAATGGCAGCCATGTCTGCGGGGTTTTCAACCACACAGATGATGTGTTGATCTCTCAGGGGGTCAGCGCAGGTCTTGCAGATTTCTTTGTCTGTAAGGGCAAAACAGATACTGCACAGCCGGATCGTGTTCTTCAGTTCAATAATGTCGGCTGCCAATGCGGCAGCTTCATTGTTCGGCGCATGCAGAATATGAAGTGCAAGCCTTTCAGCCGTTTTTCTGCCGATACCCGGAAGTCTGGATAAACTGTCAATTAATCGCAGAATCGGCCTGGGGTAATGATTCATTATGGCCTACAGACCTGGTATATTAAGGCCCCCGGTCAGTTTCCCCATTTCCTTGGAAACCATTTCCTGGGATTTATTCAGTGCATCATTTATCGCAGCCATCAAAAGATCCTGCAGCATTTCGATATCTTCAGGATCAACCACTTCTTTTTCAAGCACAATGGATTCTATTTTCTGGGCACCGTTGGCCACCACTTTAACCATTCCGCCGCCGGAAGAGGCTTCTATGGTTTTTGTCGCCAGCTCCTCCTGGGTCTTGAGCATTTTTTTCTGTAGTTTCTGGGCCTGTTTCATCATGGAATTCATATTCTGCATCATGATACTACCTCCAATTTAGATTTTTTTTTGATTTATATATTAATGATTTGTCCGTTAAATAGTTTTTGTGCATCAACCACAAACGGGTGGTTGTAAGCGGCCTGTCTGGCTTTGATCTCTTTTTTCCTGCTGGCCGGAGCTGTTTTTTTCTTAGGGGAGATATGAATTGTCAGATGCCTTCCCAGAAGGGAGCTGCATAAATCCTGAAGCTGCTTTTCCTTGCTTTCCAGCCGTTTTTGATCAAAAGCAGAACAGTCATTTACGTGAAGAATGATGTCGTCCTCACTTTCAGGCGGTGCAGGTATTTTAGTTAAAAGGGCAAAGATGAACGGAAAAGCAGTCTCCACTTTTTTTAAAAAATCCGCCCAAGTGTGTTTTTTCTCCACCGGCGGCATGGGCTGTGCTGGAAGGGGGGAATGTTCTTCTTTTACAGCAGATACCTGCCGGTCTGTGTCATCAGGCAAAGGGGCATGATACTCAATATTTCTTGATGCTCCGGCAATGTTTTTGGCCAGTGTGTCAAGTCGCAGTAAAATCTGATCAATCTGTTGCCCGGGGTTGATCTCGAGCAGTTTGAGCAGCACCATTTCAATGGCTGTTTTCGGATGGGTTGAATTTTTTACCAGAAGCTCTTCATTTAAAACCGTCTGCAACAGGGCTGTGAGGTATTCGGAAGAGAATTCCAGGGTTGACTGAAAAATTTTTTCTTTTTCAGATTCCGGGATATTGACAGCCTGAGTGTTTTTTCCGCAAATTTTTAGAACACATAAATTTCTGAAATGTTCGATAAGATCTGAATAGTATTTTTTTAAATCAATGCCTGAATGATTTATGGTTTCAATGCATTCAATGAGTCTTGCCCCGTTTTTTTCAAAAATGGCGCAGGTAAGGTCATGGAGCATCCCACGATCGATTATACCCAGGTTGTCCAGAATTGTTGTGTGGTCTATTTTTGAATCGATTGAGGATGACAATACCCGGTCCAGAAGGCTTAAACTGTCCCGGACGGAACCGTCTGCCTGCTGGGCGATCAGCTCAAGGCTTTGTTTTTGAATATCAAACCCTTCTTTTTTGCAAAGATTTTCAAGATGCTTAAGGATATCATCCAGAGTGATCCTTCCAAGGTCGTGCCGCTGGCAGCGGGATAAAATGGTGGCCGGAATTTTGTGAACTTCTGTGGTGGCAAATATGAACATCACATGATCCGGCGGTTCCTCAAGGGTTTTTAACAGTGCATTGAATGCCGCAGTGGACAGCATGTGCACTTCGTCAATGATATATATCTTGTATCGGGCAGAAGACGGGATATATTTTACATTTTCCCTTAAATCCCGGATCTGGTCCACGCTGTTGTTGGATGCACCGTCAATTTCAAACACATCAGAGCAATGGCCGTCTATGATATCTGTACAGATTTTGCAGGTATTGCAGGGGATGGGGGCCGGGCCTTTTTCACAATTCATGGCCTTTGCCAGAATTCGGGCAATGGTGGTTTTTCCGGTTCCCCGGGGGCCTGTGAATAAAAGCGCATGGGCAACCCGGTCTGAAGATATTGCATTGGCAAGGGTGGTGGTAACATGGTGCTGACCCACAACCGCTTCAAAGGTCTGGGGTCGATATTTGAGTGCTAATACCTGGTATGACATCTTATCCGTATGAGCGCTTGAGTGTATTGGCGGAGAGGGAGAGATTCGAACTCTCGGTACCTGTTAAGATACACACGCTTTCCAGGCGTGCACCTTCAGCCGCTCGGCCACCTCTCCGCATTAAAATAATTCAAGGCAAAGTAGTCTTTTTTTTAAATTGTGTCAAGTTTTAAACACCATTGAGCGCAAAGAAAAAGGACGCAGAAAAAACTTTGCGTCCTTTTGGTGTTCTTCTAAAAAATGTAATGCCGGATTAAATCAAGCAGCTGTTCTTTTCCTGCGGAATCCCAGCAGTGCAATACAGCCGGAAGCCATAAGCACCATTGCTCCCGGAAGTGGTACAGGGGCGGGCACAAGGGCGGGGGCGTTGAACGCAGCCCAGGCCATTGCCGCATGAGCCACATATCCCGGATGATACCCATCTGACCAGATGAGACCGTCAAGCATTGCCTGAGCTTCTGCTGCTGCTGCAATCTCCGGGTCTTCATTCTGTATATCGTATCCTGCAAACATCCTGAAATACAGGGAAAATATATCAAGGGTATAGACGGTTCCGTCAAAACTGGAAGCAAATGCAGCAAGCGCTCCTTCAAGTGCTGTATTATAAGTTACGGCAAAATTTCCATCACCCAGCAACATGAGATTGGGAACCAGAATATGTTTGGCGCCCATTGTATCAAGGGTGCCAAGTGCTGTCATGATATTATTGACAGCGTTTAATGCTGCCGCCTGTTTGTCTGCCGCTGTCAAATCCGGAGTAGTCGGGTCGATAAATTTATTGTAGGTATTCATTGCATTCATCCGGTTATAGTCATTGGCACCTGCCCAGACCGTAAACAGGGTGGAGTCTTTTGTCATTCCTCCAATAGCAGTCTGAATGCCCAAATCATTAACCTGCCACTGCAGGCCTGAAAAATTGGTTGGAACTGAACTGCCGGTGCTTGGGGCAATTAAAGGGGTTTCATAGATATTTCCCCATCCGGTGGTGGCTCCGCCAAAAGCAACATTAAAAATGGATGCGCCATGAAGTGCTGCCAGTCTGTCAACCCAGGGGGTTCCGTTTGTGTAAACGCCGAAACCGTAAAAGTCCCCTGCTGATGCATTCGTGCCATTATCTGAAATACTGTCACCAAAAGCGACAACATTTGTAAATGCGGCCATGGCCGGAGCGCTTAAAAAAACAACACTGCAAATTAATAAAAAACCTGCCAAAAATTTTCTTTTCATCCATCCTTCTCCTTGTTGAGTGTAAAAAAAATATCCTATGAACCTTCTGCCAATTTCAAAATCTGTTTTAAGCAAGAATTGTGCTAAGCTTTTGTTTTTTATGGAAACCCCTTATCCCTTAAGGAATCAGCCAGATTTGACTGAAAAAGATTCCAGCAGGATTGTGAAAAAAAATACTTAGATATATGGTAAAATTTTCATAAATTTAGTCAAAGTATAAACGGTTTTGCCAGAAAACTATCCGGCTGCATGAAAATGACTTTCATAGGGCTTCATCATGGTCAAATATTCGTTTGAATATTGGTTTTTATCTGAATAAACATACAGGGGCGGTATGACAGTGCAGGGAGGATGATCATTTTTTGCGGCACAAAGTACAAGTCTTTTAGGCGGCAGACCTTTGCGGGTATAAACAAACCGCATGAATTTTGTGCAGAACCGATGCTGAATCATGGCAGTTTGCAGGTCTTTTATCCGGTCAGCCGGAAAAATAAGATATAAAAGTCCCTTTTCTTTAAGCAGGCGCTGTGAACATTCAAATATCTGGTTGATATCCAGATGGATTTCGTGACGGGCAATGGCTTTCTGGGAATCCGGGTTCAGACGTCCGGTTTGCTTTTTTTTGTAAGGGGGGTTGGAAACAATGATGTCAGCAGGTTCTGCAAGTGCGTTCAATTGCAGCGCGTTGATATTTTTATTTATGATATGGATGTGGTTTTCAAAACCGTTATTCAGGATATTCCGGCAGGCGAACCCGGACAGCTCTTTTTGGATTTCTATGCCGATGATATCAAGGTCCGGATATCTTCTGGCAAGCATCAGCGTGATGATGCCGCAGCCGGTTCCGATATCAAGGAGTGTTTTTTTGTTCTCTGCATGGACATGGGCGGCAAGGATAAACGAATCCATTGAAAACCGGTATCCATTTTCCGGCTGGAGAATATTCAACTGAGAATTTTTCCAATTTTGAATCTGAGCTGCTTGACTATGGGCATGTCAAGCTGGGCATTGATATTTGCGATCATATCATCTTCCAGAAATTTAAGCTGATGAATCCATGAGGAACTGGATACATTTATAATAAGGATACCGTCCTTGAAAGAATAGGGCTTGGCATTCATGGCAATGGGTTTTCCCACAGTCGCATCCCAGATATCCCATATCTTCAGCATTTGGGTGTCTTTTGCCGGGCGGTATCTGCCCAGGGCAGATGCCAGAATATCGCTGATATGGACCAGTTTTTTATCCCTGTCGGTTTTGTACAATGGGTTGTGTCCTGTTTTAAATTAATGTGTTCTGCGTTTAGCAATATCATATTTTTGTGTGTGGATACAGATTCTTTTTTATATTGGCCAGGATGTCCTTCGGCGGGAGCAAGGTAACCGTCCCGAAACGGGTAACAGGTGATGTATATTATACGGTCTATGAATGTGGATTTCAAATAAATATTGCCTTTTAGGGTTGATAAATATAAATATGGTTATATTCTTTTACAAATTAATAAATCAAAATAAAATACGGGAAATCATCTATGAATTGGGATTGGGAAAAATTAAGGGAAAACCAGCAGAAATTTGAACAGCGAAAAGATGGCGGCGGGCCTGGAATACCAAGACCTCCGCAGCTGGATGAATTACTGGAAAAATTTAAAGGTTTTAAGTCTTCTGCAATTATTCTTGTGGTGGTGGTTCTTCTGGTGCTGGTTTTTGGTAAAACCACTTTTTTTACTGTGGATCGCAGTGAAGTTGGCGTTATTCAAAGATTTGGTGCCTATAATAGAACCGTCGGTCCGGGATTGAACTTCAAATTTCCTTCGGGTATCGAAAAGGTAACCAAAGTCAATGTGGAGACCGTTGAAACAGAAGAGTTCGGGTTTGATCCGGTGAGCACCGGCAGAGATTTCAGAACATCTGGTGATACCCTGAAACAGGAGGCTGCCTTGATGCTGACAGGGGATCTTAATGTGGCTGTGGTGCCATGGATTGTTCAGTACAGAAGATCAGAACCCCGTGACTATCTTTTCAGGGTAAAAAATGTAAAATCTTTGCTTCGGATGATGTCTGAAGCGACTATGAGAACCGTGGTGGGAGATCGGAGTATCAATGAGGTTATCAGCAGACGGGAAGAAATTGCAGATGCCGCAAGAGTACTGCTTCAAAAAGAAATGGACCAGGCCATGTCCGGCATCACCATTGTGAATGTGGAAATGAAAAAGACCAATGTTCCCGAGCCGGTTCAGGCCTCTTTTAATGAGGTGAATCAGGCGATTCAGGAAAAAGAGCAGACCATCTATAAGGCCAGGGAAGAATATAACAAGGCAGTTCCACTTGCCCGGGGTGAAGCCAAAAGGGTGATAAAAGACGCAGAAGGCTATGCCATTGACCGTGTGAATCGTGCCCAGGGTGATGCGGCCAAATTCATGGCAGTCTATAAGGAATATGCCAAGGCCAAGGATGTGACAAAAAAGCGGATGTATCTGGAAGCCATGCTTGAAATTTTCCCAAAACTGGGTGCAAAATATATCATTGACTCAGATCAGAAAAACATGCTGCCCTTCCTGAACATGGGAAACAGCCCGGCAATACTGCCTTCCTCCAAACAGATACAATAAGAGTGGTGAATAAGAATGAATAATGTTTTAAAATCCATAGTGGTCGTTGTTCTCATCCTTGGCGCTATCCTGTTTTTCAGTTCAGCGTTTGTTGTTGATGAGACAGAACAGGTTGTGGTTACAAGGTTTGGAAAGATTGTCGGGGAACCGAAAGAAAATCCAGGCTTAAAATTTAAGCTTCCGTTTGTGGACAAAGCCAATTATTTTCCTAAAAATCTGCTGGAGTGGGACAGTGATCCGGGTCAGGTGCCCACAAAAGATAAAACTTATATCTGGGTGGATACATTTGCCCGATGGAGAATCAGTGATCCGGTGAAATATTTCCAGACAGTAAGGGATGAATTTTCTGCATTAAAAAGACTGGATGATATTATAGACCCGGCCACCCGGAATCTGGTGACGTCATTTTCATTGATTGAAAGTGTCAGAAATACGGACCGGGCAATGGATACATTTGAAATAGGGGATGATAATGTAAAACGGGTTCGGTACAAAATTGATTTGGGCCGTGATGAAATTACCCGTCGGATTGTCAAGCAGGCAAGGGAAAAATTGAATCAGTTCGGTATTGAACTGGTGGATGTGAAAATCAAGCGGATTAATTATATCGAGAACGTGAGGACAGCAGTTTACGGCAGAATGATTGCCGAACGAAATCAGATAGCTGAGAAATTCCGTGCCGAGGGCCGGGGAGAGGCCAGTAATATAAGGGGTGAAAAGGAAAAAGAACTTCAGGTGATAAAGTCGGAAGCCTATGAAATTGCCCAGAAGACCAAAGGTGATGCAGATGCCAAAGCCACCAGGATATATGCCCAGGCGTATAATTCAGATCCTGAGTTCTATGCTTTTTTAAAGACCATGGAAGTTTACAGAGAAATCATGGGAAAAGACAGTACCCTGATTCTGTCCACTGATTCTGATTTTATGAAATTTTTTAAAGGCGTTAATAAATAGATCAAGCAAATGGGGTTTGAGTATTGAACTGTCAGATTTGCAATTCAATACTCCTTCCCCCGATGCTATGGTTAAGAATAACCCTTATTTTTTCTTTCTTTGATGTCTGGTCTTGGCAAGGAGTTTTCTGTGTTTATGCTTCCTCATTTTTTTCTTTCTTTTTTTCATTACACTGCTCAAGAAAATCACCTCCTTTGTGAAATAATATTAATACCTGAAATTTAATAATTTAAAACTATAGCATACTCTGTGTTTGAATGTCTATTTTTTTTATTTTGATATCAGAAAGGTGAAATTTACAGATGCCCAGATATTTTAATTCGGAAGAACTTTTAAAGGTGGATGAAGCCGGAAAGGTATCTGAGGAACTGGTGAATAATTATTTTAAGATGTCTTCAGGCAAATGGCTCAAGAACCGGTACGATATCAGAACCGCCAGGGATCTGGAACCGCATGAGCATGTTGACGGGCCTGTTGCCCAGGTGGTCAAATACGAGGCAAGAAAAAAAGATGTGCCATTAGGGTCTTCTTCGTTCAGCCTTTACAGAGTCTGCCTGCAGGATCGGGCAATACTTTCAATAACCCGGAGCCGCAATATATTGCTGCAGCCTTTCCTTTTATATATTTTGAGCCATGAATTGATACATGTTGTCCGGTTTTCAAAATTCAAGCAGCGGTATGAAAAAAGAAATGAATCTGATGTAACCCTTGATGAAGAGCACAGGGTTCATTGTCTGACCCATGATATTTTAAAAAATGTTTCCATTGCCGGTTTGGAACAAGTATTTGATTTTTATAAAGATTGGTTGTATCTGCCCGAATCGGAAACCAATGATTTTTTTTTAGATGAACGTTCTTGACAAGGGGAAAAGACTTGTTATTTTATCTTTGTTTTTTCAAGACGAATAATGGAGAAGTAAAATGCCTGTTTATGAGTATCAATGTACAGAGTGTGGACAAATTATAGAAGCATTTCAAAAAATTTCCGAGTCTCCCTTAACTGTTTGCACAAATTGTAAGGGTGGTCTTAAAAAGCTTATCTCTCAAAGTGCATTTCATCTTAAGGGAACCGGCTGGTATGTAACTGATTATGGCGGAAAGAAATCAGGAACAGAAATGAAAACAGATACAAATTCTGCAGCTTTACCTGAAAAGCCAAAGTCGGATTCAACATCAGCGAAAGACTCTAAAGATTAAAGCTGTAAAAAAATCAATACGTCTGATTTATCAACATAACAAACAGTAAGTAAAGGAGAAATTGATCATGAGTTTGAGACCATTGAGTGACAGAATTCTGGTTGAGCGTGTGGAAGAGAACAGCAAAACCAAAGGCGGTATTATCATCCCTGATACTGCAAAAGAAAAACCTGCGGAAGGCAAAATTGTTGCTACCGGTAAAGGCCGCATGGGTGAAGATGGAAAGCTTCTTCCAATGGATGTAAAAGTTGGGGATCGTATACTTTTCAGCAAATATGGCGGAACTGATGTTAAAATTGATGGTACTGACTATCTGATTTTACGTCAGGATGATGTTCTTGGAGTGATCGAATAACTAAAAAGATATAAATGGAGATTATTGAAGATGGCAAAAGAAATTAAATACGATGCAAAAGCCCGAGAAGCAATGCTTAGAGGTGTTCAGGCGCTTGCAGACGCAGTTGTTGTTACTCTTGGACCAAAAGGCAGAAACGTTGTTATTGAAAAATCCTGGGGTTCACCCCTTGTTACTAAAGATGGTGTTACTGTCGCAAAAGAAATCGAACTTGAAGATAAATTTGAAAATATGGGCGCCCAGATGGTAAAAGAAGTGTCCAGCAAAACTTCTGATATGGCCGGTGACGGTACAACCACTGCGACTGTTCTTGCAAGAGCAATTTATGAAAACGGCCAGAAACTTGTTGTTGCCGGTAACAATCCCATGGGAATCAAAAGGGGTATTGATAAAGCGGTTGCTAAAGTTGTTGAATGCCTTGAAAAAATGGCAAAACCAACCAAAGATCAGAATGATATCGCTCAGGTCGGAACAATTTCCGCCAATAACGATGAAACCATTGGTAACATCATTGCCGAAGCCATGGATAAAGTCGGTAAAGAAGGTGTTATCACCGTAGAAGAAGCCAAATCAATGGATACCACATTGGAAGTTGTAGAAGGTATGCAGTTTGATCGTGGATATCTTTCTCCTTATTTTGTAACCAATGCTGAAAAAATGACAGCAGCGCTTGATAACCCGTATGTTTTAATCTGTGAGAAAAAGGTTTCTTCCATGAAAGACCTTCTTCCGATTCTTGAGGCAACAGCAAAATCAGGCAAACCATTGGTGATTATTGCTGAAGATGTTGATGGCGAAGCGCTTGCGACTCTGGTTGTAAATAAACTTCGCGGCACATTGAATGTTGCTGCAGTCAAAGCCCCGGGATTTGGCGACAGAAGAAAAGCCATGCTGGAAGACATCGCTGTTCTGACTGGTGGAACAGTTGTTTCAGAAGATGTTGGTATCAAGCTTGAAAATGTAACCCTGCAGGATCTGGGTCAGGCAAAATCCATCAGCATCGATAAAGACAATACCACGATTGTTGATGGTGCAGGTTCCAGAGAAGCACTTGAAGGTCGTGTGAAAATGATCCGTGCCCAGGTTGAAGAAACCTCTTCTGATTATGATAGAGAAAAACTCCAGGAAAGGCTTGCTAAGCTTGTTGGTGGTGTTGCTGTCATTAATGTCGGTGCAGCCACTGAAACTGAAATGAAAGAGAAAAAAGCCCGAGTGGAAGATGCATTGAACGCAACCCGCGCTGCAGTTGAAGAAGGGATTGTTCCTGGCGGTGGTGTAGCACTTGTAAGATGTATTCCAGCCCTTAAAGAGCTCAAGCTTGAAGGTGAGGAAAAACTGGGTGTGGATGTGATTGCAAGAGCTATTGAAGAACCGTTGCGCAAAATTGCCGACAATGCCGGTGCTGAAGGTTCAGTTGTTATCAATAAGGTCAAGGAAGGTGAAGGCGCTTTCGGGTATAATGCCAGAACTGATGTATATGAGGATCTTATTGCAGCAGGCGTTATGGATCCGAAAAAAGTGGTGCGTTTTGCACTCCAGAATGCAGCCAGTGTTGCTTCCATTATGTTGACCACTGAAGCCATGATCGCTGAAAAACCGGCTGAAAATGCCGGTGGCGGAATGCCTGGCGGAATGCCCGGTGGCGGCATGGGCGGTATGGGTGGCATGGGCGGCATGATGTAGTTTATCATTCGTATTGCGCCTAAAATTAAAAACTGATAAAAAGCTCCTGTATTTTCATTCGCAGGAGCTTTTTTTTTATCCAAAACGATTGGCCAGAACTTCATAAACTTCCGGTTGCGCTTATGAATAAGGGCTTGACAGGACATGCCCGCTCATATAGTTATTTTTAATAAAAAAATTGACATATTGTTTTTCTGAGGCCTGAATAAATTTGTAAGAGAGGATATATGACCACTGAAACCATTGGATTGTTTTACATGTTGAGTGATGCAGGACCGGTTGTGAAATTTATCATGCTGCTGCTTTTATTTTTCTCAATTACCTCATGGGCGATTATGTTCATCAAGTTCAGATATATCCATAAGGCATTTAAAGAGTCGGCCGAGTTTACAGATATTTTCTGGCAATGCAGAAACCTTGCAGATGCATTTTCAAAAGCCAAAGCATTACGATCCAGTCCGCTTGCAAGGATGTTTATTGCAGGTTATATGGAAATGGCCCGTTCGGAAACTCCTGATAAGCAACCCCCACAGATAAAAAAAACACAGAGTTCATTTTTTCAGATCAGCGGGAGCATCAAACGATCCTTGAATCGATCCGCAGGTGTTGAGGTCAGACGTCTGGCACAGTTGGTTCCGTTCCTGGCAACCGCCGGCAATACTGCTCCTTTTATCGGTCTTTTCGGAACGGTTTGGGGAATCATGGATACGTTTCAGGGGATTGGCTTAAGCGGGTCTGCAAGCCTTGCTGTGGTTGCGCCCGGTATTTCTGAAGCCTTGGTTGCAACAGCTGCAGGACTTGCCGTGGCAATCCCTGCGGTTATTGCCTATAATTATTTCACAGACAGGATAAGAACGCTGGATTCAGAGCTGCAAAGTTTTTCTTCAGATCTTTTGAATATAATGGAACGTGACCTGCAAAAACAGATGGAGGCATAATGCAATCAGGATCCAATCATGATCAATTCATGTCCGAGATCAATGTGACACCTTTTGTCGATGTTATGCTGGTGCTGCTGATTATTTTCATGGTAACTGCCCCCATGCTGGTTCAAGGTGTGGATGTGGATTTGCCCAAGGCCACGTCCAAAGCTTTAAAGGGTTCCGAAGAACGGTTGATAATATCTATTGATAATGAGTCCAATGTCTTTATCAATGAACAGGTGGTCAGTATCGAATTTTTAACCCAGAAGCTGGGGGCCATCCTTGAGAATTTTGATAAAAAGAATGTGTACCTGCGAAGTGATCAAAAGGTACCCTACGGTGTTGTTGTGAATGTGATCTCAAAGATAAAAAAAGCAGGGGTGGACAGCCTGGGTATGATCACACTTCCTGAAAATGAGGAAGAATCCTGATTGACAGGCATGCAGACTCCAGAGAACATGAAACATAATCATCCATCCGACACTGTTGAAGTGGATATTCAGAAAAAAAGCAGTATTGTTTTTTTTATCCTTTCTTTTGCTGTTCATGCACTGGTGTTTGGTGCAATGGTATATTTTCAGGATTTTAGTTTTCCAAAACCCATGCCACCGGTCATTCAGGTGGATCTGGTTTCCTTTTCGCCGGATATTCTGGACAGTTCACAAGACAAGGATGGTGCTGCTGATGGGAAAGGCGCTGCGCTTAAGGAAAAACCAGTTGATACACCTGAAAAAACAAAGCATATCAAGGCAGATATCAGTTTGAAAACCAAACCTAAAAATATTAAAGAACTGATGGAAAAGCAGCGGCAAAAGGAAAATAAGCCGGAAGAAAAAAAGGAGCAAAAACCTGTTCCGGAACCTGAGAAAGCCCTGGAAAAAGTGCCTGAAAAAATTGTTGACACACAAAAAGAACTGGAAAAGGCAAGGCAGGATCTTGAAAAGAAAATTGAAGACCAGAACAAGGAGAGGATTGCAGAGGCATTAAGGCGCCTTAAAAATTCGGTGAAAGAAGGTCAGGGGAAAGAAAAAGAAGGCCAGACAGAGAATTCTTTTGCAGGAAAGGGCCAAAAAGGGTATAAACCTCTTGACCTGTATAAACTGGTTTTAGGCTCCACCATAAGACAAAACTGGGTATACACAGATATTCTTGGGGGAATGGATCAAAACCTTGAGGTCAGAATTTTGGTTAAGATACTTAAAAGCGGTGAAATAAGAGATATTACATATGAGACAAAATCCGGGAACCGGTATCTTGATGAATCTGCAAAAAAGACAATTAAAAAATCAAATCCGCTGCCTCCGTTGCCAGCGGGCATGCCTTATTTTGATGTGGTCGTAATTTTTACTCCCCAGGGATTAAGATGAAAATATTTTTTTACAGACACAAGAAAAAACAGCAGTTACGAATGCTGTGGTGTGTTTTCAGTTTTATCTGCACTTTGTATTTTTTAAATTCCGGATTTGCAAGGGACTATGATTTTATTGTGGTCAGTGATCCTTTTCTAAAAAAGACACCCATTGCCGTGACAGAATTTAAAACATCTAACGGGTCCTCGGTTGAAATTGAGGATGGAAAAACCGCCAGACAGATATTGGTGGATGCGCTGAATTTCACAGGGTATCTTAAATCCATGAATCCTGAAGCCTTTCTTTCAAATCCCGCCCAAACCGGTATTAAACTAGGGCAGATTAATTTCAGGGACTGGACCGGGATCGGTGCGGATCTTTTAGTTACCGGAGGGATTACTGTTGAAAACAATCATGTTGTCCTTGAACTGAGGCTGATTGATACCTTCAGCCAGAAACTTGTTGTGGGAAACAGATATTCGGGCTCAAGAGCAAAGCTTCGGGAAATGATCCATCGGTTCTGCGGTGATATATCCTATGCTCTGACTCGAAACCGCGGGGTGTTTGACAGCAGGATTGCCTTTGTATCAACGGTTAACGGGAACAAGGAAATTTTTACCTGTGATTTTGACGGGCAGAGTATTGAACAGGTTACAGCCCATAAAAGCATCAGCTTATCTCCTTCTTTGTCTTCAGATGGTCAGTTTTTGGCCTATGTCACCTATTCAAGAGGCAGGCCTGAAATTTTTATCCGGAATTTTGCTTCTAAAAAAAATGTGATTGTGAATCATAAGGGCATGAATATTTCTCCGGCTTGGATGCCCGGGCAAAAGACGCTTGCTGCAAGTTTGAGTTTTACCGGTGACCAGGAAATTTATTTGTTGACCCTGGAAGGAGAAATGATTAAAAGGATAACAAATAGCTGGGGAATTGATGTGTCACCTTCATTTTCACCAGATGGAAGAAAAATAGCTTTCACTTCTAAACGGACCGGAACACCTCAGATACACATCATGGATATTGCAACTCAGGACGTTCACCGGCTGACATTTAAAGGCAGGAATAATACATCTCCTGCCTGGTCACCGGATGGAAGGAAAATTGCATATGTCGGGATAGAGGATAATGGTATTAATATCTATATTATGGATGTTGACTCCGGAATGCCCGTGCAATTAACGATGGATGCAGGGGATAATGAAGATCCTGCCTGGTCGCCGGATGGAAGCATGCTGGCGTTCACCTCTACAAGAGAGGGGCGGATTTCAAGACTTTATGTGATGAATGCCTCGGGTACGGATCAACGAAGACTGCTAAAGATGGACGGAAAACAGGCACAGCCCAATTGGTCTTTGCTTTGGAATAAGGATAATTGAATTTTACATATTTGATTAAATGAAAGAGGAGGGAAAAAACAATGAAAAACAGACAGTGGATGAATGTGGTAATGGTGATTCTGGTAGCAGGGCTTTTTCTTATGGTTTCCTGTGCAAAAAAACCTGTTGTAGTTGATCCTGGTCCGATTCAGAACCAGTCAACAATCGAAGCAGATGAAGCAAAGCTTAAAGCAGAACAGATGGAAGCAGATAGAATTAAAGCCCAGAGACTCAAAGAACAGCTGGAAAAAGAAAAAGCGCTTGCAATGGTGCAGGCAGCAAAAGACCATTTCGTAAATCAGGATGTTCTTTTTGAATATGACAGTTCTGAATTAACTTCTGAAGCCAAACTGCTTCTAAAGGAAAAAGCCGTGTGGCTGCAGGCAAATCCCGGTGTGTCTGTCACTGTTGAAGGGCACTGTGATGAGCGTGGCACAACAGATTACAACCTTGCACTGGGTGAACGCCGTGCCCAGACAGCAAAATCATATCTGGTGAATCTGGGCGTTTCAGGGTCCCGTTTAAGCACCATCAGTTTTGGAGAAGAAAAGCCTGTGGATGCATCTGCAACAGAAGCTGCCTACAGAAAGAACAGGCGTGCCCATTTTTCAATTAACTAATTGCTGTTGATAAATACTCGCTATTCGGGTGTAGACGTTTTTCGTATGCACCCGAATAGTTACATTTTTTGATTGTTGGAGTGTGCTCATGAAAAAGATATCTTTGCTTTGTCTTTTTTTTGTCTGTCTGTTTGTTTCAGGCTGTGTGGAATCTAATCAGATGATTGCACTTGAAAATCGCCTGGCAGCAATTGAGATGGAAAATAATCGGCAACTTGGACGCAAGAACGATCAAACCCAGTTGAACTATCAGAAAGAGATTGAGAAAATACAAAAAAGACTGAATCAGGGGCATCTGCTTTCCAAGGAAGAATATGCTGAAATTAAATATGAGATTCAGTCGATCAAATCAGATATCCAGCGTCTTGATGGCCTTATTCAGGAACTTAAACATATTTTTGAACAATATACCCAGACAGACAGACAGGGGATAGAAAAAAGTTTCGGTGTTCTGGATAATGCGATTTCACGGAATTATGAGAAAATCATAAAACTTGAAAAATATATGGGGTTTGAACCTGTTGTCGGTAACGTGTCAGAACAGACCCCTGAAATATCTGCCTTGCCTGAAAAAGATGCACAGCAGCAGTTATACGATCTGGCAAAGAAGATGTTTGATGATGGGGATAAAGAAAATGCGCGGATTCAGTTTGAAAATTTTATAAATAAATACCCCAAATCTGAGAATGCAGATAACGCACGCTTCTGGATTGCAGACAGTTATTATACTGAAAAATGGTTTGAAAAAGCCATTCTGGAATATCAGAAAGTGCTGGAAGAATATCCGGACAGCAATAAGCTTGCAGCTGCAAGACTCAAACAGGGATATGCATTTGCTGAGTTAGGTGAGAATGCCAATGCGCGTTTGATCTTAAAAGAGCTGATCAAGAAACATCCGGATTCCAATGAAGCAAAATATGCACAAGAGAAATTAAAAAACTTAAAATAATTATCATATGATAAAAATTGTGGGTATTGACCCGGGTCTGGCAGGCACCGGTATTGGTGTTATTCAAGGTGACAGAAATCAGATCCGGGGATATTCATTTGGCAGTATTGAAACCCATACAAAAAATCCCATACATTTCAGGCTGCACATCATTTATTCTAAAATTCTGGAGTTTCTTTGCAGTCAAAAACCTGACCGGGTTATCATCGAAGATATTTACTCCCTTGAAAAATATCCGGGATCGGGTATTATGCTGGGCAAGGTTTCAGGTGTTCTGCTTCTTGCAGCATACGAGGCCGGGCTTGAAGTGGAGGAAATACCAGTGAGGGAAGTTAAAAAAATTATATGCGGCAACGGGAGCGCTGATAAGTATCAGGTCGAAAGAGCGGTTCGCAACCTGATAAATCATGATTGTGAAATCCGTCCGTTTCATGCTTCAGATGCTTTAGGGCTGGCTTTGGCAGGATATTACCGGCACAAGAGGATATTATGATCGGATATCTGAAAGGAACTATTCTTCAGATTGAATCGGATGGTATTCTGCTGCTGGCAGGAGATGTCGGCTATGAGGTGCTTCTGGCTGCTCAGATAGTTGAAAAATTATTGTCTGCAGGCTCCAATGATGATCCTGTTGCTTTTTATATTTATTATCACCAGACAGAGCGCCAGCCCAAACCGGTTCTGATTGGTTTTGAGACCATAGAGGATAAATCGTTTTTTCAGACCTTTATTACGGTTGACGCCATAGGCCCCATGAAAGCGGTTAAGGCAATGACCAAATCGCCGGGTGAAATTGCTGAGGCAATAGAAAAAAAAGATGTTAATTTTTTATCCGGATTGAACGGGATCGGCAAACGAACTGCTGAAAAGATTATTGCAACGCTTCATGGAAAACTTGAAAGATTTGTGTCAGCGCCTTTTTCGCCAGCAGTTGCCCGGATTGAGCCGCTTACGCTTGCAATGAGAGATATTTCAAGCCAGGTGGAAGATGTCCTTGTTGAACAGCTGGGTCATTCTCCTGCATCTGCAAGGCGAATGGTGACCGAAGCATTTGAAAGAAATAAAACCATCTGCACACCGGAAGCGCTTTTTGATGAAATTTTTCAGGAGAAAAATAAAAAATGAGTGATGATATTCTTTCGTATTCTTCTGATAAAAAAGGGATTGTTACGCCTGTAAAAACAGTGGATGACACTTGTGTTGAAATGGTTTCGCTCAGACCCACCTGTTTTGAAGATTATGTCGGGCAGAATGATACGGTTGAAACTTTGAAAATTGCCATCCAGGCGGCAAAAATGAGAAACGAATCCATTGAGCACATCCTGTTGCATGGCCCGCCCGGGCTTGGAAAAACGACAATTTCTCATATCATTGCCAATGAAATGGGAAAAGATCTGACAGTGACTTCCGGGCCTGCGCTTGAAAAAGGCGGAGACCTGATCGGAATGCTCACCAATCTCGGGGAGGGCGATATTTTTTTTATTGATGAGATTCATCGTATTCCCAAGATTGTTGAAGAATTTTTATATCCGGCCATGGAAGATTTTGCAGTGGATTTTATTTTTGACAAGGGTATTCATGCAAGAAGTCATCGCTACAGGCTAAAACCGTTTGTCCTGATTGGTGCAACCACCCGGGTCGGTCTTTTGTCTTCACCGCTAAGAGACCGGTTTGGAATTTTTCGGACACTTGATTTTTACAATGAAACAGAATTAATTATCATCATCAAAAGATCGGCCTCTATTCTGGGAACTGTTATTTCTGATGCAGGTGCCATGGAGCTTGCAAAGCGATCCCGGGGTACGCCCAGAATTGCGAACCGTTTGCTTAAACGGGTTCGGGATTATTCACAGGTGCGGTCTGATGGCAGAATAACACAGGAGAATGTAGATGCAGCGCTTGCCCTTGAGGGAATCGACAGGCTCGGGCTAACATCTCTTGACAGGAATTACCTAAAAACGATAATAGATTTTTATAAAGGTGGGCCGGTGGGAATTGAAGCGATATCTGCAACCCTTCAGGAAGAAACAGACACGCTTGTGGATGTGGTTGAGCCCTTTTTGCTGAAAATCGGCGTGCTGCTCAGGACTTCCAGCGGCAGAAAAGCCTCGGAAAAAGCATATAGACACCTTAGGCTGAAACCATAATAAACAGTACTGGTATTGAATTTGATGGGAAATAGAGTATTGAGTTACAGATTGAAGTTTTTTTTTCTAAGTATCATATTGTGTTTTATACCGTTTGCCAGCTCTGCAACTGATGATACCGCAGAACCGATGATTCCGTCGGTGATCCTTCAACTGCCGGAAAATGAGAACGCCATTCTTGTTGAAAAAAGCACTCAAAAATTATTTGTTTACGAGAATACTGAAAATCAATTGTTATCTGTTTTTGAAGTTCCCTGTTCAACCGGTGAGGTGGGTGGTGTAAAGCGCAAAGCCGGAGATAAAAAAACACCCGAAGGCATTTATTTTTTAAAAGATGAGTATGAAGACAGATATTTATCCCCGATTTACGGGTTAAAGGCTTTTCCAACAGATTATCCCAATCTGCTAGACAGGCGACAAGGTAAAAACGGATCTGCAATATGGATCCACGGAACCAATAAAAAACTGGTTCCCATGGATTCAAACGGGTGTATTGCACTGAATAATCCGGATATTTTAAAATTATCAGATTTTATTACTCTCGAATCCACGCCTGTGATAATTGTTGATCAGGTTCAAAAAGTCAAAATAAGTACACAGGAACTTTTAAAAAAACAGATACTCGATGCCCTGGATCAGTGGGGTCGTGCACTGGAATCCGGAACATATCATGAATATCTGTCTTTTTATTCTTCTGAATATTTTCCGGATATTTCGTGGTGGGAATCCTGGCTTGACTTAAGAAAGGGGACAGGCAATCCAGGCCCTGATGTAAAAATTAATATTGAAAAAACAGGCATTTATTTTCACGATCAGGTGTTTGTTGTGTTGTTTGATGCTTTTTTGATTTCAAAAGAAAATAAACTCTTTTTGGGTAAACAGGAATTGTTTTTTGAAAAACAAGGAGAGACGCTCAAGATTATCGGGGATGTATTTCAGCATGTCCCGAAAAATTTAAAAACCGAAGAGGGGGTACTGGTGGCCGCTGCAAAATCGCTTGTCGCACCGCAACGCCAGGAAAAGATTATTCTGGATATGATTGATCAATGGCTGTTGGCCTGGTCGTCAAAAGATATGGATACCTATGCTTCTTTCTATGCTCAAGATTTTTATTCTGATGGAATGAACAAGAACACCTGGGTGAACAGGAAACGTAAACTTTCAAATATATATGATTTTATTCAGGTTACCGGTAAAGATGTTGTGCTTAAGAAAAATAAAAATGACGAGTATGAGGTCATATTTTTTCAGGAATATGAATCAAGTGGTTTGACAACCTCGGGAACTAAACGGCTAAAACTTGTTAACAAAGGTGGATCATGGAAGATATCTCAAGAGAGCTGGAAAGAGAAATTGCATTAACAAAGCCCAAGCCCCACAAACAGGATAGAAAGACACAGATCCTTATTGTTGATGATTTTGGCAAAATGAAATCAGGAGAGTATTTAAAACAGCTTGTTATTTATCTGTCTATTGGAAGCGCTGTCTGTTTTGTGATAGCCATTCTTTTTTTCTTCCTGTATATGGGATTGTCTCGTGATTCCGGACACGTCAAAACAAGGCTTGGGATTGCAGAAAAAAAACTGGAAGAGCTGACCCGGGAAAAAGAGGTTTTAATGGCCAGGCTGGTTATCCAGGGAAAGACTCCAGGGGTTTTGCCAGATACTCAAAATTCTGAACCGGTTGCAGATATAAAAAAATCAGAAAAAAAACCGGCTGTTCCGGAAAAACAGATCACCCTGCCTGCAAAAACTGTTAAACCAGAAGAAAATACGGTCACAGTCCCATTAACAGATCCCCAGGGCAAACCAGATGAAGCAGCATTAAAAGTGCCGGCAAAGAAAAAAGTGTCCATTGAAAAATTCACAGTCACAAGAGACCATGGCAATGGAGATCTTCTGGTGAGGTTTGACATTCGCAATACCTCGTTAGCACCGGGAGATGTGTCCGGAAGGATTTTTACGGTTTTAAAACCGGAAAGTGAAGATGATTCCCAGTGGCTTGTGGTGCCAACCTCTTCATTAAAGGACGGAATCCCGTTTGAACACAGGAAAGGTCAGTATTTTTCAATTGCCCATTTTAAACCGGTGAAATTCAGAATTAAAAATCAGGCCGATCCTCAATTTTTTAAAAAAGCCTCTATTTTTATATTTGATACCCAGGGGGAGTTGATGTTCCATAAGCTGATCGATATCACTGAGGAAGAATAATTAAAAATGCTGTGCTATTTTACATATGGCAGGCTATTTTTTTTAACGGGCCTGTTTCTGCTCATAGCCTGCTGTTGTGCATTTGCGGGACCAAAAAGCCATATCGTTTATTTTGAGGGAGAAGAAAATGAGCTGCATGTGTATCGAATCAATGGAACCCACCCCGGGAAAACCCTGTTGATCATCGGCGGGATTCAGGGGGATGAGCCTGGTGGATTTCTCGCAGCAGACTTTTTTGCAGATTTTCTTTTGGAAAAAGGAAATCTGATTGTTGTCCCCAGGGCAAATTTCATGTCTATTGTTAAGCAGGAAAGAAAAATCAATCAGGACATGAACCGTAAGTTTTTAAATGATGATATTCCGAATTATGAATCTAAAGTTGTAAATGTGCTCAAAACACTGATCTGCGAAAGTGATTGTTTTATCAATCTTCATGAAGGTTCCGGGATTTATTCATCTGAATGGAAAAGTGAAGATAAAAATCCACAGCGCTTTGGACAGTCAATTATTGCTGATGATTCTGTGCTCATTTCAAGCAACGGTCAAAAGACTGTCAATCTGGAAGAAATTGCAGAGGCGGTCATTCAAAAAATAAATCAGCAGATCTCAGATCCTGAATACCACTTCCATTTTAATAACCACAAAACCATGCATCCGGACTCCATTCATAAAGAGCAGCTGCGTTCAGCCACGTATTATGCCTATAAAGTCTGCCAGATTCCAGCCTTTGGCATTGAATCTGCCAAATCCCTTCCATTGGAACAGAAAGTCAGGCAGCACATTTATGCAATTAACGGGTTTCTTGAAATTCTGGATATCGTACCGCAAAATCCGGCCATTGATTTAAAGAAGCCGGAGATGCAGTATATGATTGTCTCTGTGAATGATGCAATTCCAGTGGTCGTCGGCAGAATGCAGCATTTAAAAATTCATAAAGGGGATACCATAAAAGTCCATGATGTTGTGGCCAATTATGAGCGAGGATTAAGTGTTGATGTCATTGGTTTGGGAAATACATTTAATGACATGAAAAACAAACTTGTTGTGAACGAATCAACACGGATTGAGGCAAAAAAGGATTTTTATAAATGCGGCAGTATTTTTCTTGATGTTCAATCCGGTCCCTCAGAAAAAAAACAGATATTGCAGGTCAGCGACTCCAGCGATATCCAGGCGTTAAGGTATAAATTAAAAATAAATGGCACGCCTGTTATTGTTGATGATAATGAGAAGGTGCAGATTAAAAAGGGTGATAAACTTATTATAGAGGATGTTCTTTCCGGAAAAATTGATCCGTCAAAATATATTGTCAATTTTAAGGGGTTTGTCGGGAATATCCAAAATAACAGTGGTGAAGATCGAGGATATGTTATAGATACTGCAAAAGATGTTTTGATGAGACAATACTCTCTTGACAAGAAGGGGCTGCAGTATCAGGTGCTGACAACCTTGAACGGAAAAACTGTTGGTAAGATTTTTGTAAATATTCAATCACAGTCAAGCAAGGAGATGCAAGGTGAGCAAAAAAAACAGTAATAATCTTTCAATTATTGATAAAGAACTGAAGATTGAAGGTTCAATTTCAAGCAGCGGCAAATTGATTATTAAAGGCCAGGTGAATGGGACGATCGAAGGTGATGTCGTCATTATTGCAGAGGACGGTCAGGTGATTTCCAGCTCCACAAAAGTCTCCAGTCTTACTATCGGCGGCAATTTCAAGGGCGAGGTGATTGCTTCCAAGGAATTGATTATTCTTGCCACAGGCACCTGTGCCGGGAAAGTGGAGTGCAAGGATCTGATTGTTGAAAATGGTGGGATTTTAAATGCTGAAGTCTCCTGCAAAACATCCAGCAAGGTTCCTGCGACCAATGAGACAGGTGGCTTTGCTTCTCCCAGGGCAAAGAAGGAAAATCAGATTGAGCTTTAAATACTGCTTGACAGAAATAGAAAATTTATGTAAATATCGCTGATTGTGTTTATGAAGAGGAGCGTTGAAAAATTGAAAAAATATACATATAGTGCAAAAAGAGCAGATAATAAAGAAAACTGGTGCGTTGTTGATGCAAAAGATCAAATTCTTGGTCGATTGGCGTCCCAGGTTGCATACAGAATTCGTGGAAAGCATAATCCCCTTTATACCCCTCACGTGGATACCGGCGACTGGATTATCGTTATTAATGCGGACAAAATTCGCTTAACCGGTAATAAGATGGACCAGAAGCAATACTACCGTCATTCAGGCTATGTGGGAAGTATTAAAAGTACAACTGCAAAAGAGCTGATGGAAAAAAAGCCCGAAGAAGTGGTTAAAAAAGCGGTAAAGGGCATGCTGCCCAAAAACAGACTTGGCAGACAACTTGGCAAAAAATTATTTGTATATGCAGGTGACCAGCATCCCCATGCTGCTCAAAAACCTGAAGTTTTTGAAATCTAAGGAATAAAGGACGCGATAATTATCAATGGAAAGTGGAAACGTTTTTTACGCGACTGGCAAAAGAAAAGACTCTGTAGCCAAAGTATGGTTAACTCCCGGAACCGGCAGGGTTATTGTCAACAATAAAGATTTGAATGATTATTTTGAACTGAATGTAACAAGAGATTTGCTTTCGTCTCCTTTGACGCTTATTGAAAAAACAGATGCCTATGATATTAAAGCGACTGTAATGGGCGGTGGAAAATCCGGTCAGGCCGGTGCGATTCGGTTAGGTGTTTCAAAGGCACTTGTTCAAGTGGATCCTGATCTTAGAGGGATATTGAAAAGTGCAGGTTTTCTGACACGGGATGCCAGAAGCAAAGAGCGTAAGAAATACGGTAAAAAAGGCGCAAGAGCAAGTTTTCAGTTTTCAAAAAGATAGTTTTTATATTTTCATATCATTTGATTCAAACGTATCGGGGCAAAAGAGAAATCTCTTTTGCCCCTTTTGGTGTTTTGGGATAAATCAATGAAAACATTTCTATTCTATGATGTTGAAACAACCGGACTGAACCCGGCTTTTGATCAGATTTTGACATTTGCCTGCATCAGAACGGATCTTTTACTCAACGAAATCGACAGACAGACGATTACACTTCAGTTAAGAAAAGATATTGTGCCTTCACCCATGGCCTTTTTCACCCATGGGTTGACCTTGAAGGATTTAACCTGTGGTATCACAGAATATAAGGCTGCAAGGAAAATTCATCACCTGGTGAATACTCCCGGTACCGTGAGTTTGGGGTATAACTCGCTTGGGTTTGATGATGAATTCTTACGGTTTTTGTTTTATCGCAACCTTTTAGACCCCTATGCGCATCAGTACAGCAACAGCTGTTCAAGAATGGATATTCTTCCGATAACAACACTCTATAAGGTGTTTAACCCCGGAATATTAAACTGGCCCCAAATCCAGGGAAATCCAAGTTTGAAACTGGATCTGCTTGCCCAGGAAAATCATTTTGTGACATCCGGCCGGGCACATGAGGCCATGAATGATGTTGAGGCGCTCATTGGGTTGACAAAACGGCTGTATGTACAAAAAGATATCTGGGAGTATTGCCTGGATTTTTTTCATAAAAAGCGGGATGAAATCCGAATACAAAATTTTGAAAAAGGTTTTGATTTAAATGGCGAACGGTTGATATTCGGGATTCTGGTTTCTGCATCTTTTGGCCCAAAGGTAAATTATATTGCACCTGCAGTCAACATCGGATTTTCGGCTCCATATAAAAACCAGGGACTTTGGCTTCGACTCGACTCAGATGATATTTTAAGCCTTGATGAAAACCTTTCTTTTGAAGATACGTTTGTAACTCGAAAAAGATTTGGCGATGTGCCCATTGTGCTTCCCATGCTGGAAAGATTTCAAAGTAAAATGACTTTGGATGTCAGTAAAAAAATGGAAGACAATATAAAAAAAATTCAGGAAAATCCAGATCGTTTTTTTTCATTCATCAATTACCACCGGGATTTTAAATATCCATATGTCCCACAAATAGATATGGATGCCGATCTTTATCAGGGCGGATTTTTTTCAAAAGATGAAAAAAACCAGATTCAGGCGTTTCATTCTGCCTTTGATCATGGGGATAAAAATATTTTTGAGCATCTTAAAAGTCCCCGTGTCCATGTGCTGGCCAAACGAATTATAGCAAGAAATTGCAGCGATTTGTTTGATTTTCAAAATGAAGCAGAAAATATCCTGCGTCTGGATGCGTTGCGTAACAAGAAAAACCAGGCACCGGTGATTGGATACAGAAATGATACGAAATTGACCTGTGCCGATGCATTGGCGGAGCTTGACAGCCTGGGACAGGAACTTTTGACGCCGACTCCGGATCAGACTCAAATGCTTTCATGGCTCAGGCGTTATATTGAAAACCTATAAGTCTCTTCCACTGAGCCGTTTTAGTTCGTCAATTTGTGCGGCATGAATAAAATGATTTAAAATATTTTCCTTGCTGCTTTCAAGATTGAGTATTTTGCAGCCGATCAATACGTAGTCATCTGAATGATTTGTGTTGATTCGGGTTGCCTGGGCTTTGAGAGGGAGTGTTCCTGCCGGCTCTTTCTGGTTAACATCAATTAAAATAATTCCAATCAAAAGGATGGTGTTGGTTTTCATTTGCGACAGGGGATTGATGACACCTTTTTTTTTCTTGGGAACAATCAAACCAAGGCCGGTAAGCGATATATCTCTGATGGAAAAATCCTTTGAGGTATAATATTCAAAATTTTCATACAGGATTTTTCCTTTAATAATGTATTTGGTGTTCAAGGGCAGACGAAATGCGGATCGGATATTGGTTTCTTTTATAGGCAGCTGGTATTGAAAACATACCGCAGGAACAGTGGCTTTGTTTGCAAGCGGATAATGATCAATGATGCGAAAAGCCGTGCACTGTAGACCGACTCGTGTTTTCCTGTTTTTATTTTTAATAATCGTGGTCAGATAAAGATCTTTGAATTTCGTATTTTTTGAAAAGGGAATATGGGGTTGAGCAATCGTTACTGTGGACGTATCAGTGTCTATATCATAAATAATGGATGATCTGGAATAGGGTGCCAGAGAATCCATGTCAAATACCATGTCCACCCCTAAGGATGGCACGAATATTTTTTCTAAATCAAAATCCATGAATTAAAAATATTCAGGCAGTATCTTTTTTTACGATACTGCCTGAATTAATTTTTTGGGTCTATTTTACTGCGTCTTTTAAAGCTTTTCCCGGGACAAATTTAGGCACATTTCTAGCTGGGATATTGATTTCTTTGCCTGTTTGAGGATTTCTGCCCTTTCTGGCTTTTCTGTTTGCTGTTTTGAATGTTCCAAAACCTACCAGCGTAACAGAGTCATTTTTTGAAAGAGCTTCTGTGATTGCTTTGATGGTGCAGTCAACTGCTGCCTGAGCTTCTTTCTTGCTGTTAAGTACTTCTGAAACCTTGTTGATTAAATCACCTTTGTTCATCTTCATCACTCCTTTTTTTAGGTTTTAGAAATTGCTAAATGCTAAATTTGTCTTTAAACATTTCTCTAAAGTATAATTAATTTAAACCAGCTTTTTAGCGTACGTTACGTGGTTGAGAAGTGCGTGTCAAGTATTTATTCACATTTTTTTTTAAATTTGTTGCCAGAAATTGAATTAAATAATAAAATTGGCAGAAAAAGGAGAATAAAATGGAAGCAACGCTTGTGAATCCTTTCATAGAAGGTACTCTGCATATTCTTGATACAACTGCTTTTGTAAAGGTCAAACCTGAACCTCCTTTTCTAAAAAGAGATCAAAAGTCCCAGGGGGATATAACCGGTATTGTTGAAGTCTCAGGAGACCTGTCAGGCACAGCGGCGATAAGCTTTTCAGAGCAGAGTATTCTTGGTATCGTTTCCGCGATGTTTGGTGAGGATATGACAGAGATCAATGACGAAATTTATGATGCTGTCGGTGAAATAAGTAATATGGTTGCAGGCCATGTTACCACAAAAATCGCTGAGACAGGAAAAAAAGTAAAAGTGAAGTTCAGGGAGATTAAATCCGGAAAGGATGCTGTGATCGAACATGTCCAAGGTGCACGGCATGTCCTTGTGCTTCCGTTTAAAAGTACAAAGGGTAAAGTGGTGATTGAAGTCAGTTATGTGTGATCAGTCTTATTGACCCAGCAGCGAAAAATACCAGGCAATTACATCCGGACCGAAAAATATATACAGAACCGCACCTGCAGAAAGAAAAGGGCCAAAAGGAATTTTTAGCTGCATATCTGCCACCTGATTATAAAGCATGAGTATAATTCCTGCCACAGTACCGATTAAGGATCCTGCAAAAATCGTGAAGAAGACGCCTTTAAAACCTATGGCTGCGCCAATCATGGCCAAAAGTTTTATATCCCCGCCTCCCATGCCTTCTTTGTTGCGGATTAAAGAATAAAACAGTGCAACAGCATACAGGCTGCCGCCACCTGCAAAAATTCCAATCAGTGTTTTTTTTACGGTCATATCCGGGATAAAATAAAAAGAAGAGGCAAAGATGATAATTCCGGGAAGAGATATGACATCAGGGATAATCTGGTGATCCATATCAATCACGGACAGGGTAAGCAATGTACAGATAAATACAAACCAGTACACTGCTGAAAGCGTCGGGCCAAACCAGAGAAAGGTCAAAAGGGCAATGCCGCCGGTAAGGCTTTCAATCAAGGGGTATCGTATCGAAATCGGCGTTTTGCAGAATTTGCACCGCCCGGATAAAAAGACATAGCTTAATATGGGAATATTTAAATAAAAAGGAATGCTTTTGCTGCAGTTCGGACAGGATGAGCCGGGGGATATAATGGATTTATTTTCAGGGATTCTGTAAATACATACATTTAAAAAACTGCCAACACAGGCACCAATGATAAATATATACAAATTTATTCCGGGAAAATCAAATGACATGATAAGATCGCCTTTGCTGTTTTCAATTATTTTCCCCTTGGCTATACAGGCTTAAAATTATTTTTTCAAGGATATTGTAAAAACCCAAAAGTGTTTTATTGTAAAGCCACAAATATTGAAATATAAAGAACAGATTTTTTAATCATTCATTCAGATCATGGCAGAAAAACGATAATCTGGATGAATGGTTTATATGAATATAAGGAGTAAAAATGGCTGAAGCAGATATCGATGATCTGATTGAAATTATTGAAAAAGATAATAATATCAATGACATTCCAAAAATACTTCCCATGATGCCGGTTCGTGATGTTGTTGTCTTTACCGATATGCTGCTTCCGTTATTTGTCGGAAGAGAAAAATCCATTAAAGCGGTTGAGGAAAGTGTTGAATTTGATCGGTATATATTTCTGGCCGCACAGATTGATTCTGACCTTGAAAATCCTTCAGCTGAAGATGTGTACAGCGTCGGGACAGTTGGCAGAATCCAGAAAATGATTAAACTTCCTGATGGCCGGATTAAAGCGCTGGTTCAGGGGATTGCCAAAGCCAGAGCAGTGAAGTATACGAAAAAAACCCCGTTTTTTAAAGTTAAAATTGAGTTTTTATCTGACCAGGACCCTGATGAGCTTAACATAGAAGATGAAGCCTTGATGAGAAATGTCCAGGAGGCCAGTGAAAAATTACTGGCCCTGAAGGGCGAGCTGTCAGGGGACATAGGGGATTTGCTGTCTCATATTGAATCCCCTGGAAAACTTGCAGATCTTGTTGCTTCAAATTTAAATCTCAAGGTTGAGGATGCCCAGAGCCTGCTGGAAATCACCGATACAACCAAACGGCTTCAGAAGGTCAACAGTTTGTTGAACAAGGAACTGAATCTTTCAACGGTTCAGGCTAAAATTCAAATAGATGTGAAAGATGAAATTTCTAAAAATCAACGGGATTATTATCTTAGAGAACAGGTAAAGGCCATTTACAGGGAGCTTGGTGAGAATGATGATAAGTTTGCAGAAATATCAGAATTCCAGGCCAAAATCAAAAGATGTAAAATGCCAAAAGAGTGTGAGAAAGACGCAATAAAGCAGCTGAAACGTCTTGATCAGATGCATTCTGATTCTTCAGAGGCTTCTGTGATCCGAACGTATCTTGATTGTATTGTATCTTTGCCATGGAGTAAATCCACAAAGGATTTTCTTGATATTCCAAAAGCAAAGGAAGTTCTGGATAAAAATCATTTTGGCCTGGATAAAGTGAAAGAACGCATTCTTGAATATTTAAGCGTCAGAAAACTCAATCCCAGGAAAAAAGGTCAGATTATCTGTTTTGTCGGCCCTCCGGGTGTTGGTAAAACCTCTTTGGGTCAGGCAATTGCAAAGGCCATGAAACGCAAGTTTCACCGGGTGTCTTTGGGGGGGATTCGGGATGAAGCTGAAATCCGCGGACACAGGAGAACCTATATCGGCTCCATGCCGGGAAGAATTTTGCAGGGACTTCGTCAATGTGGAACCAATAATCCTGTTTTCATGCTTGATGAAATTGATAAGCTGGGAAACGATTTCAGGGGAGACCCTTCATCTGCTCTGCTGGAAGCTTTGGACCCCGAACAGAATGTTGAATTTTCAGATCATTATCTGAATATGCCCTTTGATTTATCCAATGTCCTGTTTATTTTGACTGCAAACATTTCTGACACCATTCCTTCGGCTTTGATGGACAGAATGGAAATGATTTATATTTCAGGTTATACCCGCCAGGAAAAAAAACTCATTGCTGAAAAATATATTTTGCCAAGGAAATTACGGGATAATGGATTGATTAGAAGATCTGTCACGATCAGTTCCAGGGCAATGGAGGCAATTATTGGTGAATATACTCTGGAGGCGGGCTTAAGAGGGCTTGAACGCAAACTGGATACCATCTGCAGAAAAATTGCCAGGAAAATTGCAGAAGGTGAAAAAGGAAAATTTGTGATCACCATGCAGAATCTGAACAAATACCTGGGACCGCCTCAATTCCTATCCGAACTTGATCAGGAAGAAAGTCAGGTGGGCCTGGCAACAGGGCTTGCATGGACTGAAGTGGGCGGTGAACAGCTATACATCGAAGTTTCTCTATATCAGGGAAAGGGTGAATTGATGGTCACAGGTCAGATCGGTGAGGTCATGCAGGAGTCTGCCCGTGCAGCACTGACCTATGCAAAGTCCAATGCGGAAAAGCTGGGCATTGATAAAGAAGATATTGATAATAATGATATTCATATCCATGTGCCTGCCGGAGCAATCCCCAAGGACGGACCGTCTGCAGGAATTGCAATTGCCACAGCACTGGTCTCGGCATTTACCGGGCGCAAGGTGAATAACAAGGTCGGGATGACCGGAGAAATCTCTTTAAGAGGGCGGGTTCTCCCCATTGGGGGACTCAAGGAAAAAGCGCTGGGTGCCTTGCGGGCAGGGATAGATCATATCATAATTCCTGAAAAAAACAGAAAAGATCTGTATGAGATGCCCCAGGTAATCAAGAAAAAAATGAAATTTACCTGTGTAAAAGATATTCAGGAAGTTTTTGATATTGCACTGGGAGAAAAACCGGATCAAACAGACACCAAATAATCTGAAGGTTCTTTCACTGAGTACAGCAGAACAGGGGTGCAGCCTTGCCATTATTGACGGGACTAATCTTGTGTGTGAGGAATACTGGCTGAGCCGGCAGACACATTCCAGACGGATCATTCATATGATTGAACATATGATGGCACACCGGGCCAATCTGTCAATGGATGAAATGGATGCCTTTGTCGTGGCAAAAGGCCCTGGCAGTTTTACCGGGCTTCGAATCGGTATCAGTGTGATAAAAGGTCTGGCCTATGGCCTGGGAAAACCAGCCATAGGTGTTTCAAGTCTTGACGGGATTGCCTTTCAGTATGCATATTCGTCAATTCCGGTGTGTGTCATGATGGATGCCAGACGGGATGAAGTATACAGCGCTGTGTATACCTTTGATAATGGCCGACTGGTATCAAAATCCCGGGAAAAGGTTGTTTCACCTGATTGTGCGCTTGAAAACGGGATCGGGCACGTCTTGTATGCAGGGTCTGGTTCAGTGGTTTATAAAGACATTATTGAACAAAAAGCAGATGCGCCGGTGTTTGGAAATCATCTTTTAAGTTTTGTCAGTGCAAAAGCGCTGGTGCAGGCCTTGTCTGTTGAAAATGATATTTTGAAATCTTCTTCAGATCTGCTGGTTCCAAGCTATATCAGGAAGTCGGATGCAGAATTGCAATTAGATCAAAAATTAGATCAAAAGTAAGACCAAAAATAAGAATATTGACATTGTCTTAAGTCTTTTGATATTATAGTCAGGTTATAGTTTTGGAAACTTAAATTATGGATAACTCAAAATGGCCGGCAAGAGCGGTTTTGCCTGTTGCGCAACCCGGCCTTAAATTTATTTTTATAATCATCCTCATTACCGGGATGCTTTTTTATTTTGGATGGATGCTTCCTGCCATTATCTGTGTATTTATAACGGGTTTTGTGTGCTGGTTTTTTCGGGATCCGGATCGAAAGATTCCAAAAGAAAAAAATGGCCTTGTGTCACCGGCAGACGGGCGGGTCATTATTGTTGAGAAACTTTCAGACTGTGAATATTTTTCTGAACCCTGTGTAAAGATCAGCATATTCATGAATGTGTTTAATGTTCATGTGAACAGGGTTCCTTTTGATGGCGTAGTACAAAAAGTGATTTACAGTCCGGGTAAATTTATCAATGCCTCTTTTGACAAGGCGTCAATCCATAATGAGAGAAATGCGTTGATTATAAAAACAGATAAGAATGCGGTCTATGCCGTGGTTCAGATTGCAGGGCTTATTGCACGGCGGATTGTAAATTGTGTTGTGCAGGGGGAGCGTATCAACAAAGGCGAGCGTTATGGAATGATACAGTTTGGATCACGTCTGGATCTGTATCTGCCGGCAGATTTTAACCCCCGGGTAAAGGTGGGGGAAAAAACAAAAGCCGGTTCAACTATCATTGGATTTATGGCATAACACAACAAAATATTTAATAATACGGAGTAAATTTCAGTTTGGAGCAGATACCCATTACAAAGCAAGGCTATGAAGTCTTGAAAAAAGAATTGCACAGACTTAAAACAATTGAAAGGCCTGAAAATATAAAGGCCATAGAGACTGCCAGAGCCCATGGGGATTTATCAGAAAATGCCGAATATCATGCGGCCAAGGAAAGGCAGTCTTTTCTTGAAGGCCGGATTGGTGAAATCGGTTATAAACTGGGGAATGCAAAAATTATTGATCCGGAGACCGTGCCAAAGGATGTGGTAAGATTTGCCAACCGTGTTCTGCTGGCAAATATGGAATCCGAAGAGGAAATTGAATACATGATTGTAGGTCCCGATGAAGCAGATATCAAGCAGGGAAAAATTTCCGTATCTTCTCCTGTGGGCCTTGCACTTCTTGGAAAAAAGCCCGGAGACGAAGCTGTGGTGCAGGCTCCCGGCGGAAAAAGGGTTTACGAAATAATAGATATTCTCTAAATATATTGGAGGTGCTGGTGTGGCAAGAGTTACAATAGAAGATTGTTTAAAAAATGTTGACAACAGATTTACTTTGGTTCATCTGGCGGCAAAAAGAATCCGACAGGTCAGAGAGGGTGCGGAACTATTGGTAAAATCAAGCAAAAACGAAGATGTTGTTTCTGTTTTACGTGAGATTGCTGCCAACAGGATTGTTGCAAAAAAACCTGAAGAACCGGTAAAAGACTGATATTTGAAAAGGTTAAAAGATCGGTCTTAGAAAAAGAATAGATCATCTGGTTGGCAAAGCCATCTGTGACTGGCACATGATTCAGGATAACGACCGGATTCTTGTCGGTTTTTCCGGCGGCAAAGACAGCCAGGCGTTGTTGAATCTTCTGTTTTCACTGCAAAAAAAAGCACCGGTAAGATTTGAACTTTTGCCTGTGTATATAGATGCCGGTTTTAAGGGGTCTATCAGCCAGATGCTGGATCAATTTGTCAGGAAAAATTATGGAGAACTAAGGACTGAATATACAGATTTCGGAGTTGTTGCCCATTCTGCTGAAAATCTTGAAAACCCATGTTTTTTATGCTCCCGCCTCAGAAGAAACAGACTTTTTAAAATGGCCAGAGAAAACGGGTGCCGAAAAATTGCTTTAGGGCATAACAAAGATGATATTATTGAAACCTTATTCATCAATATGTTTTATGCAGGCAAAATCGGCACAATGAAACCCAGGCAATCTTTTTTTGAAGGAAACCTTGATATAATCAGACCGCTGTCATATGTAGAAAAAGATGAAATAAGCAGATTCTGCAGATTGCTTGAACTGCCGGAATTTAAAAACACCTGTCCCAGTGCCAATGTGACCAAAAGGGGTGAGATCAGAGCAATGCTTGATGCATTGTATAAACATAATAAAAACATAAAAGGCAATATATTCAGAGCAATGGGAAACATTGCAACTGATTATCTTTTAGATATAAAAAATGAAAGACATTCAAAATCAACCTGATTACAGGAATATCCCCATAGATAAGGTCGGGATAAAAGGCTTGAAATATCCGGTCAAGGTGCTGGATAAAACCTCAGGATTGCAGTCAACCGTTGCCCAGATTAACATGTATGTGGATCTGCCGCACCATTGCAAGGGAACACATATGAGCAGGTTTGTCGAGATTCTGCATCTGTTCAGAACAAAAGTTTCTCTGGAATCTTTAACCAATATCCTGGAAGATATGAAAAACATTCTGGGTGCAAAATCTTCCCATATTGAAATCACCTTCCCCTATTTTATTGAAAAACAATCCCCTGAAACCGGTTCAAAAGGGTTGATGGATTATACCTGTTCCATTAATTGCTCATCCAATGGAAAAAAGAATGCTGATATTGTGTTAACCGTCGCAGTTCCGGTGACCTCTGTGTGCCCCTGTTCTAAAGAAATCAGCAAGTACGGGGCCCATAACCAAAGAGGGGAAGTCCTTGTCAGTACCCGCTTTAATAAATTTATCTGGATTGAGGATATTGTTCAGATTGTGGAAGCAGCCTCTTCCTGTGATATTTTTTCAGTCCTCAAAAGAGAAGATGAAAAGTATGTTACTGAAAAAGCCTATGAAAATCCAAAATTTGTGGAAGACATCGCACGGGATGTGGCTCAATCTTTGATAGAAGATGACAATATTACCTGGTTTTCCGTCAGTGCTGAAAATTTTGAATCCATTCATAACCACAGCGCCTATGCATATATTGAAAAAGGTTCTGCTTCTTAAATTCGTTGACATCCTCCCCATCTGAAGAGGAGGGGATTCCCAAGGTCATAATTAAGTGCACAGAAGAGATAATAGAATAGATTGTTCTTTCCATCTGGTTTATGGGCTTTTAATCTAAATCGTTTTCGATATTTCCAACCATTTTAATCAGTTTGTTGTGAATAAATGTATAGTCTGCATTTTTCTGGTTTACCAGAATAGTATATGGATACAGGGTATTGTTTTTTCCGGTAATATAGCCCGCTCGAGTTCTCACATCGGTCAGTGTTCCGGTTTTAAAATAATCAGTACCGTTTTTTTTTAGCAACGTAAAATAGGGCATGAATTTAATTAAAATATTTTGCATTTGCTCAGGAGAAATCCGGTTTGATCTTGAAAGACCTGATCCTTCAAAAATTGATATTTTTTTTAAATTAAGGTCGTCTGCAAAAGATTTCAAGACGTTGATTCCTTTATCCAAAGTGGCGGGTTCTCCGTATTGTGATGCACCAAGCGTTAATAAAAGCTGGTTTGCTATAAAATTATTGCTGAACTCCAACAATTTTTTTATTACATCGGTCAGTTGATATGATGATAAAAAGCTAAGATTCTGTTCAGAATTGTTATTCTCATTCAATAGGATATTCCCGGACACCTGAATGTTATTCTCTTCAAGAAAATATTTTATTAAAAAACCTGGATATAATCTGCTTTGGTGTTCTGTAAGAACAATCCTTCCTTCTTTGAGATTCGTTTTTTGTATTTCATTATTGAAAATAGAAAGCAATGGTGTCTGGGGTTCCCCACTGATAAAACAGTTTTTTTGAGAATCCCATCTGAAATTTATGGTATTGAAGTTTGCACAGAGTGCGCCAACGATTGCATCATATGGATTTAATGAATCGCCTTTCCCCGGAATATGAATCTGTTCGGAAAAAAAACGGTTATCAAGGATGATATTGTTAATTTGTCTGGTTGGTATGCTTAAACTGATCTGTTTGCAGAACCTGGCAATTTCTTCGGAAATAAATAAGGGATCGCCCTTGCCTCTGACATATAAATTCTTGGACCTTTTATCGAATTTATATTCTGTTGAAAAATGATAATCCGGCCCAAGTATTTGAATTGCAGCAAGGCTGGTTAAAATTTTCAGAATAGATGCCGGTATAAATTGCTTGTCTTTGTTCTGGCTGAGAAGAATATTGCCTTTGCTGTCAGATAAAATAAACCCTGTACTGAAACCTTTATCATGCGCATATGCATTTGAAACAAACTGAAAAAGGCCAAATGCCAGGACAACTAAAATGATGCTGAGTTTTTTTTTATTAATCATGATCTGAATAAAATGCCTTGTATCCCAGATACGCCATATACACATCTGTTTTGCTGGAAATTTCAAAAGGGGAGTGCATGGAAAGAATTGCAGGGCCACAGTCAAGGACATTCATGCCGAATTTTGCAAGAAATTTGGCAACAGTGCCGCCACCGCCCTGATCAATTTTGCCCAGTTCTCCTGTTTGCCATACAATTTTATGTTTATTGAACAGTTGTCTGATTTTGCCCACAAATTCAGCGCTGGCATCGCTGGATCCGGATTTTCCGCCCACCCCTGTGAATTTTGTTATGCAAAGACCAAACCCCAGTTTTGCAGCATTCTTTGATTCATGAACCTCTTTAAAATCCGGATCCATTGCAGCATTTACATCCGCTGAAAGGCAAGATGAGTTAATCAGTGCTTTCCGAAGAGATCGATTGTCTGTGTTCCGGCCGCTGACAGACAGCAGGTCTGACATGAAATCTTCAAGGAAATTGGATTTGGCCCCGCTGCTTCCCTCGCTGCCAATTTCTTCTTTGTCAAAAAACAGGGCAATGGCTGTTTTGTGTGACGGCGGCATATCAAGAATGGCCTCAAGGCTGGTAAAGGCACAGATTCTGTTGTCCTGGCCATATGATCCGATCATTGATCTGTCAAATCCGATATCTCTGGCTTTTTCAGCAGGGACAGCTTCAATTTCAGCACTGATAAAATCCTCTTCTGTGATGCCATATTTTTCATATAAAAGGTTTAATACATTTAATTTGAACCGGTCTTTTTCTTTATCATCACCAAGGGGCAAACTTCCAACAACCAGATTTAATTTTTCCCCTTCAAAGACTTCTGAAATTTTTTTATTTTCCTGGAGTTTAGCAGCCAGGTGCGGCAGAAGATCAGTAACGGTGAACACCGGGTCATCCGGGTGCTCGCCGATGGTGATATCAATGCGCTTGTTTTCTGCTGTGATGACGGTTCCATGGAGTGCTAACGGGACTGCCAGCCAGTGATATTTTCTGATGCCGCCGTAATAATGTGTTTTCAGCAGGCTCATGCTTAAGTCTTCATAAACCGGGTTTTGTTTTAAATCCAGCCGGGGTGAATCAATATGCGAGGCAATGATATTGGCCCCGGATGCAAGATCCTGTTTTCCGAGAACAGCCAGTGCAACACAACGTCCTTGAAATATTTTATATATTTTTTGCTGTTTGCTGCTTTTTTTTGTCAAAAGGGTTTCAATATCAACAAAGCCTTTTTCCTCTGCACGTTTAATAATTTGTGCAGCAGCTTCCCGTTCTGTTTTTGCCGCATTTAAAAAGGTTTTATAATTTTCATTAAATACAGACACCTGACTTTTCTGATTTTTGTTCAATTGATCGAAAACCAGTGTTTCTTTTTTGAGAATCGTTTTTTTTAATTTTTCTAACCGGGTTTTATTCATTTGATGCGGGTCCTTAAAATTAATTAATTTAAAAAAAATAGTTCTGCGTTATTCTCTGAAAAGGTCCAGAAAGTCAGAAAAAATCCTTTTAATTTTGTATTTCATGTGCAGGGTTTCCCATCTGTCCGGAAACGCCACAGGACTGAATTCAATTTGAACCTTATATATATAATTGTTCCGGGCATTATCATAACGTTGTTCAATTACATTTACAGGCGTAATGATAATGCCTTCATAACTGATGACAGTATCCAGGTCTTTTGTTTTGACTGATTTAAGACCGTTTTTAACCAGAATTCTTTTCAAGGAATCGTTTCTGATCCTCTCCCGGGTGGAAACACCCGATTCCTCTGAGGTGGCAGATATTACTCCTGTTATAAAAATCTGAGAAAATTTTTCCGCCCTGAAATCATTTTTGGCCGGCGTCATCAGAAGGTTGTCAGTGACAATCTGATTTTTTGAGGATTTGATATCATATCGTGTATAATAGGTTTCAATGCCCTCATATGCCGCTGCTGGCGCTGTTGACGAAATCATGATAAACAGTGAGACTGCTGCCAGTATATAAACGAATGGAAAATTGTAGTTTTCAGGCATGGTTTTTGTATATATGGTCTTCAGATTAAAGTTAATAACACATTCTGACGATTTCTATCAGTATCACAAAAAATTGTCCGGAATCAATGTTAAAAGGTTTTAACACCTGTTTGATTGTTTGGCATAATCGTTAAAATGGGGAAGGAAAAATGAAAAAACTAAGTATGCTGGTATTGGGGATTTTTGTTTCTGTTGTGTTTTTTTCAGGTTGTGGCGGTGTTGTTACGCCTGCTTCCACAGCCGGAGGACCGGGAAAAGTGTTGGGCCCTCCAGGTGGTGAATTGGATGATCACAAGGTCGTAACGTTTTTTGTTATCGGCAAGGGACTTGAGCCTGAAAATGCACGGTCAAAAGGAGAAGCCGTTATTATGGCGGAAAGAGCTGCTGTGGCAGACGGATACAGGCAGCTTGTGGAAAAGATCCGGGGTGTTTATGTAGATGCTTTTATGCGTGCCGGACGAGGAACTGTTGATTACGACACTATTCAGGTGCACACCCAGTCATGGCTCAGGGGAACCGAAGTCATGGAAATTTACGAGGGTGAATACGGAATTACAACAGCCCGGTTGCAGCTGAGAATTAATTTTGCAAAGAACGGCATGGTATGGTGGCCGGTGGGTATTGGAAGGGACGTCAAACCGACTTTTTCCTCTGATAATCCATTGGTGAATAATGCATCCTAAATTTTAATGATCCATTTGTGGAGGTTGTGATGGGATCTAAGCAGTATAAAAATAAGCTTAAAATCGGTCTTCCCATTATTTTTCTCATATTATGTCTTTTGCCCTCTTTAGTCTGGAGTGCCGGATATCAGGAAGAAAAATTATTTGATGGAAATTTTTATTCAGCCGAGGAATTGAGAAAAAAGGTTGAAGATCATAATAAGGAAATTCAGATTATCGATAATCAGATAAAGGTTCTTGAAACCGATATTGACTGGTTGGTGCTGAAAATAAACCAGATTCAGGATTCGGGCCGAACTGCGGATTCGAATTTGAAAAAATCAATTACCAGCAAAGAACAAAGAATTCTGACATTGCAAAAAACCAAAGGCAGGCTTGAATATATGGTTCAGTATTATTCAGCCTCTCTTGGCAATAAAAAAGAGCAGGGGATAGAAGATATCCTCAGGGAAAAAATGCCCACGTCTTCCATTGACAGGAAGGAAACTCCTGTCAGACAGGAAAATTCTCAGATCAAGGTGGAAGATATCTCACCTAAAAAAATGAATTCGGTTCCATCCACAACAGCCCCGGATACGTATGATGGCATCAGCAAAACTCAATTGCAGACGGCAATTAATCAGGCCGGATTAAATGACTGGGTGGAAATCATCGGAACCGGCACCTGCCTTCGCCTGGAAACAACCCTGCCCATTCTTTTCCCCACGGGCAGTGCAAAGATTGCACAAGAATATGAGCCTTTTTTTGAAAGACTTGCCACCTTCCTGAAACCATATGATGTAAAAGTCCTTGTCAATGGATACGCAGATGAAGTCCCCATAAAAAACAAACAATATCCTTCCAATTTTGAACTTGGGGCAACCCGGGCTGCCAATATTGTCCATCAGATGGTAAATCATGGCCTGAAGCCCTCCATATTCAAGGTTGAATCAACAGGAAAACACCGATTTGCAGCAAAGGGCATGTCAAACCAAAAATCCCTTGAAAGAAGAGCCGAAGTGACTGTCATTTTTTCCGGCTAATCAACTATCCATACCATTAAAAACCCAACATTATTCTCTTCAGAATAATGTTGGGTTTTTTATTAAAAAAAAATAATTTTTTCCTTGACCGCCCAGTTATAATTAAATATAAGTTCAAGCCATGAACACCTTATTTGATAATGAAATTCGTCTGAATATGCTAAAACTTCTTCAAGAAGAACCTGAGCTGACGCAGCGCGAAATGAATCAAAAAATGGGGGTCAGTTTAGGGAAAATCAATTATTGCATTTCAGCCCTGACAAAAAAAGGGATGATAAAGGTCGAACGATTTAAAAAATCTGAAAATAAATCAGCCTATATGTATCGGTTAACCCCGAAAGGGTTTGAAGAGCTGGCAAGTCTCACTGTCAGTTTTTTGAAAATCAGAATTGCTGAATATGACCAAATCAAAATTGAAATAAAACAGCTTTCGGATCAGATCAACAAAATCAATCCAGAACTTGGCAATGATCCGGAACTGATGAAGAATTTAAAAAATATTTACTGATTTATAACGAATTTGAACCAAAAAATGCCTGGTAATTGTCATAAGATAATGTAACCGAAAGGGCGGAGCTATATTTCTCGAAAAGCGTATGGGGAATAAATGAGTTGTTGAGGTCTTAAATAATGATAATTTCAAGAACGCCAATGCGTATGAGCTTTGCGGGTGGAGGATCTGATCTGTCAGTTTATTATAAAACTGGATATGGGTTGGTTATAAGCACAGCAATTAATAAATATATCTATATTACTGTTAATAAAAAATTTGATGACTTAATAAGAGTGAGTTATTCATCGACAGAAGTGGTTGATTCGGTCGATAAAATTAAACATAATATTATACGTGAAGCAATTAAATTAGTAGGAATAGAAAACGGCATAGAAGTAGTATATATGGGAGATGTCCCGCTAGGTTCCGCAGGGATTGGATTGGGTTCTTCCAGTAGTTTGGCAGTTGGGGTTTTGAATGCATTATACGCGTATAAAGGGATGCACGTTTCAGCAGAAAAACTTGCCAGAGAAGCGTGTGAAATCGAAATAGATATTTTAGGTCACCCGATTGGAAAACAAGATCAATACGCTGCTGCATATGGTGGATTGAATAGCATTCAATTTAATCTGGATGAAAGTGTTTATGTTGATCCGGTAATATGCGGCAAGGAAACCAAAGATGAAATTCAAAAAAGATTGCTTGTGTTTTATACCGGGATTGAGAGATTTTCTACTGATATCTTATGCGATCAGAAAAAAGAGATAGATAATAACAAGAACTATTTGAAAGATATGGTGAGAATCGCTGAAGATATGAAAAATGCTTTAGTGAATAAGAATATCGATTCATTTGGAGAGTTTCTCAATCAAGGTTGGGAACTCAAAAAAAAACTTACTGCTAAAATTTCAAACACTAAAATTGACCAATACTACAAAAAAGCGATAGCTGAAGGCGCTATCGGCGGGAAAGTGATGGGAGCGGGAGGAGGAGGATTTTTACTTTTTTACGCCCACGAGGAAAAACATGATAACATCAGAAGAGCATTAGGTGAGCTTAAAGAAAATAAAATTGAGTTTGAACCTCAAGGCAGCAAAATTATTTATGTGAGTGAATAATTGGAAATTTCTTATGGAAGATTTTATTAATCAATATTTTAAAAATCTGAATGATGTATTGGATAATATTTCTCAGAAAAAAATTAGAGAATTTTTTAATATTCTTTTAGATGCATACCAAAAAGAACGACAGGTCTTTGTCATGGGCAATGGTGGGAGCGCATCGACTGCATCACATTTTGCATGTGATATAAATAAAGGTGTTTCTCAAAACTTTAAAAAAAAATTCAAAGTTATTTGTTTAAATGATAATATTCCGACAATGATGGCATATGCGAATGATGTTGGCTATGATGTAATATTTAAGGAGTCGTTATCCAATTTTTTAAAAACAGATGATATCGTAATAGGAATTTCCGGGAGCGGTAATTCTACTAATGTTTTAAATGCAATCGCTTATGCGAATGAGAAAAGTGCCGTTACTGTTGGTATTTCTGGATTTGGTGGTGGCAAATTGTTAGATATTGCTCAAAAACACATATTGATTCCCAGTGATGATATGCAAATAGTTGAAGATCTGCACATGATTATTGTTCATCTGGCGATGAAATGGTTATCTAAATCATTAAAAAATAATGGAGATAATTAATTTTGAAGGTTGTTATTCTTGCTGGTGGTTATGGAACAAGAATGAGCGAAGAAACACATGCTATCCCAAAACCAATGGTAGAGATAGGTGGGAAACCAATGTTGTGGCATATCATGAAAATTTATTCACAATATGGGTTTAATGAGTTTATTCTTCTGCTTGGGTATAAAGACTATATCGTAAAAGATTTCTTTTTGAATTATTTTATAAGGCAGGCCGATTTTACTGTTGATTTGTCAGAAAATAAAATTGATGTTCATAAAAAAAAATGCGAACCATGGAAAGTAACACTTTTAAATACAGGTTTGGATACCATGACAGGTGGGCGTATCCTTCAAACAAGAGAATATATTGGGTGTGAAACTTTTATGCTTACATATGGAGATACCTTAATGGATATCGACATTGATGCGTTACTAACTTTCCATAAAGCTCATGGGAGGTTAGTAACGATGACTATATCTCAACCGGATGGACGTTATGGTGTTGTTAAATCAAATGAGCAAGGGCGGATTATTCAGTTCGAAGAAAAACCTAAGGGCGATGAAGGATGGGTTAATGCAGGTTTCTTTGTGTGCAAACCAGAAGTTTTTAATTATATAGAAGAAAGCAAAACCACTGTGTTCGAACATAACCCTTTAAGAGAACTTACCAAGGCAGAAGAGCTTTATGCATTTAAACATAACGGTTTTTATAAATGCATGGACACACTTAAAGATAAAATATTTTTAAATAATTTATATGCGAATAACAATGCTGAATGGATTACATGGTAATAATGTTAAAATTTATAGTGATGTTGCATGTTGTGTAATTAGGAGTTCTATTAGATGAAAATTTTAATAACCGGTGATCTTGGCTATATTGGTTCTGTTTTAGTCCCCATGTTGTTAAAGATGGAGCATACCGTAAGTGGTTTTGATACAGGGTATTTTAGCGAGTGTATTCTTGAAAAACCAAATGATAACTATAAGAGTGTTAGAAAAGATATACGAAATATTGTTTTATCAGATGTTGAAGGCTTTGATGTTGTGATTCATTTAGCAGGGCTGTCAAATGATCCACTGGGAGAGTTCGACCCCGCCTTGACTGAGGATATTAATTTTAAAGGAACACTTAAACTGGCCCAATTTGCTAAACAAATGGGTGTCAGTCGTTTTATTTATTCATCTTCACAGAGCATGTATGGAATCTCTTCAACTGATAATGAGCTTGATGAAGATGATAGTGAAAAGAATCCGGTAACCGCTTATGCTAAAACAAAGTGGGAAGCAGAATGCCGCTTGAATGATCTTGCTGGTGAAAAATTTACGGTTACTAGCTTTCGCCCTTCGACTGTCTTTGGTGCGAGCCCGCGCCTAAGATGTGATATTGTTTTTAATAACCTTGTTGCTTGTGCATACACAACTGGGAAAATCGAAATATTAAGTGATGGTACACCATGGAGGCCCGTTGTGCATGTGCAAGATGTTTGCAGTGCATTTGTAGCTGGACTTGATGCACCGCCCGAGTTGATATCAGGCAGAGCTTTTAATGTTGGTATCCCAAATGGAAATTTTACGGTCCGGGATTTAGCTGAAGCTGCACAACGATCTGTTCCTGGCTGCGAATTGGTGTTTTTGAATGAGCATTCGGATCCACGGACCTATAAAGTTAGTTTCAATCGAATATTGAATGAATTAAAAGAATACTATCACCCTAAGTGGGATTTGGATATGGGGGGGAAAGAACTCGTTGCCTTTTTTGATCAAATTAATTTTAAGGAAGAAGATTTTCGTGGCCGAACTTGTAATCGTCTAAAGCAACTTGAGTATTTGCGGAGAACTCACCAGTTAACAAGTGAAATAAAATGGATCTGACCCAAAAATTTGAAAAAATAAAGAAATGCCGAATTTCAAATTCTGAAAATCTTTTGGAAATATTGCATCTGGGTTCGCAGCCGCTTGCCAATTCCCTAAAGAAAGAAAGAAATGATAAAGAAGACAGATATCCTTTAAGCATCTCCTTCTGTCCCGAATCATCTCTTCTCCAATTGAATGAGACTATAGACAAGAAAGTGTTGTTTGAGGACTATGTATGGGTTACGGGTACTTCAGAAACTGCCAGGGAATACTCTGTCGTTTTTGCGGATAGAATTATAGCCGTTGCCAATGTCAGTACTGCAGATTTTATTGTGGAAATTGCTTCAAATGATGGTACTTTTCTTAAACCTTTTCTGGATAGAGGTTATAGGAATATCCTTGGCGTTGACCCTGCAAAGAACCTGGTCGAAAGGGCAAACAAGCAAGGGATAAGATCCCTTGCTGAATTTTGGAGTTCCGCTATTGCCAGTGAGCTTGTCTACAGACACGGGAATGCAAAACTTGTTATTGCACGAAATGTTATTCCTCATGTTAGCGATTTGATTGACGTAATCAAAGGTATTTTTAAGATACTTCGGGAAGATGGTGTTGGTGTTATTGAGTTTCATAATGCGGGAAAAATTCAGGAGGAATTGCATTATGATTCAATTTATCATGAGCATCTATGCTATTTTTCTATAAAATCAATGACGTATCTATTGAACCAGCAGGGTTTGCATCCCTTTCATATAGAAAAAAGCAGTATCAGTGGCGGGTCGTTGGTGATTTATTTTTCCAAAGAGCAAAAGGATAGAAGTGCTGAACTCGACCATGCAATTCAAGTTGAGGAGGAGAAAAAGGTAAATGATCTTATGATGTGGCAGGCTTTTGCGAATCGTGCGGTAGCCCATCGTAAAAAGACTATTGAGATACTATCGTCCCTTGAAGGTAAAAATATCATAGGATTCGGTTCGTCTGCCAGAAGTCAGACTTATCTTAACTATTGCGGGATTCATAGCCATCACATGGCAGCAATTATTGATAATAATCCCTTAAAACAAGGATTATTTGCTCCTGGTTCATCAATTCCAATAATAGATATCAATTCGGGTTTGGAACTGAAACCGGATTTGATATTTATATTAGCATGGAATTTTTGTGATGAAATTGCCAAAGAATGCTTAAAAGCCGGGTATAAAGGGGATTTTCTTCTACCCTTTCCTAATGAGCCTTATTTCTTGAGAAACAATGAAATTTTTTGAGCAAGATTTAAAAGGTGTCTACATAATTGAGCCGGAACCGTATTCGGACGATCGAGGAATGCTTCGCCGCCATTTTTGTATAGATGAATTCCGGAATTATAGTCTTATGACTGATATAAAACAATGCAATGTGTCTGAAAATATCCAAAGATACACTTTACGCGGTTTTCATTGTCAATCAAAACCTTATGGTGAAAATAAACTGATTTCTTGTATACATGGTGAAATTTACGATATTGTTTTGGATTTAAGAAGGGATTCAGGTACATATTTGCAGTGGCAATCCTTTGAGCTTTCCAAAGAAAACAGGCGAAGCCTTTATGTCCCAGTGGGTTGTGCAAATGCATATTTGACCCTTCAAGAAAACACCTGGATTCTTTATTATCATTCTCAAGTATACACCCCAAGTTCAGAACAAGGTATTCGTTATAATGATCCGGCATTTAAATTTGAATGGCCAGCAAAGCCTATGGTGATATCTGAGAAAGATCTTAATTATTCTGATTTCGATCGGAAAATTTATGGAATTGATTAGAGTTTCAAGATGCGAGTTTTAATAACAGGAGCGTCGGGTTTTATCGGAAAACAGTTACTCCCTTTGTTAAGAAAACACGAAGTGCTTATTCTATCAAGAACTATCGTGGATACAGTTCGTGATAACTTCATCTGTTTGCGCAGTGATTTGGCGCAATTGGATACCATAAAAGAACAACTGTCATCATTTAAACCTGAAGTTTGTATCCATTTGGCTTGGGAAGGATTACCTGACTATTCACTAAAAACATGCCATCATAATTTTAATATCAGTGTTAATTTGATAGAAATGATGGGAGATTTAGGATGCAGGAAAATTTTTATATCCGGTTCTTGTTGGGAATACGGTCATATTAGCGGAAAAGTCGCAGAGGAAGATACTCCTGGGAAAACTGGTCTTTTTGCTTCGTTTAAAACTGCGTTGCGATTGGTTGCGGAAAGTATGGCGGATGATTATGGCTTTGAATTGGTATGGGGTAGAATTTTTTTCGCATATGGTCCCGGTCAGCGACAAAATTCACTGATACCTGCTTGTATAAAAAATTTTAAAAATAATCAGCTGCCTGATATAAGAACCCCCTATGCTATTAATGACTTTATACATATTAAAGATGTCGCACATTGTATATTAGCGCTGGTGGAAAACATAAATACCAAAGGAATATATAATATTGCCAGTGGCATTCCTGTAACAATTTTAGATGTGGTTCACTTAATCGCGGATTTAATGGGAAAAACGTCTCTCTTGAGATTCAATATGGATAAAGAACAAGAATGCGGGTTTTGGGCGGATACATCATGCTTGCAAGAAGCTGTTCCAAATTTTATATCGACAAGCCTGTCTGATGGAATTAATCGCTTATTGGATGAATACGATAAAGATGGTGAAAAATAAATGAAAAAAATTTTGATTATTGGTGCGCAAGGGTATCTTGGCAGCCGTTTATCCGACTATCTGCTTAAAAGAGGTTATTTATGCACCGGGCTGGACACGGGCTTCTTTAAAAATGGAGTGTTGTTCGAACCACATCCAATTGAAATCATAAAAAAGGATGCTCGAACTATAGAACCCAAAGATTTAAAAGGGTTTGATATTGTTTTAATGTTAGCTGGAATTTCAAATGATCCATTTGGTAATTTGAAAGCCGATGTGATATATGATCCGACTTTTGATTATGCAATTAAAATTGCCAGATTTTGTAAACAGCAGGGGATTAGGTACATTTTCCCTTCTAGCTGCTCAGTATATGGTATCGGGCAGGGGCAATTAGACGAGAATAGTGAAGTTAATCCTCAAACTCATTATTCAATTAATAAAGTTCAAATCGAACAAGCGTTAATCAAAATAAGTGATAAAAATTTTTCACCTATTGCATTGCGTTTGGCAACTGTTTTTGGAATTTCGCCAAGAATGCGGTTTGATATTGTCATTAATATGCTATGCGGGTTAGCTCTGACAGAAAATAAAATTATTCTTAACTCCAACGGAGAGGCATGGAGGCCCCATTTACATATCGAAGATGTGTGCGAGGCTTTTAGATGCTGTATTGATTGGGATTATCAAGATGGGGCTTTGATGGTGCTTAATGTGGGAAGGAATGATAATAATTGGAAAATTATTGATATTGCCAAGATCATCCAAAAGCAGATAAGCGGATGTGAACTTGAATTTTTACATGAAACGAATAGTAATTTAAAGAATGATTTGGTTAAAGATAGAAAAATACAGGACGGTGTTGATACACGCACATATCAGGTCAGTTTTGATAAAATCAATGAAATTCTTCCTGGATTTGAAGCCAAGTGGCATGTTGAGCAGGGGATTATAGACTTGCTTGATAACTTGAAACACTGGAATGTCAATGATGCTAAATTTAAACAGCGTGATTTCTATCGTCTTCAACAATTAGAATTCCTACACCAGACCAAACAAATCAGCGATGATTTATTCTGGACGATTTAAGAAGACATTATACGGTTACTGACTATTATTCCGACATTTTTTTAAAATGAAAACTGAAAACATAAAAATTCCCCAATTATCCGAAAAAGAGATTATAGAACATTTCCAAAACGCAAGTGGCTCCGGACGGCAGCGGTATCCGAAAATATTGCATGAGCCCGGGAGTGAGTTCAATAGAGTTTTTAATTTTATGAAAAAAGACTCTTATATGCAACCTCATCTCCATCCGGGAGAAGAAAAAATTGAAAAGATGTACTTAATTAAAGGCGCTTTTGCTGTCCTTTTTTTTGATAATGAAGGTCACATAAAGCGTATTGTAAAATTAGAGAAAAAGAAGAAAACATCTATCGAGATCCCCGCTTTTGAATGGCATACATATGTGATGCTGTCTGATGAAGTAATTACTTATGAAACAATGATGGGAAAATACAATCCTGAGACATGGAAAAAACTTGCTATCTGGGCGCCTGCTGAAAATACCAAGGAAAGCAAAGACTATCTTAACTGGTTGAAGCAGATGGCTTTGGAATAAATTAGAAATATTTTAAAGAATTAAAGAAGGATGTTATGAAAATAACAGTAAACAATTATAAAGATGTTGATATCTATTCAAAAGAGGGTTTTGAACTCCTTTCCGAGCTTTGGCTTAAGGTTTATGCCCATAACAAATTAACCCATCAGGTGAGCTGGATGGGAATTCCGATTATCCAGGTTGCTGAAGATATCATTATGATGCAGGAATTGATATGGAAGATCAAACCCGATGTCATTATTGAATGTGGAGTGGCCCATGGTGGAAGTTTAATTTTTTATTCTTCATTGATGGAACTCATAGGTAATGGGCGAGTGATTGGTGTGGATGTGGAAATCAGACCGCATAACCGGATTGCGATTGAGAGTCATTCTATGGCAACTCGGATAACCCTCATCGAAGGCAGTTCAATAGCAATGGAGACGCTTAAAAAAGTGGAATCATTAGTGCAAGCCAATGAAAAGGTTATGGTGGTTCTCGATTCAAACCATTCAACAGATCATGTGGCTAAAGAACTTGAGCTATATCATAAATTTGTCACACCAGAGAGCTACCTCGTTGCCATGGATGGGGCCCAGGCTTTCGTGTGGGATATTCCAAATGGTAAAAAAGAATGGAAAACAGATAATCCACTTTTAGCTATTGAATCGTTTATGAAGGACAATGAAATGTTCGAAATAGATGAGCATTATACACGGTTGAAGGTGACAGCTAACCCCAAAGGATTTTTGAAAAGACTTAAATAAGGTTTGCGAATGATTTTTGACCTGACGCTTAAAGATAAGGAGTAAATGTGGATATTCAGACAAGTCACATATGTAACCTGCTCAGTCTTGAATTAATAGCTGAATATTATAGTGTAGAGGCTTCATTATTGAAACAATATTATACAGAGCTTTATGACGATACTGTTTTTATAAATGCGCTGAATAGAAAGATAGAAGACTGTCAGCCGTTTTATTCAGAAGGCCTTTTTTCCAGGAAGGATATTGATACTGTCGACTGGTTTGGTAATCAGAGAATTTCACTGTATGTTCTTATCCGGCTTTTAAAACCTGAGTTGTGTGTTGAAACTGGTGTCTTTTATGGTGGGACAACAGCCTTTATTCTTAATGCGATTTCTAAAAATAAAACCGGACGGCTCATTTCCATAGATTTACCGGGAAACAATGAAGAACAAATGAATTATGCTCGACATTCAAATGTCGGCTGCAGTGAGATAATCCCTGATGGTCTTAGAACTGGGTTTATTGTGCCTGATTATTTGAAGGATTCTTGGGAACTGAAATTAGATGACAGCAGGGAAGTTATTCCTCAATTAGTTGAACCGGTTGGATTCTTCTCTCATGACAGTGAACACAGCCATGATTTTATTTTAAGTGAATTAAATCTTGTTAAAGCGAAATTAAGTCAAAATGCAACTATCTTTGCTGATGATGTAAACTGGTCCAATGGTTTTTTGGAGTTTTGTGTAAAAGAAAAACTGTATCCTTTGTTTTTGACGGATAATGGCAAAGGTTCTCTGAAAATGAGACTGGGTATGACCTGGATGAACCATCCGAACAATGGCAAACAGGAAGTAACGGGTAGCAGTACAAAGTAATGCATTGGGATAATACCATGAGTTCAGCGGCAGAAATCAGAAAAAGAATATTAAGAATTATACATCAATCCAGAGCGTCGCACATTGGGTCATCTCTATCTGTGGTCGAAATTTTGAACGCTATTTACAGCATTGTCGATTTGAAGAAGATACTTTTACAACAAAATGACCGCGACAGGGTTATCCTGAGCAAAGGCCATGCTGCTGCAGCTCTGTATGCTGTATTGAACCATTATGGTTTGATGGATGATAAAACACTCGATACCTATTATCAAAATAATTCGGTACTGGGTGGACATGTTTCGCATTCGGTTAATTGTGTCGAACATTCGACAGGTGCCTTGGGCCATGGGCTTGCTGTGGGTGTTGGGATGGCAGTGGGATTGCGATCGAAAAAACTGAATGGCCGGGTGTTCGTTGTGACAGGTGATGGTGAAATGCATGAAGGGAGTAACTGGGAGTCTCTTATGCTTGCTGGTCATTTAAGACTGGGAAACTTGTGTGTTCTGGTGGATAATAATAAGCTGGGTGGTGTCGGGCCCACTAAAAATTGCTGTAGCCTTGATTCTCTGAGTGACAAATTTAAAGCATTCGGAATAGAAGGCTACAATGTGGACGGACATTCGGAAAAGGAAATTACAGATATTTTACATTACACTTCAAAAAATGATAAGCCGGTTGGCATTGTCTGTCATACAGTAAAGGGTAAGGGTGTATCATTTATGGAACATGAAAATGTCTGGCACTATCGCCCCCCTGATAAGGAAGCCTATGATATGGCTATCAAAGAAATTGAAAAAGAAAACTAAATATGCGAAATGTTTTTTTTGATATATTAAAAAAATATATGCGGAAAGACAAAACATTATTTTTGGTTACCGCTGATATGGGACTTGGGTTGCTTGATTCATTTGAAGAAGAATTTCCAGATAGATTTTTAAATGTAGGTATTGCAGAGCAAAATATGGTCGGGGTCTGCGCCGGTCTCTGTAATCTGGGCTTTAAACCCTTTTGTTATACAATCTCAAATTTTTTAATACAACGGTGTTTCGAACAAATCAGAAATGATGTTTGCATGCATAAATATCCAATTACTTTGGTTGGAACCTCCACCGGTTTTGATAATGGGCTGCTGGGGGCGACGCACCAGGTTCTTGACGACATCGGGTGCCTTAAAGCGCTTCCGAATATGGCCATATATTCTCCAGCAACCAACAATATCATCGAACCTATTTTAAAAGAAATATTTTCTAACAAAGGGCCGGCTTATGTTAGAATCGGTAAATCCAGCATAGATTTGCCAAGAAACAGCAATAACATCAACTTTTTTATAACAGAGAAACCAACAGCAAACATTTTGCTTGTTACCCACGGTACAAGCCTGAAAAATTGTATGGATGCTGCTGATAAAATAAAAGACACAGATATTTATTGCATAAATAAAATAAAACCCATGGACAAACTCTTTGCCGAATTTGTGAGAAAATACAATGACATCATTGTGATTGAAGATCATTTTGGATCATCTGGACTTTATAACTCCATTTGTCAGAATTTATGTGAAAATGATTTGCAGGATTTAAAAATATACTCATTAAGTCCATCTGATAATTATGAAGAAGTGGTTGGGGACAGTGATTATTTTGCTGATAAATTCGGTTATTCCAGTTTGAAAATTAAGGATCTTGTTAAAAAGATCCAACAGAAAAGGTATGATGATTGATATAAATGACAAAAAAAAGTTGATTGAAAAAATTAATCTTCTTGGACCCTGGACCCATGGTTATTTCGAATTGGGAAACGGTATCGTTATAGAAGATAACGATGATATCCAAAAACCACGGCTGTTGAAATTCAAAAAATATTTTAAAGAGATAATCCGTAGCCATTACCAGAAAGAAACGCTTGAAGATAAAACTTTATGCGAAATAGGTTGCTATACAGGCTATTTTGTATTCGAGATGCTAAAGTGTTTCAACTTCATGAAGGTCACCGGCCTTGAGCCTAGAGAGAGAAATCTCGCCAAAGCTAGGTTTATCAAACAACTTTTTGAACTCAGTGACCAGAAGTTCGAGCTAAGGGAGTATGATATTCTCAACTCTGGTCCAACCACCGAAAAATATGATGTCGTTTTGATGCCTGGCGTTTTGCATCATTTGGACAATCATCTAAATGCATTGCAAAATTTGTATAGCATGACCCGTGAACTTTGTATCATAGAGACACTCGTCCTACCTGGGGAGCTTAACAACGATCAATCGCGAAAATACTTAGAGCTGAAAGACAGTTTCTATAAGGATAACCATGATTATTTTGGATTAGTCGGATACAAGTATGAGTCTGGTGATCTGGACGGATCTGCAGTTCGGGGCGGAATTGTCGCTGTCCCTACCGTAAAAGCTTTGATGATGATGTTAAAGCATGTCGGCTTCGATGATATTGAAATATATAAGTCCGAAGAAGACCTTAAAAAGGAGATTTACCATCCAAATCTATACCGTAATACCACGGGGGTTATTATTAGTTGCACCAAACGCAAGACAAAGAATGAGAAAAATCTGATCACGGCCAATAAACTGAACATAGAAAAGAATGAAATTTATACCAGTCTACCTTATAGTATTATAGCGGAAGTCTATGCCTATACAGTCGGGAAAAAACAAATTAACGAACTTGCGGATATCTCCAGATGGGTTGTGGTAAGCCAAGAACAATATAGCACGCCTGAAGGGGATGTGGCTTGGAAACAATTGGGCGGAGAAACCGATTTGTCAATAGATGAACTATGCATTATAGCAACGTTGAAACATGCGTTTGAGCAAAAAGTTGCATTCGAGTACGCCAAAGCCTTGTATCAGAAGGAGTGTATAGAAGATTGTTTATCAATTTTAAAAAAATTGATAACAGTTTGTAATTTGGATTGGCGCACTGTTTATAGGACGTATTTCCTATTATCTTTGATTTATTATGATAGACAAGAATATAACAATAGTAGCGATTATCTGGAAAAGTCATTAAGGGCATACCCAAATTTTTTATTGGCTAAGAACTTCAGTGAAAAATTATCAGATAAAATTCGCTGCACCTAAAGAGTAAGTTCCGGATATAGTTCCAATACTAATTAATATATCTTAGACGAGAGGGGTCAATGAAGGAGAGAATCGCGGTTGACAAGTATAGTAAGGCTCTTTTGCGCAAGGTGCCTGAGGATGTGCTTGCAGAAGAACTTGGTGAAAAATATACCGATTATCGAAAGCGTTGGCATGATGCACAAACATTCAAGGTGCGCACACCCTTCCCGATACATCTTGACATTGAACTTTCCTATAAGTGCAATCTTAAGTGTATTATGTGCCCCTATGGAGACCCAACTTATGTGCATCCCGCTTACAAGGGACAAAGTCTTGATACATCGCGTATTAAAGAGATAATTAAAGAAGGAGTACCATTAGGCTTATCTGCTTTGCGCTATAATGGTCTCAGCGAGCCATTGTTGGAAAAGTCGCTGGTCGAACTGATTCGATATGCTAAGGAAAATGGCATACTTGACATTTTCCTTACAACCAATGGCATGTTACTAAATAAAAAAATGGCTATTGACCTGATAGAATCCGGTCTAACACACATTATGGTTTCCATTGATGCTGCCACAGCAGAAACCTATAACAAAATTAGAGTGGGTGGCAATTATGAGCGGGTGGTAAAAAATGTAAATCGGTTTCTCGAAATTCGCGAAAATTTAGGCTCGCAGTTGCCTGTGTTCAGGTTAACTTACACAAAAATGCAGCCAAATATAGGCGAGGTAAATGCCTTCGTTGATATGTGGAAAGACAAGGTCGATCATATTGCAATAGCCGGATATTTAAACAATATTCAGAATAAAGAGCAGAACGACAATTTGGCTTGTACACCGTTGCGTCCATCTGCGCAAACGGAATTTCATTGCTGGCAACCATGGTCGCGCTGCACAATATTCTCAAATGGCGATGTATTCCCGTGCTGCATGAATTATGGCAGGTCAACTCCTGTCGGGAATATATTCAAAGAAGACCTTACTTCAATTTGGCAATCGGATAGAGTTCGGTTTATTCAGGATATCAACCGTAAAGGCGAGTACTTCAAAGACCCAACTTGTAAAGCGTGCGTATCCAAACGAGATATTTTTGAAGCTTAAATTAAGGCGATATAAACCATTATTGTATTGATACTGGATCAACTCTTAAAATATTAATTTCATATTTCCATTGTTCGGAATTCAAACCAAGGAAGTGAAAATGCAAATTCTTTTTATTTATATTAATCCAACTGGCAGAACTGCGGTACCACCTAATATTTCTTTGTTAATTGGTAATCTAAAAGCCAAAACAGATCATTTGGTTGAGGTGTTTGATACATCCTTCTATCCTTTTGACCTTGGTGAACCAAAAGTGAAGGCTGCTTGGAGTTCAGGTTACTTTGTTCCGGTTGTGAATAATATCACAATTCCTCCCAAAAAAGAAAACATGATGCATGATCTCGACCAAATGGTTCAAACAATCAAACCTGATTTAATTGCAGTAAGTTGCTATTCAAATCAGTTTGAAATTGTCTGTAGAATACTTTCACATTTAAAAAATCATTATTCCTATATACCGAATATCGTTGGGGGGGCTCACCCATCATTTGTTCCAGAGGAAGTTATTAAGAAAGATTTTGTTGATATGATATGTGTCGGGGAAGGTGAGGACATGTTAATTGATCTCTGCGACTGTATAGACAATAGCGATGACTATTCCAGCTTGCCAGGCTTGTGGCTTAAAAAAGATGGAAAAATCATCCGCAATCCGATTGGGAGGCCGACCGATCTAAATCAACTGGGGGCCCCTGATTGGACGGTTTTCGCACCTGAACATATCTATCAGCCATTCCACGGCAGATATTATCGGACAGGTATGATTGAGTTTGGGAGAGGGTGTCCCAATCATTGTACTTACTGTGCCAACAATGAGTATTTAAATATTTATAAAAACCACAAAGCATCCTATTTTCGTCACCGAAACCCCCAAAAATTCATTAGCTATCTTAAAGAGTTTAAAAATAAGTGGGAGTTGGAACTGATCTATTTTCAAGACGGCACTTTTCTAACCATGCCTCTGAGAGTATTACAAGAATTGGCTGATTTATATCAAAAAGAAATAGATATTCCCTGTATTATCTTAACCACGGCAACGACTATCAACGATGCTACCCTCAAATGTCTAAAAAAAATGCGCTGTGTATATATCAATTTAGGGATTGAGGAAGGAAACCCGGAATTCAGGAAAAAAGTTTTAAGGCGAAATATGTCTGACAGCGATATCATCAAGGCTTTCAAATTAATAAGAGATTATGGGATATATAGTGCGGCATACAACGTGATCGGGTTTCCCTTTGAAACCCGGGAAGATATTTTTAAAACCATTGAGCTTAACAAGGAGTGTCAACCGGATTCAGTGTATGTCCAAATCTTTTATCCGATTGCTGGATGCGAATTATATGACCTATGTCTCAAGGAGGGTTACTTTGACCGCAGTAATGAGACGCTTCACAGCCAGATTCTCGATATGGGGAATGTCTCATTGCTGGATAATTTGGAGATAACAAGGCAGGAGATTCATAACCTGATTAAGACTTTTTATCTTTATGTGCGAATGGATAAGGAGCATTGGCCTTTTATAGAGATGCTTGAGGAAGATACACCTTCTAACAGAAAAATTATTGAACATTTTACAAATAATTATTGGAAGAAAGAGCCCAGTTTTATTGAAAAGGAATCGTTAGAATCATTTGGCAGATAGAACCCTATACTAATTATTATAATAGAACAAACCGGAGGAGAAATTATATGAAGATCGCTTTCATTCAGGAAGAAGTATATACATTCATGGGCTATATGTATTTGGCCGCCGTAGCTAAGAAATTGAAGCACGATTGTGAGGTGTTTATTCGTGGAAATGATGAAAACTTTATGAAATCGTTGATTGAGTATTCTCCGGAAGTCGTCTGTTTTAATACTGCGACGCCGAAGTATCAATTCACACGGGAAACGGCTTGTGAAATCAAAAAAAAAATCCCTAGCTGTATGATTCTGGTTGGAGGATGGCATCCTACATTTTGCCCAGAGATACTAGAAATGGAAGATTTTTTCGATGCAGTATGCCTTGGTGAGGGTGAGCTTCCTTTTAAAATCTTCCTGGAATCTTATCCTGATGAAGAGAAGATGAAGACAATCCCTAATTTTCATATAAAAATTGATAATAAGGTTTATCAGAATCCGATGTTGGATGCCATCGATAACTTAGATAGTATTGAGTTCCCTGATCGATCAATTTATTATGATAAATACCCCATCCTTAGAGATCAACATACTAAAATATTTATGATTGGAAGGGGTTGCCCTTACCCTTGTACGTTTTGTTTTAATACAATGATGAAAAATCTGTACAAAAATAAAGGACAATATGTCAGGTTTAGAAGTCCGGAGAATATCATAGAAGAGATTAAGCAAGTTAAAAGTAAATATCCATTAAAATATATAAAGTTTAATGATGACACGTTGAATTACAATAGAAAATGGCTCATGCAATTTTTAGAAATTTATGAGAAAGAAATAAAAATTCCCTTTATCGCTGTTTGTCGCATTGATCGGTTAGATGAAGAACTCGTTAAAAAATTCAAAGATGCGGGTGTGGACAAAATAAATTTTAGCATTGAGCAGGGCAATGAAGAGTTTCGGGCTAAAGTGCTCAAACGGCCAATGAAGAACAAAGACATTATTGAGGGATGTCGACTTCTTCGGAAATATAATATTCGGTTTTATATAAGTAATATGATCGGTTTGCCCGGAGAAACCTTGGATCTAGCTTTGGAGACACTGAAAATGAACCAAATTGTCAAGCCAACTGCTGCAGCGGCTGGCATTTTTATGCCTTATCCGGGAACGGAAATTCATGAAAGTATGAAAGAACAGGGATATCTCTCCAAAGAATATAAATTAGACAGTGTTGCATCGCAACTCACATGGGGAACAAACAATGTCACACCTACAAGTTATGTTGTCAGTGATGAAATTAACAAATTAATTAATCTCCATAGTTTTTTTTCATTTTTAGTCAAACACCCTAAATTTTTGTGTATAGTAAAACCCTTGCTTAATTTGCCACCCAATCGATACTTTGAAATGTTCACTAACTGGTATGTCTTCAAAACTAAATATCAATATTCAGCAACTCGGGAAGAGAGCATAAGTTATATATGGTTGTTATTACGAAATATTTTCCCTTTATCAATACGAACGAAAATTGAAAAAATGATAGGTTTTCAAGTGGTAATATAAAACTATCTTTTTTTGCTATTCAGAGGAAAATTTTGGCTGAATATAATCCTTTTATACGATTATAAAAGGATTATAACAACGATTTTGTTGGATTGGATATAAAAAATGTTAAAAAAAGCAATACCCAAAACAGATGAAAGCCATTGGGATTTAATTATCACGCCCAAAAACGGTTGGTTTGATATCAATATAGGCGAGCTTTTTAGATACCGTGATCTTATCTATATGTTTATCCGTCGAGATTTTGTTACTTTTTACAAACAGACTATTTTGGGGCCGCTCTGGTATATTATCCAACCCCTTGTTAATACACTGGTCTTTACGATCGTTTTTGGAAAAGTTGCTAAAATATCTACTGATGGTACGCCACCTTTTCTTTTCTATATGACCGGTACTATAGCTTGGAGCTATTTTTCCACCTGTCTTACGGCTACGAGCAACACTTTTGGTCAAAATGCCAATATTTTTGGCAAAGTCTATTTTCCAAGGCTTACAGTGCCTGTGGCCCATGTAATTATCAACTTATTACAATTTGGGATACAGTTTGTGGTTTTTATAGGGTTTTGGCTATGGTTTAAATGGCAAGGCGCTGATTTCCATTTAGGGAATTTGATTTTTGCTATTCCTCTGGTTCTTTTACAGATGGCTGTGTTAGGTCTCGGTTTTGGAATCCTTATTTCATCACTCACAACAAAATATCGTGATCTTACTTTTGCCATGGGTTTTGGTGTACAACTCTGGATGTACGCAACTCCAATCGTCTACCCTTTGAGTGTAGTGCCTGAAAAATATCATATGCTTGCTTCATTGAACCCCATGACTTCAGTCGTTGAATGTTTCCGGGGTGCTTTTTTAGGAGTGAGCTCAATCCAGCCAGTTCACATTATTATCAGCGTTGCCATTACCCTTATCGCTTTTTTTGCAGGTATCATTCTTTTTAGCCGAATAGAAAAAACATTTATGGATACGGTTTAGTATTAAAGTGGTGGTTAAAGATTAACTGCTTATCCCTTAACCTAAAAAGTCGTGTAAAATGAGTAAGACCATTATAAAAATAGAACATTTATATAAAGAATATTGCCTGGGTGTTATCGGCCATGGGACTTTATACCGTGACATGCAAAGCTGGTGGGCAAATGTGCGCGGTAAAGAAGATCCAAATTCTCTTATTGGGCGAGTTAACTCAGATTCCCCAAAGAATATCCTTGCGTTAAACAACATTAATATGAATGTTAAACAAGGGGAGGTACTTGGTATTATAGGGGCAAACGGGGCCGGGAAATCTACGCTGCTTAAGATTCTTTCCAAAGTTACGGCACCCACAAAAGGAATTATAAAAGTAAAAGGAAAAATTGCAAGCCTCCTTGAGGTGGGTACCGGATTTCACCCTGAACTTACAGGGAAGGAAAATATTTACCTCAATGGTGCTATTAACGGTATGAATAAAATGGAAGTGACCCGGAAATTGGATGAAATTGCCAATTTTGCCGGTGTGGAGAAATTTATAGATACTCCTGTAAAACGCTACTCGTCTGGTATGCACGCTCGGCTTGGGTTTGCGGTGGCCGCTCATTTAGATCCCGATATTCTTGTTGTTGATGAAGTTTTGGCGGTTGGTGATGCTAAATTTCAAAAAAAAGCGGCCATAAAGATGCAGAATGTCAGTGAAAGCCATGGACGCACAGTAATCATTGTGAGTCATAACATGGATTTAATTGAAAGATTGTGTTCAAGAAGTGTATTGCTGAATGCGGGTTCTATTCTTGCTGAAGGTGAAACTGAAGCAATAATTAAAAAATATATTGGACAGGAAACTGCTAACCTGAAACCTGAAAAAATATGGAATGAATCAAACAGGACGTATAGATCAAAAGGAGTAGCACCTGGTAATGAATTGGTAAAGCCGATTAGCTTGAGAGTATTTGATGAACACGGAAAATTGTGCAGTACTTTTAGTGAAATTGAGGATATAAATTTCGAATTTGAATGTGAAGTACTTAGAAAAGCAAATAATATGGCTATCGGTTTAACTATTACAAATCATAAAAATACGGGGGTTTTAGCTATGAGAGATAACTCTCGAGATGATGAAGGAGAGATTGCCGAGCCAGGACGATATCTTTTCAAAACCAAAATTCAAGGTAATTTTTTAAACGACGGCTTTTATAGGATATCCATTGGGTGTACAGAGGGTATGTCTATCCATGTTGATGAATCTGACATAGTGTCATTTTTAGTAAAAGATACCTACAATCCTGATGGAGCAAGAGGATTATACCCTCGTGAGTGGCCAGATGTAGTTGTCCGGCCAAAAATAAACTGGCAGAAAGAAAAATTGTAAAAAAGTTATTTTCCATGTCATTACTACCCAAACTTACTATGATAGTGCCAACCTTTAATAGGCAATCTTATGCATTACGGACAATGCATTATTGGTCGGGCAGTGGCGTTATCTTGCATGTCTTAGATGGTAGCCCGAAAGAATTAGATGTTAAACTTTTGCAAAAGATAGATACAAATGTAAATTATCATCATATGCCAATTTCAATAATCGAACGTTTGAAGCAGAGCATTAGGTACTTAATTACTGAGTATACACTGTTAGCTGGCGATGATGACATTTTTTTGCCAAGTAGCTTAGAAAAATGTATTAATGAGATTGAGGTTAACAAAGATCTCGTATCTTGCATGGGACGGTCTCTTGCTTTTTTATCAGATGGATTTGAGGTGAGAGGTTGGCCTGTCTATGAAGAAATGAAAGAGTACTCTATTTCTCAAGATGATCCCATAGAGCGGATGATTTACACCATGAACCCATATACATGCTCTAAAATACATTCGGTTGTCCAAACGAATGTATGGAAAAAAGCTATGATCGTCTTGGTTGAAAAGGATTTCAAAGTTGCAGGCTTAGAAGAGTTGCAGTTTGAACTTGCAGTGAGCTATTTGGGGAAGTCAAAAGCAATTGAAGAGTTGATGTTATTGCGAAGCTCTGAAAATACTCCCATAATAAAAAGTCAGCCTTGGCTTAAAGGGGTCCCGGATTGGTGGAAAGAAAAAAAGATGAAACAGGATCGAGAGGTTTTCCTGGAAATTATGAGCAGCCGGCTTGGAGACGGCGATCTTAATAATACCAGAAGAATTTATGATGGAACTCGATTAGCAATGGATGTTTATACAGCACAATACAATCATAAGAAATCCTTTGTGAAGAAACTCCATCAAAAGATCCATTTTGGTCTGACAAGTTTGCTCCCAGGAAATTTTAAGGATTTTCTAAAGACCGTAATAAATTTAAATCCTACTGAAAAGAAAGAAGATCATATATCCCTTGTTGAAGCTGCAAACAATCTTGAGGATACAGGCGTTCGTGTTGATTTTAAAGAATTGAATCAGATTGTAAATATTGTTCAAGATTTTCATTCTAAGAATAAAATTTTTGACAATTAACAATTAAAGAATACTCAGAATGTTAGCTTAGCAGCACGCGGCGGATCGAAAGACCCAAAAAAAATGTAATAAAAAGGCTGAAAGTAATAAAAATGAAAATACTTGCTTTAATCCCTGCCCGTGGAGGCTCAAAAAGGATACCTGGAAAGAATATTCGCTATCTTGGTGATAAACCTTTGATTAACTGGACGATTGATAGCGTTAAGAATCTACCAAATATTGCTAATGTTTTGGTTTCAACGGACAATGAAGAAATTTCAGCGATTGCAAAAAAAGCAGGTGCATGTGTACCATGGACAAGGCCAAAAGAGCTTGCAACTGATACATCCAAAGCGATTGATGTTGTGATATATGAGATAAATAAATACGAGGAAGCTTTTGAAAAGGTTGATGGTGTACTGTTTTTGCAACCTACCTCACCATTTAGGAAAAAAGAAACTCTAAAAAAAGGCTTGAGCCTTTATAAGAAGAATAATTTTCAACCTGTTATCGGTGTTTCACCTGCAAAAACACATCCTTTGTGGTGTTTTACTGTTTCAGATAACAGTATGAAGCCATTTATTGATAGCAAAACTGGCTTATCAACACGTTCGCAAGATTTGCCGAGTGTTTATTCTGTAAATGGATCCTTTTATCTAAACCATCCAGAAGATTTGCGTAGCAATAGAACTTTTTTTTCCAGTAAAACCATCCCGTTAATAATGCCCAGCCAAACTGAGAGTATTGATATAGATACTGAATGGGATTGGTGGATAGCTGAGCAGATAATAAAAGACAGTAAACTTTAAACTTTGCTAAAAATGGATCTCCTTTGATGAAAACAGTATTGTTTGTACCAACATTTTGGCATTCATCGCTTGAGCTTTTTAATCTGTTTTGCCAAAAACTTGGCAAGCAAGTGAAAAAAGTGTTACTGGAAACCGGTGATCCAAATTATAATAAGTTTAGAAATAATGATATTCAATCAGACTATGTTAATGCTTATTTTGATGAGGTGCATTTCTTAAGTTTTCCTCAAAACCTGAAAAAAAATTATAGTACTTTTCTAAATATTGTACGATATCAAAAACAATTTAAAAAAATATTTGATAAATATAACCCTGATCTTATTATTACGACTGGCGATCGAAATCACTTCTATCCTTTTCTCCAAAATTGTAAGCGTTCAAATGTCCAAATTTTGATGTTTCAAGAATCTTTGTTATCTGTAAGATATTATTTGGGGCAGAAAAAAAAGGAAAATATTAAACAGCGGATAAATGAACAATGGAGCATATTGAGTGCAGTAATCTTTAAAATATTCAATAGTCGGTTTAATGTCTTTGGATTAAGGCCATTGATATTAATCGATCATACCAAAGGATGGGGGCTCAATGACATTAAAAACCAGTTATTTTTATGGGGGCCTCTTACAGAAAAGCTTTTTATTGAACATCGATGCAATATCAATAGTCTTGGTAATCCTTTAATTGATAATTTGTATAATAAAGAAGGGGTGAAAAATAAGAAAAACGAAAATCTATCGGCTGGAATTGGCTGTGACCCATCAAAGAATACAATTTTAATAAGCGCACCATGTCTTGCAGATGTAAAAAACACATCTGAATTGTTTTTTTGGTATAAATCTATTGTTGATGCATTTAGCGAACTAAATATCGTGATAAAAATTCATCCTAGAGACGATATCAATAACTTTAAAATGTTGGCTGATTATCAGAATATATGTATTGTAAAAGAGAAATATAGTTTTAAAGAGCTTCTTCAGATATCAGACTTGAGTTTGTCCCATTATTCAGCAACAACAATAGATGCAGTGGCATTTGGATTGCCAGTCATCTTGTTACCTATGACAGCAGTAGGGGGAGATGATCGTGAACATTGGTTCAGCTCCCCCATTTTTTTAAAACCAAAATCCATAGATTCTTGTATTCATTTAATTAATGAAGTTTTAAAAGAATCCTATAAAAACGAATACAATTCGGAGCGAGATTCATTCATGTTTGATATGTTTTCAGAGAACGTAGGTCATTCAACGGACATTATTATAAAAGAAATCAATAAAATTTTAAAATCAAATTGACGAAAGAAAGGTTAATTATTAACAGGCTCAAATTTTATATTTCAGAAGGCTAAATGAAAATTATTATAACAGGTGCGACAGGGTTTATCGGATCCCATCTGGCCGAAATGTGTGTGAAGGAAGGCTTTGAAGTTGTTGCTTTTGATAGATATGACCCGAACAGTTCATGGGGCTGGTTGGAAAACTCTACCTATAAAAAGGACATGGAGATTGTACTCGGAGACATACGTGATTATGACTCAATCTCGAAAGCAATGCATGGTTGCGATGTCGTTTTCCATCTGGCAGCTCTTATAGGAATTCCATATTCCTATGTATCACCTCTGGCGTATATTCGTACCAATATCGAAGGAACCTATAATATTCTGGAAGCTGCAAAAAATATCGGAACTGATCAAGTGCTCATTACCTCAACGAGTGAAACATACGGCAGTGCGCAATATATCCCCATAGATGAAAATCATCCGTTAGTTGGTCAATCCCCATATTCAGCTTCGAAAATTGCGGCTGATCAGTTGGCTATCAGCTATTATAGATCATTTGATCTCCCGGTTAAAATTGTAAGACCTTTCAACACATACGGGCCTCGACAAAGTGCACGGGCGATCATACCGACTGTTATCGCTCAGTGCCTGAGCGGGAACAAAGAAATTAAGCTGGGCAACCTGTCTCCTACGCGAGATCTTACTTTTGTAAAAGATACCTGTAGAGGATTTTTGGAAATATTTAAAGCAGATCAGCTTTTTGGAGAGGCAACAAATATTGGGATGAATAGTGAGATTTCAATGGGCGGTCTTGTAAATCTGATCGCTGAAATAATGAAAATGGAGATTGTTATTAAGACTGAAACCGATAGGGTGAGGCCACAAAAAAGTGAAGTGGACAGGCTGTATTGTGATAATAGCAAAATCTTAGAGCATACCGCTTGGTCTCCTGAGTACAATTTAAGGAACGGTCTGACAGAAACCATTGAGTGGTTCAAAATATCAAACCAAATTAAAAATCCAGAGAATTATCATGTCTGATATTAAGTTAGGAATTATTGGGGCTGGCAGCATTGCTGTTGAACACTTGAAGGTAATCCGTGATATTGACGGCTTGCAAGTTGTTGGAATAACATCCCGGACACGTGCTAAAGCAGAAACGCTTGCTGCTGAATTCAACATACCATCAATTTGTGACTCTATTGAAGCGTTGGTAGAGAGATGCCATCTGGATGCAATGATGATTCTGGTGTCTGCTGAGCAGGTTTTTAAGGTGAGTCAGGTGGCAGTTCTTTTTAGAATCCCTCTTTTTATTGAAAAACCGCCAGGGCTGGTTCCGGAAGAAACCCGAATGCTCGCAGAGCTGGCCAAAAAATATAGCGTAGCCAATATGGTCGGCTATAATCGTAGATATTATTCTGTTTTTCACAAAGGTATGGATGTTATAAAAGAACATGGAAAACTCCTTGGAATCGCTGTAGAAGGGCATGAGCGGTTTTGGAATATTGCCGGAAAGGTCAACAAAACGCTTCAGTCAAATTGGATATATGCAAATAGCACCCATACCATAGATTTATTGCGACTTTTTGGTGGAGATATTCATAATATATCTGCTGTTCAAAACAGCTGTAAGGAAAAAAATGGTGATCAATTTTCCGCTGTTATGGAGTTTGAAAATGGTGCATTAGGGAATTATATTGCTCACTGGTACTCACCAGGAGGGTGGTCAGTCAAACTTTTTGGTGAAGGAGTAACCGTTGAATTTCGCCCGCTTGAAAGAGGGGTTTGGATGGATACCAGTTTTAAGGAAAATGAAATAAATCCAGATGATGTTGACTTGAAATACAAGCCTGGGTTTTTTCGGCAAATGCAGACTTTTGCTCATATGGTCAAAACCGGAGAGTTAAGTTGGCCAGGGATGGATCTGGAAGCATCATTATTGACAATGGAGATGGCTCAAAAAATTTCTGGTAGATAGATTATGGTCAAAAGTTTTCATATATGGATAAGCCTAACCTATTTAGACAAATAACAAAGATAAAAAAATAAGCTAAAATTGTGACAGATCACAGATCACCAACAGCTAAAACCTCTCATATCTCTTTGCATGAGCCATCCATCACTGGTAATGAATGGACATATGTAAAAGAATGTCTTGATACCAACTGGGTATCTTCAGCCGGCAAATATGTTGAAAAATTTGAGATGCAAATTGCTGAATACACCGGAGCAAAGCATGCGATCGCATGTGTAAATGGGACAGCAGCTCTTCAGATATCCCTGCGATTGTCAGGTGTTCATTCTGGATGTGAGGTGATTGTGCCCGCTTTAACTTTCATTGCACCTATTAATGCAGTGCATTATAACGGTGCTGATCCAATTTTTATGGATGCAGACCAACACTTCAATTTGGATATTCAAAAAACAATTCAGTTCATTAATGAAGAAACCCAATTCAAGAACGAATTTACATATAATAAGAAAACCGGGAAGCAAATAGTTGCTGTTGTTCCCGTCCATGTGTGGGGTAATGCTGTCTGGATGGATGAACTTGTTCAATTATGCAATGAACGGAACATAGAAATTATAGAAGATGCTAGTGAGAGTTTAGGAACCTGGAATTCACATGGCAAGTTTAAAGGTCGTCATACTGGTACGTTGGGGCAATTAGGGTGTCTGTCTTTCAACGGGAACAAGATCATCACAGCCGGTGGCGGTGGGATGATCTTAACAGATGATGAAAAGTTAGCTGATAAAGCACGCTATCTTACCACTCAGGCAAAGAAGGATCCTATCCGTTATATTCATGAAGAAATCGGTTATAATTTTCGCCTTAGCAATATTAATGCTGCGGTTGGTGTGGGGCAATTAGAACAGCTGGATGATATACTTGAGAAAAAAAAGAAAATCTATCAACAGTATGTGGAGAAGGTTGGACAAATAAATGGACTTTCAATCTCTTTGGTGCCGGATTTTGCAGACAATAATCACTGGTTGAATATTCTCAGGATTGAACCGGAGAAATATGGAAAAGATCGGGATGCTCTGATGAAAATTCTGGCTGATGAAGGGATCCAGACCAGACCAGTATGGTATCCCAATCATTTTCAAAAACCATATAAAGACTGTCAGGCCTATCATATTGAGAATGCAGAACATTTGGTGGAGACATCTTTGTGTCTGCCCTCCAGCAGTCAGTTGGTTGAAGAAGATATCATTAGAATTATTCGGGTTTTAAATGGATAAAATCATTCTTATCGGCGCTGGTGGACATGCAAAGGCGTGTATTGATATTATTGAACGTGATGAACGGTTTGGCATAGTCGGGTTGGTTGACAAAAGAGAATCAATTGTTGACAACATTCTCGGTTATAAGGTGATTGGAACGGATGATGATCTGGAAAACCTGCATTTAAAATATGTTTATGCCTTTGTAACCGTTGGACAGATTAAAACTCCTGAGATTAGAATTAGTCTATATAATATCTTAAAATTAATTGGTTATTTACTTCCGGTGATTATATCGCCAAGTGCCTATATTTCAAAGCATGCAATATGCAGTGAAGGTAGTATTATTATGCATGGTGCAATCGTAAACGCCGGAGCAAAGATTGGAAGCAATTGTATTATCAATAATCGATCTCTTGTTGACCATGATGCAAAGGTTGGAGCGCATTGCCATATCGCTACCGGAGCCATTTTAAACGGTGGTGTGACTGTGAGAGAAGGTTCGTTTATCGGGAGTGGTACAGTTGTTAAGCAAGGGATTAATATAGGTAAAAAATGCGTGGTAGGAGCAGGCTGTGTGGTTAAAACGGACCTGCCTGATCACTCTGAAATGAAATGATGCCTAATAAGAAGACAATTATTATTGCTGAAGCAGGGGTTAATCATAATGGCAATCTTGAAACAGCTAAAAAATTGATTGATGCTGCCAGTGATGCCAAGGCCGATTTTGTGAAGTTTCAGACTTTTAATGCAGATACACTTGTAACCCTCTCAGCAGGAAAAGCTGAATATCAGAAGAAATTGACAGGTTCAGATGAATCTCAATATCAGATGTTAAAAAAGCTTGAGTTGGATCGAAACGCTCATTATGAACTTGTAAGGCATTGTCAAAAAAGAGGTGTGGGGTTTCTGTCCACAGCTTTTGATGTTCAGAGTATTGATTTTTTGGCTGAGCTTGATTTAAAATATTTTAAAGTTCCATCCGGAGAGATCACAAATTTACCTTATCTGAGGCACATCGGCAAGCAGGGAAAGAGGGTTCTGCTTTCTACAGGTATGGCAACACTGATGGAGATCAAAGATGCGCTTACTATCCTGATGGACTCTGGTATTTCTAAAAGAAAGGTCACGGTGTTGCACTGTAACACCGAATATCCGACTCCAATGTCAGATGTAAATTTGAAAGCAATGCTGACAATTCAGGAAAAATTAGATGTTCAGGTAGGATATTCTGATCATACTCTGGGTATTGAAATACCCATCGCGGCGGTTGCGCTGGGAGCAACAGTAGTTGAAAAACACCTTACTTTGGATCGTAAGATGGTTGGCCCTGATCATCATTCAAGCTTGGAACCGGATGAGTTCAAATCTATGGTAACTGCGATTAGAAATGTTACACAAGCCTTGGGCGACGGTATAAAAAAACCAAGTCTCAGTGAATTCAAAAATATCGCCGTGGCACGCAAATCCATTGTCGCATCCCGCACAATTAAAAAAGGGGAAATTTTTACAAACAGCAATCTGACTGTGAAACGTCCGGGAACCGGTATGTCTCCAATGTTGTATGACCAGATGTTGGGAAAAGTATCAAACCGGACCTATTATGCGGATGAAATGATCGAATCTATAAACGGATAATTTCTATTGTTATGAAACGGACAATATGCGTTGTTACCGGGACAAGAGCTGAGTATGGACTGCTGTACTGGTTGATGAGGGATATTCAACAAGCCCCTGAGCTTAGTTTAAATATAGTTGTCACTGGTATGCATTTATCCCCTGAGTTCGGATATACCTGTCAGGAGATAAAAAATGACGGCTTTCATATTGATAAAGAAGTTGAAATGCTTCTTTCTGCAGACACACCAACATCAATATCAAAAGCAGTTGGACTGGGAATGATCTCTTTTTCAGATGCCCTGAATGATCTTAAACCAGACCTTGTGATTGTTCTTGGAGATCGGTTTGAAATTTTGGCTGCAGTCTCTGCCGCTTTATTTTTAAGAATCCCTGTCGGTCATATACATGGGGGTGAGATTACTGTCGGCGCTTTTGATGATGCAATCCGTCATGCCATAACAAAAATGTCATGGTGGCATTTTGTTGCAGCTGATGAATATGAGAAAAGAGTGATTCAGATGGGAGAGGATCCGAATAGGGTTTTTCAAGTTGGCGGCCTGGGGGTTGATGGAATAGTCAGGTCACAATTATTGGAAAAAAATATATTGGAAAAGAAATTTAATTTCAAATTTGGCAAAAAAAATCTGATGATAACGTTTCATCCTGCCACCTTGGACAAAGACACTTCTTTTAATAGCTTTTCTAAGCTTTTAGATGCACTTGATGAATTGAAGGATACTAAATTTATATTTACCTCACCAAATGCAGATACCGACGGACGTGTGATAAAAAGGATGATTGACGAATTTGTTGAACAAAGACCTGAACAAGCAATTTCTTTTACATCAATGGGGCAATTAAATTATTTGTCTGCATTACAATTTGTTGATGCAATGGTGGGGAATTCATCCAGTGGTTTGCTTGAGGCGCCTACCTTTAAAATTGGAACCATAAATATTGGAGATCGGCAAAAAGGACGTCTTAAGGCAAAGAGTGTCATTGATTGCAAGCCCGGTAAGTCAGAAATAATTCAATCTATTTTTAAACTGTATAGCGCAGAGTTCCAAAATTTATTAAAAACCGTAATCAATCCATACGGAGAAGGGAATGCCTCGAATAAAATATTAAGTGTTTTAAAAACTATTCCATTGCCAGACACACCCAAAAAGGAATTTTACGATCTATGAAAGATTTAACCATATCTTCTGATAAAACCATTAAGCAAGCCCTTAAAAAATTAAACAGCGCTGGTGAAAAATGTCTTGTTATTGTTGATGAAAATCAAACTTTATTAGGCACATTAAGTGGCGGCGATCTTCGGAAAGCAATTTTGAAAGGGGCATCGGTCAATGACTTGATAGAAGGGTATTACTATCGCCATCCAACCTGCTTTATTGATGGAGAATATACCCGGGATCAGGCAAAAAAAATGTTTATTAAGAATAAATTTGATCTTATTCCCATCGTTGACAAAAAAAATAGAATTATAGATATTTTGGTTTGGGAAAAAGTTTTTGAGAATGGTTTTGAAGAAAAAGCAGATCGACTTGATGTTCCAGTGGTGATCATGGCCGGAGGCAAAGGTACCCGGTTGGAGCCATTTACGAAAATATTACCGAAACCTTTGGTGCCGATTCATGATAAACCGGTAATCGAGCATATTATAGAAAAATTTACGGCTGTTGGTATCGGTGAGTTTTATTTGACCGTGAACTATAAAAGTCTGATTATAAAAGCGTATTTTGAGGAATTACATTCAGAATACAGGATTCACTTTGTCGACGAGCATGAACCTTTAGGTACCGCTGGAAGTTTGCAATATCTAGATGGAAAATTCAAAACCCCTTTTTTTGTCACAAACTGTGACATCATTATTAATTGTGATTTAGCCAGTATTTATAAGTTCCACATAAAAAACGATTACGATATTACATTGCTGGCCTCTGCAAAGGAATATGTCATTCCGTATGGAATTTGTAAATTAAATGGAGATGGGCATCTGGACTGTATTCATGAAAAACCTCAGTATGATTTTTTAGTCAATGTCGGACTTTATATTGTAAATCCTGAATTGTTGGAACTTATACCCAAAAATGGGGAATATCACATTACTCATTTGATTGAGGATGCTCAAAAGCTTGGTAAAAGGGTTGGTGTTTATCCTGTCGATAGTGATGCATGGGTAGATGTGGGGCAATGGGCAGAATACCGTAAAGCTGTGGAGCGTTTGTAGTTGAACATTTCAGCGTTGGTAATCGGTTATGGCTCGATCGGAAGCAGACATGCAAGAATACTAAAAGATATGGATATTGTTGATAATGTTACTATCCTAAGCAGTCAGAAAAACCTTCCCTTTGTTACCATTCATGCCCTTGATGAAATTATAGAAATCGATCCGGACTATATTGTTATTGCATCTAACACGGCCTTGCACTTCAAGCATCTTTCCTATCTTGAAGAAAATTTTGAAAATAAGAATATTCTAGTCGAAAAACCCCTTTTTGATACTGCTTATGAATTTTCACCTGTTAGAAATTCGGTTTGGGTAGCTTATGTATTAAGGTTTCATCCTGTTTTAAAGTTGATCAAAAAGAAAATTTCACAAAAAAAATTATGGAATATAAACGTTTTTTGCGGTTCATATTTGCCGGAATGGCGTTCAGGCAGAGATTACCGTGAAACTTCGAGTGCAATGAAAGAGTCTGGTGGCGGGGTGCTTTTAGATTTAAGTCATGAATTGGATTATGTTCAATGGTTAATCGGACCATTAAAGGTTGATTATGTATTCAATAATAAAATTTCTTCACTCGAAATTGAGACAGATGATTTTTTGACAATGAACGGGCATACGGATCATGGAGTGCTTGTCCATATAAGTCTGAATTATTTCACGCGAAAACCGATCCGACAAATAATTATTGATGGTGAAAATATAAGTATTCAGGCTGATCTTGTTTCCAATCAAGCCGTGGTCCATGAAGATGGTAAGGTAAGAGAATATTCCTGGAAGGAAGTGGAAATGGATCAGATATACAGAGAAGAGCATGAGGCGGTTATATCGGCTCGTAATAATCTGGCATGCACCTATGCACAAGGATTCGAAACCATGGATCTTATTGATCGGATAAAGGGATTTAACTCCATATGAAAAATTTATGCTCCATCTGTATGCGTGGAGGCTCTAAAGGTGTTCCGAATAAAAATTTAAGAGAACTTAATGGCAAGCCTCTCATGGCCTATACAATTGAACAGGCTCTTGAAAGTGGTCTGTTCAAACATGTGGTTGTATCTACAGATTCTGAGCATATTGCTGAAACAGCCAGGCAATTTGGTGCAGAAGCATGGTTTTTAAGACCTGCAGAATTGGCAACAGATGAAGCGCCTAAGCTTCCTGTTATTCGTCATGCACTGATGGAGGCTGAAAAATATTATGCTGAAAGCTTTGATGTGGTCGTTGATCTTGATGCTACATCGCCTCTCAGGCTTGTGGAGGATATTACCAGAGCATACGAACTGTTCAATGCTGAAAATGCCGATATCCTGATTACTGCATGTGAGGCCAGGAAAAACCCATATTTTAATATGGTAGAAAGAGTGAATGGCCGCATCCAAAAAGTAAAACAACTTTATCCACAGCCTGTAAGACGCCAGGACGCACCTAAGGTTTATGACATGAATGCCTCCATTTATATCTGGAAAAGGGATGTGCTTCTTAATCATGATACTTTGTTTATGGATAAAACCTCTCTTTATGTCATGCCGGAAGACCGTTCTATAGATATTGATACCGAATTGGATTGGATGTTTGTCGAATATATTTTTAAACAAAGTATGAAAAAAAAATGATTGATTACTTAAGCAAATTCAAACTGGATGGGAAGATCGCTTTTGTTGTCGGAGGTTTAGGGCTCATTGGTCGTGAGGTTTCAATCGCTTATGCAACCGCAGGCGCTAAAACGATTGTGCTGGATGTGAACACAGATCAAGGAGAGCTGTTTGAAAAAACAATGAAAAAAAAGGGGTATCCTTTTTTTTATAAACATTTTGATTGTTCTGACATGGATTCTCTTGATGAAAATTTCTTAAAATTATTAAAAGAATTCAGCAGTCCTAACATTTTTATTAATTGTTCATATCCACGCACTGAAGATTGGGTTAGTGCTTCATTTGAAGATATTTCTCTTAAGTCATTCCAGAAAAATGTAGATATTCACATGAATTCGTTTGCCTGGAGCGCTCGCCTGGCCGCAGAGGCAATGAGGGGTGCTAATCAAGGCGGCAGCATTATTCAGCTGGGTTCAACATACGGTGTTGTCGGCCAGGATCTGACAATTTATGAAAATACAGATATGCATGAAAATATGGCTTATGCTGTTATTAAAGGCGGTATTACCAACTTGACCCGTCAAATGGCCTCCTATTATGGGAAATACGATATTCGAGTGAATACTTTATGTCCGGGAGGACTGGAAGGCCCTGTAGCAGGTAAAAGTAATGCACAAAGTAAAGCCTTTGTAAAACAATACAGTAACAGAACTCCTTTAAAGCGACTGGGATGGGCCGAAGAGGTAGCCTCATCAGCTCTTTTTTTAGCATCTGATGCAGCATCTTATATCACAGGTGCAACTATCATGGTAGATGGCGGCTGGACTGCTGTTTAATTAATAAGGAATCATGACTATACACAATGAATAATCAATGCGCTCACATTTCAATTATTGGATGCGGACAACTGGGTTCAAGGCATTTACAGGGTCTCAAAAATATAAATCAGAAAATCAATGTAACTGTTGTAGAACCTGATCCTTTGGCAAGACAAACTGCAGAAAACAGATTTCTTGAAATGCTTCCGGAAAAAACACTTGTACAGTCTGTCAAGTATGCTGGTGATATTGATCAGCTTCCAAAGCATATTGATGTAGCTATTATAGCGACAAATGCCGATATCCGAAAGCGTATTGTTGAGCAAGTAATTGCTAATACAGATGTTGGCAATATTATTTTAGAGAAGGTTGCATTTCAATCCATTAGTGATTTTAATTCAGTTGTTGAACTTTTAAACAAGAGGAATATAAAGGCCTGGGTTAACTGCACGCGGCGCATGTATCCTATTTATAAAGAGATAAAAAAGAAATTGAAAAGTCAAGAGAGGATTTCTTTTCATGTGGATGGTAAAAATTGGAATATGGGCTGTAATAGTATTCATTATATTGATTTGTTTGCATATCTGACCGGCACGACTTCTATTTCTCTTGATGAATCTGGTATGGATCAACAAATTTATAAAAGTAAGCGAGATGGGTTTGTTGAGTTCGGTGGATATCTGACCGGAAGGTCAGCCAGAGGAGACTCCATAAGCTTGGTAGATTATAAAGCTAAAGAAGGCGTAGCAATCTGTTTGCATATTGTATGTGATAAATATGAATTTTTAATTCGCGAGCCGGACAAACTTATTCTGGAATTTAATAAAGAAACTGGCTGGCAAATGGAAAAATCAGCTTTAACCGTTCCTTTTCAAAGTGAGCTGACCTATCTTGCAGTTCAACAAATATTATATGAAGGCGATTGTGACTTGACACCTTTGAAAGCATCTTATGCATTGCACAGACCTATGCTTGAAGCATTTAACAGAGTGATAGAATTAACCGGAAAACAAATTAATGGGATTTGTCCTATCACATGACAGGGAAAGGATACTTAGAACAGAAAAATGGAACAAAATAAAAAAACAAGGTTGTTACTTTTAAGTGTCAGCTCCACATCTTTTTTTTATGAACAGCTGGTATTGCCTTTCGGGCTGGTAAGCCTCGGCTCATATGTCGATGGGCCTGATTATGAGATCAAAGGGATTGAAATGAACAGACCGGCGCACAAAGTTTTACAAAGATACTTAAATGTTGATGAAGAGGTCATGTCCCGGATTGTTGATTTTTCTCCTGACATTGTTGCCATGAGTACGTATTCATCGAATATGTACAATGTTTTATTCTGGACAAAGACGATTAAACAGCGGTTGCCTGATGCGTTTATCGTTATCGGGGGTAATCATGCATCCTATATGGCACAGGAGAGCCTTGAATACTGTAGTGGACTTGATGCGGTAATTAAGTTTGAAGGCGAAATTCCGTTTAAGGCTTTATGTGAAAAGATTGCCTCTGGCAGCAGAGATTTTTCAGATGTTCCGAATATGGTCTACAGGGATAACGGTCGTATTGTTGAAAACGAATATATCACCTATATGAGAGATCTGGATTCATTACCGATATTGAACCGGTCTTATTTCGGAGAACAGGATGACAGTGATCTGTCTCATGCAGATGTGATCAGCGCAAGAGGATGCACGGCAAATTGTACCTTCTGCAACTGCAACCACTATTGGAGTAAAACACACAGAACCCGCTCAATTCAATCGGTGATAAAAGAGATCGAGACGCTGAAAAAAAAATATCCGCTTAAAAGTATCCGGTTCAGGGATGAAACACTTACATTGAGAAAGAAATACTGTATTGAAGTGTGCAATGCGATTATCGGTGCACATCTCAATGATATAAAATATCAGGCACATTCCCGGCTTGACGGTCTTGATGAAGAAGTCATAAAAGAACTTTCTATGGCAGGGTTTGAGCAGCTTTTCATAGGCGTCGAATCCGGCAGCAAGGATGTTTTAAAAAGGCTGAAAAAGGGAATCAATCTTTCCAAACTGGAAACCATTATACCGCTGCTTCGTGAATATAATATACGCTTCCGGCTGTCATTCATGTCATCTACCCCGAAAGAGACTTTCCAGGAGACTTTAGAGACAGTCAAGCTTATTAAAAAACTTAAACTCAGCAGGGATGAGTATTATATCGGTGTGGGCGTTGATATTTATCCGGGAACATTCGAATGCGAGCGATTTCTCAAAATACACCCTGATTATAAATGGCTTGGCAAGGATTATGATAATTTTAAAGGCAGATATTTTGCTTTAAAGGATGTTGCCGGAAATATTCTGCATCCCAAATACAGGGAATACAGTTTGGCCAAGACAGCAGTCATATTCTTTCTGCTCAGCCCTGAATATTTCATGCAGAAGCTGTATGCATTATGTGTTAAAAAAATTAAATCTGTATTTAAAATAAAGTCATAATTTTGCTGTTTAATAATTTATTTCATTCTTTTTCAAAACAGCCATATAAAGATGTTCTTTTTGTATCCGAGGGGGTGGACTGGGTCACTACCCAGGAAATAAAAGGAGTAGCCGAGGCAGTTGAGACGCTCGGCATCAAGTCGCGATTTTCCGGGCCCTTAAAAATCGGCCTGCCGCGCCAGTCGATTTTTTATCCAAGTGCATATTTTTTAAGGTATCCCTCAAGGTATCTGACAATGGGGGGGAGGATCGCCTTTCCTTTTTATCATGGATACCCGGAATACGGTGACCCTCTGGTTCTTAAATGCCATGAAAATTTAAGGAAATATCACCGTACAGTAACCCGGATACAGGCGTCACACTCATATATGCGGAGTATCATATTAGAGTCTGGAATAAATCCTGAAAAAGTTTTCCTTATCCCCATTGCAATTGACGGAAGACTCTTCAGCCCCCAGACATCTGAGTCAAAAAAAAACAGCAGAAATAAATTTGGTATTCCTCAGAGTGCAGTGGTGGCAGGATCTTTCCAGAAAGATGGCAACGGCTGGGGTGAAGGTCTGGAACCCAAACTGGTAAAAGGCCCTGATATTTTTATTGATGCAGTTAAAAAATTAAAAGAGTCTGTCCCTGAGCTTTATGTTCTGTTGTCCGGGCCTGCAAGAGGATATGTAAAAAAAGGGCTTGAACGAGCTGGCATCCCGTACAAACATATTTATCTTGAGAAATATGAAGAAATCGGTGCGTTATTTCAGTGTCTTGACCTGTATATTATTGCATCACGGCAGGAAGGCGGGCCAAAGGCTGTTTTAGAATCAATGGCCTCTGGCGTGCCGCTGGTGACAACGCGGGTCGGTCAGGCCATGGATCTTGTTGAGCAGGGGGGGAACGCTTTCATGGTTGATATAGAAGACAGCGACGGACTTTCTGAATGCAGCAGGAAGGTTTTGTCTGATACTGAGCTAAGATCAAGAATGGTTGATCAGGGCATCAGGACCGCCCGGGAAAATACCTATTCAAGTCATATCCCACTGTGGAAAAATTTTTTTAAAGGTTTTGTAAATGCGGATCAGACATATGAATAAATAATGGAAAATATTTTATTTAAAAGTTTTACACTCGGATTTTTAGAGTTAGCAGGGAAAGCATGTCATTAGCCGTACGAATTATACCACGAATTGATATCAAGGGACCAAACCTTGTAAAAGGAGTGTACCTTGAGGGGTTGCGTGTTTTAGGAAAACCTGAGGAATTCGCAAAGTACTACTATGAAAATGGTGCGGATGAATTGATTTACCAGGATGTTGTTGCCAGTCTTTATGAAAGGAACAGCCTGCATGATATTATTTCCAAAACGGCTAAAGAGGTTTTCATACCCTTAACGGTCGGTGGCGGGATCCGGAATATTGAAGATATTTCAAATATTTTACGGGCCGGCGCGGATAAAGTTTCAATCAATACGGCTGCTATCGAAAATCCATCATTTATCAAAAAAGCTTCCCGGAAATTCGGCGCTTCAACGATTGTCATCGCCATTGAAGCGATCCGTCAGCCGGACGGAACATATATGGCCTTTACGGATAATGGCCGGAACTATACAGGCAAAGAGGCGGTATCCTGGGCAAAAGAGGTGGAATCACTTGGCGCAGGAGAGATCCTATTAACATCCGTAGATCAGGAAGGTTCGGGGGATGGACTGAATATAGACCTGATAAGTCAGATCTCAGATTCGATCTCCATTCCGGTGGTGGCCCATGGCGGGACTGGCAAACTCAGCCATGTTTCAGATTTGTTTGCAAAGGTTCCTGTGAGCGGTGTGGCGATCGCATCATTATTTCATTATGATTATATCTCAATGAACAGAAATACAGACGGGTATGAAAAAGAGGGAAACATCGACTTTCTGAAAAGCAATCGGATACTTTCCACTATACAGCCGTCTACGATCAATGGTCTGAAAAAATATTTAAAAGATAAAAACATAAGTTGCCGGGTAAATGAATAAAGACTATAAAATTGCTGTAATCGACTATCAGATGAGCAATATGTTCAGCATTAAAAATGCGCTTGACAGGCTGGGTTATGAGAACGAGGTAACATCTGACTACAAAAAGATTATGTCGGCTCAGGGTGCAGTCCTCCCAGGTGTAGGCTCTTTTCCCGATGCCATGGAAAATATAAAAGCGCTAAATCTGGCTCCAGCTATCAAGGATTTTATTTCCAACGGGAAGCCTTTCATGGGAATCTGCCTGGGACTGCAGTTATTATTCAGTGCAAGCGAGGAGTTCGGCCATACAAAAGGACTTGGGATTATTGAAGGTACGGTCAGAAATTTCAAAAGCCAGCCGTCTATCGAACGTATTCCTCATGTCGGCTGGAATCAGATTAAAAAGATGAATCTGTCTAATGAGGACAGCAATGATCATCGCCCGCTGGACCAGATCATGGACAATGAATATTTTTATTTTGTCCATTCGTACTTTGTCTGTCCGGAAAATGAAGAGGATATTCTGACAACAACAACGTATGATGATTTTGAATTCTGCTCATCGGTGTTGAGTAAGAATGTGTTTGCCAGTCAGTTTCACCCTGAAAAAAGTGGCGATAAGGGGTTGAAGATATTAACAAATTTTTTTAAGTAGGTATGTGACATGACGTTTCAGAGAGGAAATTTGGAAAGGCAGGTGCCCAATTTGCCCAAAGAGGTAAAATGGTGCAAAAGATGTGTTATTTCAAACCAGAGACCGAGAATATTTTTTAACGAGGAAGGTATCTGCAGCGGCTGCCAGAATACAGATTATAAAAACAATGATGTGGACTGGGATCAGAGGGAACAGGAATTAGTCCAGCTGCTGGATAAACACCGGCGAAATGACGGATACTGGGATGTTATTGTCCCGAGCAGCGGGGGGAAAGATTCCGGGTTTGTGGCTCACCAGTTACGGTATAAATACGGAATGAATCCTCTGACGGTCACCTGGGCGCCTCTGGCATATACCGACATCGGCTGGCAGAATCTCCAGTCAAACATTAATACAGGGTTTACAAATATGCTCTGCACGCCGAACGGCCGTTTCCAGAGGAAACTGGCAAGGCTGTGCTTTGAAGAACTGGGTGATGCCTTTCATGTTTTTGTAATGGGGCAGGTAAGCTATCCATTTCATCTGGCAGTTAAGTTAGGGATTCCTCTTGTCTTCTACGGAGAAAACGGAGAGGCGGAGTATGCAGGGGACCCCAATTTTGCAGATAAACCGTATAAACCCAGTGAAGAGTGGGTGAACCAGCATTTCAAAGGGGTTACTTTCAGGGAGCTGCTGGAATATGGTCTGAAAAATAAAGATTATCTCAGTGAAGATGATTATGCACAGTCCGATCTGATTTTTTATGAGCCACCGTCCGTCGCGGAACTGGAAAAGGCAGGCATTCTGGGTAAACACTTTTTTTCTTATTATCATAAATGGATCCCCCAGGAAAATTATTATTATTGTGTTGAAAATACGGCGTTCAAGCCAAACCCCATGCGGACAGAAGGCACATATTCCAAATATGCAAGCCTGGATGATAAGATGGATGGATTCCATTATTATCTTAGATATATTAAATTTGGCCTTGGAAGATGCATGGAAGACGCCACCCATGAAATCAGGGATGGTCACCTTACAAGAGAAGAGGGCATTGCGCTGATGAAAAGATATGAAGGCGAATTCCCCCAGAGATATTTTAAGGAATTCCTTGAGTATCTGGATATTACCGAAGAACATTTCTGGGATGTGGTGGACAGCTGGAGAGCTGAGCACTTATGGCATAAGGTTGAAGGGGAATGGAAACTTAAATATCCTGTTGAGTAGAGTACCCGTGTGTAAATTATTTTTTTGGAAAATACAATATAGCAGCTTATGATTCATCTGCTTGAAAGAATTCGATTCTGGCTGAATGAAGACAGGCTTGGGCCTGATATGCTTTTAACGCATATTATCAGCTATTTCCCAAAATATTATAATAAGATCTGTCAGAAAAAATTTATGCATTTTGGGAAAAATTCAAATATCAGACCAGGGGCCTATGTTATTTACTGCTCAACTGTTTCAATCGGCGACAATGTCGTCATCCGGGACGGGAGTATGATATCCGGGGACAGCGCTCAGGAGCCGATTATAATTGAAGATGATGTTCAGCTGGGCCCGGGGGTTCACATTTACAGCCTTAATCACAATTTTCAAAATCCCGGAAAATTGATTATAGAGCAGGGATACACCCGGAAAAAAGTGATCATTAAAAAGGGTGCCTGGATCGGAGCCAATTCAATTATTCTGCCGGGGGTAACCATTGGTGAGCATGCGGTTGTCGGTGCCGGAAGTGTTGTTGCAAAAGACATTGAAGGGTTTACCGTTGCTGCCGGGAATCCTGCAAAGCATATCAAAAGAATTGATGGAAACAGTAAGCAGTGAAAGAAATAATCCATGTTCTTAATTCAGAAAAATCTGTAAAATGGCTTTTCTGGGGAGACAGTCTCACCTATGAATACTGGAAAGAAAATGAGGAAAAGACAGTATACTGGATGAATGATGCAAAACATCCGAACAGATATGGTCATCTTGCTTTTTCGAATTTAATCTTCCACGGTCTCGGTATGGACAAAGGACCTTACGCATCATCGAAATTTTTTACTCCATAGAGGCGGTTTAATATACCTGAATCAAAAAACATTCTGTTTCTGGTGGACAGAAATCTTTATTACAGGCATTTTGGCCCTTTCATAGAACATCTGTTAAAAAAGAAACATAATGTCCATCTGCTGCATGACTACAGCCATTCAAGAACAGGAATGAAATCGGGATATTTCCCTGCGCTTTTTTCAGTTCCGCAGTTTGAAAATAATATTCCGTTTTTTGGTTTGTATTTTTCAAATAGGGCTATAATTGAATTTGTTCGATCCAACAAAATTGAATTTATTTTTTCATTGAATTCATATTACCATTACCAGCTGGATATACGAGAGATAAAACCCTGTAAGTGGGTCGTGCTGCAGCACTGGGCAGATAATTATGTTTACGGTTTCAAGGATGTCTGCGGATGCGATTATTTTTTATCCTATTCAGAATTCTGGTGGGATAGTTTTTTGAGTTCAAAATATTGTTCAGATAAGGCTGAAAATTTACTTGTTCCAAAAATTCACCATATAGGCCATCCACTCAATTTTCTCATTGATGAATTAGATAAAAGCACTGTTAAAAAGAAATATAATCTGGATCCTGAAAAAGGAGTTTTAACGTATCTGCCCATCGGAACACCCAATGCATATGATTTTGAAAATCTGATGCAGCGTTTGTGGCTGGTGTTTTATTATTCATCTCTGCCCCCAAAGACATTGTTAAAAATGGCATTGTCAGTTATTTCGAAAATGATCTTTCGTTTTTCTCAGACCAGAGTCAAAGAAAAAAGTATCATTCTGGCGATAAGAAAATTCTGTGATAAGAATAATATGACCTTTGTTGTGAAATCCCGGCTTAAAACGCCGCTTTCGGAATTTTTTACTCAGAATGCCGATATCATCCTCTATGATGAGACCTTTTATCCGCCGACTATTTCAGAAATGCTTTTTGTGTCTGATATAACAATTTCACATTTTTCAATGGCAACCTTTGAAGCAATTGCCATGAAAAGCTTTACTATCAATTTGAATCTGGAACCAGTTTTTCAGCCATTTACAGGCTTGCTGACGGATTGTTTTAATAGCGAATGGATTGATGATTTCAACATGGAAGGTCTCGGCTCAATTATTAATGCAGACGACTTTATAAAAAATTTTAGTGATGCTCCGCTGAACGGATACAAGTTTGATGAAAAAAAATACGGCAGTTTTATGAAGAAATATTTTTCAACCACTGATTCAGAAGTGTTTGAGCAGACAATAGATAATATCATCGCTGGAAATATTAAAAAAGATTATTGAAAAGTCTTCTGTGTGAGGCTGTTAAAAATGGAGCACTGCAAATGGCGAGTATAATCAAACGGAGTATTGGTAGGATTTTTAATCTGCTTGGATATAATCTTGTAAAAAGATCCGGGGATGAAATTATCTTTCCAATTGATATGGAAGACTCGGTACGGGATATTATTAGATCTGTAAAACCATTTACCATGACATCCATTGAACGTATATACGGTTTGATAAAAAGCGTTGATTATATAACTTCAAATGAGATCGAAGGTGACATCGTTGAATGCGGTGTATGGCAAGGTGGAAGCATGATGTCCGTTGCCCAGCGCCTTTGTCAGAAAAAGTCTGTGAAAAGGGGGCTCTGGCTTTATGATACATTTGAAGGTATGCCGGCACCGACCAGCCTGGATTATTCCAAGCGAAGTGGTGATGCACGTAGCAAATTTAATAAAACGACTACTGACGGTGAATTCTCAGACTGGTGTAATGCCGATATTGCAACAGTCAGGCATAATCTTGGCACCACTTCTTATCCTGAAGACAAGATCAAGTACATAAAAGGTAAAGTTGAAGATACCATTCCCGGCAATTTGCCTGAAAAGATTGCATTATTACGCCTTGATACGGATTGGTATGAATCGACAAAACATGAATTGATCCACCTGTATCCCCTGTTGGTTTTCGGCGGAGTGATCATCATTGATGATTATGGCCACTGGGAGGGATGCAGAACAGCAGTGGATGAGTTTATGGAAACTTTGGAAAAACCGCCATTGCTTAACCGTCTGGACTATACGGGCAGAATTGGCGTGAAGCTGGGATAAGTTAAAGACTGAAAAATGGGTATTTTAACATTCCGCAGATATTTTCTTGATCAGGTGCTGGAAAAAATTGAGTTTTCAGGCAAGGTGCTTGATATCGGGGGTGTGAGAGAGAATCAAAGAGGCCGTTTCAGACCACCGATGGGAAATGTGAAATCCTGGCAGTATCTGAACATTGATGCCTCTACCAGTCCGGACTATTGCTGTTCTGCAGAGAATATCCCGATAAAGGACAGTGAACTGGATATGATTCTCATGGCTGAGGTTATGGAGCATTTAGAAAATCCAGGAATGGTTCTAAGCGAGTGTCACAGAATCCTTAAGGCTGATGGAAAAATCGTCATTACAACCCCGTTCATGTATATGATTCATGCACATCCTCATGATTATCAGCGCTGGACACTTGAAGGAATACAGCGGGAAATGATTCGTGCAGGGTTTGCTGTGAAAGATATTCAACCCATGGGCGGGCTTTTTGCTGCTGTTTATGACCTTGTAAGAGGCGGGCTGGTACTTGCTTCGACAAACAGCAGAAAACTGAGTAACCGAGCGATTGTTAAATTTGTGCTGCCAATATTTTTTCAATTATTTTTATTGCTGGATAAAAAATATGACTACAAACGCAATTGGATTACTACCGGTTACTGCGCAATAGGAAAAAAGAAAATTCTTAAATGAAAATTTTTATTTCTTATAAAATTCCAAAGCAGATCTCCGGCGGGGGGAATCAATTTTTAAAATCATTCCGGAAAATGTGTATAAAAAATAAATGCCACGCTTCATATCCTGAGGAAGCTGATATCTGTCTGTTTAACAGCCACCAATATGCTTTAGATACATTTCTTTTAAAAAAACGGAAAAAAAACCTGATATTGATCCACCGAATTGACGGTCCGATGCGTTTGTATAATGATCTGACAGATAAGCGTGATTTAATCGTCAATACAATTAATCAATACTTTGCGGACGGTTCTGTTTTTCAGTCAGAATGGTCAAAACTGCATAATGGCAGAATGGGGCTTAAAATTAAACCTTTCAATACGGTGATAAAAAATGCACCGGACGGTAAAATTTTTAATGCGGAGAACAGGATTCCATTCTCCATGGATCGGAAAATCCGTCTTGTCTGTGCGTCATGGTCCCACAACTGGAAAAAAGGATTTGAGGTGTATCAGTGGCTGGACCGTAATCTGAATTATTCAAAGTACGAACTGACATTTATAGGAAACAGTCCTGTCCGGTTCTCAAATATCAGACAGATCGGCCCGTTGTCCAGCCAGGCGCTGTCAGATGAATTCAAAAGAAATGATATCTTTATTACGGCCTCACAGAAAGATCCTTGTTCCAATGTCTTGATTGAGGCAATGCACTGTGGCCTGCCTTGTGTCGCCCTGAGAGATGGAGGACATCCTGAAATTATCGCAAACGGCGGCGAGCTTTTTGAAACAGCCGATCAGATTCCATACCTTTTAGAAAAAATCTGCAATGATTATGCATCCTATCAGGGCAGGATTGAGTTGGAGACAATGGAAGAAGTGTGGGGGCAATATTTTGCTTTTATGGAGTGCATATATGACAAAATGCAGCAAAGGGAATATTCACCAAAAAGAATTACGATAGCCGGAGCTGTGAAGTTACTGTCAGTCCTGTTATGGAGCCGGGTATATCCTGTGTTCAGAAATCGTACTGAAAAATTGACTGGATTGAGAGAAACGACGCAAAGACCATAAATTGGAAAAAAGTGATTTTCATAATTCCTCAATTCGCTGGATCACCAGACAGGAAAACAGTGTTGGTATTTTTAATGTTGACTCAGTCCTTCGTGTGAGTTCAAAATCAAAAGCCTCTGCCTCTGAAAAAGTCTTTGCGCTGGGTTCCGGTGTGCTGGCAGGGAACATGTACCACGATCAGGATCTGGCAGTTGATCCGCCGTATTTTTTTCAGATAGCATGCAGTGATAAAGATCATGTGATCTTCAGAACCTATCTTCACAGTGATTATCATAAAAAAATTGAAGCCTGCAATGATAAGGGCAGAGCAACCCGGACAGCCGACCCTAACAAGAAAAAATTTAAATCTCTCAAACCGTATATTGTCAGAAAAAAAGCTTTAAAGTTAGACAATTTTGATACGCTCTATTCTGCCTGCAGACAAGATAGATTGGATCGACTGGATCTATCAGGAAAAATTGAGTATGAAACGCAATCCGGTTATGTTGTGGAGATTGAATTTCCGGTAAAACACATCAACTTTATCAAGAGAAAAAAAATATGGCAGATGGAGACAGGCCCGATTCTTTTTGCAGGAAGGTCGATAGATAACACACCTGTGAAGATAATTGAGAGCCTTTGTCCTTGTTTTGTGCATGCCAATAGCTTTGATAAAGTATTTATTACAACCGATTTCCCTTTTAATGTCCGCAAAATTCAAGACATACCCGATACTGTTAATTACTCACTTGATTGTAAATTGTATTTTTTAATTTATTAAAATCAGGCCCGGCCAAAAAAAAAGTGTTTAAATAGGAAAAACCATATATGAAAAAAGAAAATCCACATCTGCTGTTTATAAACTATCCGCTTTTAGACAAAGGCCTTGCATCCCATAACCTGGTGTATAAATCAGCCTCTCCGAATCTGGCGTTTGGTTATCTGGGAACAATTGCCCACAGTCTGGGATGCAAGGTTACAATTATTGATGCCAATTTTTATCTCAGACCATACACAACCGATCAGCTGATAGATAAAATCCTGGAACTGAAGCCAGATTTTATCGGATGTTCTGTCTTTATGGATAATGCGTTATGGGGATATGAGTTTTTAAAAATATTAAAAGAACAATACAAAGATTGTATTTATGTGGCAGGCGGTCCTCATCCGTCCATACTTCCGGAAGAGCCGCTGAGTCATGGTTTTGATATCAGCTGTAGAAAAGAAAGTGAAATAACCATTGAAGAACTGATTGGCTTTTTAAGAGGGAAAGTTGAACTCAAAGATATCAAAAGTATCACCTATTTTGATGAGAATAAAAAGATCATACATAACCCTGATCGAGAGATTGAAAAGAATCTGGATTTTGTTCCAATGATAAATTACGACCTATTTGATACATTATATTTTTCAAAAGAGAATATTGAAAGAACAAAATTCCCTGTATTTGCATCCCGGGGATGCCCGAATAAATGTACATATTGCAATAGTTATGGGGTTTTCGGAACAAGATTCAGAACAAGGTCAGTAGAAAACATTCTGGAGGAGCTTGAACTGATTCATAAAAAATATGGTGTTAAAAAAATTAATTTTGTGGATGATTATTTTGTATTAAACAACAGGAGAGCCATTGAAATATGTAAAGGCATGATCGAAAGAGATATAAAGCTGTCCTGGGGATGCTATTCCAAAGCCGGGGCGATTTCTCCCGAGCTTTTTGATATGATGAAAAAATCAGGATGCGACCATATTGCTTATGGCGTGGAAAATGTGTACCCGAAAACGCTAAAGCTTATCAATAAGAAAACCCCTCTGGATAAAATTAATGCAACCTATGAAGACACAAATCCCACCGGGATTGATTATAAAACCAATATCATGGCTGGTTTCCCCTGGGAAACAGTGCAAAGTGTAAGGGCAAATATTGATTTTATTCTTGAAAAAAAACGTAAATATGAAGCGAATTTTAATCCGGTTGTTTTGTACCCGGTGCCTAAAACAAAATTATATGAAGACTGGGTAGATAAGTTTCCGATAATTAAAGATCACTGGCTGAACAAAGAATTCATGATTGATAATACTGATCTTTCGGGTGAGGGAAGAATGAAACTGAATTTCTTTAATCTTGATGAAAAGGTAATAAAAGAAATCAGGCTTTTGTTTTTCTGCTGCAGGATACCATCGGTAAACCGCCTTACCGGTATTAACTATATTGTCTTGTATCCGTTCAATAAATTTTTCTATTCATACCAGGGTGCAAAGCTGCTCAGAACAATTTATTATTCTTTTAAAAAAATTACAGCATTACTTCAAAAACAATAAAATTCAAAGAAAAATTCGTGAATTCAGATATTCAATGAAATCCACGGAATTAATTTGTGATAATTCAGCCTTGTTATAGAGGCTTTTATCTTGAAAGGAGAAGAATGAAAAAAGCATTCATAACTGGAATAACGGGGCAGGATGGTTCTTACCTTGCAGAACTGCTGCTGGAAAAAGGCTACAAGGTCTATGGTTTTGTAAGACGTGTTGCGCTGGAGGATGAACAGCACAGAATGAGCCGGATACTTCATGTTTTAGATGATATTGAATTGATTCCCGGTTCCATGGAAAGCTATCCTTCAATCTATAAGGCTGTTTCAAGTATAAGGCCTGATGAGATTTACCACCTGGCGGCTCAGAGTTTTGTTTCGTACAGCTTTCAGGATGAATTCTCTACTCTGCAGTCCAATATCAGCGGGACCCATTATCTTCTTTCTGCAGTCAATGATATTGTGCCTGATTCAAGATTTTATTTTGCAGCCACAAGTGAAATGTTTGGAAAGGTGCGTGAAGTCCCCCAGAATGAGGATTCCCATTTTCATCCCCGATCTGTTTACGGGATTTCCAAAGTAGCTGGTTTTGATTTAACCAGAAATTACAGAGAAGCATATGATATTTTTGCCTGCAGCGGTATTTTATATAATCATGAATCCCCCAGAAGGGGATACGAATTTGTCACCAGAAAGATAACTTCGCACGTGGCAATGATAAAGTTGGGTATAAAAGAAAAGTTGGAGCTTGGTAATCTTGATGCCAAACGGGACTGGGGGCATGCAAAAGATTATGTAGATGCCATGTGGCGTATGCTTCAGCAGGAACAGCCGGATGATTACGTCATCTGCAGCGGTGAAACCCATTCAGTCCGGGAGTTCTGTGAAAAAGCATTTAATGTGGCAGGGCTGGACTACAGAGATTATGTGATCACCAGTGAAAAGTTTTTCAGGCCTGCTGAAGTTGATATTCTGCTGGGTGATCATTCAAAAGCTGAAGAAATGCTCGGCTGGAAACCAACAGTCTCTTTTGATGAGCTGATCAATGAAATGGTTGAAAATGATCTGAAATACTATAATGGGAAAAAATAATCAGGGATACCGGTGAATATTTATTATGACAGCGCCAATCACAGGCTAGTATTCGTTAAGGATAAAGCTGATTCCAGATTCTGGGAATCACACTGGGATACCTATAAAATTCATCAGATAATCCGGCCGGCTGTTTTCAGCCGCTCAGTATTAAGTCCAACAGGAAAGTATCTTCCCAAAGGGTCACGCATCCTGGAAGGTGGATGTGGCCAAGCTCAATACGTCTGGGCACTGCACAGCAAAGGGTATGAAGCATATGGCGTGGATTATGCTAGAGAGACTGTTGAAAGAATCAAAAATATGATTCCGGAGATTAAGATATCCTATGGGGATGTCAGGGATCTGGACTTCAGTGATAATTTCTTTGACGGATATTGGTCTCTCGGAGTTATTGAACATTTTTATGACGGGTTTGAGGATATCGCTTCTGAGATGAAAAGAGTCATACGGCCAGGTGGATATTTATTCCTAACATTTCCGTGTATCTCAGGGTTCAGAGAAAAAAAAATAAAAGAGGGGAAATACGATATCTGGCAGGAATCACCTGAATTGACATCGAATTTTTATCAATTTGCCCTGTCTTCAGAAAACGTTGAGTCTGAGTTTATAAAAAATGGGTTTGAGCTGGTTGCAAAAAAAAAGAATGCCGGGTTCAAGGGCATGAAGGATGAAATTGAACCCGGGCGTTTGAAACAGACAATGCAGAATATGTTTAATTCTAAAAACTATCTGATTAAAGGATTGAAATGGGGATTTGATCAGGTTCTTTCTCCGTATTTCGGACATATGCAGCTGCTGATTTTAAAGAATTCAAAATGAGCAAAAAACCTATCCTTCGCTTTTTGTTGTTCACAGCATTAAATATACATAATTATTCTTACAGGGCTGTAGGGAAACTGAGCCCTAAAATTGAGACTGATGGGCTCCACCCAAAGCATCGTCTGATGAAATATCATGATTGGTTTATTGCAAGAATTCAAAAAAACTGGGATGTCCTTGATATTGGCTGCGGCAGCGGAGCGTTGGCATTTGATATGCGACCTTATTGTAAGTCAGTTACAGCTGTTGATATTGTTAAAAAAAATATAGTAAAAGCAAAAAAAACATACGCTGCGGATGGAATAAATTATATCTGCGCGGATGCAGTTCAATATGATTTTGAGAAAAAATTCAATGTAATTGTTCTTTCAAATGTTCTCGAGCATATTGAAAACAGGGTGGAATTTTTAAAAAAGATTTTCGTGAATCAGGATAAAAACACGCCTCCTGTTTTATTATTAAGGGTGCCTATGATTACAAGAGACTGGATTTCTTTGTACAAAAAGGAATTAGGGGTAGAGTGGCGTCTGGATAGAACGCATCATATCGAATACACCCTCGAACAAATATTTGATGAAATGGCTCAGGCGGGTCTTGAGGTTAAGGAATATAATATCCAGTTTGGAGAGTTTTATGGTGTTATTATTTCCAACAAACAAACCTGATTTTTCCATCCTTATCTACAAAGGTTGAAAATTTGTCCGAGCAAAAATTAATTTCCATCTGTATCCCGACATTTAACAGGTGCCAGCTTATAAAAGGTCTGTTGCTGCAGTTAAATGATGTTGCGGGATTACCATTTGAAGTAGTTGTCGTGAATGACGGGTCCACAGATGGTACATATGGGTTGCTCGAGGCTGTCCCGGAAAAGTTAAATTACCCTTTAAATATCTTTCATCAGGAAAACAAGGGGCGGGCATCTGCGTTAAAAAAGGCTGTCATGGCTGCCAATGGTGAATTTGTTATTATAATGGATGATGACGATCGATTTGTTATATCCTGCTTAGAACAGGTTCCTGTTGATATAGAAAATGATTTGAATAATTTGAAATCAGGAAGAGAAATTGCAGGGCTTGTCTATCTGGCTGATGATATTAACGAGAATAAACTTGTTGGAACAAAGTTTCCCTATAATAATTTTGTTTCAAATTTAACTGAAATAAGAGCAGATTATCATGTCAAAGGCGATAAAAAGGAAGTGATCAGGAGGTCAATTCTTCAGGATGTGATGTACACGGTTCCTGATGGAGAAAAGCGGATGCCTACAACTGTTTTATGGGCAAGAATTGCAAAAAAATATGATGTTATTTTTAAAAATACAGCACTGATTAAAAAACAGTACTTAAGTGACGGACTCACTAAAAATTTGACAAAGAATAGAGTTGAAAATCCAGTCAGTGCGATGATGGGCTATTTTGAAGTTATTACGTCGCCTGAAGAAATTTTTAGGTCTAAAAAATATATGTTGAGAAATTCTATTAATTATTTTCGGTTTTATTTTCATCTCAAGAATAAATTTTCGATTTTTTATTTTCTTTTTGCCGGGATTATTGGCTGGACAGCCTCAATTTATGATCAGATTGTGATCAGATTTAAATGATTAAAGTATTACACCTTATAACCAGCCTGGATACAGGTGGTGCTGAAAAAATGCTGTTTAAACTACTCAGCGGCATGGATAGAAAACAGTTTGAGAACAGAGTTGTTTGTTTATTGTCTCCAGGCTCGGTGGAAAAACAGATCACAGATCTGGGGATAAAGGTAGAAACTTTGAATTTGAAAAGAGGACGGATATCCTTTGGTGGGATTTTAAACCTCATCAAAATGATAAAAAAATGGCATCCTGATATTATTCAGACATGGCTCTACCACGCAGATCTTTTAGGCTATTTAGCCGCAAGATTAACCGGAATTAAAAATTTAATATGGAATATACGCTGTACCCGTATGGAGTTGGAAAAATACAGCCGGGTAACTGCATGGACGGTGAAAGCCTGTGCTTTTTTTTCAAGTTATCCGGTATCAATTTTAGCAAATTCAGATATGGCAAAAGATCAGCATATTCATACTTATGGGTATAATAATAAAAAATTTCAGATTATTTTAAACGGGTTTGATCTTTCTGTGTTCAAACCAGACAGGGAAGCCGGGAAAAAGATACGTCAGGAGCTTGATATCCCGGAAGATTCTATGTGTGTCGGTCTGGTGGGCCGATATGATCCCCAAAAAGATCACCTTTCTTTTATCAGGGCTGCCAGCATTGTAACTCAGCGTTTTCCGGATATGATATTTGTTTTGGCAGGGAAAAATGTGGATATGAATAATTCTGAAATCATATATTTGATAAAAGAAATGAAGCTGAACAATAATTTCAGATTATTAGGAGAAAGAAGCGATATCCCTGATATTATGAATGCCATGAACGTTTACTGCTCATCATCTGCTTTTGGAGAGGGGTTCCCAAATGTGGTGGGCGAAGCCATGGCATGCGGCCTTCCATGTGTTGTAACCGATATTGGACAGTCTGCTTCTATTGTTGATCATACGGGATTTGTAGTCCGGCCTGGAAACCATGATGAGCTGGCTGACAGTATTATCAAGCTTACTTCTTTGCCTGGAGATCAACTGAAAAAATTGGGAGAAGAAGCCAGAGAAAGAGTTGCCAAATATTATTCTCTTGAAAAGATAGTTAAGGAATATGAAAATTTGTATTTAACTATAGCAGACTTGAATTGTTGATGAAAATTGCGGTGACAGGCGGAACAGGATTTATTGGCTGGCATCTTGTTAATTCTTTAGTTGAAAAAGGTCATACAGTAAGGGTTTTAACAAGGAGGGGGAAAAGGGATGATATATTTAGCGGTAAATTTGATTTGTTTTATGGAGATCTGTTGGATGAAAATTTGCAGTGGGAAGATTTCTTTCAGGGGATAGATATCTGTTACCATTGTGCCGGGGTTCTGCAGGAAGCTGATAAAATTATTGAAACAAATGTGAAGGCCACACAAAGGTTGTTGGAAGCGGCTTCAGGTAGAATTAAACATTGGGTTCAGTTAAGCAGCATCGGTGTGTATGGAAAATATATGGATGGTATGGTCACTGAAAAAAACAAAGTAAATCCTTCTAACCTGTACGAAAAATCAAAGGCAGATGCGGATGATCTGGTCATAAAAAAGTCACAGGAAGGCGATTTTACATATTCAATCTTAAGACCGTCCAATGTTTATGGCAGTGATATGGTGAATCAGTCTTTGTATAAAATGATCAGCATGATTGATAAAAATCTTTTTTTTTATATCGGTCGTAAACAGGCCATAGTAAACTATATTCACGTAGATAATGTTGTTGATGGACTGTGCTTATGCGGGGGAAAAAAAGAAGCAAAAAATCAGATATTCAATATATCGGACCATGAAAAACTGGAAACGATTGTTAATATCATTGCAAATACATTAACAAAAAAAGCCCCGTCTATAGTTTTACCTGAAAACATGATAAGACTGTTTGCAAGGCTCGGCTCAAACTGGAAAAAATGGCCGTTAACTTTTAATAGAGTAGATGCATTGACAGGCAGTACTGTTTATTCAAATGATTTTATAGAAGAAAAATTAAACTACACACATAAAGTTTCAATAAATCTGGGTTTTGAACAACTGGTCAAGTCTTGGCTGAATTTGAATAGAGAACAATATTGAATCAACTTAAACATACTCCAAAAATGAAAATCTGTAGAACAGCTACTGTTTCATATTATGTAAAAAACCATCTTAAATCTCAGGTTGAATATATGCGAGATATAGGGATGGATGTTGTTATCGTTTCCTCTTATGGACCGGAAATTCATCAGATAAAAATGGATGACAGGCTAAAATATGAAGAAATTGAGATAGCGCGTCAAATAGACCCTCTAAAAGATGTTGTTACTTTATTTAAGCTGGTCAGACTTTTTAAAAAACACAAGTTTGATATCGTTCATTCTGCCACGCCTAAGGCAGGTCTTCTTTCTGCGATTGCGGCACTGGTTGCTGGGGTGCCTGTTCGGCTGCACACCTGGACAGGCCAGCCATGGGTTACACTGACCGGAATGAAAAAAAACATTACAATGTTGGCAGATAAATTGATCGGTTTGTTAAATACCCGATGTTATGCAGACAGTCCGAGTCAGAGAGAATTTCTTATACAGACAAAGATTGTTTCTCCAAAAAAAATAAAAGTCATACACAAAGGATCCATATCCGGTATTGATCTTGAACGCTTTATACCGTTTGAACTTGATATGGAGGAAAAGTCTCTTAGAAAAGAAAAATCAGGTATTGATAGAAAATCAAAAGTTATCACTTTTATCGGCAGGATGAATAAAGATAAAGGAATTGTTGAATTAATATATGCGTTTAAAGAGATTTTGAAACAGGGATATGATTGTGATCTATTATTAATCGGGCCCCTTGATCAGGACAGTGATGGGGTGGCGACACTGAGTCTTGATCAATATATAAATGGATGCTCTAAAATACATTATCTGGGCTATAAGAAAGAGCCGGAATATTATCTTTCAATATCTGATATTTATTGCATGCCGAGCTACAGAGAAGGGTTTGGTACAACGGTTATCGAAGCTGCAGCAATGGGGGTTCCTGCCGTGGGAACCCGGATCGTTGGACTTGTGGATGCGATTGAAGATGAGAAGACCGGTCTTCTGGTTCAGGTAAAAAGTATTGAAGGCCTTGTGGATGCATTTAAAAGGCTGTTGGACAACCCTGAAGAAATGGTGAAAATGGGCCAAAGAGCAAGGCAAAGGTGTGTTGAAAATTTTGATAAAAATATGATAAATCAATTGGTAGCCTTGGAATATCTGGAGTTGAGAAAAGATTGATACCAATTGTCATCCTCATCATATTATCCTATTGTCTCCCTTTGGTATTTATAAGCCATAAAGATTGGAAAAAGATATGCCTTATCTGGGGTATTCTTACCATATATCATGCTGTTTCTTTTATAAACGGATTTTTTTTCAGGACTCCGGGAGCAGATGTTGATGCCTTGGATTTCCATACAACTGCAGTTGCGTTGAGTGAGACCGGTGTCTTTCGTTTGTGGTTTTGGGCAGATCTTTATACTAATCTTTTGACCATTGTTTATTCCTTAGCTGATTCCAATTCAATCATGGTCGGGCAATCCATGTCGATTATATTTGTCAGCCTTTCAATTATCGTCTTTATCAGGTTTTTTGAACTAATCAGATCAGATAAAAGCAGCATGTCCGTTCTGGTTCTGTTTTTATTACCATCAATGATTTTAATGTGCTCCGTCACTTTAAGAGAATCATATGAGATTTTTTTTTCGCTGTTATCCTTTTATTGTTTTTCCCATTATTTTTATTCGAAAAAAAAAATACAGTTGATTTTTTCAGCGATAGCCGCTTTTTTTATGGTGTTGTTTCATCCCGTCTTAAGCATTTGGGCATTATTCCTTTTTTTATTTATTGTATTGGAAGCTTCTGGAATAAGTCTGAAGACTGTTGTATTTTTTTTTGCAAAAAGGAAAATAGTCGTTCTTATAGCGATAGGTTTATGCCTTACAATGATTCCAGTGACTTATAAACAGACAAACGATGTCCTTAAGGGTGAGAACCTGGTTTCAAGTCTGGTTAAGGGGAATCTTGTCCATCATGCTATATATTGGCGAAATATGTCAATCATGTATGCGGAGATTTCAAATGCGAATGCAATTTATGGTGTCCCATTAGAGGTGGATTCTATCCCAGCTTTTTTTTCGTCAATCAGCAAAATTGGCTTTTATTATTTTGCTGCCCCATTGCCATGGAAAGTCAGTCGGTTAATTGATGTGTATGCCACCACTGAAAATCTGTGGCGGATCTTACTGATTATATTATCTTTAAAATCGATATCTCGTTATCACGAAAAAAAATATTTGTTAAATTTTTTATTTTTTTCCTATCTCCTTATTTCGGTCGTATGGGCCATGGGGACTGTAAATTTTGGGACAGCCATGAGGCATCATCTGATAGGATACTGGCTTTTAGTTCTTCTGGGTTTCCCTGAGCTTGAAGCTTTTTTTATGAGACGCGTTAAAAATAAAGGATGCAAAAATTAGTCGGTTTTTAAGTATCAGGAAAATTATTCCACTCGCCATATCATTTATTTTTGTGGCAGCTTTGTTATTCTTTTACGATATTGATTCAAAGCTGTTGCATGCATTTGATCTTCGTTTGTTTTTAATATTTATCATCGTGGCCGTCTTGATTTCTATTCTGGGTTCAATAAGGCTGTATTTTAATTTAAAACCCTTTTATCGAGGCATTTCTTTTAGAACTGTGCATCAGGTAAATATTTATTCAATGCTATCCGGTCTTTATCTTGCGGGTATTATTGGTTCAACAATAACAAGAGTTTCTTTGTCTGTTGTAAATAAAGTTAATAAAAATTTATTTATTATTATTTCTGTTTTTGAAAAGGTCATCACGCTTGGCTTCATTCTTATTGTTGGGATTTTTTCTTTTTTGGTTCTAAGCAAAGTGGATTTCATAACAGTAATTCGGTTTAGCAGTTATTTTGATTTTGTATTTTTAGCAGTTTTATTGCTGGTTGGGGGGCTTTTTTATTTTAGAGAGTTTACTTATCAGCTTTTTAGAATTGTTTCTGGTCTGTTGTTAAGCACAAGTTTTTATTCCTTAATGATAGTATTGGTAAATTTGATACCCATATTTTTAATTTTGAACAATCTATTGGATGTCAGTTTAGCTCAAAAATTGGTTTATACCACGGCACTCATGTTTGCAGGGAGTTTGCCGATTTCGTTCCAGGGAATCGGGGTAAGAGAAACGGCTGCAGTATATTTGTTGTCAAAATATAATATTGATACATCTTTGCTGCTGGGAAATATTTTAATGGTTTCCTTCTCTTCAATAGTTGTAATTTCCCTGATGCCGTTAACGATTAATCTGTTTCCTGCAAGCAAAAAAGAAATTATAGAAAAAAAAGAGACCATCTTTCATAAATCTTTGTTATATATTGAGAACAATCTGGGGCTATTTTCAATTCCATGTATAGCCCTTTGTTTTTTTGAAATACGTATTTTGTTTTTCCAGACGCAAATTCCAGTTACAGCAGGGGATTTTTTTGCAATTGTTCTGTTTTTTGTTCTTGTTGGATCGTTTGTCAACAAGACGATTGATATTCTATTAAAAAGAATGACCATTCTTTTTTTTATTCTTTTATCTTATTTTTTCATTTCATTCCTATATGGATGGATAACGAATGAGCCTTCTTTATGGGGGTTTAATAATAGAATTTTGGGAGGTCTGTTTCTACTCGGATATGTCCAGGCAGGTTTTTTGTTTTTCAGAACGGATAAAGAATATATTCGTAAAACATTTTTAATTATTTTTTTAATTATGACCATTTATTTGCTGAAAATGTTATTCTTATACTTATCGAATTTTCCCCTGGAAGAAATACCTCTGGACAGGATAGGGGAATTAAAAAGTTTCGTATTCTCAGGCCCCGGGTTGAATTCAGCAGCAACCGCATTTTTTTTATGCTTCGCTATGCTCTTGTATTTAATAGCTTACCATAAAAAAATTATCAGCAAACGCTTGCTTTTAGTTGCAGCGTTTGTTCTCAGCACTTGTATCGGATTGACGCATTCTTTGTGCGGGATAATTACCGTGATGATTTTTGGTATCAGCTGGTTTGGGTATAATACAAAAAAACAGATAGGCTATGTTGTCGCAATATCCACAGGATTATTGTTTGCATTTGCATTGTTCAGCGGCTTTTATGGTATGAAGGAAGTGAAGATAGAAACAGGAAAGAGCAGGTATGTAGCTGATTATAAAATTATTAAAAACAGTATTATAAAAAGAAATATATCCAGTTTTGATAGCTGGAAACAAGACTGCGAGGTATCGTTTAACCTTTTGAAACATAATTGGTTTTTTGGGGTTGGCTTAGGTGGAACAGTAATCGAGTTCGGTAAGAGTATTGAAAATGCTGAGAAGAAATACAATACTATTAGCCTCTATCTGGCAGACACAGGATTGGTAGGTGTTTCTTTAATTGGCGTCTTCCTTCTCTGGCTGTATTCACTTTACTGGCGAAATCAGAAAGACAAACGTTTGGTAAAATATTTTTTTCGGAGTGCAGTCATGTGTGTAGGGATTTTTGCAATCTTTCATGATATTAGTTACCAGAGAATCATGTGGGTATGGGTCGGGGTGTATTTATCATTTATAGAAAAATCAGTATTAATTGAAAAGCCATCAGGTTTATAGATTAAATCTGTCGGGATAAATAAAAAAGGTCTTTTTGCGGATGATTGAGCTTATACAGGTTTGTGTTTTTAGTTTTGTTATAGGAGGTTCCGGGGCATGGTTTGCGACGAAATATGGAAGCAGGATGGGGATAGATGATATCCCCAATAATAGAAGCTCCCATGTAGAAGTGACCCCAAAGTGTGGCGGAATTGGTATTTTGATAGCATTTGTTATTTCAAGCATTATGTTATCCATCCCGATCTATTTGTGGTTTACAGCTGTAATTGTGTCTCTGATAAGCTTTTGGGGAGGAGATAAACACCGCCTTTCTGCAAAACAGAGACTTTTTTTTCAGTTTGCCTGCAGTTTTGTTTTTTTGATATTTGTCGAAAGCTTTAAAAGCGCTCCTTTGAATTCATTTTTTTTGTTGTTTGCATTAGCGGTGTTTATCGTGGGCACATCAAATTTTTATAATTTCATGGACGGGATCGATGGAATCGCTGGAATTACAGGCGTGGTTGCTTTTACTTTGCTTGCCATCTATACCCACATGAACGGGCTTGATAGTTCTTACACTATATTATGTATCGGGCTGTCTTTTTCCTGTTGTGGTTTTTTATTCTTTAATCTGCCCCGGGCAAGGGTTTTTTTGGGGGATGTGGGAAGCATCCTGTTAGGGTTTGTGTTTTCATGCCTGGTGATTCTTTTATCAGAAGATATGACGGATTTGGTGGTAATGGCTGGTTTTTTATCAACATTTTATTTTGATGAAATATTTACAATGATCAGAAGAATATACAAGAAGGAATCTTTGCTCAGACCCCATCGAAAACATATTTATCAGTTGCTTGCAAATGAACTGTCCATAAGCCACTGGAAGGTTGCTGTGGCGTATGGTGTTGTCCAGTTTTTTATGGGTCTGACGATTATTTACTGTCGTTCAGAAAAAGTATTTATTTTACCATTGTTTTATCTGGTTTATATTTTATTGTTCCTCTTTTTATCCATGAAGGTGCTTAGAATGGCTGCTGAAAAATGAAAATAATAGTGAACAGGAATTTTTTTGTTGTTCTTTTGCTGGATCTGATCCTGCTGTTCTGTTCAATTTATCTTGCCCATTTGATACGATTTGATTTCACCTTGCCGGCAGAACAATGGAACAGCCTTGTCACAGTCCTGCCGTTTCTACTCTGTATGAAACTGTTCTGCTTTTATTTTTTTGATTTATATAAAGGGATCTGGCGGTACACAAGTCTGAATGATCTGGTAAATATTGTCAAGGCATCAACAGCCGCCACAGTGGGAATTATTGTTTTAATTCTTTATGTGAACAGATTCGAAAATATTTCACGATCAGTATATATTATTGACTGGTGTTTAACAGTTATCTTTATGATCGGAACCCGTGTTCTTATCCGTCTTGGGTTCTCCAAATTTACAGAAGATATCGGTTTTAAAGAAATTAAAGATGCTTTTTTGCAGACCATGAAGCTGGGTCGCCGCCAGGGGAACAGGGTGTTGATTATCGGGGCTGGAGACTGCGGGGAGATGGTTTGTCGTGAATTCCGGGAAAATGCATCAATCAAGTCATATGTCGTTGGATTTTTAGACGATGACAAATCTAAACTGGGAAGGAAAATACACGGAATTCCTGTAATGGGGAAAATTGAAGATATCGGAAGAGTTGTTGAATCCGCTGGAATTGAAGACGTCATCATTGCCATTCCTTCCATCGGGCCTGACCGGATGCGGTATATTATATCTTTATGCGAGCAGGCAGATGTGAATTTTAAAACCGTTCCTGATATGGGTGAGATCATTGATGGCAGAATAAAAATGAGCTCTATCAGGGATGTTGAATACAGAGATCTTCTGGGCAGAAAACCTGTGAAACTGGACAAGCATAAAATAGGTGCGTATTTAGGGGGCAAAGTGGTTCTGGTCACAGGGGCTGCAGGGTCTATCGGCTCAGGGCTTTGTAAACAGATATGCAGATATGCCCCTGAAAAAATAATTCTTTTTGAAAGAGCTGAAAGCCCTTTGTATGATCTGGATCTGGAATTGAAAAAACTCTTCCGAAGTGTTGAAATCATCCCTGTTTTAGGCGATGTTCAAAATAAAGAGGAACTTTTAAAAATATTTGACGCTTTTCATCCACAGATTGTTTTTCATGCAGCAGCATATAAGCATGTTCCAATGATGGAAAAATATCCATGGAAAGCCGTGGAGAACAATATTTTTGCAACAAGAAATATTGTAGACACAGCAGATCGTTTTAAATGTGAAAAATTTGTTTTTGTATCCACGGATAAGGCAGTCAATCCATTTAATGTCATGGGGGCAAGCAAAAGGATTTCCGAAATGATTGTGCAAAGCCACAGTACCATGAAACATTCTAAAACCCGTTTTATCACAGTCAGATTCGGCAATGTAATCGGAAGTGTGGGCAGTGTTATTCCGTTGTTCAAAAAACAGATTCAGGAAGGCGGGCCTGTAACCGTTACCCATCCTGAAATGATCCGGTTTTTTATGCTGATCCCTGAAGCATGTCAATTGATTTTACAGGCCGGTTCCATGGGTAAGGGGGGCGAAATATTCATACTGAAAATGGGAGCGCCTGTGAAAATAGATACTATGGCCCGTGATCTTATACGTTTTTCAGGATTTGAGCCGGATGTTGATATTAAAATTGAATATACCGGTTTAAGACCAGGTGAAAAATTATATGAAGAGCTGATGACGGATCAGGAGAATGTTGTTCCCACGGCCCATGAGAAAATTATGATCTTAGAAAGCAGCCAGGTCGATATGAAGGTTTTGGACGAAAAATTAGATGCGTTAAGGACATTGTCAGAAAAAAGAAATTCTGAGGAAATCAGAAAAGTATTTAAACAGATTGTCCCTGAATATAATCTTAACCCTGAACAACATCCGTTATAGGTATTGTGAAACGCGTATTTGATTTTTGTTTTGCTCTGGTGTTGTTTGTTATTCTGATTCCGGTGTTTATCATTATTTCATTTTTAGTCTGGCTTAAATTAGGATCACCGGTTCTATTCAGGCAGACCCGACCGGGCATTCATGGTATCCCTTTTGTCCTTTATAAATTTCGTTCAATGACAGAAGAAAAAGATGCCCAAGGACAATTTTTGCCCGATGAACAAAGGTTTTCCAGATTCAGCCGCCTTCTTCGGCAATCCAGCCTGGATGAACTGCCGGAACTTTTTAATGTGATAAAAGGGGATATGAGCCTGGTTGGGCCCCGGCCGCTTTTGATGAAATATCTGGATTTATATAGTCCTGAACAGGCCCGGCGTCATGAAGTGACTCCCGGTATTACGGGCTGGGCACAGGTGAATGGCCGGAATCTGTTGAGTTGGGAAGATCGGTTTAAACTGGATGTCTGGTATGTGGACAATAAAAACATATGGCTGGATATAAAAATTCTTTTAAGGACAGTTTTACAGGTATATAAGCAGGAAGGTGTGAATCAGAAGGATCATGTGACAGTTCAGGAATTTACAGGGAATCAGGATAATGGCGGACAGATTTGAAAAATGGGAATATCCGGAAATTATTGATGGAAAACCAACCCGATACAACTGGGTTGTCCAGGCGTCCGACAGGTTGACATTGGGTTTCAAGACAGATATCGGCGCATTTACCTATATCAATGCCACGCATGAAGTGGAGATTCAGGAACATGTGCAGGTGGGGTCTCACTGCTCAATCTATTCTGTTTCAACCATTGATGGAAAAGCCGGAAAAGTCACGTTAATGAAAAACTGTGCCATTGGAAGTCATACCACAATAATGCCGGGGGTTACCGTGGGTGAAAATTCAATTATTGGCGCTCATAGTTTTTTAAACAGGGATATCCCGGCGAATGTGATTGCCTTTGGTGTTCCAGCCAGGGTGGTCAGAAAAATTGGAGAGTGATATGGAGTTTGCACCATGGCCCTTTTTTGGAGATGAAGAAATACAGGCATCTCTAAGGGTATTAAAGTCTGGGAAGGTGAATCAGTGGACAGGCACTGAAACCGTTTCATTTGAAAATGAATTTTCCAGTTATATCGGAACCCGGTATGCAGTTGCTTTGGCCAATGGAAGTCTGGCCCTTGATTTAGCTCTGATGGCCCTTGAAATTGGAAAGGGAGATGAGGTTGTTGTAACACCTCGTTCATTTGTTGCTTCTGTCAGTTGTGTCTGCCTGAGGGGGGCAACACCTGTTTTTGTGGACGTAGACCCGGAAACACAGAACATTACTTTTGAGAATATTTCAAAAGCAGTCAGCCAGAGGACAAAGGCGGTCATATTGGTTCATCTGGCAGGGTGGCCGGGTGAATTGGAAAAAATTCAAACCTTTTGTCAGCAAAAAGGCATTGCCCTGATCGAGGATTGTGCCCAGGCACATGGGGCGTCCTTTGCAGGCAAAAAAGCTGGAAGTTTCGGAGATTGCTCAATTTATTCCTTCTGTCAGGACAAAATCATGACCACGGGTGGTGAAGGCGGCATGTTGTTAACAAACCAAAAAGAAATATGGGAAAAGGTATGGAGTTTTAAAGATCACGGCAAAAAATATGACAAGGCCTTTTCTAAAGGCAAGGAACCTGGGTTTCATTGGGCAATTGAAAGTTTTGGAACCAACTGCCGAATGACAGAATTGCAGTCAGCCATTGGACGGGTGATGCTCAAAAAACTGGATACCTGGGTGGAAACAAGAAGGCAGTATGCTGATTTGCTGACAGAAGGATTTAAAAAAATTCCCGGATTACGGGTGACTGTGCCACCTCCTGAGATTTATCACTCGTATTATAAATATTATGTTTTTGTTAACCCGGAGGAATTGAAAGAAACCTGGACCCGTAATTCTATAATCAAAGCATTGAATGAAAAAAATATTCCCTGTATCACAGGAAGCTGTCCGGAAATATATCGGGAAAATGCATTCAAAAACGGTTTATATAGACTTCATGGCACCTCCGAAAACAAAGATGAGAACTATCTTCCTGTTGCAAGACAACTGGGGGAGACTTCGATCATGTTTATGGTTCATCCGACCTTGACACTGGAGTCCATCCACTATGTACTGGATCAGGTAAGGGATGTGATGAAAAAGGCATGCCGGTGAAATGATTTTCAGCAACCCATGAAACATTTTACTGCGGAAACAATATGGGTAGGGATAGGGGTCTTTCTCCCGACTATTGCTACTTTTGTGGGGGTTCGGCTGCTGACCGCTGCCATGTCTCCGGATGAATATGGCAGGCTGGCATTAGGTATCAGTGTTTCCATGGGGCTGGTTTATTCAATCGGAGTCGGCCTTTGGAGTACAGTCACCCGTTTTTTCCCAGTGGCTAAGGAAGATGGGAATGCAGACTGGTATTGGAGAGTAATACGCAGATCCCTTTTGTCCTTATCCGGTCTGTTTGTTTGTGCCGGACTGCTGGTCTGGCTGATTTTAAGCGTTTTGGGTGTTGGTTTTTATGAAACCTGCTTCTGGATTCTGGCACTGATTTTTGGAGGGATTCAAGTTGTCGGTGAGACTGGCAGTGCACTTCAAAATGCTGCAAGAAACCGGAAAATATTCAGCATACATCAGAATCTTATGGGTTGGGGACGTTTTCTGGGAGCCTGGCTTATCATTCAATACTGGATTCCAGGAGCCCTTGGTGCAATGCTGGGTTTTATAACAGCAGCCTTTGCTGTTATGATTTCTCAGCGCTATTGGGTTAAAAAAAAAATACTGCAGCAGTGGTCTGATACAAAAAGCCAAAAAGATACATCAAAAGCGTTTTTTAATTATTTAAAACCGCTGGCATACACTGGAATTTTTATCTGGATACAGCTTTTTGCAGACCGGTGGGCACTTAAATCGTTTGTCACGCTCGAAGATGTTGGGATTTATTTTGCCTTATACCAGATATCCTATGCTCCGGCGCTGTATTGTTCAAATTTTCTATTTCATCTTCTGGGGCCGGTATTCTTTGAAAAAGCCGGGGATGGCCATGATCATGAGCGTGTTGGATTAACTGCCAAACTGAATGAAAGAATCGTATTTTTTATTCTGATTTTGGTGCTCATTGGCGTTGGAATCGCTTTTTGGGCAGGGCCATATTTTTGTTCCCTGTTAATAGATTCTCAATATCAAAAAGGGTATTGGGCCTTCCCATGGCTGGTTGCCAGCAGTGGGATATATGCAGTTGGCCAGCAGTTTTTGATGTCGGTTTACAGTGGGGTGGATACCGGAATGATAATACCATTTCGGATTGTCACGACAGTGTTGGCCGTTGTGTGCTATATGCTGGGTGGAATGATTTACGGGTTTGAGGGCATTGTTGCAGGGGGGATGATTTTTTCAATACTGTATCTATGCCTGTCATTCTTGCTGCATAAACAGATGGGACCGCCCGGACTGAAATTGCCGGATCAGGGAAATCATATTCCATTATAACCGTGAACATTGTTTAATTAAAAGCAGGTTACAAAGTGAGTATTTTAGTTGATCATTATAATAAACTGTGGGAAGTAAGCTATATTCCGCCCTATGTTACCTCATTGCTTCCATTGCTTGAGGAGCTGAATCTGTCAAGCGAAACCAAAGTATTGGATATTGCCTGTGGAAACGGTGTGATTGGCAAATATCTGATAGACAGGTTTGATTGTAAAATCTGGGGGACGGATATTTCTGATGTGGCTCTGGAACAGTGTGAAGAAATTGGATATACCACAGAACGGGTGGACCTGGAACAGGAAAAAATGCCTTTTCCTGAACACAAGTTTGATCTGGTCATATTAAGTGCCATGCTTGAACACGTCATGGAACCGGACAAGATCGTTAAAATGGCCTATCAGAAGCTTTTACCAGGCGGTCGTGTTGTTATCCTGACTCCAAATGTTGTCTGGTGTTTTAATCGAATCCTTTTTTTGATGGGGAAATGGGATCATCCCCTTATGGGGGGGACAAAAGGTCATATCAGCTATATGAACAAAAAACAGCTTCAACAGATACTGGTGAAGGCTGATTTTGAAAATTTGAACTGGAATTATTCTGTTTTTTGTGTTGCGGGAAACTCAGATTTCTGTACAAAAGGGATCAGCGGATGGTTTATTCAGCGGTTAAATAATCTGCGGGTTCGATTGTGGCATTCTTTTTTTGCATTTAATTATATTGTGATTGCTCAAAAACCAACCTAAAGCAGATATTATAGATAGAATTCAGTTAAGTTGAGCCGCATATTTTTTAGATAAGGTTAAATTCGGAATGAAGGTTTTACATTTAGTAAAGACAACTGCAGGAGCGACATGGGCGCTGCTGCAGATGGGAGAATTGGTAAAACAGGGCGTTGAAGTTCATGTTGCATTGCCTTCATATTCAGGAAAAGCGCCTTTGTATCAAAAAGCAGGGATAACTGTTCATATCATTGATATGGATATTTCACTTCGATCCATTCGCAACATTTTCCCGATGATTAAAGCGTTCAGAAATTTACTAAATGAAATCCAACCGGATATTGTTCATTCTCATTTTTTCAGCACAACACTTGTTATGCGTCTGGCCATGAAAGGGCTCAAAATCCCGAAAATTTTTCAGGTTCCCGGCCCTTTGCATCTGGAATATTTTTTTTTCAGATGGCTTGAAATACAGGTATCAGATAAAAATGATTACTGGATAGGTTCCTGTGAGTGGACAAAAAAAAAGTACGAATCCATATTATACAAACATCTATTAACAGATGAAAAACGAGTATATCTGTCATATTATGGTACGGATATCACACCGTTTGTCCGATCGGACATGACATATCTTCGCAATGAACTGGGAGTGCCTGGCGTCACAAAAATTATTGGTATGGTTGCATACATGTACCCGCCTAAATATTATATCGGCCAGAAGAGAGGTTTGAAGGGCCATGAAGATCTGATCGATGCAGTGTCTATTGTCAGGAAAAAATATCAGAATGTGAAACTGGTTTTTGTTGGCGGAGCATGGGCAGGGGCAGACCGGTATGAAAAAAAAGTGATCGCATATGGCCAAAAAAAACTTGGCAATAATGTCTTTTTTTTAGGGACACGTTCAGATGTTGTAAAACTTTATTCTGGTTTTGATATTGCCGTGCATCCTTCCCATTCAGAAAATGTCGGCGGTGCTGTTGAGTCACTTTTAATGAATATCCCAACCATAACCTCTAACGTGGGAGGATTTCCTGATTTAATAAAACATAAAGAAACCGGATTGCTTGCTGAATCAAAAAATGTATCTGATCTTGCTCAAAAAATTCTGTTTTATCTGGAGTTCCCGCAGATTGCCCGGCAGAACAGTGAAAAGGGAAGAGCTCTTGCCAGGTATCTGTTTGACATAAAAAGGACTTCAAAAGAAATTAATGGTATCTACCAGACAATTCTGACATAGTTTAAAGGAATGTACAGTTGTCTTGATATGAACTCAGCGGAAAAAAATTATGAAGATCACTAAATATATGGATAAAATCAGTGCGGATAACCTGCTGTTTTTTTTTATTGCAGCAACGTTTGCATGTTTTCCGCTTGGAACAGCAGCTCCTCTGATTTCAATCGCATGTGCCTTTGCGGTTTTTCTTTTTTCAGGAAAATTTTTAACATGCAGGGTGTATAAGAAAAGATGGTTTATAACTGCCTTGATATTCGTAACTCTTCCCTGGATCGGTCTGTTGTATTCAAAAAATTTGGATTTGGGGATTGATTATGCGTTAAAGACGAAATACTGGATAGCTGTTTTTCTGACAGCAGCCATTGTGTTTAACAGAAAAAATATGAAAATGATCATTATTGCTTTTTGGGCAAGCCTTCTGGCAAGCAGCGTTGTAGCATTTTTTCAATATATTGAAATACTTCCCATTCCCGAATCCAGTTTTTTAGGGTTTGGGACGGTGTATACGGTGTTATCAATGTATTTGATCATAGGGATCATGATGGCTTCATATTATTATCGAAACTGCACGCGCACGGTTGAGAAAATTATGATGATTCTATTGATGGTGGCTTTTTTCTTTCACCTGGCTGTTCTTAATGGAAGAAACGGATATCTGGTTTTGTTTCTGGTGTCTCCTTTGATTGTGCATAATTTGACTTCAAAACTGTCGATTTCAATAAAACTGGTGACGTTTTTAATGTTAATCGGAATGCTGGCACTATCTCCGGTTGTCCAGCAAAGAACCAAAATGACATTGGACCATTTGAAGCGTACGGATGTCATTATGGAAGGAAAATTTGATCCACTGTTTCCACGGCCTTTCATGTTTCATCAGACATTTAAAATGATTGCCCAAAGTCCGATTATCGGTATTGGAACAGGCAGCCTGAAATATTATACACAAGAAACAGGGCATGTGGTGAATCATCCGCATAACAGCATGTTATATATGCAGGTAAGCTTTGGTATTCTGGGGACCCTCTCATTTTTCTGGTTATTTGGGACAATGTTTTGGATTTCATATAAAAACAAAGACACACCGTCAGGGTTTTTTGCATTCAGTATCTGCATGGTGATATTTTTAGGCGGTTTTTTCGATACGCTGATTATAAACGCAGGGACCAGCCTTTTGCTTCCAATGGGATATGGAATATTGAATCATCTGGATGCCTGAAGCAAAAAAAAACAATTTTTTTTAAAAAAAAGTGCAAAACTAGGGGTTTTCACGGATTGAAATGATCGCATAATTGGTATAGGTCTTTAGTATGAATCAGGGCACACCTTATTATGAAAAGGAGATGCACAATGAAATTATTTAAAAAAACCTCAGTTTTGATTTTAGTTGCGATGTTGTTTGTTGTAATGATCCAGCCTGTCATGGCCAGTAAAGGAAAAGTGAATATCAACACGGCTGCAAAAAATGAGCTGTTAATGCTCAAGCATGTGGGGGATAAAATTGCAGACAAGATCATAGAGTACCGTAAAGAAAATCCGTTTCAGAAGCCAGAAGATATCATGCAGGTGAAGGGTATTGGTGAAAAAGTGTTTGAAGCGAACAAAGATATAATTGTGGTGAAAGATTAATAAAAAATATTTTATTGCGCCCTGATTTGAAGTTCTTTTTAAAAGTATAAACTTGATATAGATAAGTTTTGTATTATTATCTGAACCATGCTGCCAAAAGGCAGCATGGTTTTTCTATATCCGGGCGGATTTGATGAATAAGGAGAGGATTCAGGCATTGGAAATTTCAAAAAGGTATTCAAAAAGATCATTCTGGGTGATAACGCTTCTTTTTATGCTGATTGCTGCAGGTGTCAGCGCGGAATTGTATTTTGGTATAGAGTGGGTGTTGAATCATTTTTCAAGAGGCGTTGCCCAGGATGCGGTTTTAAAAAAGGTTTCTTTTCTGGTTGATTATATAGAATGGGCTGATCTGCATCTATATAAAATTGTGATTCCGGCAGTGGTGGGTGTGATTTTAATCAAGGGGTGGATGCTTTGGCTGGTATTGAAATTATGCATATCCGGGATTTTTAAATTGTCTGATCCGACTCAAGAACCGGTCTTGGAGTCCGGTAAAAAGAAAAAAGATTTTATTGATCAAAGAATTGAGCAGGACAGAAAACGGCGTTTGTTTCTGCATACCTTATCTGTATTCCAAAGAGACGGCCGTCTGCTGGATTTTTTCCAGGAGGATTTAAGTTTGTATGAAGACGAACAGATCGGGGCTGCTGTAAGAAGCATCCAGGAAGATTGCAAAAAAGCAGTTAAAAAATATATTGATCCAGAACCGGTGATCGAGGATGAAGAAGGCAGCCATATCGTTGTTGAAAATGGGTTTGATATTGACTCAATTAAGTTGATTGGCAATATTTCTGGAAATCCCCCTTTTGAAGGAATTTTGCGGCACCGGGGCTGGAAAGCCGGGAAAAAAGAAATCCCCAAACTTTCCGATATCCAGGATTCAACCGTTATTACGCCCGCAGAAGTAGAAATACAATAAGATGAGCAAACGATTTTTTAGGAGTTGATTTGGATTTTCAGGACAAACACTATGTGATTGGTATTGATTTAGGCACCACCAATTGTTCTGTTTCATATGTTGATATGGAATCATTTAAGGTACAGACAGCAAATGGAACAAAGAATGAAAAAAAACAATACCTGAAGATATTCAATATCCCTCAGTTGACCGGGCATGGTGAGTTTACAAAAAATCCTGTGCTGCCCTCCTTTTTATATATTCCGGGTGACTATGATATTTCCAGAGAAGCATTAAAACATCCCTGGAAAAAACGGGAGGATCTTTTTGCCGGCAGTTTTGCAAGGGATCACGGGTCTAAAATCCCCTCCAGGCTGGTATCTTCTGCAAAAAGCTGGCTGTGCAATCCCAGGGCAGACAGAAAAGCAAAAATTTTGCCCTGGGGATCCCAGGGGGTTGAAAAAATTTCACCGGTGTCTGCCACTAAAGAATATCTTTTGCACATAAAAAGTGCCTGGAACTATTTTGTAAAGGATGAAGATAAATTCCTTGAAAACCAGTTCGTGGTGATAACGGTTCCAGCCTCTTTTAATGAAGAAGCCCGCGAATTAACCATGGAGGCAATAAAAGACGCCGGTTTCGGAACCTCTGTGACCCTGCTTGAAGAACCTTTGGCAGCATTTTACAGTTGGCTGGCTGATAATGAAGATGAATGGCCAGACAAGGTCAAGGCAGATGATTTGATTCTGGTGTGTGATGTTGGGGGCGGCACAACGGATTTCAGTCTGATCAGCCTTAAAGAGTCAGAGGGAAGCCCGAGATTTGAAAGAATTGCGGTTGGAGATCATCTGATTTTAGGCGGAGATAATATTGATCTGGCACTTGCCAGAAGGGTGGAATCAAAATTTAAAACCGCTTCAAAATTGACTGCTGACAAATGGAAAACGCTGTGTCACAGGTGTCGAGACGCAAAAGAACGTATTCTGGATAAAAATGAAGATTCAGTCCGTATTACCATAAAAGGAGAAGGCCGCTCGCTGATAGCAGGGACACTTGCCGCTGACCTGGATCGAAACGATGTTGAAACCATCCTGATGAACGAGTTTTTTCCCAATGCAGATTCAGACATGCTGGATACCTTTGATCGTGAAAAAGAAACAGCTGATTTCGGACTTCCGTTTGAAAAGGATTCGGCAGTTACAAAGCATATTATCAATTTTCTGGAAAAACACAGAGCCGATGTTAAAAAATATATAGATAAGGAGCCCATACCGGATTTTATCCTTTTTAACGGCGGAACACTGAAACCTGAACTTATCCAGAAAAAAATAATTGAGGCGATCCGAAAATGGTTTAAAATTTCTTCTGACAATACGCCGCAAATTCTTGAAAACCCATCACCGGAGTTGGCCGTCGGGATCGGTGCGTCCTATTATGGGCTTGTGAAACAGGGAGTTGGCGTAAAAGTGGGCAGCGGAAGTCCGAGAAGTTATTATCTGGGAGTTTCCATTGAGGGGCAGCATAAAACAAAAGCCGTCTGTCTTGTGGAAAGAGGTCTGGATGAGGGTTCTGTTATTGATCTTTCTCAAATGAAATATGAGGTCCGGGCAAATGAACCTGTGAGTTTTGATATGTATAGCTCAAGCTACAGATCCGGTGATGTGGCTGGAGATGTTATTGATATAGATGATTCTTTAAGCGTTATGACGCCACTGCAGACCGTGATCAAATTTGGAAAACAGGAGTCTAAAAAATTGATTCCAGTGAGTATCGGTGCGGAATATACCGAGATGGGAAGTTTATCCATGTATTGTTCCTCAGGGGTAAGTGATCATAACTGGCAGCTTTCCTTTCAACTCCGGGATTCGTCTTCGGTTCTGGAAACAGTCGAGACCGAAGTGTATGATCAAAGCACCATTCAATCTGCTTTGGACTGTCTTGAACAGGTATTTTCCGCAGAAAAAGAGGATTCCGGGAACACGGATGAGGGAATTGTTAAGCAGATTGAAAATCTGGTGTCCCAGAAAAAAGGGAACTGGCCATTATCCTTTTTACGTGCCATGGCAGATAAACTGATTGCCATGGAAAAGACAAGAACCTTGTCTGCAGCACATGAAGCAAGATGGCTGAATCTGACGGGATTTTGTATGCGGCCAGGCTTTGGTGATGTGTTTGATGAAGACCGTGCACAAAAATTGTGGAAAATCTATCTATCGGGTCTATATTTTGAAAAAATCAAGCAGAACAGACTTGAATGGTGGATATTTATCAGAAGAATTGTGGCAGGCATGAAAGCCGGCCAGCAACGGCAGATATTCCAGGATATCTCGCCAATACTGTTGAAAACAAAAAATCATAAAATATCCCCCCAGGAGCAGATAGAGTTGTGGATGACAGCCGGAAATATGGAAAGACTCCTGGTAAAAGACAAGATTGTCCTGGCAAAAAGCATACTGCCTCAACTTGGCCCTGGCAAAAATCAGGGGAATCTATTTTGGACGCTATCCAGACTGGGTGCCAGAGAGCTTTTATATGGATCGACGGACAGAGTGGTGCCCCCAAAAGAAGTGAGTCGATGGATTCATCAGATTATTAAAAAAACATGGAAAAAGAATGAGCCTGTGGAAACCATGGTTACACAGATGTCAAGGAAGACAGGGGACAGAACACGGGATATGGATTCAGAAGACAGAGAAGCTGTTGTGAACTGGCTTTCCCAAAGAGGCGGGCAGGAAAAACGGATTCATATGATAATCACAAAAGTTGAACTGGAAGCCAAGGAAAAAAATATTCAGTTCGGAGAAGGTCTCCCGGCCGGGCTGGTATTAAAGACATAAAAATATTTAATTCTTATTAAGAAAGTGTTTGACAAAAATTTGCAGTTCATATATTCTTCTCGAGTTCTCCCGAAAGAGGATGAATGCTTAGTTTGATCTTTGAAAATTAGTCAGTGAGAAAATTTAGAGCAGGTCTTAAAAAGACCTAAAAAAGATTTAAGAGAAAAAGGATTATAACTGGAGAGTTTGATCCTGGCTCAGAATGAACGCTGGC
>Ga0180009_10000081_pt1 | contig 173412 bp, 192 predicted proteins | sample OS_PC_MetaG_FD_123537 | JGI IMG/M metagenome (GOLD analysis project Ga0180009, IMG submission 123537) | Groundwater microbial communities from the Aspo Hard Rock Laboratory (HRL) deep subsurface site, Sweden - OS_PC_MetaG | ecosystem: Environmental > Aquatic > Deep subsurface > Groundwater...
CGGAACTGTATCTGCCGGTGGCTAAAGACAAAAAGCAGAGAAAGCAAATAACTGACCGTATTAAGGTCGTTTTTGATGAAAAGTTTGAAGCCCAGAAGCACATTTCCGCTTTGAGGACTGAATTTGGAAACCTGACGACATGAGGGAGATTAAATGCCTGAAACAATCCTTTACTGCCCGTTTTGCCAGAAACAGACGATTAAAGCGTTTCACCGACCAGCATATACTGGAGTAGGCAGGTCGCGGGGAAGTGGACAAAGTAGCACTTACAGCACCCACCATGAAGACGAATACATTATACTAAACGGCTGTTCAGATTGTGGAAAACCCATAAATGAAGTCAGGGAAAAGATGGGTTTCAAGAAGAAAGGGAGCTAAAAACGACTTTTGCGACAGAATCGGGACTTTAGCGACAAGATTGACTTCTGCTACAAAGCTGAAACGGCCCAAAGAGTTAAATAGGGGTTTTTTCTAATGAACGAACCCACCTAGGTGAAAAGCGTTTTGTTCGATCGCGTGAAGTCCACACTAGAAACTAAGAATTTAGGCCGCGTGAGTTTGGACCAGCGCTTGGAGGACGCGTGGCATCAACTCCGGTTAGCCGTTGGAGACCAGGAAGTCAAATTGCTCTTGTTGTGGGGCATTGTTTCGGCGAGCGCCGCCTTGTCCTACTTGATTTGGATTAAGTACCCGCGCCTGCGCGCCGTGGCAGCCGTCATGTTCACGATGAGCATCGTGCACTATAGCATGCAATACTCGGGCGTTTTCTGGGCCATGGAACGCTTCGGAATCATTGCCTTTCTACCTTAGGTTACGCGACCTTTTTCAAAAAAGGTCGATCAAAAAGTCTCAAACACGATTCGTGCCTCTTTATATTCATTATTTTCCTTTCATTCTCCAAGGGCCTGTAGCTCAGCCTGGACAGAGCGGCAAACCTCGTTTTTCTTTAATGAGAAACGGGATCCGCATGCCTTCTAAGCTGTAGGCCGTGGGTCCAAATCCCACCAGGCCCGCTTACGGTTTATGCAAACCGTTAAACTATACGTTTAAATCGTTCTCGAACCCAATGAGTTTGAGAGTGATTCAAATGATAATTGCCAACGAACCCTTGCAAGTGGAATGGACGGATGCGATGGAGCTGAAGGTGTTTGGAAGCGTTTTGACGCCGGATACCCGCACGGTCAAGCAAATGCTGGACGCCGTCAAAGACTTGGAGGACGTGCAGAAACTACCTGCGGAAAACGGAACCTATTACATGTACAGGGACGTGAAACGCGAAGAAGATGCCGCGTTATTTCAGAATGCGGGTATTCGGTACGATATTACGGTGCTTGAATCGAATCCGCTGGGAAGCGAGTACAACAAGACGTACGGGCACTACCACGAAATGCATGATGAACAGCTGAGTTTTCCGGAATTGTACGAGGTATTGAGCGGGGAAGCGCATTACGTGCTGCAAGAACGCCTGCCGGGCGACAAAGTCGGAAGGGTATTCATCGTGAAAGCATTAGCGGGCGACAAACTCATCGTGCCGCCTAATTTTGGCCACGTGACCATTAACCCGCGCAACGAGCCTTTGGTGATGGATAATTTGGTGGAAGCGCATTTCAAGAGCGAGTACGGCCCGTACAAAACGAATCGTGGTGCCGTATACTACGAAACGAGGAACGGCATTGAAAAGAACAGGAATTACTCGGATGTGACGCACGTCATTGAAATCGATGCGAAAACGTTTAACCGGAAAGTGCATGCAGACCTCGCGGAAGTGCTTGAAAAGAAAAAGAATTACGCGCAATTTATTGAACAGCCGGAACTCTTTCGCTTCCTGAGAGAACCCCGAGAGATTGAGTTCTAGAAGAGCAGCTTGTCCCCGATTTTCAAATCCAATTTCTTTGCAGAACCCGCTGGCGCTTCAATGATGTACTTGGCGGCTTTCTTGGGGCGGATGAAGGGCTGGAAAGGCGGAATGTCCGTACGGATGTCCACGATGCGCTTCTTCTCGTCCAAGAAAACGGCGTCGAACTCGAAATAGCAGAAGAAGGAGTGAATGGCGGCGCGCGAACGGCTCGCTTTTTTTAATATGAAGAGGACGGGTTTCAGCAGGTTCTTGCGCAGCATGATGCCTTTCGTCTTTTGCCAAGGGGTGGCGGCCAACTCGAAGTCTTCGAAGAGAATCCTCTTCTTAGTAATGTTTTTTATAATGCCCATGATTACGCGTTACAGTAGAGAGATTTAAAGGCGTTTGGTATGGGATGGAAAGTGAAAGGAAAAAGGCCGGAACAGGAAACGAATGCGGAAGCGTTTTACGGGCAAACGGAGCATTACGAGAAACCCGGAATGGAGCGAATCCAGAAAAAGATTTTGATGCGCGCTCTCGAGCTGGCGAAGATCCCTCTGAAAAGCCGCGTGTTGGATGCGGGATGCGGAACCGGTTTCGGAATGTTGGTGCTGCATCAAGTCGGGTATGACGCCGAAGGATTCGATCTCTCGAAAGAAATGCTCGCCGTAGCGAAACGTAAAGGGTTTCGGGTCAAACACGGGGACTTGCGCCAGATCCCTTTTCCCGACCAACGATTCGATGCCGTTGTATCCATTTCGGCGCTTCAATGGGTGCCGTTAAACGAGCGTCCGCAAGTCGCGAAAGAGTTTGCGCGCGTTCTGAAACCCAAAGGGAAGGCGGTCGTGCAGCTGTATCCGGAGAGCGAGGAAGAGATGTACGGGACGGGCCAGACGTTCAAGGCGCAAGGATTCCGAGTCGCTATTCAAATCGACAGTGCCGACAATCCCAGAAAGCGCAAAGTGTTTCTGTTAATGGAAAAACCGTCATAAGCGGAAACGCACCGGGGGAGCACGCTTTTAAGCGCTGGAAAACGCCTTGATTTAATAATTTGCATTACGGAGAGTAGCCTATGCAGGAATACGGTACGGTCATCGCGACGCAGGAAACCCCTACGACGACGCGTTTCTCGTTCGTGATCTCGGATCCATCCATCGTGCGCAAGGGACGGTACGTGCAATTGAAAGGAGAAGACGGATTGCTCGTCGGCTTTGTTCGCGACATCGTGCGCTCGAATCGGTATTTCGAGCATGCGGAAAGCATTTCCGAGTATGAAAAGAATGATTACCAGAGCACATTCCTCGAACACTTTCCCGCAGGGGAATGGGAGTTTGCCGTAGCGGATTGTCACGTGTTGGGAGCATATGATGGAGGAACCTTGAAACGCGTGGCCTATCCTCCGGCTCCCGGTACCAAAGTTCAGGGATGCGAGGATAGCGTGTTAATAAAATTCCTGGGTTTCGAGGAACAGGGTCTGCGGGTCGGCAAACTATTTCAGCATAATGTCGAGGTCAAGCTGAACCTGACGAAACTGTTCCAAAAGCATTTGGCATTGCTGGCGCAAAGCGGGGCCGGCAAATCCTATTCGGCAGCGGTGCTGATTGAAGAACTGTTATCGCGCCAGAAAGACCAAGGCCGTCTCGCAATAGCCGTGATTGACATGCACGGCGAATACGCGTGCTTTGCGGATCGAAGAAGAAATCCGGATTTCGCGAATCAAGTGGAAGTGGTTCCGGGGGATAAGATCAAGATAGCAGCTCGAAGGCTGACGACGCAGCTCCTCGGCGAATTCCTGCCGGACATGTCGCCCGCTCAACTGAGGGATTTGGCACCGGTTCTGAAAAAAGTGCGCAAGGACTACAAGGAAAAGGAAGAAGCCTTTTCAATGAAGGACTTGATTCAAGCCGTTTCCGCGTCCGAAATCCGGGACAACTCCAAGCAAGCGCTGCTCGCATGGTTATCTGAGTTGAGTAGTTACCGAATCGTGGGCGTGCACGATGCGCCGCACTTGAAGCGCTCGCTGAAGCCCGGAAAACTCCTTGTTTTTGATTTTTCAAGTATTATTAACATGAAGAAGAAGCAGATGCTCGTCGCGTACTTATGCAGAAAAATGTTCAATTTGAGACGGCAAGGCGAGCTCCCGCCGTACTTGCTTCTCGTGGAAGAAGCGCACAATTTTGCGCCGGAAAAAGTGGAGCGGAGAAGCGCGATTTCGCGCAGCGTCATCGAAACCGTGGCAAGGGAAGGAAGAAAGTTTGGCGCGTCCTTGTGCTTGGTATCGCAGCGGCCCGTGAAACTGAGCACGACCGCCTTATCCCAATGCAATTCGTTCCTGATTATGCGCGTCACGAATCCGTACGACTTGAAACATATTGAAGAGAGCTGCGAGAACATTGATTCGGCGACGACCGGACAGATCACGACGTTGAAGACGGGGGAAGGCGTGTTGATTGGAGAAGCGGTGAGCTATCCCGTGTTCTTGAAAGTGCGCGAGCGAAAGAGCCAGAAAGCCGCCGGGGGGACCTCGCTGGAAGAGCTGTCGAAAGCGTTTGAGGAAGAGGAAAAGATCTCGGAAGCGGTTTCGGAAGCGGAGGCCGGAGAAGCGTTCCTGTGAACAACGGATTAATAATATCAATGATCGCAGGTCTGGAGTTATGGCGGAATCGTTCTTTCGCACGTTAGAGAAGACGAAAAGCCCGGAAGAACTCGTTGAACGAGTGTTGCTTCCCGCTCTCTATGGACAAAAAACGCCTCAAACGCTTAGAAAAGAAGCGGGCGGCGCATGGGCGCGGATGCGAGAACCCATTTCAAGACATTTATTTCGGAGGAGAGCCAAAAAATGGATTCGGAATTCGCCGTATCATCGAATCGGACTCGTTAACGCGGAAAATCCTCGCCAAGTCGCGTACATTCAATTGGAACGCACGCACTACCGGGATCCGAGAAAAATGAAGAAAGGGGAATACTCCACTCCAAAAGGGAAAGTGTTCCACTCGGCCATGTTTCCATTAGATGCTAAAGAGTTCGAACAAGGGATTCGGCAGGTGGGCATCAAACAATTGGAGCATCCGTCGAGCGCAGAAGGACGAGCCAGCATCACGGAAGTCCTCCGTATTCCCGCATCACTAGTGATTCACGACGAATGGAAACAACGATTGGAACCCCCGAGCGCGAACGCGATTCATTTCCGTGTCAACGCAGAACAATTCAGGCGTTTGGAAGAATTCAATGATCGAGCGAATTTTGTCCGACGGTATCTGGCGACAGTCACCTTCCTGAACGGACGGCTTACCGCCCCCTTTTACTTGAAAAAAATGGGCTTGTCTCGAAGACTGCGCTTATCAAGGAAAACGTATTATCAGCGCTTTCACATCGCGCATCAGCAAGACCAAACACTCATGCAGAATTTGGCGCACTGGAACACCGAGTCCGAGATTCGACGAAATTTGGAAGCGCGTTGGGGAATCAAAGGCGCGTTCATTGAAGAAATGGCGCGACAACTCCACGGAGTCCTTAAACACGAAGGAGCAAGAAAAATGGCTCACGTTATTGCCGATGATTCATTGAAGGGAATCGCGAGGATTCCGGAGCGGCGCCGGCCATTAGTGGAAAGAACTTAGCGTGTTTCATCGCGCTCGTTCCAGAGCCTCCTCTTTTTCTGCAGTTGTTCCTTGGCAACGGTCAAGAGTTGCGTACTCAACTTGAGCGCTTCATCCGGAGAACATTTGAATCCAATCGCGCCGATGCCGTTCATGATGCGAAGCGTGATGATGCCATCGCGGGGATACCCCTTGTTTAACGTCGGGGGAATGGACTCGATGCGCAACGCACTGCGGTGCTTCTTCTCCTTCTCGTCAACGAACCAGTGAATCAATTCTTCTTCGATCATGTGCGATTCCTCTCCGCACAACGGAATGTGGGTAATAACAGGCACCGAGCGAAGTATATAAACAAAAGCGAGCGTAATTTCCACTGATACTGGAATAACGAGGAAGTAAAAAAAGAATGAAACGCGTATGACTAATAAAAAATGGTATTCATCCTCTGAGGCTGGCGAACGGTTAGGTATCGATCGGACGAACATTTGGAAAAACAAGGACCGATTAGGAGGAATTCGAAGAGGAAGACAATTAGTTTTTCAGCCCAACGAATTGACGAGCTGGCTGAAACCGCTCCGAATGTTGATACGCACATGTCGCGGGCTGAAGCAGTCAATGCGACGGGTCTTTCGAGTGCTTGAAAAAAGGAAAGCGCGAGGAATACTGACATCTAAACAGCGCCTGCAATTGAATGCGAGCCTCGCCCAACGTGCGTTGTTGGAAGCCATCGAAATGGAGAAGCGGGAAGCACTGAAGAGGGAATAAGCTAAACAATTATAATCCGCGGAAATGTACGTTATTGTGATAAACAATGCGCGGAAAAGTTCACGTACTGATCACGGGCTTCTTCGGAAGCGCCGCATTATTTGCGTTAATGGAAATTCAAGCGCTATCTATCCTATTTGCCATGTTCGCTTTTTTTGGGTTGATTCTGGGAACGCTTCTGCCGGACGTGGATGCGCCGAATTCCAAAATATTTCATTTTCGCGTGCGGTGGAAGGGAGTCGACGTGACCGGCGAGCTGTTTCCGTTGATCGGACTCCTCACCAAACACGCGTTCTATAATCCGTTAGCGTTCGTTCTGAAAAAGCAGGGAGCTGAAAAGAAACATCGGGGATTCATGCATTCCATGCAAGCCGTGATTCTCGTCGGCGCTTTTTGGATCGCCGTAGGAGCGGGCATCGCGCAATGGGGGAATGGTTGGATTTGGTTCGGAGGATGGCTCGCATTCGTCGGAGGAGTCGTTATCGGGTATTGGATGCATTTATGGCAGGACGCATTGACGATCACGGGCGTGCGCCTGTTCAGGAACGTGCGCGTTCGCGGAATCATTCGAACAGGGTATAAGGGATTCCGGGTCTGGCAACGGGACTCGTTTGCGTTACTGTTTTTTTCCGTGTTCGCGATCGCCATGTTCTTGGCGACGATACTCGTTTCCGGTAAAGTCGGCTTGTTAATTGCCGCTTCATCGATTCCCATCAGCTTCGGCATTTTCGGGTCCCAGTAGCTTTAATTCCGTTTGCGTGGTTATTACGGTATGGTGAGCGGAGGCAAGTGGTTCAGGAAAATTGCAGAAGAAACGCGGGAAAGGGGAAAGAGTGCGCTCGTGCGATTGAAGCCGAAGCGCGCGTATCTGGAGGCCGCGAGACTCATCAACGAAGCGTATCAGCGCACGGATAGAACATCGCGGGTTCAAGCGCTGGTTATGGGATTGCGGGAAGCCATTCAAATTCTTCGACAAGCACGAGGAGAAGTTCCACGTTCTCCGGGCGCTCAAATTGCGCATATCATTCACGAATCCTATGGAGAGAAGATTCCGTATCTTGCGCTGGTGAGAAGAGTCCGCGAACACGACGGTTTTGAGTCCACATCGCATTCGATTCAAGCCCTTCAAAAAGCACTGGAGAAAGAAAGGGATTTGCCGGCCCATATGCTCGCGCACGGTATCCCCGCCGAAGGAATCAAGGGAAGATTGTGGCAATTTGGATTGGTGTTGCGAGCTGCAAAAAGTGAGCCTTCGGGAACCCGCGTTTCAAGGCATAACTTCCGTAGCGTGCAGGCATGGAGGGATCAACGGGGATCGAGCACGGAAGAAATGGAACGAAGAGATAAAAGACGATTAATAAAACGCAAACGGAGACAAAAAGAAAAGCGAAGGCAATTGGGCGTTCCAACGTATAGAGAGCAAATGAATACTAAAGCAAGAGCCATGCGAGACCCGCTCTCGCGGTTGCTGGCATTGGGTGCAGCGCTCCCGCCGGAAGGCACGCACGCCCCGGAAGAATATCCCGGTGGATTCCGCCCCTTGCTGAGACCCGAGCCGAACGATGTGAAAGAATTGTTGTTTGACGTGCATTCAAGACACTTGAACCATATTCATACGAAAAACGAGTTGGAACAAAGCAGGAAGAGAGCGGCAGATGATTTGGAGATTGTGTTGCGGGAAGCGCTTTCGAGCGACCGCGGGATTCGCTTGCAGGATTTGGAGAAGCGGTTGGCAGATATTCGGGCGGAGTTTCCGCGAGAAGGCAGGCCGTCGTTGCGCATGCAGCAAATCCGTGCGGTACTGAACGCGTTTGAAGACGCATTGCTGCGGATTCAAAAAAAGGAGGCGCACTAGAAGCTTATTTTAATCTTGCCGGCGCTGTTCTTTCGATTAGCATGCTCCGAACACATTACGTGAAAGACGTGACCCCGGAAATGGATGGAAAAACCGTGACCGTAGCGGGCTGGGTGCACGAAACGCGCACCTTCGGACCCGTCAACTTCGTTTTATTGCGGGATCGGTCCGGAATCGTGCAACTCATCTTCAAGAAAGGCGGGGTCAGCGAAGAATTACTGCTTAAAGCGAAGAAATTGGTGAAAGAAACCGCCATGGTTTGCACGGGAAAAGTGAAGAGGGATGCGAAAGCGAAGCTCGGAATAGAATTAGTGCCGGAAACCCTTGAAATCGTGGGGCCCGTGCTCAAGAAAATACCGTTCGAGCTCACGGGAAAAGTCCCTGCCGAGTTGGATGTGCGTCTGGATAACCGTTTCGTGGACTTGCGGCGCGTGGAAACGCAGGCCGTATTCAAAATCAGGGCGGAAGTGCAAGCAGCTTTCCGCGAAAAATGCATGCAATTGGATTTGCAGGAGATCAATCCGCCGAGCATCGTGGAATCCGCTACGGAAGGCGGAACGGACTTGTTTGAAGTGAAGTACTTTGAGAAGAAAGCGTTTCTGGCGCAGTCCCCGCAATTATACAAACAGCTGGCCGTAATCGGGGGAATGGACGGCGTGTTCATGATCAGCCCGATTTGGAGAGCGGAAAAGCATAACACGACCCAGCATTTGAACGAGATCACGCAGATGGATGTGGAACTCGGGTTTGCCGACGAAAACGATGCGTTGGATTACCTGGAAAGCGTGGCGCTGCACATTCTGAAAAGAGTGAGCGAGCGTTGTCCGACGGCTTTGCAGACCTTGAAGCAAGAAATCCGCGTTCCGAAAAAGATCAAGCGGTATACGTATACCGAACTCGTCGAGTGGTTGAACCAGGACGGGGAGAGGATGAAGTGGGGAGACGACTTTACGAAAGAGCAGGAAGGGAAGCTCGGAAAACGATTGAAAGAAGAGATGTTTATCATTACGCGGTGGCCAACGGACAGCCGCGCGTTCTACAGCATGCCGTTGAAGGACAATCCGAAAATTTGCAAGGCGTACGATTTGATGTATAGGGGATTGGAGATTGCCAGTGGAGCGCAACGTATTCATGAGCCGGAGTTGCTGATCCGGCAATTAAAAGCGAGGGATTTGGATCCGGATCAATTCGAGAGTTACATTGATGCGTTCCGGTATGGAGCCGTACCGCATGCGGGTTGGAGTATTGGAAGCGAACGCATCACGATGCTGATCTGCGGGTTAAGCAACATTCGCGAAACCGCCTTGTTTCCAAGAGACCGCACGCGTCTGACACCCTAAAGGAGAATAGAATGATCCGCGAAGAACCGCATCGGATGCCGCGGCCGATTTCTCTTGAATTCAAGCCGTTTCAACGAAAACCGAGTTGGAGCATCAGCCGGGAAAACTATTGAGGAAGCACTTTCAAGAAAAAACGCCTGGAAAGGGCTGGAAGGGCTTCATGGATTACGGCGATGCCGGACGGCGGCGTACATATTGCGTTGCTGCGAATCGGCGTATACGACCGGTATTAGAGGATCTAAAAAAAGAGTACGGCTATTCCGAGCCTTGATGAGGCGCTTTCGGTACCTCAGGGGATGGCGTGCTGAACGCTTTAAGGAGAGCGTCCTGCATGCGCTTCGACGAAAGCGTTTCAGCATTGTTCCTGGAAGGAAACTCGAAAAACGCGAATTTTTGTCGCAAAAAAGTATTGAGTTCTTTTCGCAAATCCTCTTGTTCGGAACGAGAGAGCTTGCCGTCCATTCGAGCATTCTTGGAAAGCAAATCGAGGGTATACGTCATGTATTCGCCGCGCATCATTTCCGGGGTCTTCCAGTAACCGCGAATCGTGAGCTCGGCCGACCATTGTCGTCCGGAAGGGTGTTCGACAATAGAGAGTTTGGGGGCTTGGATGCTCTCGCCGATTCCCGTCAAGCTGCATTCCCACATGTTTCCGGTGCCGAGCGGATGCGCCGAGAACTCAAAGCCCGTCGAATCCATAAACTAGTGAGTGAAAAACACATTTTTTAAGGGCTTGCGTTGGGCGCTTAATCGACGACTTTGAATTTATAGCCGTAAGCAATAGCTTCTTCTGCTTCGCTCTCGTGCACGCGCCGAAACACCATGCGAACCGACGCATTGATTTTAACGGATTCGGGTTCGCTGTCCGCGAGTTGGGACATGAGTCGCACCCCGTTTTTGAGCTCGATGATGGCCATAAAATAGGGGACGTGGTACTCGAAGCCTTCGGGAGCCGAATGAACATAAGTATAGGAGTAAATGGTTCCGTCCATCGGCATGTGTTCTTTGACGAGTTTTCCTTTGCGGCGGCAATTGGGACAAAACTGGCGTTGCGGGAAGAACTCGGCGTTGCAGGTAAGACACTTGCTTCCGTGCAATCGGTACCGTTCCGGTATTCGGCGCCAAATCAGGGGTTGGGTACCTACCATATCAATCGCCCCTCTTGAAAATGTGAACAACGGCCGTGGCGCCCGAGCCTCCAACGTTGTGCGCCAACCCCACTTCCGCATTGGCGACTTGACGCTTTCCGGCTTGTTGGCGTAATTGCCACGTGATTTCCACTGCTTGCTTGATTCCGGTGGCGCCAACGGGATGGCCGCAGGCCTTGAGTCCACCAGAGGTATTAATTGAAAGGCGGCTGTTCAGCTGGGTTTCACCGTCTTGAACGGCTTTCCCTCCTTTTCCTTTCTTGAAGAATCCGAGGTCCTCGATCGCCATGATTTCCGCAATCGAAAAACAATCATGAACCTCCGCTAAAGGAATGTCTTTCGGCGTCATCTTCGCTTGCTTGAATGCTTCTTTCGCGGCATACCGTGTAGCCTCGAGAGCGGAAAGCGTGCGGCGATCATCTAATGCCAGCGTATCCGAGGCTTGCGCGCTGGCGGCAATATGAATCGGAGTATCCGAGTACTTTTTGGCCATGTCGGACGCGCACAAAATCAATGCAGCGGCTCCATCGGTAATCGGAGAACAATCCAAAAGCTTCAGGGGTTCGGCGATGTAGCCGCTCTCCATGACCTGTTCAACGGAAATCGCTTTCCGGTATTGCGCGTACGGATTGTGAACGGCATTCGCGTGGTTCTTGACACTGCACAACGCCATTTGTTCTTCGGTCGTACCGTATTCCAACATGTGACGGCGGGCCATCAACGCGTAAATCGCTGGAAAGGTGGCGCCGAGAAAGAGTTCCCATTCCTGGTCACCGGCTCCGCCGAGCGCAGTCGCCACTTCTTCCGTGGAGACCTCCGTCATTTTTTCGACTCCGCCGACGGCCACGATGTCGTACGCGTCCGATGCGATGGCGTGATAGGCTTGGCGTAACGCAACGCCTCCGGAAGCACACGCCGCTTCCACTCGAACGGAGGGGATGGGGTTCAAGCCAAGCTGGTCAGCGATGAGCGCGCCGATGTGTTCTTGGCCGATCAGTCGGCCGGGAGCCATGCTGCCTCCGTAAAGCGCCTGGATGTCCTTGCCTTCGATGCGCGCGTCCTCCATGGCGTTCAGTGAGGCTTCGTAAATGAGTTCGCGGAACGAGGTCTCCCAGCGTTCGCCGAATTTCGATAGGCCCGCGCCGATGACGGATACGCTTCTCATTTCTTCACCATTTTTTCGTAAGCAAAGACAAGTAATGCGGAAACCAAATACCAGAAAACGAGGTTGCCGATAAATCCGAGGAAATGAAATTCCGTGGGGGGAGGACAGTAGATCTTTGTGCCGCTCGGGAAATTGCAGTCGGGAGTGAGCATGCCCAACGGAAATCCGTACGTCGGGCGGCCTCCGAACGTTCCCGAAAAGAAAATGAAGAAACTGAAGTAGCCTCCGACGACGAACAGCAGGAGGAATACCGCGAGCCTCGCGGGCGTTGGCTTCAGGAATTCCGCGTAGTTGAACATAAATTCACGGCTCGATGATTTCAAAGGTTTCTTCGAACAAGCGTTCCACGTTCGGATGGATGAGGAACGCCAAAGAAATTAAAAACGCTGCCGCGATCCACTTGAAAAAATCCATGGAATCGAAAAGGTAAAGGTAGGCCGCCGCGACCGTCATGCTCAAGAATAGTTTAGCGCCGTGTCGGGCCAGTTTCAAGGAAGTCGAGTGTTTCATGATGCATCACATGCCTTTCAGTTTTTTCCGGTGTTTCGCGTAAATCGCGTATGGAACATACTTTTTATTATTTATTTGTTCCCAGACCGGAACGGGTTGACGTCGCGCCTTTTTCGTGATTTCTTTCGTGACCGTTATGCTGAATGCGTCGCTTCCAGCACCGCTTCCGTACGAAGTGACGAGAATGCGGTCGCCTGGCTTGGCAATGTCGAGAACCGCGGATAAACCGATGAGGGTGGCTGCGCTATACGTGTTCCCGATCATCGGGGTCAGGAGACCGGACTCGATTTTTTCCTTCTCGAATCCGAGAATGGATGCCGCGCGGTACGGAAACTTGCCGTTGGGTTGATGGAATACTGCAAACGCGTAATCCTTGGGCTGCGTGCCCAGTTTGTTCATGAGCCCGTTGGCTGCGCCTAAAGTGTGCTTGAAATAGGCGGGGCCCGCAGTAAAGCGGCCGGCGTGACGCGGAAACTCCGCGTGCTGGCGCCTCCAGAAATCCGGGGTATCCGTGGTATAACTGAAAGTGGCTTCAATTTCTGCAATGGGTTTCTCGGTACCGATGACGAAAGCAGCCGCACCGCTTCCGGCAGAAAACTCGAGCGCATCATTCGGGCGTCCTTGCGCGGTATCCGACCCAATAGCCAAACCGTATTGGATGTATTGGCTGGCAGAAAGGCCCATGCAGCATTGAATGGCCGTGGTTCCTGCTTTGCAGGCGAACTCGAAATCAGCAGCAGTTAAATCGGGTACCGCGGCGACTGCCTCGGCCACGATGGCGGCCGTGGGTTTGACGGCATACGGTTTGCTTTCGCTGCCCACGAAAATCGCGCCAATATCTTGCGCGCGAATGCCCGCGCTTTGAATGGCGACGCGCGCGCTTTCTACGGCAAGCGTCGCGGAATCTTCATCGAATGAGGCTACGGCCTTTTCCTTGATTCCCAATCCGCTGGATACGCGTTCCGCGTTCTTTCCCCATACGGACGCAATTTCCTCTACCTTGATGCGCAGCTTGGGAATGCTCGTTCCATAACCTATGATGCCTACAGTCATGCCATCAACTGACCGAGTTGAATATCATTCAAGATTGAAGAAAAGTGCCGACACAAGTATATAAATTCGACGTATTAAAAACTTAGTTATTTCGACAATCGCAGATAAAAAAGAGGGGGGGTTAAATAACCCTTTCGGCCAAATGAAGGCCATGGTTAGCTCGAGACTCGAAGGATTTTACAAGAAGAGCCTGGGGGAGCGATGGAAGATACTTGAAAAGGAAGCGAAGCTCAGCGAACCCGATATAGCCTTGTTGAAAAAAGAAGGGAGTCTGACGCTGGAGACGGCAGATAAGATGATTGAAAACTGCGTGGGACTGTTTTCGCTCCCGTACGGAATAGCCGCGAACTTCAAAATCAATGGACGGGAAGTACTCGTTCCCATGGTCACCGAGGAACCGTCCGTCATAGCGGCGGCATCGCATGGGGCCAAACTGTGTTTCGAAGAAGGATTTACGGCACGCGCAGGACCATCACTCATGCGGGGACAAATCCAGTTAGTCGGCGTAAAGAATCCGGAAACAACGCGTGAAAAAATTTTGGAGGAAAAGGCGACGTTATTGGATTTGGTGAACCAACGCGATTCCACGCTCCTGAAACTTGGCGGGGGTGCGAAAGAGATCACGGTGCGCATCCTTCAAGGAAATCGAGGCCAAATGGTGCTGGTTGAAGTTGCAGTGGATGTAAAGGACGCCATGGGCGCGAACGCGGTCAACACGATGTGCGAAACCATGGCGCCGAAGCTTGAAGATATTTCAGGAGGAAAAAAACGCGTGCGCATTCTCAGCAACTTGTGTCCCGAACGCGTGGTGAAGGCCCATGCCACATGGAAAAAGGAAATCGTGGGAAGCCCCGTCATTGAAGGGGTATTGGATGCGTACGACTTGGCGGTGCATGACGCGTTTCGCGCGACCACTCACAATAAAGGGATCATGAACGGCGTGGATTCGGTGCTGATGGCAACGGGGAACGATTTTCGAGCCGTCGAATCCGGAGCGCATAGTTATGCGGCGTTTCAAAAACCGTATGGCCCGTTGACGCATTGGGAGAAAACGGGGACCGGGGATTTGAAAGGCTCGATTGAAATTCCGATCGCGGTCGGAATAGTGGGAGGCGTCACGCGAACGCATCCCCTCGCACAACTCTCTTTGAAAATTTTACAAGTGAAAACAGCGGGAGCACTCGGAGAAATTGCGGCGTGTGTCGGATTGGCGCAGAACTTTGCGGCCATGAGAGCGCTGAGTACGGAAGGCATTCAAAAAGGACACATGGCGTTGCACGCACGAAACGTGGCCATGGCCGCCGGCGCCACCGGTAAGGATGTGGAGCGCGTGGCGCAGCAAATGGTTAAGGAAGGAAATATTCGTGGCGAACGAGCCAAAGAACTTCTTTGGAAACAGGGAATTAAGAAAGCGTTTGCTGGAGACGCGCGGAAAAACGCTCGTAAAATCCAAGCACCTTCTCCTGATTTCGAATCAACGCCTGATTGACTTGGGTATCTACGTCCATGCGAGCGAACTGTTCTTGAATGCGGGTCAACGGCCAACCCCGTACAGCTTCCAGGTAAGCGACGACCGCGTCCTCATGCAAGGGTTTGAACCAATTAACGAGAACAATATTGCCTCGAGAAGCCCGGAAGGCGTCTCGGACAGGAAAAGCCGAACGGAACTGCCGGAGGCGCTCACGCGCTTTCCCGGGAATCGGTAGCTTCTCGATATCGAATAGCACTGTAACGATTTGCGCGTGTACGTTTGTTTTTAACATGCGGTTCACGAAACGATTTGAAGCTCTTTTCCGATATTCTCGAACGCATTCAATGCAAAATCGAGATCGGATCTTGAAAGCGCGGCATTCATCATGACGCGGACACGCGCTTGATCGCGCGCCACCATTGGGAACACGATCGGTAAAGCAAACACGCCTTCCTGAAATAAGCGTTGGCTCAAATGATGCGCGACCGCACTCTCTCCGACAATGACGGGCGTGATCGGAGTCGTGGAACGACCGGTATTGAAACCCATTTCTCGCAGGCGTTTCTTGAAATAATGAGTGTTATCCCACAATGTTTTGAGGTGTTGGGGCTCCGACTCCAATAATTCAATGGAGGCCATTACGGACGCCCATACCGAAGGCGGATGGCCTGCGGATAACAGCCACGTTCGACTTTTATTGAACGTAAATTCTTTCAGCGCATGAATGCCGGATACATAGCCGCCAAAAGCGCCAAACGCTTTACTGAACGTGCCGACATCCACATCGATTTGGTTCTCGAGATGGTAGTGGTGAATGGTGCCGCGGCCTTCGGGGCCCATGACCCCGTCGCCGTGCGCGTCATCCACGTAAACGATGGCGTCGTAGGCGCTGGCAACGGAATAAATCTCTTTCAAAGGGGCGACGTCGCCGTCCATGGAAAAAACGCCGTCCGTGCAAACCAGAACGCGGCGAGCGGTTTTCGCTTTCTCTTTAAGAACGCGATCCAAATCCGTTGCGTCGGCGTGCTTGAAGACCGCTCGGTCGGCCTGGCTCAACCTCACGCCGTCAATAATGCTTCCGTGGTTGAGTTCGTCTGAAATAATGAGGTCGCCTTTTCCGACGAGTTGCGGAATCAAACCGGCGTTCGCTGCAAAACCGGTTTGAGTGACTAACGCGGCTTCCGACCGTTTGAATTTCGCCAGTTTTTCTTCGAGGGTTAGCATGAGGTCCATGGTGCCGGCAATAGCGGGAACGCTTCCGTTTCCGGCCCCGTATTGGTCAATGGCTTGCTTCGCTGCCGCTTTCAGCTTCGGATGGTTCGCGAACCCCAAATAATTGTTCGAGCAGAGCATGAGGACGTTCTTTCCATTGACTTGCGCGTGCGGAACCGACGGGCTTTCCAACGTGTAATGGCGCCAGTCCAACTTCTTTTCTCGAAGGGCCTTGACTTCTTGCGCGAGAAACGACAGATCAGCCATAAAAAAACACTATGCATGGCAAGAAGCCATTCGCGTTTTAAAAAACAATCGCCTCAATAAAAAGTTTGACGCGTGTCGAAGAGGTAAAGATATTTTAAGTCGTAGACTCCGAGTCCCTCATCCGAAAACGCGGATTGCAGGGATGTAAAATGGAAGGGAAAATGAAAGCGCTCATGAAGAAAAAACCGGCGCCGGGAGCGGAGTGGACGCAAACGGACATTCCGAAACTCGGCGCGAGGGACGTCCTCGTAAAAATCAAGGCGACGAGCATTTGTGGAACCGACCTGCACATCTACCATTGGGATGATTGGGCGAAAAGCCGCGTGAAAACGCCGCGGATATTCGGTCACGAGTTCTGCGGGGACATCGTGGAAGTCGGCGAACTCGTATCGAAAGTGAACGTAGGGGATTACGTGAGCGGCGAAACGCATCTCGCGGACTATAATTGTTTCCAATGCCGCATCGCGAACGCCCACATCTGCGAACACTTGAAGATTCTAGGAATCGACAGGAACGGAAGCTATGCAGAATACATTTCACTACCGGAAAACAGCTGCATCCAGAATGATCGAAGGCTTCCGCCCAAGCTGGCAACCGTACAGGAACCATTGGGTAACGCCGTGCATGCGGTGTTCGCGCAGCCCATTGCAGGAAACCAGGTCAGCATCTTCGGGTGCGGACCCATCGGATTATGCGCCATCCAACTTTGCAAGGTTGCTGGAGCCACGAATATTTTCGCCGTGGATCAAAACGAGTACCGCTTGAAGATGGCGAAATCGTTTGGAGCAGACTATGTAATCAACGCGACAACAGAGAATGCGGCTAAACGGATTCTCAAGGAGACCAAGCGCGGAGTAGACGTTTTCCTCGAAATGTCAGGGAATGAAAAGGCGCTCCAGCAAGGATTCAAGAGCATGCGTCCCGGAGGGAATGCGGCCATTCTTGGCGTATTCGGGAAATCCGTTTCATTAGACGTCACAAATGCCGTCGTGTTTAAGCAGGCCACCGTGAGAGGAATCACCGGAAGGAGGCTTTTCGAAACGTGGCATAAAGTCAAAGCGTTCCTGCGGAGCGGGAAAGTCGATCTCAACCAACTCGTGACGCATGAATTCAAGCTCGAGGAATACGGGAAAGCGTTCGCGCTCATGACGAGCGGGAATTGCGGTAAAATCGTGTTGTACCCGAAATGAGGGCATTAACGGCGTTCCACCGTAGGCCCTTTGGACGAAAATTCCGCAGGGCTGACCTCGAACCGTTTCTCCTCGAGGGCGTGAACGAGCGTTTCGGTATCCTGGTTTCGCACCAATGCAAAACACGCTCCCCCTCGACCACCCGCTCCCGTTAACTTAGCTCCCAGCGCCTTGTTTTTCTTACAAAGCGCAATGGCTTCCTCGATGCGGTCGCCGGATACGCCGGTAGACCTCAATAACTCGTGATTTTCATCCAAGAGTCTTCCAAGGGCTTTTGCCTCTCCGTCACGTCGAAGCTCTTTTTGAATCGCTTCGGTGACGCGATCGAACGGCGCAATGATGGTTTGGCGGGTGTCATCGGAAAGATCGTTCGGAGAACCGTCCACGTGAAAGTGAGCGGCGAAACGTTTCACTAGTTCACCCGTGGACTCCGGTTCCTCGCCTTCTTCAAGCGTATTAATGATGACGAGTTGCGTGCCTTCCGGAAGATGAAGGTCCGCGTCCTCGAAACGAATCGAACTCGTCGAACCTTTGAACTGCTTGAAGAAGGCTTGAGGCCGATCGGACAGAACCGTATGCGCATCAATACCGCTTGCCTTGCCGCCGTGCGCGATTTCTTCCGCAACCTGAACCGAACGAAAGAGTTCTTCCAAAGAGGGTTGGATATCCAACAAGGCGTGAAGAGCGAGAGAGAGTGCGGCGGCGGATGCGGCAGACCCTCCCGTACCTTTCAGAATGCGTTTGCTGGAAAACTTGAAGAACGCTTCCTTGTCGTTCAGCCGATTCTTGTTCTTTTTGAGGAAATGAAGTATGAGTTTGGCTTTCGGCATGAAATACGGGTCTTCCTCGAATACGACGCCGTCAACGGTGACGCGGCCGCACCCGATCACGTCTTCCACAATCAGTTGACCCTCGCCGGGTTCCACGGTCTCGATCGTCGCGGTACACTCCTTTCGGTTGTTCAACGGGCACGCGAGTGCTCGGGCTCCGTACACGACGGCATGTTCGCCGACGAGTATGAGTTTGGAGGGCGCACTGCTCACGACTTTCTTCATGAAAATAAGAAGCATAAAAAGGAAATAAAAAGCGGTAGGGTTGAAGTAAGAGCGGATGGAAACGAAGCGAATGCATGTTCTGTGGGATTTTGACGGGGTATTGGCGGACAGCTTGAACGAGTGTTACGAGATCACGCGGCGCGTCGTGGAACAGGAAGAAGCGACGTTGCAGGAAGCCGTTGGAAAACCGTTGGCGCCATATTCCTTTGATGAGTTCAAGAACGATCGGCCGGTGTGCGTGAACGCGCGGGACTTCTTCGTGAATTATGTGGCGAGAAGAAAATTCGGGAAAGCGATTCGATTGAATGAAGTGGATGCGCAATACGGCGAGCTGCTCGTGCACTTGGACGAAACATATTATCGGACGCGGCAGCGTGTGGCGGATGAATGGGGAAAACAATACGCGGAATCCATGGCGCCGTACAGCGGAGTACTGGAAGCGGTGCGCGCGATTCACGCATCGGGAGCGAAACAAGCGGTGATGAGCGCGCGCGATGAAGCCAGTATTCAAGGTTGGTTAACGCATTTCCGTATCGAGGAGTGCATGGAAGCGGTGGCCGGAACCGAGGTGAGTCGGGCGGATCGCATGGTGAAGCAGAAACAGGTTCGCTTGCTGAAGAAAACGTTGGGGAAGGGCGCGTACGCATTCGTGGACGATTTAATGCATAACCTGGAAGTCGTGTACGACGTGGATCCGGACATTCAACTCTTCTTTGCGGATTGGGGGTACGGAGTTTATGCGGAACAAAAAGGGATGATTCGAATGGATCATCCGAACGAAGTGATGGGGTGGATCAGAAACCCCGTAAAGAAAACCCTATAAAGGAAGAGGGGGCGTAACCACAACAGGAAAGGGGGTGGGAAGCCTTGAAGAGCACGTTTCGAGCAACATCTAACATTGCACTCGTGAAGTATTGGGGGAAACGGGATGCCCAACTCAACCTTCCGGCGAATGGAAGCATTTCCGTCACCATGGACGAACAGCTCAAAACGGAAACCACGGTCGAATTCTCGTCGAAGTACAAACAGGATGAGGTCACGCTCGGAGAACGAAAACTAGAGGGGAGCGAACGGCACCGCGTCGTGGAACAGCTCGATATCCTGAGGCACAAGGCGGGAAACAAGGAGTATGCACGAATCGTGACGGAAAACGCGTTTCCATCGGCAGCGGGGATGGCCTCTTCCGCATCCGGATACGCAGCGCTCACGCTAGCGGCATCGCACGCCTTGGGATTGAAGATGGGCGTTCGAGAGCTCTCCGTTATCTCTCGAAGGGGATCGGGATCCGCGTGCCGATCATTGTTTGGAGGATTCGTCGAATGGCATCGCGGGGAACGCGATGACGGGAGCGACTCGCTAGCCGAACCCCTGTCGCCGGCCGCGCATTGGAAGAGCTTGCGGAACGTGATCGCGATCGTGAAAAAAGATCCGAAACGAATCCTCACGCGACCGGGCATGAACCGCACCGTACTCACGAGCACGTTGTACCAGCGCCGGTTGCAAAGCATCAGCATTATTTTACAGCGGGTGCGTAAAGCATTGGAGGAAAAGAATCGGGCCGAATTGTTCGAGCTCGTCATGCGGGATAGTAATAGTATGCACGCGTGCATGCTCGATTCGTATCCTCCCTTGTTTTACATGAATGAGCACTCACATAAAGTCATCGAAACCGTGCATGCGTTGAACGATGCGTACGGGGAAGCCGTTGCCGGATACACGTTCGATGCGGGCCCGAACGCGCACGTTTTCACGGAAGACAAGCGGGTTTCCACGATACGAAAAATGCTGTCGGAGATCTCGGGAGTGGAAAACGTGATGGTGTGTAAAGTGGGAAACGGACCCGTGGAACTGAAACAGCACTTGTTTTGAGGGGAACCGAATGGCGATTGCGTCCGCACCCGGAAAAATCGTGTTGATCGGCGCGTACGCCGTGCTCAAAAAGCCGAATATCAGCTATGTGGCCGCCGTCGACAAGCGCGTGTTCGCGCTCGCGGAAAAAATCTTGGAAAAACGATTCGTTCTGGAGGCGCCTCCCCTCGATGTAAAAGAATGGGGCGTGTGGAACGACGGGACGCTGGAATTGGATGCCGATGAAGATGAGAAGAAAAAGCTGCGTTTCCTGAGGGCAGCTGTCGAGGCGTGCTTGAAGTATTTCGAATGGAAACAGATTGAATTTCGTGGCATTCGCGTGGAAACGTGGAACGATCCCGCGTTTGGCGCCGGAGACCGGAAAACGGGCATGGGGAGTTCGGCCGCAGCGGTCGTGGCAACCATTGCAGCCGTGTTCCTTGAACACGGACTGGACATGGAGGAAAACAAGGACGCGATTCACAAACTGGCGCAGTACGCAAACTTTATTGCGCAAGAGAAAATCGGGAGCGGAATCGATGTGGCGGGTGCGTGTTATGGCAGCATCGCGTATTCGCGGTATTCGGACGAAATCATGGGGCATTCATTTCAAGAGATGATGGGAAATGAATGGGATCAGCGAAGCGAACCGCTTCAAATGCCTAAAGGAATGCGGCTCGCGATGGCCTATACCGGAAAGAGTGCGAACACGCGAGATTTAGTAAAAAAAGTGGATGCATTCGAGAAGAAGAAAGAACAGGCGTTTCTGTTGCTCATGGAGGCATTGAATGCGGAGAACGATAAAGCCATGTTATGGTTAAAAAAGATGGGGGATTTGTCGAGGAAATCCGCGCAAAAATATGGAGAAGTGGCTGCGTTTTTTGACGGGCGGGGCTCGGCACCGGAAGTGGCGATGTACGAAGAGGAAATGACCGCGTTCCGGGAGTTCAAGCACGCATTCGCGAAAGGAAGGCAATTGACGAAACAACTCGGAGTCGAGAGTAAAGCGGGCATTGAAAGCGATGAGGCGTCGGCGCTGATCGAGGAAAGTGAAGAGCGCGGAGCATTCGTATGCACGATGCCGGGAGCCGGCGGCGGCGATTCACTCGCCGCATTGTGTTTATCCGAGGAATCGAAAAAGAAGTTAATGGCGTTCTGGAGCCAGAACGGACTACACTTGTTGGACATCACGTTTTCAGGAAAGGGCATGCAGGAAGAAACCATGGACACCTGGGAAAAACGCGTGGGGGAAACCGGCGAATAGAAGAGCGAAAAAGCAAAGCGTTATTAAAAGCGGTTCGTGGAAAGAAATTATGAACCGGAAAACGGAGAGTCGTAAAGCCGATCACGTGCGTATTGCTTTGACGAAAGACGTTCAAGCGCGTACGCGAGGCACGGGTTTCGATGGGATGGAGTTCGTGCACTATGCGCTTCCGGAAATGGATTTCGAGGAAATCAATACGTCCATCTCGTTCCTCGGAAAGCGGTTGTCTGCGCCGTTATTCATTTCTTCGATGACGGGAGGATACGCCCACGCGGAACAGATTAATCGCGACCTCGCGCAGGCCTGCCAGACCTTCCATATCGGGCTGGGGGTAGGATCCCAGAGGGCCATGCTCGAAGACGCGAAAATGCGGAAAACGTTTCAAGTACGGGATGCGGCCCCCGATGTGTTCTTGGGAGCGAATATTGGTGCGGTTCAATTGCGGGAATACGGCGTAAAAGCGGCTGAAAAACTCGTCAGCGGGCTGGAGGCCGACGCATTGTTCGTTCACTTGAATCCGTTGCAGGAAGTGGTTCAAACGGAAGGGGATCGGAATTGGAGGGGGGCGTTGAAAGCCATCGAAAAAACGTGCTCCACTTTATCCGTGCCGGTCATCGTCAAGGAAACCGGGGCAGGCATTGAAGGCGTAGTGGCAAGCGAGTTGGAGAAAGTGGGGGTTAAAGCCATTGACGTTTCGGGGGTTGGCGGCACATCGTGGAGTGCCATCGAATTGTACCGGAATGGCGCGGATGCCGGAAACGTGTTCTGGGATTGGGGGAACCGGACAGCGGATTGCGTAAAGGAATGTAAGCGAACGGTTTCCATTCCCATTATTGCGAGCGGCGGAATTCGGTCGGGGTTGGATGCGGCTAAAGCGATTCGGACGGGAGCGCACTTGGCTTCCGCAGCCATGCCATTCATTCAGGCACAGGAACAAGGAGGCAAAAAGGGAGTGGAAAAGCGCATTCGGCAGTTTGTGGATGAATTGAAGATGACGATGTTTCTCACGCGATCGAAAACATTAGCGCAGTTGAGGGAAGCAAACGTCCGCACGTAAGGCATTTTTCATGGAAGAACGTCTTAAAGGAATACGCACTCGAGAACGGTTTCTAAAACGAATGCCGTGGGTCGTGGTTAAGCGTCCGTACGTCACCCGAGACTATTTTCTTCGAGTATTGGAGAAGCACCATTTGCACGAAGACGATATAGTATTAAACGCGATGGAGATTGCGAAGAGGGAGCATGGACCGGAACAACGCGAGGCCGGAGGAAGAAAAAGCAAGCGAGGGTATTTAGAGCGGCATGTCTACCCGGCGGCGTTGCAGGCAATGAGAATCCGTATAAAGAATCGGAATTGGTTTCGGAAAAAAAACGGGTTTGTCCCGCTGAACGTGGTCGTGGCCGCTATGCTGACCCACGACACCCTTGAAAAATTTGAAAACGGGAAAGCGCGGCAACAAATGACGAGCGAACTCCGAGAAAAAATCGGAGAAGACGCGGCAGACATTGTCCTGCAGTTAACGAAACAGATTCGGCCGAGACGAACGAACCGCAAAGCGGATTATCGACAAAAGTTGGTTCGCGATCACCGGTATGCGTTGCGGATAGCGGACGCGGCGCCGTACATTCAAGCCCTGAAATTGATCGATAAGTTGAAAAACGGGCAGGACCCGCCCAATGATCCGAAACAACTCGCTTATTTGAGAGTGACCATGCGCGAGTACCAGGGGATAGCCGGATCATTGGAACCCCACGAACAGAATAGCGGGCTCCGGAAACCCATGCAAGACGCATTAGATAAACTCGATCGAATGGCGAGAGGAAAGGGCGTCATCGAAATCGGACGAGCGGGTTGGCGGCTAGACTTACGCTGGCCGTTGTGGAAAATGCGGGAGCGACTGAAAAACCAGTGAAAGAGCGCGTCATCCGTATGCCGGATTGCTGTCCATCTGCGAGTACTTGCTATGCAGGGACTTGATTTTTTCCATGCTGTCCTTGATGCGTTGCTCAATGACTTTGCCTTCCGCGAGCAACGGTTTCGTGTCCACGGGAATGCGGACGAGTTCGGAGAGCTTGTCCAGGAGTTTAGCGGAACCAGCGGGTTCCATGGGGCTTGAGGTCTGGACGAGCAGGTTCGCTGCTGGAAAATTGCGGGCCGCACACTCGGAAATGAGGACGCCGGAAACGCCTTGCGTCGCGCCTTCCTTAATGAGTTGAATGCCTTGTTTCTTGAGTTGTTCACCCATCTTCTTCGTACTGGCGATTCCGTAAATGCGTTGGTCCGGCTTCGGGGTTGCAATGCCGGCCAGAGAATAAATGGCGGAAGCGTTATTTTCCTTAGCAAATTGGAGAATGCGTTGGGATAATTCGTACACCACTTCCGCGGGTATGATGAACTCGCTGAATAAAACGATCAAATCGTACTTTTCGGACGCGTAAATGCGTGCGGGGGAAACCGGAATAAAATTATGAATGGCCGCAATGGGAGGAAAGTGAGAGCTCTGAATGTACCCCACGAGAGTCATTTGCATTTTTTCCGCGAGATACGCCGAGGAAATAGTACCTACCATGCCGACCCCCGGAAATCCCTCGACCAGTACGGGGCGCTTCAGTTTGGGTTTGACTAACTGCTTAAACTCGACGATCACGGCGGACACCTTCCAGAGCGATTTATTGAACCGCGTTTTTAACGAAATAGGCGATAATGGTCACGAAGACGACGCCCATGCCAAGAGCCAACAAGTATTCGATGGCGGGTTGGGCCTTTCGGCGATTCCAAAGCTTCATGGGGGTAACACCTTTTTTTATAATAGGGCGAAGCGACTCGTTACGGAAAACACGAGAAGCGAACACGGCCCTACCAAAGAAAGATAGAATACGGCCTTTTTAATGTTACCTTCTTGCAGCGCAAGAAAAAGGGAGGCGACCCCCGAAAAGAGGGCGAGGTAGAGGGGCATGACGAACTGCATGGTGGAATAAAGGGAGGCCGAACTGGAATCGATCGTTTGACTGGTGGAAAACAACGTGCCGAGAATAAAGGGAATCAAGAGCCCGGCCGAAAGCAAAACCGTATATTTTTGGAGGGAATGCATGGCGAATTGTTCTTGCGCCAACTGATGCAATTGCAACACGTGCTCCCCTAATCGCTTAAATGCATCACTCGCATCGGAACCGGTTTCATAAATGGTTTGAATAAAACGGACGGTTCGATGGAGGAGGCGAGATTGATTTCGATGAAGAAAGGGTTCAAAGGCTTCGGATAATGAGAAACCCCGATGCAATCGTTGGCCAACTCGTTCGAACTCAGAAGCGATCTGTCCGACTCCGGATTCCGATAAGGAGGCCACGCGTTGTTCAAACGAGGTGGAAGCAGGAAAAACCGCTACATGAAATAAGGCGTAAGGAATCTCTTTTTCGAGGGTCCGTTGACGCTGTTCTTCGGAATAATCGCGCCACGCACGGAAGAGCAAAAAGGGAACCACCGCGGTTACGGGAGTTAACATGATTTTTTGGGCGATCGAAAAGGAACGAAACCAGATAAATACGATGGCAAAGACGGATAGAGAAGCCGCTCGAAATAGCTCGTTTCGATTCATTCTATCACGTCTTCAGAAAACGAGGAGGCGTTTCGTTTCCAAAGATAGAAGAATAAACCACTGGCCGCCAGAATCAACGGAATAATATAGAGAAGGGATTTGGGGTCATCCGAAGCGGGAATGGTTCGTCCATTGATTTCAGTCGCCATCACATACGCGGAGGCATATGCTCCGCGAGCGGACCATGTTCCCGCTTGGTTCAATAGCGTGAGAGCCTCTTCATCGCTCGTTGAATAAAGTCTTTGGCGAGCCATCGATAACGCTTGTTCGGCTTGCGCCTGAATCGCACGAATCGATTCTTCCAATGAAAGGATATGCGGATTCGCTTGAGACTCTTGGGCGGATAGCCACTCTCGTGATATCGGCGCGATTTCATCAGACTCGGAAAAAATCCGGGAATCGAGCGTATGGAGAATGGATTCGAGTTCATTTGCGGAGAAAGAGGCATTCCGGTAGGAAGGCAGTCGGGTCACTTGAGAGCGCCATTCAGGCGGCGTAAAAAACACGTCTTCGAATTGACTCAACTTCAACGAAATGCGTTCCCTCAACGTGTGGATTGAGGATGGTTCTGCTCGGAGAACGGACGGAGAGGGAGACGGAAGGGGATCGGGGGAGGGGGTAGGAGACCATACCGGAATAATCGCTGGAGACGGGGCGGAATATAAATGAGCACGGACCGTCTCCATCTGAGAATATGCGGCGATTAAATCGCCGTTCTGCATGGATTCGCGCGCCCGAATCAGCTCACGCTCCCATTCCGGATTGACGGAGGGATAGGATTGCATCATGCGTTCAATTTCAGAAAGCTGTGAATCGGTCCATTCGTGCAAGGCACTTGGACACCGTAAAGAAATCTGCGCTTGTTTCGTCTCTTTCTGGTTCCAGTGCGACGAGTGCAAGGAAATCCAGTGAGATGAGCCTAACGATTGAATCGAGGAAATCAAATCCGGGGAAAACGGAAGAATAGAAAGGTGTTCTGATTCGCAAGGAAAAGGCGGTGTGAGGGAAATGGAGGCGTCTGAAATAGGGGCAAAGCGATTCGTGATGGAAACCCGTAATAGGGTGGACTCCGCGTCCAGCTCAGGGATACTCCATTCAATGCGAAACGGTTCCGCCCACCGATAGGCGACGCGGACCTCATGACGGCCTTCGGAAGCGTTCACAATAAATCGAAGGGAGTATGGCGATCGGTCTTCAACGCGATAGGGAAGGGACGTCTCGATGGAAAAATCAACGGGAAAATCAAGCGACACTTCCAGTAAAACGGGAACGGCTTTATCCGCATCGAATCGGATGAACCGCTGGTTCATGGCCTCGGTCTCGGTCGCATAAACCGTTGTGGTGCGATCCTCGACGAAATGCGTCACGACGCGAGAAAAGGAGAGTTGAGCGGCAAAGGAATCGGTTTCCACGGGTTGAATGAGCAGAACAGGGGACGGGTCTCGATAGGATAATGAGATCTCAGGAGAATGCGCTTGAAGATGGGGGGATGAAATCCAATCGGGTAGCGCTATGGTAAGCGACTGATCGGTTTCAAGCGATAAACGGTTGGTCATTGAAACGTGTAAAATAAAGTGAGACGGGTCTCCGATTCGGGCGGGCAACGTTTCACTTTGAATCACGAGGCCCTCTTGCAAATGAGCTTGAAGAATGCGAGGCGCTTGAAGGGTTAGATAGGCGCGGGATTCCCGTAGAAGGAGTTGAACGGAATGCAGCGAACCGACTTGTTGTTCCCAATCCAGCAGTCCGTTTGAAAAGTGCACATCCAATTCCAGAAGGCGTTCTTGAAGAGCGGGAGGCAATTCGTTGCGATAACGGGATAGGAAAGAATAATCGCGTTCGATGAATGGATAGGCGTTGCGCACTTTCTCAAACAGGGTTTGTTTCAAAACACTCATTTCCTCGCGAAGATGCTGGAGCGCTTGAGCGTTTGGTTGATTCGGCTCGGCTAAGGCGTTCAAAGAGGAGGAGATCGCGCGTAGGCGTTCGGTTTCTTCCGATAGGGGTACGCGATCCTCCACGGCGGCATTTCGAATCGATTCTAAAGCAGTCCATTGAGCTCGCGTGTCCGAATAGAGATAGACGTATGCATCGGTGGCCCCCGACATTTCCTTAATGAACGCCAGTTTTTCAAGTTGAATAAATAAATGATTTATTTTTGTTCCGACGTTGGAAAGGGAATAGTACGCGTCTTCAACGGATAGATACTCGTCTTGAAGCGATAGCAATAACGAGTAAACGAGCGGTTGATGACGGCGAGATTCAATGCGATCGGCGACATCCGAATATTGAAGGCGCACTTCTTGTTCGAGCTCATGCTGAAGATATCGGGCGTCAGTTTCCAAAACGTCAAAATCCAGTAAAACGGAATCCAGTAGCCGTAACGCGTCTTGTCGCTTGATAATGGCGCGACTCAAATACCCTTCGTTGTTTTTTTCGTAAATGGATCGGGCTTGATCCGATAACAAGTTCGCTTCCTCCACCATTCTCCTCATTTGAGAAATTCGTAATGAGAAGGAAGGAACGAGTTCGCGAGAATCCATAAAAGAAGTAAAGCGCAACGTTAATTTGTCTTCTTGAATCGAGTATAAACCATTGGCACGCGCATCGTCTTCGCGCCGGTTTATTTGAAGTACTCGAAGAGCGACTTGTTCGGCTAAATGACGGTCTCGAAATACCATCTCGCGCATGGCATCATCCAAACGCGTTCCGAGCTCGAAGGATTCGGATAACACCGAGTCTTTGGAGACTAGGAGCGTTAACGCTCGAAAATCATTCGAGGTATCCGGAAAACTGCGCAGCTCGGAAAGGGCATCTGCAGCGCGCAAAATGCGAGGCGCGATAGCGATACCGTTTCGCTGGCCTTGCTGCATTTGAATATGGAACGCGTCCAATTCATTCCGAACGCCCCGCGTGAAATCATGGGCTTCGTCTTGCATTCGATTAAACTCGACAATTGGTAGTTCCAACGACCGTAAACCCTCTTGCGCGCTTTGAGAAGCGTACCGGATGGATTCGAACAAGTGACGGTAACAAAGAGCGACAGAGAGTTTGTAAACCGGATAAGAAGCGAACAATGCAGGATATTCCATGCGCGCGTAAAATTGTGCTTTCTGGAGGTGCCATTTCGCCGATTCATACCGCGAAAGGCTTTCTTGAAAACGGGCCGCTTTGTTTATGGCGAGGCCGTCTATATTCAAAGAGAGTGCCGGACGACAGTCGGGTGCCGCGAAATAGGTTTTAAGAATCGACGGATCCGGCGGTTCAAACAGATAGGTGTATTCGGAAATCGGGTGGGAAAACGAAGGATAGAGCAGCAGAACCAGAATGGCAAAGGAGGTCTTCAAGATCAACGCCTGAAAACTCTTTGCCCATAGGAACAAGTAGCGTATAAGTATAAAATGGTTGCGGACGTGAAAGCCCAAGGGAATGGAATCAAATGAATGGAGCCGGATGGATGTGGATGGTTCTCCTGACGCTAGGCTGTCTTCAGACCACGGAAGAACAACAACCGATTAGTACGACGTCGCCACCCGTACTGGACGAAGCAGGAAAAGAAACGATTTCAACTCCGCCGCTGAGCGTGCCTTCCGCGACTGCCCTGATTCGAACGTCCAGCAGTTACACGGAAGAAGCATGCGCATTGGCCGGAGGCCTCTATCAGTATTCATTTTATTCGGGAACCGGGTATTGCGTGTTTAAGACTACGGATGACGGAATGGATTGCGACGACAATAGTCAGTGTCAGGGACTTTGCGAGCCGCATAGTGTTAACCAAACAACGGGTTCGAAAGGAGGCGTTTGTTCTCAATATGAGGATCGGTCGGGGTGCGGGCTACAGAAAGGTCGGGACGGAATGATTCGAACGCGGTGCATCTAACGGAAGAAGCGCTTGAAGAATCCCTTGGTAGGCTGTTCACCGGCAAACGTCTCCAAGAGGTTGCGTTGTTTTTTGGAAAGTCGTTCCGGCGTTTTAACGATCACGCGCACGAGTTCGTCGCCGACATGATGCGAAGACAGATCGGGTAAGCCGTTTCCGCGCAATCGAAACACGGTATGCGTTTGCGTGCCCGCCGGAATCTTGAGGGACGCGTGTCCTTTCAACGTAGGCACGTCGATTATTCCGCCGAGTGCCGCGACCGAAAACGAGATTTCGGCATCGATCAATAAATAAGAGCCGTCGCGCGTGAAAAGGTCGTGTTCGATCACGGTAACCACCACGTAAAGATCCCCGGACGGCACGCGTGAGTCCTCGGCCGCATTTCCTTTCCCTTTGACACGGAGTACGAATCCATCCTCCACTCCCGGAGGAATTTTCACACGAATGCGTTCACTGGTTTTTATGCGAGAGGAACCGTGACACGTCTTGCACGGGTTTCGGATAATCCCGCCGGTTCCATGGCAAACGGAACACGTACTCAGCGTAATGAATTGCGAAATACCCATGCTTCGAATCCGCTGTTCTTGACCGGCGCCATGACAGCGGGAACACACGGCTTTTTGTCCGTCTTGTGAACCGGATCCGTTGCAGGCCGTACAGGATTTAAAGCGAGCAATGTTCAACGTTTTTTCAACGCCTTGTGAGACATCAATCAGCGTAATGTCCAGAGGGATCCGCAGGCTTTCTCCTTGCGTTCGCCGGGAACCGCCGCCGAACACATTCTCAAAAATGCTGTGAAAGCCCGGTTCTTCTCCGAACGCACCGAATCCCAAACCCATTTCGCGGAACAGGTCTTCAAAATTGACGTTTCGAAATACGTCTTCCGAAGAATACATGCGCTCGAATCCGGCGTGACCGAAACGATCGTAGTTGCCCCGTTTCTCTTCATCGCTCAGCACGGCATAGGCTTCCGAAATCTCCTTGAATTTTTCTTCCGCATCCGGGGCTTTGTTGCGATCGGGATGGTATTGGAGGGCCAGCCTCCGGTAGGCTTCTTTGATGCGGGATTTGGGCGCATCGCGGGAAACCCCCAGAATCTCGTAATAATCACGTTTCGTAGACATCGTAATCCCGTAGAATCAGCACAACAAATAGTTTAGGCCGCGCAGGGATATAAAGGCGTCGGAACGGGTTTAGACGCACGAACCGCCCGTGGTCCCGATTAACATGCCGCCGATAATGAAACCCACGTTGTAGGATACGAGGGAGATGAGAATCATGAAGGGCGCGCGCATGACGTACTTCAACGCTTTTCCTTCACGAATAATGCCGATCGCCAGCGCCGCGATGGTGGTTTGCAGGGCAATAAATGCCACGATCAGCGTCTTGAGTGCGCCGACGGCCATGGTTTGCCCACCGAGCGCTTCTTGAAGCCCGCAACCAATGAAGATGACGATGGTGAGCGTGAACCCGAAAATGAAGGGGGCCAGGAATAACGACGAAATGTAGAGGAAGAGAACGGGCATGGTCGTACGGGACATGCGTTCTCTTTGGATGCGGATTAAATCGCGCGCGTCTTCCGCAATCGCATCCATGACGTCCGCTAATCCCGCTCCCGCACGCTTCGCGTCAATAATAATCGTGACCGTTCGTCGGAAGAGCTCGGAACCGGAATCCATGGCGGCATCGTATAAGACGTCGTCGAACGGCTTGCCTTCCTTGAGTTGAATGAGGGCGACTTTCAACTCCGTGCTGAGAGGGCCGTAATCCGAGTTGGCCACTTCCTCGAGGGCGTCTTCCGTAGTCCCTCCCGCACGCAAGATGGAAGACATGTGTTTGAGGGCATCCGGCAGATTCCCTTCAATCGCTTCGATTCGGTTGCCGCGAATACTGACCGGAATGACCACGGCGAGAGTCAGTACCGCAATGAACGCCACGAACGCCGTGAGCACGTCGTTGAAAAAAAGAAGCATAACCGTCGCCACGAGCGTCGCGAAGAAAAAGATCATGGCAACGAAAAGCAGGAAAGAGACCTTGAAACCCGTCGCGGCGTAGTAGCGCTGCATTTCATCGATTTTTAACTGAATAATGTCGGTATTGGCCATATTAACCGGGCTCCATGCGACTGATAATGAAGAGAATGATGAGCATCATCACAATAATGGACGTGAAAATAACGACAATGTATTCGAACGGAAAATTGCCGCCGATCAAAGGCAGTTGGGCGATGCTGGACAGGATGGTGACCACGACAGGACCCACAACGCCTACCATGATATAGACCACGGAAATGAAGTTGAGTTTCTCGGTAAAATCGCGGACTTTCATGCGCAGCTCGAACGACACGTCGTCCGCAATTGCCGAAATCGTGTTGGAAAGATTTCCACCGCTTTTAAGTGCCCTCAAGATTTGAACCGCCGCTTTTTTCAAACCGCGGCTTTTCGTTCGTCCGATGAGACGCACCAGCGCTTGTTCCGTGCTGTAACCGCGCTCGATGTCCTTCAACACGCGTTCGAGTTCTTCGCTTAATACCCCGTAGCGAGACGTGACCAGCGAGCTCAGAGCCTTATGAAAACTGACCCCGGCCTTGATTTGCGTGGCCAATTGTCTTAAAGCGAATGGAAGCTCGCGGTTGATTTTAGAGGCGCGTTCGTTCGCGACCACGGAAGGATAAATCAAGCCCAGCACGATGACCAGAACGGAAGACGTTACCGCAATGATGGGGGAGAGAATGGATAGGGACACGTCCGCTACCGCCAGGCTGATCGCCCCGAATAGAAAGAGCATCAGAATGAAGGATCCGGTGGCCAGAGCGGATACAATGATCAGGTATTCCTCGGGGTTGATGTTGATACCAGCGGAATCCAGATTCTCTTTCAAGTTTTGACTCATGGGAATGTCGGAAACAAAGTTGGTGACCCGGTCAATAGGCCCTTTCATGCTCGCGTAAAAGCTTCCGATGATGGAAAGGTACGCGCTTTCATGAATCGGTTTGTCCCCCGAAATTTTCGAGAGATTACGCGTTTTGACTGAAAGGGGAGTCGATGTTCCTTGAATGCGCGCCTTGATGCGTTCATACCGTTGTTCCGGGCCTTGCATACCGGTCTTGCGGTCGTCCTTCTCCTTCAAACGCTTGACGATCTCCGAAACGCGCTCGTCGAGAGGCGAATCGGATCGGGACGGGGCATCTTCTAGGTCACGGCGTTCAATGGCCTGTTTGATTTTGTCCAGCTTGCCCGATGAATCGTCCGCCAATCAAATCCGACCTCGTTTCTTCAGGATATAACTTTGCGTTACGTCGCACACCTCGCGATGCGAACGGAATCCTTTTTGCTGCAATTCCGCCAATATCCGTTTACGTTCCTCAATATCTTCCTCGATGTCCTTGAGCGTGAGACCTGAAAAACTCGCGATTTCTTGCAGGAAATGGCTCGTGGATCCCGTGGGAAGAATCTCGTCTTTCGCGGGGTCCCAACGGAAAATGTCTTGAACGGTCGGCCCGCTTTTTCCTCCCGGAATGACTTCGGCGACCTCCGTCATTCTACGAATAACGCCTTTTCGCCGGTCGTGAATGCGGTGCTGCATGACGACGAAATTAAGCGCATTAAGCATGACCGGCGAAACGCTGATGGGCGGCGCGCCCAAACGAACAATGGTTTCGTCAGCGGAATTCGAGTGCACCGTGCCCATGCAACCGTGGTGACCGGTATTCATGGCAGTAAACATCGTGAAGCCCTCCGCCCCGCGGATTTCTCCCACGATCACGCGGTCAGGCCGCATTCTCAACGAGTTTTTAACGAGCGTGTCCATGTTGATTTCTCCCGTGCCTTCCGCACTGGAGGGCCGGACTTCAAAACGAATCCAATGCTCCAACGGCAAGTTCAATTCGGCCGTATCCTCGATGCTGATGATGCGTTCATCCAATGGAACGAACGAAGCTAACACGTTTAACGTCGTGGTTTTCCCACAGGCGGTTCCTCCGGCCACGAGAATGTTGGCGGGTTTCGCGCCGAGCCCATCGGATATGAGCCACAAGAAACCCGCAAGCTCCAAACTCACGGTACCGCTGTTCATCAAGTCAATGACCGTCAACGGATCCTTTCGGAATTTTCGCAAAGTGAGCGTAGAGCCGTCAATACTCGCCGGCGCAATGGTCGCGTTGACACGCGAACCGTCGGGAAGGCGCGCGTCCAAGAGAGGCGCCTGAATGTCGATGCGGCGACCAATGGAACGGGCCATTTTGTCAATTAAGTTTCGGATGTCCCGATCTTCGTAAAAGATAATGTTGGATTTCATCATCTCGTACTTGCGGTGGAAAACGAATACCGGGCGCTTGGGACCGATAATCATGATTTCTTCCAGACTCTCATCCTGTAACAAGGGGTCAATGAGCCCGTACCCCACCATTTCCTTGACCACGGCTTCGGCATAAAACTGTTTGGCGTGAATCGGGACTTTCAGCTCGGGAGTCGCCTCGATGATCTGCAGAATTTTTTCAAGGTATTTCGTGCGCTTCTGGGATTCGGTAAGTCCTTCCGCTTCCCCGATGACTCCCGAAGCAATTTCCAACAGCGTGCTAATCAATGCCTTTTCTTCGCCACGTAAGTGCGGTGCCGGAATCTCGTACCAGTATAACGGCTCGCCCTCTTCCTTGTAGATATGAACGTCCCCGTAGCTCTCGACCAATACTTTTTCCCCGGTCTCCGATGGCACCGGAAACGGGGAAGACACCGGCAACGTTTTAGAATCGTGAGAAACGTCCGCTGGGACGGCATCCGATTTCTTTCGGGACGGCTTACGCTCGGCTTTAGCGCTGCGGAGGGCCTCGTCAAGATCCATGCCAGCATAACCGCTCCGTCATTCAAAAAGGTTTCGATAAAGAACGAAAAAACGAACGCGACGGGAATAAAAAAAAGCCCGTTTTTGTTCGAGAAATCCAAAAGGCTTATATACGACGGAACCGTCGATTAGAGTGTTTCTGTTCGGAGGTGACACCCACATGAAATTTTCGATGATGATGCTGTTGATGGCTGCCGTAGGCCTGTTTTTGACGCCGATAGTCGGTGCGGTTACGGGAACCGGGCAATACGGAGAAGATGATGACGCCCCCACCCTCGCGAGAAAAACCGCGGATTACACGAATGCGTATTCCCGATGCAACGCCATTACGGATGATGACGAAAAAGTGGCGTGCCTCAAAAAAATCAATAGCGAAGGAAATACGGATTACAAGCGATGCAATGCCGTCGCGATTTCCAACAGGGATGATTGCCAGAAGCAACTTCAGGATCAAGTGACCTCCGACTTGCCATTCGTCAAGAAGAGAGAATGTCTCGTCATCACGAACGAAAAGTCCAGAAAGAAGTGCCTCGACGAGTTTGCGGGAACCGAAGGCGCTGCGCCTAAAATCGCTTCGGCGGTTTCCGGAGTGATCACGAAGTGCAACGACCTGGATAGCGCCGACAAGAAAAAATGTTTGCTCGCGCTCAAAGTGGCGACCACGCACGCGTATGACGTCGCGCCGGGGGTCGCGGAATGCCAACGGACCAGCGACAACGCGGAAGACGTGCGCAACTGCGTGAAGCGGTTCGGGTTAGCCATAAAAGACGTGGAAATTGACTGCAGTGTTTTTGAAGACGATACGGCGAAATCGCGTTGCGAGACCTGCAAGGACCTGGATTCCGTTGGAAAGAAGAGTTCGTGCTTGAAGGAATTGAATGCGTGCTTGGCGACGAGTTCAGGTCAGGCCGCGGATACGGCGGCAGTCAAACAATGCGCTCGGGAACTCGATGAGAATCATGCCCGCGAAAGCGCATGCGTGAACGCCGTAGACTTGAAAACGTGCTATCATGAACAGTTTCAGGTCGGACAAGTCGACTGCCTGGATGCCGTTGACCTCGTCGCATGTCAGAAAGAAAATCGGAATCGCGTGAGTCAATACGTCAAGTTCCGAATGAGCAAGATGTCGGAGGGTATCAACCGACTTTATGAAAGCGGGTATTTGACGGAAGAACAAATAAAGGAAGCGCAAGAATACGTGGAAAGTCAAAAGGAAGCGTTTGCGGCGGCAGGGACCCTGAAAAAGAAGAAGGACGTGGTTTCAGACGTGCGGGAGAAATGGTCGGACGCTAAAAACCGGTTGGCCACTCATTGGAAGAATGCGGTTAAGGAACGGGTTCAAGCCATAAAGCAAACGATTCGGAGGCTGAAAGCCATCAAAGTACGGTTGGAGGAAGCGGGGTATGCCGTGGAACGTTTGGATGCCGCGATTACGCGTGGGGAAAACCTGTTAACGAAAATCGAGGAAGCGGAAACGCTGCCTCAACTACGCGTATCGATTAAAAATGCGTTGACGTGGATGCATTACGTAAAGAAGGTACTCATCGCGGTAAAGAACAAGTCCACGATGCCCGGCGAACCGGAATTGGAGCCGGATGTTACGCCGAGTGCGACGCCCACGATTGCCGCGCCCACGCCAACACTGGATGCAGATGATGATAAGCCCTCGCCGACACCTCAACCGGCGGATTTGCTGGGAGGAAATGGAGTATAGGTGATTGGAAATGAAGCAACTCATTGCAATAATGTTTATCGCCGTACTCGCCATGGGGTGCACGGAGCAGCCAACGACTACGCCCACGGCAACGCCGGCTCCCACGGAGCAAATTACGGCGACTCCGAACGTCGATTTAACGGGTGGAGAAGCGGACTTGGAAAATATCAATCAAGAACTCGCTGAACTGGGCGAACTGACTGGCGAACTTGAAAACAGCGATTTTGATGTGGATGTCGTACAGGAAAAAGTGTTCGAGTGAGAGGGATGAAGGCATGGTTGAAGCGAACCTCGTGATCTGGACGGGAAGCGGCGTCCTGGTGGCATCCGTTCTGTTGTTTAGCTATGTCTTGAAGAAAATGTCTTCGCATTCCGATAAGAAGATGCGACGAGCTGAAAAGCGCATGGACGACGTCGGCGTATTTCTCTCGCACGTGTCGCAAGACTTGACGCATGCACGACGGCGTCATACCCAGAAAGTGCACGCGGAACACGCACATCGACGCATGCTGGAAACCGCGTCGCAATTAGGCGTGGACGAAAAAGAGTTCGCAATAGCCATGAATAAATGAGAGGGGATGATAGCCTATGTCAATCATTGCGGGATTAAGTGATGTATCGCTGCTGGTATTCGTGGTCGTTATTGCGTCACTGGTTTGGATGATCAAAGTCGCTTACGATTTGAAAAAGTTGATTGTGAAGCGTGGAAAACTGATTGACAGTAAAGTATCGTTATTAGAAGGAAAAGCCGTCTTGATGCGCAGGGAAGTCGTGGACCTGCATAAGAACATGCACCATAAACTCGATAAGGAAGAGTTCGAGCGCCGCGTCGATGGACTCGTGGAACTGCTCGGCGGTAAAAAGTCGAACAAGAAGCACAAGGACGCGCGCTAAGAGCGTATTAAGGCAGGCGAAACACTGAACCCCAGAGTGCGCCGCATTTTAGAAAAACAGCTTTTCAGAAAAATAGGGGAGCGTCGGAGTGGAAAACGCGTGTTCGACGCGTATTACAAGACAGGAAGCAAATCCGTCAACGTTTAATCACGTGCTTGCCTTTGGCTTGCGGTACGATCTGCACTTTCGCGTTCTTGAACGCCCTTTTTTGCTTCGCTTCCGACAATTCCTGTCCATGATTCCAGCGGTCGAGAAAGAGCGCCAGCGCAGCGACTTCGGAATGCGGTTGCCGCGTCACCGAAAGGTTGTAATCCACTAAGTAATAGACGTCCGTCGGGACTTTCTCGGAACCGATGATGACGATAACGGATTTGCCTTTCGATTGAGGCTTGATTTTAGGAATTTTCTTTTCGAAGTCCTCGCCGTAGAACGTTAAATGGATCTTCAGAGCGCGTTTCTGCCTTTTTAGAAACGATTGGGGCTTGGGTTCGTAAGAAACCTTGAATTTTCCTCCCCACTTCTTCGTGACCGAGCGCAGGCTCTCCAGAATGGATTCGTCTTTTTCCCCGCAGAGAATAAAACGGTCGGCTAATAATGCGCGGGCCACCAAACCGCAATGCGTCGTAATGCGCTTATCGCGTTCAATGCGATGACCTAAACGAAGAATCGTGATCATGGTTAATTGAGAGGCGCGCGCGCCATATAAGCGTTACACTGGAGCTATCAACGAACAGGCCGCCTCACGAACATTAGGAGGCCCCTTTCAGAGCCAAACGGGCGACCAGTTCAACCCACCTTCACAGAATCCGCATGTTTTTCTACACGGAAGGCGAATAAAAGGCTTTTCATTCGTCAAACGACGTAAATTTGGCGTAGAATAAATAACGAACAATAACAGGAAATAACGGGCTAACGAAGTCGTTCTGCAGATTGATGATCATGACGAAAACCATGCGACGATTCAGGATGTTAAAGGGTTCCGCGCGGTTCAAATGAGTCAAAATTGACATTTTCAGATGGCTGGAGGGTTCGAAACGAATGTTCTACAGTCTTCTACGCGTGCGAAGCAAGTCGGTAGTTTATTATTGCATTCCTTCTTACTGAAAGCATGGACCAGAAAGCGCAAACCGCGGTAGAATACGTGTTGCTGGTGGGAGCCGTCATCTTTCTGGTGACGCTCGTATACCTCGTGGCACGAGACCGCATCTTTAATCCCGCCCAACACTCCATCGCGAACACTTCGGAAGAAATTCGGAATGTGACGCAAGGCGTGCTCGACTAGCAACCGGCGGAACGCATGAACAAGATTTTTTTTAAACGTCGGAAGGCGCAAACGGCTACGGAATTCATGCTGCTATTGGGAGGAGCGATACTCGTCCTCATCATCGTGTTTTCGTATTCCCGTTCTCAATTGTTACAGGAAGGATTGAGCAATGTCGCGACGTACGGGAACGAAAGCATACAGAATATTGAAAACATCACGGATCGGTCACTGGAATACAACTTAACCACACCCACCCTCGTGCCTACGCCGTGCGCGTGCGGATTTAATGCGTCATGCCCCAGCGGAGAAGAATTAGTCGATATTTGTGAAAACGGATGCGACGTGAGCGGATGCCTTTCGTGCAATGCCGTATGCTCAAAAGAAGTCACGGGTTGCGGGACGTTATCGCATGAAGGGTACTACCTGCTCTCGGCTAATGTGACCGAAAAGAACTCGTGTCTCAAGGATGTGAAGGACAACACGACGATTGATTGCAATGGATTTTGGGTTGTCGGAGAAGGTAAAGGGACTGGCATCGAAGCGTTCAATAACGACAACGTCATCGTACGAAACTGTTTCATCATCAACTTCGCAAACGGCGTGTACTTCAAGAACGGGCAAAACAATACGGTAGAGAACAGCTGGTTTGATGACAACGCGTATGCCATGCGGATTGAAGACGAACCCCGCATGAACATCCACCAAAATGCGATTTTGGCGAATACCTACGGGATATTCATAACGCAATCGGAAGAAATCAACGTTTCCCTAAATAACGTGACGAACGGATTCGCGACAACAGCGGGAATATACTTTGAAGATGATTCATCGAACGCCAGCATCACGTTCAATTCCATTACGGGACAAGGAACGTACGGAATTTGGGGGAATGACGCGGACGACGCGAACGTATCCTATAACAACGTCTCCATTTTTGGGACGCGGGCCATCTATCTGCAAGACATTGCGCGAGGCCATTTCTACTTTAATAATGCCTCTAAGGCCATTACGGGGTATGGCATGTACTTGTCGGACGTCGACGATAGTCGGTTCATCAATAATTCGTTATCTTCTTCAGGTACGTGTGCCATCTTTAATGGTCTGGCGGGAACCTGTGAAGCCACGTGCAAAACGAATCAAGGGACGTGTTCCAACAATACGTTCGCCAACAACACGCCGTTCGAATGCACGGTATCCGAAATCATTGGTTAAGTGAAGAAGTCCGCGATCGCGGAAACGAAATCGCCTAAATCGCCCGCGTATTCGCCAAGGACTTCGATAACGCGACCATCCGTAATTAAAAACAAGACGGCAAAAAGAAAAAAGACCGCGAGAATCGTCAAAATGAATGTGTCAAACGTGCTTTGGGAGTGTTCCATGGGTATCACCGGCGCAGGATTCGAATTCCAGTCGAGGTCGCTACAATAACTTGAGAAACGTTTCTCGAGAAAATGCCATTTTCAACCATGCCCGGAATCTGGTTTAACGAAATTTCAAGTGCGGACGGATTAGGGATCTTTCGAATGAACGCGTCCGCGAGCACGTTACCGTTATCCGATTTTCTTGCGCGCGTTATCAATCGGACGCCTTGCTTTGAAAAAAGGCGCGAAATTTCGGGAAGGGCAAACGGAAGAATCTCTAACGGAACCCACCCGGCCAGCGAGGAACGCATTTTGGTTTCGTCCACGATGACCATGAAGCGTTTCGCAGCATAATCAATCACTTTTTCGCGCGCATGCGCTCCTCCGCCGCCTTTGATGAGGCGGAGTTTCGAGTCAACGGCGTCGGCTCCGTCAATAGCGAGATCGATACGGCGCGCTTGCTCGAGCGTCAATAACGGAATCCCATTTTTTTTAGCGAGTTTCTCCGACGCTTTCGAAGTCGGAACGCCTTGGATATGCAGTTTTCGTGCGCGAACGCGTTGACCCAGTAATCGTATGAACGCTGCGGAAGTGGATCCGGACCCTAGTCCGAGGATCATGCCGTTTCGGACGTGCTTCAATGCTTCTGCTGCGGCCTGCTCTTTTAAATCCACGAATAGGTGATTGACTCCGGGTTTATAAGTTTTATTTATCTTATCTTGCTCGAGTGAAGATGGTCAAGGATAAAGAAAACAAGTGGGAGAACGCGTATTTAGCGATTATTATCGTTTTGGCATTCGTGGTCAGCTTTCTTTACGTGCAGTTCCTTCACCCGAAAGAGTATCACGTTAACGGATTGACGATCGTCAGCGGGAGACCGCCGGGAAGCGTCCTGCCGGAGTTATTCGCGGGCGACCCCATCGTCATGCGAATGGAGATGACGCCGGGCACGAATCCGCAGAACGGCGTGGTGACCGTGCTGGCCTCGGAAATAGCCGGCGTGTTCGCGCTCAACGAGCGTCGGATTGCAAGTTATGGACACATTGAAGGGGTACCGGATGAGGACGCGTGGATCAACTGCGTGGAAGAAACCTCGTTTTGCAAGAACGAGCGCATCGTGGTCAAATTGGATCCGTGTAACTGCGTGAAAGTGGAGCGGGATAGAGTTTTCCTCTTATTCGACGAGGATCAAATGCGCAGTACGGACTTGCGGTTGACGATTCGAGCCATGTTTAATGGCGTGTTGGCGGATGCCCAATGAACGATAGCCAGTTAGTCGTGAAATTGTTTGAAGCCGGAGTCATTCAGTTCGGCGATTTCGTGTTGAAGAGCGGTATGCATTCCCCTGTTTACATCGACTTGCGGCTCGTCGTCGGACACCCCGCTTTAATGAACGGGGTCGCGGAACGAATGGCAGAAAAAATGAAGAACATTCGTTGCGATCGCGTGGCAGGAATCGCGTACGCGGGTATTCCGCTCGCCACGGCGCTATCCTTGAAGTCCTCGAAACCCATGGTGTACACGCGAAAGGAAATGAAGGAGTATGGAACGAAAAAGCCTTTCGAGGGCCCGTATCTGAAAGGAGAGCGCGTCGTGTTAATCGATGATTTGATTACAACGGCTAAAAGCAAAATAGAGGCCGCGGGTGTATTGCGGAAATCGGGGCTCGTGGTAGAGGACGTGCTCGTGTTTCTGGACCGGGAGCAGGGGGGAGACGCGCAATTAAGAGAAAAGGGCATGAAACTGCACGCGTGCATGACGTTCACTCGCTTGTTAGACGGGTTGGTTGAAGAGAAGAAAATGAACCAGGAGCAGGCGGATTCCATAAAAAAGTACGTGGCGGAAAACCGGGTGTAAACCCATGGAGGATGAACGGGATGCGCAAGACCTTTTAGTCGCGTTCCATTCGGCGGCTCACTTGCTTGAGCTATCGGAAAACTACCTCATAAAAGCGGATTTCGTGCCGTTCGCTGGACTCAAGAGCACTATTCGGATTGATCGCGGGAACCGGATATTGAGCGCAAGAGTCAGTGATGGGTTCAAGGCCGCATCGCCGGAAGCCCTCTTGGGGCTAGCGCTCGAATTGACTTCGAAAGTGACGCGAAGGAAACTTCCGGATGCGGTTCAACCATTTGCGGATGCGTATCAGGAGATGTTTGACGGTAAAGAGGCGATGCGATTGCATGATTCGCTGCGTAAAACGCGGGGAAGAAAACGGAAAGCGAATGAAAAGGGGAAGCATGTGGACCTCAAAACGCTTCTCGAGCGCGTATGGACTATGTATCCGTATACGTTTCAGGGGACATTGAAACCGACGGTGCACTGGAGTCGATCACGAAGCAGGCGGAGACTCGCGTTTTATGATTCGGCGTTCAATGCGATTGTGGTCAGCAAGCGTTTTGATCACGAACGAACCCCTCACTATTTCATTGAATACTTGTTGTTTCATGAACTCTTGCACGCGAAGCATGACGTGGAATACGGGAACCGGAAACGCGTGCATCATCAGGCATTCAAGAGCGATGAAAAGCGGTTTGCGTTGTATCAGGAAGCGCAGGAATACTTGAAGCGACTCTAGCAGTATAAGCACTTAAACCACTACTTAATAAACAATTTGTTCTTTTTTTAGGGTATTGGTTGGAAAAACCGAAAGTCTTTTATTCTTTTAGGTACTTATTCATGGGAAGGCAAATAAGCCCGAAAGGGTTGAAACCAATAGGGGAGGCACAAGGAAATAATAGCTTTATTGGAGGCATATCCAAAATTTTGATTTCCTTCCTCCCCTGGTTTCATTTAACGAGTGCACCAAAGGAGGCAGGTTGGAATGGTAGGAACATACGAGTACGAAAACGTCCACACGGGATTTCGTGCGGATTATGCACCTGCAGTGCTCCTCGCCATAGTAGGAACGTACATGTTATCCGCCGGAGAACTGGCAGGCGGACTGTTTTTCGTGGTGGTGGCGTTGTTATTGTATAACGCGCTTAAACCAGATACCACGAGCAGCTACACGTGAGTAGGGGGAGGGCTAGTAGGTCAGCTTGAAGCGTAGCAATGCCGCCAACTGAAACGCCGCAAATTCTTTTCCCGCATCGTCCTCTGAATTGAAGATTAAGATGCGGGCGCCTAATTTCTCGGACTGCTCGAGAAGCGAATTGAATGATTTGTCCGACCGCAGGAGAGAATCCGCAATCAAGAGGGTATCCACGGCGCCGGCGGATAATGCTTCGCGCACGGGCTCGATACCGTAGACCGCGAATCCGTCAAGGGTTCCCAAACTTTTCTTCAAGCGCTCGAGGGCAAGAAATTCGTCTTGAATCTTCTGGCCGGAGACGACTTTCTGCAGCAAACCTTTCTTGAGTAGCTCGAATACCGCGGTTTTTTCAGCAGAGCTCGCGTGCTCGAACCAAAAGGTCTTGGATATGACCGGGTCCTTGTTCTGCGCGAAGCGTTTGAACTCGTCTTTCGTGAACCCCGGGCCCGCGATAATCATGCGCTCCGCTTTCCGTTTTTTGGCGGCCTCTAGAACCTCTTCGAAAAATTGCTGTTGCATTGTTGAAAACGTTTTCGCATCGCGCTTGCTCGCCTGATTCTCGATTTCGAACAAGAACCGAAGCCCATTCTGCTGAAGCGTCGCGAATAGGGCATGATGCTCGTCCATGGCAATGATGAGTGCCTTTGCCGCGCGCGCTTTTTTTCTCGCTTCCTCCAGTAATTTTTTATGGTAGATTTGGAAGGCCTTGATGAGCGTGAACCGAGTATGAATCTCCAAATCAAGGGTATGGAACTGGCCCTGCTGCGCGAACTCGGGAGGCGACGCTTCCAATATTTTTCCGGTAACGCGTAACTTATTGGAGGCCTCGGCATACTCGACTTGATCAATCTCAAGCAACAGTTTTACGCGCTTCTTTTCCCCGCTGTCTGCCCGCTGGAGATCCAGGGCTTTGACGCGTCGAAACGAGGTGCCGATCAGCTTATCGCCCCGTTCAATGATGCGGGAAAGCAGCCACAAATCCTCCAGGGTCTCTATATCGCCCTTGAGTTCCGTTTCCTCGAAACGTAAGACGCGCATAAGGGAAGAATAAAGGGAAAACACGTTATAAAGAAGAGGGGTTAGCGGCGACGCATGAGTGAGAATGCCGAGAAGAGCACGAGCACCACGAACAGGACATGCATTTCGGGTATCGAGCCCCGCTCAATACCGGCGCGGGTAATCGTGCATGAAGTCGTGCGGAAGTCCGTTGAAACCCGTAAATGGATGGAACCGGATTGAACGGATTCGATCTGGTAAATGAACGCGTTTCCGATCACTTGAGTCGAAACAATGGGGGCGCCGGATAATTGCACGTCACTTTCTTGGCATGCCTTGCCTCCCCGCAGGCATTGCACCGTCACCTCCGATGAATCCGTATAACTCAAGCGGGGACAATTCAAGGTCAGGAGATCAAACTCTTGTGGCGCAGGCGCATTTTCTTGCACGGAAACTAATGCCTCCCCATAAAGAATGCCAATAGTTGCGCGCACGTTTCCTACGGAGTCGGTAAAGGGGGCCGTGTAAAAACCAGATGGAGTCAGGCTCCCTTCCAAACCGTTCTCCAGACTCCAGGAAATGGAGCCAGGACACATGAACGGCACGCCGCCGTCAATGCAAGAAGCGGTGAAGAGCTGCGTTCCACCGTAAGAAAGGGCTACGGAAGAGGGTTGAACGGATATTAAGTAATTGCTCGCGGGAACGAACATGGATCCGACGACTCCGAGAACATCGGCGCGAATGGTTCCGGATGCCGTTGAGACATCAATGCTCTGATGGGAGAAATCAGCGAATACGGGATTGGCTTGAGGTGAAATAGACGCCGTGGTTCCGGCTCCAAACCCGCTTAAGCTCCAAACAGGGTCTGCAGGACACGCCATGCCGTTGCCGTCGTTGTCGAAGCATAATGCTTCAAAGGTTTGCGAGCGAATCAAGTTGTCTGCATAGACGGTATTGGCAGGTGGAACGATTTGCACGGTTCCCCACACGCCGACGGGATCGGTAAGAGAAAGGGCGGCGGAATCGGTATCCGTTTGGGAATTGCTGTCGCGAACAAGCAGGCGTAACACGTAGTCGCCGACTTGATCGCACGTAACGGTTCCGTGAGCCGTAGCATGGGAAGAACCGAGATTTAGAGCCGGCGCATCGAACACGCAATCACTTCCACCTGGACCGCTTTGCTTGGACCACGTCAGTTGAGATACGGTTGCACCATACGCCCAACCATCACCTTGAATGGGAACCGGCAGGCCCTGGAATCCCGGTGAATTCACGACAGCTAATGCGTCAGGAGGATAGCGGCACCCGCAAGCGGAACACGTTCCGTCGGGATACGCCGTGCAATCGCTGTTTTCATCACAGTTCGCTCCGCAATGCCCGACCCAACAGTATTGATCGTAGTCGGGCGGCGTACACGCGCACTCGGACGGATCGGTATTGCATGTGCCTTGCGAGGTTTCGTAATCGCGCCAGTACCGGCCAACGCACCGGTCATCGTAAATATCGCAGTCTTCATCGCCATCGCATTCCGCACCGCATTGTGCAACGGATTCGGAACACGCTCCGTTTTCCCAAGGCGCGTAAGAACAGGCGCAGGAATTTGAGCACGATGCATCGCGAGTTTGGTAAATATCATTGGCTGCATAACATCGCTCGGTGTTGGTGCAATCACTGTCTTCATCGCATTCCGCACCGCAGCCTTCATCGCAGAACGGAAGACCCGTGGTATAGCACGCGTCGTGCGAGGGTTGGGAAATGAATGAGCCGCAGTTTTGACAAGAGCCCCACGAACCCGGGAAGCAACCGCCCGCCATTCCAGAAGTACATGTTTCTCCGGGGCGTGCGCGCCACCCGCAGGATGCGCCAGGGTGAGAATCCTCGTTTTCGGAACCGGGATCGCATCCCTCGTAATCCACGCTGTCATCACAGTTGTTAGGTGCCCCCCATAATCCGGAACCGCTTGCGCCGCATTCCCGATAATAATCGTTTCCGAAGCACATCTCGTATCCATCGGGATAATCGCAGTTGTTGTTTTGGTCTATGACGCAACTCGTGGCATCCGGAGCACATCGTTTCACTCCGCCTTCAAACGTCTCCCGGCAGTAACCGGACGCGCAATTACCGTTTACGGTGCAAACGCTGCAAACCGGTAATCCGACAACCGTAATATCCGCTTCGTCGAATACGCCGCCGTAAGACGCGCGTACTACGCCGACTCCAGTGGTCGCACCAGCTGTAAACAACCCCGTATTGTCAACGGATCCGATCGTGGAGGTCCATGTGAGAGCAGGACATTCAATAGTATCACCGCATTCGGTCACGCACGTCGCCGTAAACTGGCGCGTGCCGAATACGGGAACCGTTGCGGATGGCGGGCTGACCGAGATGCTGGTGATGTCAGGCGTTGAACCGCCAACGGAACCCAATCCGTTCTGATAATGGAAAAGCAAGAAGGGGTCTGCAGGGGAAAACACAAACAATTCATTGCTAACAAAAGTGCTGGAGCTATATTGAATCAAACCCGTCGTGTCGATGGCGTCGCCGTCGCTGGCGTCCACGCGAATCAAGTACACCGAGGTAGCGGTATGCCGGTGCATGCAAATCAGTTCGTTGGGACCAGCCAAATAGACCAGGCCCCAGTCGCAGTCGGTACCTGAATTCGTCCAAATGACGCTACCCGTGTTCGCGTTCAATGCCCGAACGCCTTGGGCTCCGGGAATCCGAGCATACAATAGGTTATTGTAAGCGGCAAGATTCGTTCCGAGATCGTCGAACGGTCCCCAAAGCAATGCGCCGTTGTTCAAGGGATTGTAAGAGGAAAGCTTGTCCCAATAACCTGAACGTCTTCGATCCAAAAAGATTTTGTTATTGTGAACAACGATTTGAACGGTTGCCGCGTTTTCCGCCGAATTGTGAAGGACTTGGCTCCAGAGCGGAGCGCCCGTATCTTTATTGAAGGAATATAACGTGGCGGGACCGTGATGAGTGTTTACGCCGCCTTCATGGTGATCCACGACGAAAACGAGCTGGTTTTGGAAGATGGCGGGTTGGGAATTGACCTCGCCCTTGTTCACATCATCAATGTTAAAGTCAATGGTCCAATCAAACGTTTTCGTGTTATGGTTGAAGGCTTTCACGCGGACACGCCCGGAACCCGAACTCGTAAAGGCGTAGACGCGCGTTCCGTCGGTCACGAGCCGATAGACTCCCGCGTAATTCACGATGTTATCCAATTCGTAATTCGCTATCAAGTTGCCGTTGCTTTCATCCATTTCGACAAGGTAATAGATGCTCGGATATTGACCGCCCAAAACACTGTAGACGCGGTTTCCAAGAGCGACGACGTCGTAGCTGTGAGAAACGACGTTGTAGAGCGCATTGCCCGGATTCGAACCCCAGACAATGTTTCCGCACGCTTTATCGTGTTTCGTGAAATAAGTGTGGCAAACCCCTCCCCCGGGGCATGGACGTCCACTTCCGTAAAAGTAGTCGCCGCGTTCCACGAGCGTGTACGGTCTGTAGACGTCGCGCAGCCAGCGCTCGCTGTTGATGTCAATAGCGCTGCTAACGGGTATGGAAAGATCGCGGGTCTCATCCGACAACCGATGCGTCCACTCCGCTTGAACAATAACGACTGCGCTGAATAAAAATAGGAGAAGCAAGAGGATGGGACGCCACACGGACTTTCGAATGATCCAGCGCATGTTAACGTTTCGGATACGGGATATTAAAAGGTTTCAAACAAGAGAGATGGGGAAAATCGTAATCTTTATATACGGACCTCGAGTAATGCAATCGGTGAGATCCCCCTATGTACCGAATCCTGTGGTTCAAGATTGGCGGCCAGCGCGTTCACTTGCTGAAACTCGCGGGCGCGTTCCTCATTGCAGCCTCCTTGCTCAAGGTCGCCGAAGCCTCGTACAGCATTTTCGTCGTCGCAAACAAAATCGTTTACGCTCAATTGAATCCCAATTTGATCCCGCAGTTGTTCGGATGGGCGATTTCCGCTCCGTTTGAATTTGGTAACGAGGATGTCATCGGGGTCATGATGGGCCCGCTGGCGGGCTTCGTGTTCTGGTTGGGACTCGCGACCGTCGCACTCATCATATACCAAAGCGGAAAAATTGTTTTCCCTGTCGAGGAATACGACGAACGCGTGACCAAGCATCACCGCAAACTCCTCGAACGCGTCACGCGACTAAAGAAGCGCCGATAAGTTCAAGCGGAGACCAACAGACATAATAATGGGTAGTCACTAATGCGCTCCATGTCCGCGCCTCGTTTGAAACAGTACGCGAATAAGTCGGAAAATCCTAAACCGCAAAGCTTTTTGCGCACGCTACTCGTTATTGCGGTCGTGGCCTTCGCCACTATTTTCATCGTCGGATTAATCGTTGGGAGCGTAGGCGGTTTTGATAACTCGTGCGTGGCGCGCATTCAATTGAACGGAGAAATCACGTACGGGCCCGGCAACGGATTATTTGAAAGCGGGGATACCGCGGAAGAGATTATGCAGCAATTCAAAACCGCTAATGCGGATCCGCGTGTCGGCGCCATACTGTTTGAAATCAACTCGCCAGGAGGCAGCGCGGTCGCGAGCAAGGAAATTTATGACGAGTTGATGGAGAGCGAGAAGCCCGTGGTCGCGTACTTGAAGGAAGTGGCCGCGAGCGGAGGCTATTATGTGGCGAGTCCGGCGCACACGATTATTGCGAACCCGAACACGATTACGGGCTCCATTGGAGCGCGCGCAACCTTATTGAACTACGAGCAATTATTCGAGAAAATCGGGTTGAAACAGGAAAGCATTCAAAGCGGTGAAAAGAAGGACATTGGCGCGGGTTATCGTGAGATGACGGAAGAGGAGAGAGCGTTAATGGAAGAACTCATCGGGGAAACCGCCAATAATTTTGCGGAGGACGTGCGAAACGCGCGCGGTGAGCGTCTGAATCCGGAGGGATACGAGGACGTGTTGGATGCGCGCATATTAACGGCAAAGCAGGCGTTGCGTATCGGTATGGTGGATGAAATCGGGGGAAGGGCACGAGCCGAAAAGAAAGCCGCGGAGCTGGCGGAAATGGATAGCGAGAACGGGATTTCGTTCTGCGAATTCAAGGCGCAAGGCGGGTTGTTGGAGTGGCTATCCGGAACGTCTGCAGGATTCGGAACGGGATTCGCGAAAACGTTTGTGAGCGAATTGCAGAAAGAACGCTTAACGCTTCAATACCGCTAGGGGGTACCCGCCGTTGTTTTGGTGACCGTCGTTTTTTCAACGACCATCTTATTCTTGGATGGAATGGCTTTTGCGGGCGCTAGCGGTTTCACGGTTTTTTTCCGAGCGGATCGCTTGATCGTGCGAACGGTTCGGATGGTTTTGGATACCGTTTTCGGTTGGGTCTTGCGGCCGGCCTTTTTTTTGGTCGCTTTCTTTTCGGCCAGTCGACGCACGGACCGGATGGCATTCCGCGTTTGTTTCCGGCGAGCAGACAGCTTATAGACGCGTGTGATGTGAGCACCGTGACGCGAAATCTTCTTGCTGAAACGGGTCAACTGGCGTTTCAACGTATTCACGCGCGTCGTATTGTCGGAAACCATGTCGAGCAAGCCGCCCAAATCCTCTCCGCCCGCGGAGGGTGAACGTTGCTGGAGTTCGTCGAGACGGTTGGCCGCTCCTTCCAGTGCCCGTTCCACTTCTTCGCGATGAAGTTGCAGCTGGGAAAGGGAATCGCTTTGGGACTGGAGTTGCGAAGAAAGCGTTTGAAGTTGTTGTTCCGTGGACGTCAGCGCGTACAGCTTGGCATCCAACGATTCCTGCATGCGCGAAACGGTTTCCAGCTTGGCATTTTGTTGGACGGTCAGATCGCGTTGTTCGGATAACAGATTTTCGAACGCCTCTTGCTGAATGAGCGTTCGCTTTTTGATTTGATCCAACTCGAAAGACACGGACTCGAGCGCATCGGAAGGAGAAGCAGGTTTCTGTAGATCGTTTGAAAGCGTTTCAATTTGTTCAGAGAGGGTTTTAAAGACGCGTTTCAGGTCGTCACGAACGGATTCGCACGATTCCGCGTTGTGAGGGGCTACTGGAGGACTCCGAGCGGAAACGTTGGATCGGGGGAGTTCGCCTGAAGCCATGGCCGTTAACAAGCCGTCGCGTATCGTGGATTGATGACTCTTGACCCCAGCGGCAAAGCCTTCCTCGAACGCACGCTTTTTGGCTTCGTCGAATCCGGTTTGGATGTCTTCCGTCAATTTTCGGGAAACGGTTCTGAATTCTTCGTCCGACATGTGTTCATGGACGCGCAATTGATGGGCGCCTACGTTCTTGGAGAGAGTGGCCTCGATGTCCGACAAGCTGTTGTGGACCACGTTTTTGGTGTGGGTTTTGACCATCGGCTACCACCTTATTGATTCATGCCGTCTTTCATGCGCTGCAATGATTGAGAAAACTCCGCACGGTAATTATGATCCGTTGAAGCACCGTCGACTTCGCTCTTGATGTTGGCCAGATTTTCCGCGCTGCCTTGATTCATGGTTTGACGCGAAAACATGAGGATGACGAGAAACGCGATCAGCAGCAAGATCACGATGAACTGGCCGCCTTCCGAAAACGCGATCGTCAAGAAGCCCGTGAGCCCGCTTGAAGAACCCGTAATAGTTGGCAGGGGTTGACGTCCAATGACTTCACCATCGCGTTTGACGAGCAAGACGGGGTGAGCGGTTTCCGAGGAACCCGAACGGATTTCTACGGGAACTTCGACTTCGCCTCTAGCAGGAAGGTCAAATGCGTCCGGAAGCGTGGCTTTCCAGTTTTCCGGCAATCCCTCGATCTCGAAAGTAGCGTGTAATGATTCATCGAGTTCGTTCGTGACAATGATCGCGTACGTGAAGAGTTGGTTCCCCGATTCCTTTTCCAACGGTTCGGAAATCGTTGCGGGAACCTCGGCTTCTTTGCGCGTCAAATGAATGCTGGCGCGCGCTTCCGAATGGTCGCCGAGCGCGATAACCTCGAGAACCGATTCCTTGGCTTTCAAGGCACGCGGAGTAAACGTGATGGATAGCTCTTGGACTTCGCCGGGTTCGAGGAAGAATCCTTGAGGGGCCACGTTAATGCCGCCCGGAACGCCTAAGAGCATGATATGGTAGCCCTCGCGGTAGGTTCCCAGATTCTCGAGTTCTACGTCAACAAGGGTTTCCGTATTGGGATCGACAAGCGCGGATTCAGGAGCCGACAAGCGACTCGCGTGATCATCCACCAGATTAATGCAGAGATCGGTCTCGGCAACGAGGTCCGCGCGATGTAACAATTGCAAGGTAATGAAGTGACGGCCTTCTTCCGCATCGGGAAGGGCTTTCAGATCCAGGCGAAGTGAATCAACGCCAGAACGCGATAGCGAAATGTAGTCGCGATTCGGGGAGGCATAAATTTGCGTGTCGACTCCGAGCGCGCGGACATCAAAACTTCCGGCAGCCCCGCGATTGCGTAATTGGAGTTGAACGGATTCGACGGTTCCGCGTTTTACGGAAAAACATTCGTCGGCGTCGCGGATGCTGACCGAGTATTCCGTGGGTTCGAACGAGGTCGATTCAATGATCTTGCTGCGGGGTTTCGGCACCAAGTAACGGCAGCCGTCTTCATCGCAAAGCGTGTGGGGAACGTAGCTCTCTTGTGGCGCCAGGCCTTCAACGTAGGCATCGCAGGCGCGTGCGGGCGTTACGGTGACGCGAATGGTCGTGGAATCGCTTCGGCATTCGCGGTCGGTGCAGACTTGTGCGTATACGCGCACGACATCGTTTCCACGGAAACAATCCGGAGAGCGGACATTCAATAGCGCACCTGAAGAAGCGCCGGAGAGAACGCGCGTGGTATGCGCGTCAAAGTAAGCGTTTAGATACGAGCTCGTGGCGGAGAAACTGATCGTAGCCGGTTCATCGAACGGATTCGTGGCGTAAACATAGGCTTGACCTTCCGTTGAAGAAAGGTAGATCAAATCGCTGGAGGCCTTGATCTCTAAAGCGGTTGCGGAATAGGCGGCAATCAGCAATACCAATAGACCCAGAGCCGCATGACGCAGATGTTTGTCCATGAAATCGACCACCAATATCGCAATTACAGAGTAGTAACAATATGGAATAGCTAATATATAAGCTTTTTGTAGATGTTACTATCACATAGTAGATACATTTATATAGGTGGAAAGGCATAGTCAAAAGCGAGTTAAAACGGGATCACAATGGATCAGGCCCCCATTAAAGAAAGCTTTAAAAACCACTCCGCAGTGACGACTAGTGAAGCTATGAATACGGAACTAGTTGGACAACTTCGCACGTTGGGGCTTAACCAATACGAAGCACAGGCCTACTTGGCCTTGACTCAAGGCGGCCCAAAATCCGCAGGCGAGGTTGCCGATATAGGCAACATCGCAAGACCGCGCGTATATGATGTGCTAGACAAGCTCCAGCAGAAGGGATTTGCATCGCTTAAAAGCGGAAGGCCCGTGAAATACGCGGCCATGCCGTTGGAAGAGGCCATCACGACGCTCAAAAAGCATAAAGAAGATCGCTTGATGGATGAAATTAGCAAAATCGATGAGATGAGTGGGAGACTTGCGAAACAGTTGAGCACGTCTGGAACCAGTAAACGCTATAATATCGAGGAAAACGTGTGGACGTTGCGCGGCCGAAACGCGATTTATTCAAGGCTCGCGCAAATGGTGGACCGCAGCAAGCACCACGTGATCTTGAGCTCGCCTCCCGACAATATTGCCCGAAAAATCAATGACAACTTACCGCACTTCGAGAAAGCGAAGAACCGAGGCGTGAAAGTGCACGTGTTGTCCCCGATCTCGAAACTCCTAGATAAACGACACGCACTACATTCACCGAATTCCCATGTCAGTAAGATTGTGACGACCTTAATGGATCGGCACGTGCCAACGCGCATGATATTGACGGACGACGAAGCGATGCTGTTCTTGACGAACGATCACACGCTCCCGGAAGATGAAGTGGGCTTGTGGATCAAGAACCCGCACATCTCGAGCACGCTGAAAGAACTCACGCTGGCGAAAAAATAGGCGTGCATGAAACTGGAACGGGCTGCCTAATGAGCGAATAGCACGTAAAGCGTTGATATGAGAATGACGATGAACGCCCAATCGTTGGCAGACATCTTGCTTTTAGAAGCCATTTCGTTTGCTCTAAGCGAAACCGGAATAAAAGCGTTGCGCCATTACATCGCAGACTACCGCTTGCGAAGCACTAAGAACAAGTGGTCGCGATGGAACGGATCGATGCGGATTTTCTCCAGAACATCGAAAGAGCGCAGCAAACGCGTAATGACTTCGGAATAGACTTGTTTGGGAGGACGCGTGGAATCAATGGAGCGCGATTTTACGGCAAAAAATGCCAGCCCGCCGTCCTTCAGGAATCGTTTGGCGTTCTCTTCCAGAATCAATACTTGTTCGCGATCCGCCACATCCTCATAAATCACGTCCACTTCTCCGACGTCGGAATAGCGTTCGGGAAAACGAGCGTCATCCACGATAGGCAGCATGTTCTCGCGCGTTTCGCAGACCGCAATCAAGTCCCGCGCGACCGTAGCCGAAAACTCGACGCAATACACGACCCCTTTTTTCCCCACGAGATCGCTGACATGAGAAGGAGTGGTGCCGGAAGCGGCGCCTAAGTAGAGGATGCGCGCCCCGTCCTGGAACGGAAAAAGACGCAGTCCGTTTACGAGAGCCGCGGCCAGCTTGCTGCGTTTTGCGTCCCACGACCGCAATTCCTTACCGTTTTGCTTGACGAGGTCCTCTCCGTATACTTTGTGACCGGGAGCCAGATTGCAAGTAGCTAACCGGCCGTTGACACGATAAACTCCGGGATGCGGGGAATGCATGATAAGTATGGGAAGGTAAAGCAATAAGAGGCTTTTGCGCGAGCGCTAGATGCAGCTCAATTGGATGGGAAGGGACTTTTCGGCGACCATTGTTTTACCCACGGGGCATTGAACGTAATCGGCGTAGGGGATTGAATGCATACGGGATGCCGGTATACGGGATCCAACGAGGAAATGGAAATGCATTCGCGGGATTCGGGACAAGGAGTATTGGCATCGCACGTTGTACCCGGAAGAATGGCGGTATAATCGATCCCTGCCGGACGCGATGCGGGAGCTGGAGCGGGTTGGGAGAGACCAGCCCATTAGAGCCGCGGACCATAATAGGATGAGGAATGGGCGCATGGATGCGTTTCTCGTTAGCGGAATTAAAAGCTAACTATTCGGGCTGGAAACCCCGGCTTTCCAACGATATGGCGAGTTTCCGCGAGCGATCGAATACGGAGTGAAGTAATGGAAGAAGTAAGGGGAAAACGGCGCGCGTGTTTCCGCGAGAGGCTTGCGCGATTCGCACGCGTTGCAATTGCTGTTGAAGTAATGGGAGAGCGGAAAAAGCGAGGAGGAACATAAACGTGAGAGAACGGGGGACTCGATAGAAGTGCAGGGCATCGCGCAACTGAGCCGGCGTCGTGGTGAACCAGAAGAGGAGGGATAAGAGGAAGAGATCCGTCAAATAGAGTGCGCTTAGCACGGATTCCGGCCATTGCCCCGTAAGAATTAAACGGAAAAGAAAAGCGACGATAGCGAAAACAAGGAGGAAGCGATGATGGGAAAGCGTTTGAAAGAGGGAAAGGTGGGAAATCCAATAGAGCGGGATAAGTAAAGCGAGAAATGCGAGCGCGTATTCTAGGGGGAAGAGCACTAATGAGATGGTGAGGAGAACGAATGCAGGGAGCGCGTAAACCGCAGAAAGTTTGTGAAGAGGCGAGTCGGCCATGTTATTCGCCTCGCATACGGCACGGAACCTTTAATCCCGCGCGTTCCGCTGCTCCGTTAATAAAAACAGATGGATCGCCATCCGCAATAACGCGCTGCCCGTATAATACGATGAAGCGTTTCGCGTATCGTGAAAGAAGGTCGGTGTCGTGGTCTACGACGAGAATGGAATTCCCATCCGCATGGAGTTTTTCCAGCAGGGTATATAGGGCGACGCTGCTGGAAAAATCGAGATTGGAGGTGGGTTCATCGAGAACGATTAGAGGGGTTTGAAGCGCCAGCGCGCTGGCAATGGCGACTTTTTGTTTTTGACCGTGGGAAAGCGAAGAGGGATCGCGAGCGGTAAACGCGGAGAGGCCGACGTCATTCAATGCATGAGTAACGCGCTCGGTAATCACGTTTTGGGGGAGGTGCTGGTTGCGTAGCCCGAATGCGACTTCATCTTCGACCGTGAGGGAAAAGAGTTGATCAGACGGATTCTGGAATACCATGGCCACGTCGCGGCTTAATGACTGAACCGAGTGCTTGGAAACCTCTTTTCCGGAAAGCATCACGCGCCCCTGCGTTTGAGCTGGAACCAGTTTGGGAATGACCCCGTTAATGCTTAACAAGAACGAGGTTTTGCCGGAGCCGATGCCTCCCATTAACCCAATGAATTCCCCTTTTTCTATGGAGAGGGAGATCTCGTTCAAAACGAGTTGGGAACCGAAGCGTAGGCTGAATTGCTCGAAGGAAAGAAGCGGCATGTCACGCACCGTATTTTCGGGCGAAACCGAAGCGGAATGCAATGAGCCATGCGATAGTAAACTCCATCGCGCCCTGCAAGGCATTCCAGAAGAACACGACGAAATACCACGAGTTGGACCCTAAAAACGGGAGGGGAACGGATTCGACAAACGACGTGAATTCTTGAGGAGAAATCTTGAAGAAAAGGGGTCCGGCGAAATAGAAGTTCGTGAAAATCATCAAGATGCCGCGCAACAATAGGGCGAGGGCGAGAACGAATAGCGCGCTCTTCCAGGACGCTAGAGAAGAAAGGGTTAAATCGGCGCCATAGCGCTTCCAGATATGCAGCAGGAAATACGAGAACGCGACGAGTACGAGGAACGGCAGAACGCCGATCAGCAACGCATTCTCAAATAGCGTCTCCGAAAACGCGTACGAATAGCCGCCTAAGGCAAATAGGACGCCTAACAGGATGACGGCGAGCACGAGAATACCGAATAGCTTGACGGCATCGAATCCCCGCTTGCGGGCCATGAGATACAAAGTAGGGATAAAGAACATGGGAAGCGTGGCAGAAAACTTCATGATCGCGCCCACGAAAGAGGTCGGCGAAGCGAACGTGATGAGGAGCGCCAAAAGAACGAGAACGTATAAGGCGACTTCGTAACCCAGCACAAAAAACGCGAGGAGCACGGGAACGGCAACGAGATCGATCGTCATGCCAAAACCCGTTGGAATACCGATAATGGAATTGGCGAATTGAAACAGCATGCCGATGGCCGCAAGCAATGCAGCGGCCACGAGTGCATAAGTGCGCATACCCAAACGTACGCGCCCTGAATTTATAAAAGTTCTTAAAAAAGAGTAAATACTCGAAAAAGAGTAATTAACGGATCGGGGTTCCGTCGGAGACGTCTTTTTCGGGGGTCAGGAGAACCGGCGTTCCGTTTTCATCGGCTGCCAGCAACATGCCTTGGGACTCAATGCCTTTCAACGATTTGGGCTCGAGATTGGCGACCACTACGATTTTCATGCCCATGAGCTCGTCCGCGGCATACGATTCGGCGAGACCGGCTACGAGAGTCCGCGTTTCCTCACCGAGACGCACCGACAGCTTGTAGAGCTTGTCCGTTCCCTCTACGGGCTCCACGGCCATGATCTTGCCGATGCGGAGCTCGAGCTTCGCAAAATCTGAAAAAGAAACCGTTTCCGTCATGCAATGCACGTTACGCGTAAACCCGGCGACGCGGATTGTAGAATCGGTCTCCCTTTAATGACTCGATCACGATTTTGTGCTCCTTGTGTTTCTTCTCAATGACCGAATAGACGAGCTCATAGTTTTGAACAATAATAAGGAGCTGTTTGGGAGACAGGCTCTTGACGCGCTTGCGAAGATCTAAAACCATTCGCTTGGCCTTATTCTCATTGACAGCGAGTGCCCTGAGTTCCTCATCCGTGAGCTTTTTGGCCGTCATGACCTTGAGCGCACGCTTAAGCAACTGTTCTCCGTCGCGGAGCTCCTGGTCCGTGAAACTCGTTTCCCGTTTTTTCAGGAAGCGCTTCTCACGAAGGATGAAGGCTAATAATAAGTCCAAGTGGTCGGCGTTCATAAAATGAGCACGCAAGTATACCTCGAAATTCAGCTATATATGGCTTTCGATTGAACGCCTACCGAATGAGCGTCCCAATACCGCACGAAGAACGCGTCATTAAAACCTGACTTGGACGTTCTCGCGCTCCTTGCCTTCCACTCGGAAGTAATCGTTCTTCAGGAAGCCCAGCATGCCGGCCACGAGATTGGAGGGAAACACCTGAATCTTCGTGTTGAAAGCGAGAACGGAATCGTTATAGAATTGTCGGGCATAGGCAATTTTGCTCTCCACGCCCGAAAGCTCTTCCTGCAATTGGAGAAAGTTTTGGTTCGCCTTCAAATCCGGATAGTTTTCAGAAACGGCAAACAAGCTCTTGAGCGCTCCAGACAGCAGGTTATCGGCGACTGCTTTCTCGCGAACCGATTTCGCGTTCACCGTTGCGGCTCGGGCATCCGTAATGCGTTCGAACGTCTCGCGTTCGTGTTTCGCATACCCTTTCACGGTTTCCACGAGATTAGGAATCAAGTCCGTCCGCTTCTTCAGCTGCACGTCGATTTGGCTCCACGCGTTCTCGATGCGGTTGCGCAACGTCACCAAGCCGTTGTAAATCCAGATGAATACGATAGCAACGAGTACGATGAGCGCAACGGGAACGTAAAGCAGTAACTCCGGCACTTGAAACACCCCGCATTCAAAGAGCGCGTCCGTTATTTAAAGGCTTTCTCTTGAACGCAACGACAAGGTTTTTATTGGGTGAATGAATACAGCTCTCCATGTCAAAAATGGCGGAGCGCTTGGACTTGTGGGCGGAAGTGCTCTCGGACCCAAAACACTTGTTTTCCCGTCAGAAAAAGCACGCGACCTACGAGGAAGGACACAAGCATTTGATGATGGGCGCGCTCATCTTCAGCGCATTGTTTGCGTTCACGTTCAAAATTCTTCCGGGCGTGTCTCCGAAAGTAAAGCCCATGGACCTATCTACGATCTTCCTGTTCATCGTGATCAACGCGGCTTCCGCGTTTCTTGCCGTGGTGCTGCTCGTTTCATTGAACTACTTGTTCGCGAAAGCGTTCGGAGGAAAAGGAAAATTCGCGGAACAATATTATTTGAATGCGATCATCCTGGCCCCCGTCCTGATATTATACTATCTGGTCAAGCTCTTTCCGGGAATCGGTTGGTTGATCGGAATCGGAATACTGTTGTATTATGCGTACGTGAACATTCGCATGCTGGAGGAAGTGCACCGCTTAAGCACACCGAAGGCATTCGCGTCATTGTTCATTCCGTCGGCCGTGATATTGTTCGTGTTGATCCTGCTGGGCATCATGCAAAAAGTCCCCTTGTTCTAAATAAAACGGGTCTCGAACAGTTTATTAAAATAATGACCGGCAATGGAGATCCGCCGGGCAAACTGCTCGGTTTCTTTCAATTTTCTCGCTTCTCGATAAGAATAAGCTTATTAACATTAAGGGGCTGAAACGTTTCCGCTGCTTATCGTGTCTAACAGCATTAGCGGTAGACGTCTCATGAACATCCCCAACGTATACGAGCGGCCGGATTATCACAAGCTACTGATCATTCCACTCGCGCTCATGTTTCTCTCATTGTTCTTTATCCCCATGATTCCGCAAGGCATCGACCTGAAAGGAGGCGCGTTGTTTACGGTGTATACGGGAGAAGGCGACTTGAACGCGAAAGTGACGGAGTTGGAAGAGCGCTTGAGCCCGCTTTCCCCGGAGATTAGCGTGCGCGTGTTCGAGAACCCGTCGGGACGAGGACTCGAAATTGAAATGCAGTCGAATCCGAATCTCGACGAGGTCGAGGAACAGTTGGCGTCACTCAAACGCCTGGATGAAGACTATTCCGCGGAACAATTACGCTTAGATGCATTGATCGATCAAGGCGAGGAAAATGAAATTCGGGAACAGCGCGCCAAAGCGCAGGCATCGGAACAAGCGCTATTGAGCGAAGCGAACTACCTCATGGAAAAACTGGGGACCGGAACGCGCGCAACCAATGGAATGGATGCGTTCGCGGCCGTGGATGCCGAGCTTCAGGAACAAAAATCGAGTTTTCGGGAAGACGTGCTGTCGGAAATCGAAGCCGTGGTGCCAGTCGACTCGTATACCAGCAAGGAAATCGGGGCGTCGTTGAGTAAGTTCTTCTTCTCGCAAGTGACGCAAATACTGTTGTTCGCATTCGTTGCTTCCGGAATCGTGATTGTGCTCGTGTTCCGAAGCTTCTTGCCGTCGCTCGCCGTCATTTTCGGGGCGTTCGCAGACCTCATCATCACGTTAGGGCTGATGGGGCTGTTCCAGATTCCGTTGACGTTGGCTACCGTTGCGGCGTTACTCATGCTCGTGGGGTTCTCGTTGGATACGGACATGCTGTTGACCATTCGCGTGCTCAAGAGATCGGAAGGAAACGCGCGACAACGCATTTTCGATACCATGAAAACGGCGTTCCTCATGAACGCGACGACCGTGGCCGCGTTCGCCGTGCTCCTCGGCGTGGCGAGCATCCTACAAATTCAAACGTACTCGCAGATTGGAGCCGTTGCAGTCATCGGAGGGATCGTGGACTTTATTGCCACGTGGACGGGTAATGCCGCACTCGTATTGTGGCATGCGGACAATCGGGGAATCAAATGAGCGCTACTCAATTACTAAAAAATCGGCGGATTCAGCTCGTCATCGTCGCCGTAGCATTGGCGCTCGTTCTCGTAGCGGTCAACGGATTGAACTTAGGCATTGAGTTCAAGGGAGGCGTACGCATTCCCATTTCAATCATTAGCGAACAGGATTTGACGTCGGATCAAATGACGGATACGATTGAAACCTTGAAGCAGCGCATCAACAAATTCGGGTTGTCGCAAAGCATCGTTCGCCCATTAGGCGGAAAGGAAATCATCGTTGAAATTCCGCAAGCGGATGCGTCCGTTATCCGGAGCGTCGAGCGCATTTTGAGGCAGCAAGGTCGTTTTGAAGCCGTGGTGGACGGAAACGTCGGTTTGGAGGGAACGGATATCGTTCAGAATGCGGTCGGAGGTCCTTCCGGCGAATTGATTATACCTCAAGGAACGACCGCGCAATGGGAATTGAATTTTGCATCCTCGAGGGCCGGAGGAGAACGATTCGCGCAAGCCGCGGAAGGAAAAGAGAATTACCCCGTCTACATGTATTTGGACCGGCCGCGGAATACGGCTATCCTGGTGGACGCGGAAAACCTGCAGCAAGGCGTCAACTTTGCCGCGCGACAAGATCTGGAGGAGGCGATAGAAGATCTGACGGAAATCGAGGGCGACAAATTACTGGTATTGTTTGTGGAAAATCAAAGCTCGGAACCGTTGGCGGAACGCATCGTGGATGAAAACAAGACGGAAGTCATTATTGGAAAGAGTCTTGCGGAAGAACGAAGCGATTTGATTCAAACGCTCAAGAACGCGGGCTTCACGGACGATCCAACCGCTGCAGAAAACCGGATCGTCGTCAAAGACGACAAGGACATGATCATCAACTCGTACGATTCGCAGATCCGAGGAAGAATCGTGAACGAATGGAAGGCGATTGGCTTGATTTCCGCACCCGTGCTATCCGCCGGGCTGGCCGACGGATACGTATCGCAATTCTATTCCGTGACCGGATCGGTTTCAGGCGTAACGGAACAGGATGCGCAGAAAAACGCGTTGGGAGAAATCAAGCTCTTGAAGAGCGTGATCTCGGGAGGAAAGCTGCCCGTGAGTACCGTGCTTGGAAGCGCGTACGTGGTCGCTCCCTCCTTAGGAGAACAGTTCTTGATGTTCAGCGCGATCGCCATTTTTACGGCGATTATCGCGGTAATGGGATTGATTGTTTGGCGGTACAGACGAATGGATTTGTTGGTGCCCATTATTCTCGTTAATTTAGTGGAAATCGTGCTCACGACCTCGTTCATCGGAATATTCGGAACACTGGATTTGGCGGCGGTTGCGGGAATTGTGGCGATCATTGGATCCGGAGTCGACGACCAAATCATTATCACGGACGAAGTGCTCAGGAAACGCGATGATGAAGAGGATGAACTGGCGCATGGAAGGGGTTTGAAGGATCGCATCGGAAAAGCGTTCTTCATCATCTTCACGGTTGCGGGAGTGGCGATCGTGAGCATGCTACCGTTGCTGCTTTCGGGCATCGTGGAAGTGATGGGTTTCGCGCTCGCGACCATCGTGGGAATCGTGCTGGGAGTCGGGCTAACGAGACCGGCGTTCGGAGTGATCGTGGAACACATTGCGCAAAAAAGGTCCTCAAGCGAAACCGCTCCCTAGTTTGGCGGCGTAAACGGCGAATCGCATGGTTCAACGTGACGAAGACCCTTGGATGCTGGCCGAAGACATTCCAAACATGGACTTCTTTTCCGCGCAGATCTGGCTGCGCATGTACGTGGATAGCATTGAGAACGCCGTCGGCCGGAATTACCAAAAGATCTTAGCCGTATTCAAAGGAACCGACCTCAAATTCTATTACGGAAGGCAGGATACGCTGGATTTTGCGAGGCATGTGCTTCAAAAGATAGACGAGGATCCGGCATTCGGCCACGAGATCAACCGCAACATCGTCACGCTATCCGATGCGATGACGGATTACACGCGACACCACATTTATGGAAAGAACTTGAACCGAAAAACGAATGAGGAGCTTTGGGGCTGCTCAAGCCATTCGTGGCCGCGCACACGACGCTGCATGAATGGGGGGGTTTGAGCAACGCGACCGACATGTTCTATCCTGAATACACCGAGCGATTGAAGTCCTATCTTCGAATGAAAACGGATAACGAAGAACAAGTGAACGCGTGGTTCATTCCTCTGACGACGCCGGAAAAAGAAAGCGTGGAAAACCGTCAACGCAAGGCCTTTCTGGAAATAGCCAAGGAGATTGGGAAAGAAGCGTACGTGAAAAACTTGTTTTCTAAAGACATCGAGCATATCCGGATTGGTTTGCCTCCGCAATACAAGAGAAGGTTGGAGCAATACTGGGAAAAGTACCGCGTCTTGGGAGGCATGTTTTTTGGCATGCCTTACCCCTTCGAACACTACTTGAAGGAATTCACCGAATTCTTCAAGAGCGGGAAGGACGCGGAAAGAACGTTTGCGGAAATCGGCAAGGTCATTGAAGAACACCGCTCGAAAAAAAGGCAGTTGGAAAAACAGTTGGAGCTGAGCGACCATCAGAAGGAAATGTTTGCCGTATATGCCGAGTTTATGTTGACGAAGCTTTATCGGAGGTATTCACAGCTAACGGCATTATCCCATGTGGATGCGTTATTGCAGGAAATCGCGGATCGGTTGAACATCAGCAACCACGAAGCACGGTGTATGCTGTTCGAGGAAATGGAAGTGGCGTTGACGGAAGGAACGATCGATCGAGGGTTCTTGCGGGAGCGGACACAGTTTTGTACGTTGTATGCATACCAGGGATTCTGTCAAGTGCTCGTAGGGGATGCGGCACGTACGTTGGCGGAACGCGCTGATGAAAAAATCGAGGCGAACGCGAGGGAGCTGAAAGGACAGTGCGCCTCGCTGGGTAAAACGGTAGGGACGGTTAAAATCATCATCACGCCATCCGACATGATGAAAATGAAGCCAGGGGATATTCTCGTGGCCATTGCGACGAATCCCGATGTGGTTCCTGCAATGAAGAAAGCGGCGGCCATTGTGAGCAGGGAATTGGGTATTCCTTGCGTCATCGGTACGAAGATCGCTACGAAAGTGCTGAAGGACGGGGATCGCGTTGAAGTGGATGCAGGAAATGGAATCGTGCGCATACTGAAAAATAATCAGGAATGAATCTGCGGTAGTCAGTTGAAGAAGGGAGGTTATAGAAGGCCTTTCAAATCGCGTTCTCCGGGCTTATAATTGCGATATACGCCTAAATTCTTTAGAACCGAAGCGAGCTTTCCAATGGAAACCGATTGATGGAGTGTTACGGCAATACCTTCCAGTTCCAAAGAATTATGGCGCCGATTCCTATGAATCGCGTGAACATCCATTCTAACTCCGCCAGGTAAAACTTGTTCTTTTTGAAAATGAAGAAAGGAATCTCGAATATCTTTCGATAAGACATAGGGTCGCGTAAACCCGGGATTGCCATACGTCGCTTGTGCATCATCCTTGCCAATAGTCGGAGGAGTAGTAGAATACGGGAGAGAATAATCCGGCGGATTAATGAAGACTCGTTTAATTTGCCACTGCTTCAATTGGTCCAACAAAATTCTCATCGTATGTTTTCCCACCTGAACCGATCGTTCTTGTTCGGCTCGGAAAGACGCGCCCAGTATGGAATGAAGTTTTCTAGGAGGAATGTGAGAGATATCCGTATCATCGGTCTGAATCATGTGATCTGTTAATTGTTGAGCTTGGGAAGGCCGAGCGAGTTCAAAGTTAGTCAAGGGATCTAGTCCAACAGCAAAAAAACCCTCTCGAAAATACCTATTCCTTCCACGGGAGGTATGATGCGGTGGATCTAAATATTTTAGGGAATACACGCGTCTTTCGTGTGCTTTTTTTAGGGGAAAACTCGAGATGTGCGGTCTAAGCGAAGGATGGACTGCGGTTCTTAAGCTGCGAAGAATGCGTGGGCGTCTTCGAATCAAGGAATTGGGAAAAATGAGCAATGCGTGATTATGGCCTATAGAAAATCCGGCTCGTTCTCCCTCTTCATTTTCAATAGCTACCAGAAGTGGAACCTCACGAAGGGGATGGTATGGGATAACTTCCGCGGGTTTTCGACGGGGCATACTATTAGATCGCACGAAATAGGTTAATAGGGTTTTGGAACAAGGATTGGCGTATTCAAAGATCTGCCCTTTGTTTAAAAATAAGATTTACGTGCAGCTAGTTATGTGGATCGCGGAATTCAAGGTCTGGCACGAAAGCTCGGAGGTGCTGCGCCTAACGAAAACGCACGATGTGACGGTGCTTAGCATTTATTTGAATGTCTACAAGAAAGGGGAGGAAACGCACATCTCGAAAGTGCTCGCGGTAAACGGTCCGGACACGGAGAAGTACATTAAGCAATTACTGAAAACCATGGAGCGGTATCGGATTCACCATGCGGAACGCAATTACATCTTCTTCAGCATTCCGCAAGACGCGATTTCGTATCACACGCTGATCCTGGAGGAGCGCGTGTTCTTCATTAAGCCCCAGATGCTGAAAAACGGTTTCGAGTATTGGACCGTGGCAAGCTGGGATAAGGAAAGCATTCAGAGACTCTATAAGAAAATTGACGCGGTGGCGGAACGCGCCACCATTGAACTAACGAGCTTGAAACAAGAGAATACGAATCTCTTTATTCCCGATGTGATGCAGCGTTTAAGCGAGCAACAATTCAACGTCATGCAGCGTGCCGCGGAATTCGGGTACTATACGTACCCCAGAAAAATCAATCTCAAACAACTTTCCAAGAAATTAAGGTTATCGGAGTCCGCGCTAAGGGAACATTTGAGGCTGGCGGAAGCCAAGTTGGTGCCCGTAGCACTCCAGCAATTCCAAAGGGCATGAGCCGCGCATACGCGGGTAAAATTAAATAGGATTGGAAGTACCAATAAGTAGTAACATATCGGTGACCGCGATGGGTGCTCAGGAATTACACAACAAAGACCCGTGGATGAAAGCAGAAGACATCCCGAACATGGACTTCTTCTTCTCCCAGATCTGGATCCGTGCTTTTGCGAATAACATGGAGAACTCCGTGGGAAGGAACTACCGGAAGGTACTAGGCGTATTCGATGGCGTGGACATGAGTTTCTACTACGGGAAGAACGACTGCTTGGAGTTTACAAAGCACGTGCTCAAGAAAATAACCGATGACCCGCCATTCGGGCACACGATCAATAAAAACATCGTGGAACTGTCGGATGAAATGACCGATTACACGAAAACCCGGATCAACCAACACAACCTGAAAGAAAAAAGCAATGCCGAATTATGGGAGTTGATGAACGGATTCTTCGAAGTGCACACGCGATTGTACGAATGGGGCTGGCTCAGTAATTCAACGGACATGTTTTTTCCGGAGTACACGAATACGTTGAAGGAATACATTCGAAAAAAAGCGAAGGATGAGACGGAAGTGAACACGTGGCTCGTGCCCTTAACGACTCCGGACACGGAAAGCGAAGAAAACCGGCAGGCGAAAGAGTTCTTGGGGATCGCGAAAGAAATCGGGAAGGACGCATACGTGAAAAACTTGTTTTCAAAGGACATCGAGCACATTCGTTTGGGTTTGCCTCCGGCCATACGGAAAAAAATCGAAGCCCATTGGGAAAAGTACAAGCCGTTAGGGTTCATGTACTACGGAATCCCCTACGCATTCGAACACTACTTGAAGGAATTCGCCGAATTCTTCAAGAGCGGAAAAAACGCGGAAAGAACGTTTGCGGAAATGGATGAAGTCATTGAAGAACACCGCGAGAGAAAAGAACAGCTCGAGAAACAATTGGAATTCGACGAGTACCACCGCGAGTTGTTTGCCGTATACGCCGAATTCATGATGACGAAATGGTACCGGAGATACGCGCAAATCACTTCCCTTTACCACATGGACGCGTTGATTCAGGAAATCGCGGATCGGTTGAACATCAGCAACCACGAAATGCGTTGCATGTTGTTTGAGGAAATCGAGATGGCTTTGAAGGAAGGGCGCATCGATCGCGCATTACTTCGGGAACGCACGATCTTCTGCACATTGTATGCGGAGAAAGGATTTTGTCAAGTGTTAATAGGGGATGCGGCCCGAAAACAAGGGGAGGATGCGAAAGAAAAAATCGATATGGACGTGAAAGAGCTGAAAGGACAGTGCGCCTCGCTGGGTAAAGCGGTAGGGACGGTTAAAATCATCCAAGAAGCTGCGGACATGACCAAAATGAATGAAGGCGATATTCTGGTAGCTTACGCGACGAACCCGGACGTGGTCCCTGCGATGAAGAAAGCAGCCGCAATTGTTACGGATCAAGGAGGCGTAACATGCCACGCGGCCATCGTGAGCAGGGAGCTCGGCATTCCATGCCTGATCGGAACAAAAATCGCGACGAAAGTGTTGAAGGACGGCGAAAGGGTTGACGTGGACGCGACGAACGGATGGGTTAGGAAAATATAGAAAAAGTTATATGGAGTACCGCTCATTCTGTTAGCATGCCTTTGCCGGAAGCGCTTCGCCGGGTCAACCCCGCAAGCGTTAGAAAACGCTCTTTTGAGCGGCCTCAACTCGTGCGGTTGAAAACGGGCGAAACAATCACGTTAGAACACGTCCCGTATGTCGCTCGGCCGGATTTTTCTGCGATCCGCAACATGAACTCGCGAGAACTTATCCGTAGAATGGGATGGCGGCAACACGATGCTTCTTTCGAAAGGGGAAGATACGGACTTCCGTTTACTCGAAATGCGCAAAACCCCGTGAAAGGATTAGGAGCATCCGTTCGCAGGCTCAAACATTCGACGATGACGAAAGAGGAAATCTCGCAACGGAATTCATTAGCGGATGCGTTCCGGTTGCTTCGAAGGACGTTTCACGGAGAAGACCGTTCGCCGTTGAGCGGATTCCGCGACAGCTTCCGAGAAAACCGCATGCATGAATTCTGGCCCCAATATGACTTCATGGTCGCGCGCAACGAGGAAAGGAAAATCGTGGGAGTCGCCACGACCCATACGAGCCGGAAGCCCGGAAAACCGAAAGTGGCAGTAGGAGAGTATATTGCCGTGAACCCGGCATACCTCGGGAAAGGACTGGGAACGGAAATGATGAATGCGCGAATTCGTAAAGCCGTTCAAAATGGGGCGGAACACTTTCTAATCGAAGGGGAACCGCTGACTCGGAAAGATATCGGCCGAATGGAATCTCTGAAAAAGAGGAAAACAAGAAATGAAGAGCAGGAGTCGGAGCTTCTTGAAATCCTGAACCGCTTGAGGGCATCCGCTATCCGAGCCAAACTCGGGTTCCAGATAGTGGAAGGCGTCCGCGGAATATCGCCCGCCCTCGAATATTCAGGAGCAGGAGAACCCAACGCGTCAATATACAAGAAGAAAGCGGATTTAGTTCGAAGCAGTTCTCCCGTGGATCTATTCTACTTGAATTTAAGTCGGAAGGCTCCGTCCTCGGCACGCGATTGGAAACGCATTCTATCTACGCACTTGTATGAAAATTACGGAGTCGGAGCAGGCGCGCCTTGGATGAATAAAGCGCTCGTTGACTACATGGTTTCCAGAAGACGAGTTTTCTTATCGCATCCGACTGGTCGATTCCGGAAACCCTCAAAATAAGGGAAGGGGAGCGAACAGTCTGGACAAGGGGGCAGAGCCCCGACGCAGACATGGGGTCAGGGGGATTCGAACCCCCATCCGTAGGTATCTCCGTAGAGCCTGTTTTCTCTTCATGATTCCGAGCTCCAGGCACTCTAATCATCGCTTAACGCTCAGACTACCTCACGCCGTTAACTTGGCGTTCTTTTGGCTTGATGAAAAGCCATGAAAGAACTGGAGCTTCAGCGACCGCATGCCCTTTTCTTTCTCGTCGAGGTCTTTCTTTTTGGAAAAGAAAGAGGTCGCTACTGTTCTGCCAAGTTATACTATGACCCCAGAACAACAGAATGGCGCAATGAAGAAATATAAATGGTTCGGGGGGAGGTGACAGAAAAGGCTATAATGGCAGACGAGGATAGTAAGCGCATGCCCAAGGAACAGCGGGGACTAGGCATTGAAGTGTATGAGAATAAGGAACGAAGAACCGAGGGGTACCGGGAGCTGAAACTCCGGATCACGGACACGCCGGGCAAACACTGGATTTCAACTCCGGAAATCAGCAAACGTTTGAAAGGCGGGAACGGAAAGGAGTTTGGAATACTTTCGGTAGTGACCGATAAGGGAACCGGCCGCATCGCCGTGTTTGCGCCGGAATACCAGGCGCCTCTCCGATTGCGGAACAAGGAATTCAAGGCGCGCGTACTTCTTGCCTTGTCCGAATTCAGCCAAACGCATTTTGGAGTCAGAGGGTTGCATCACGAAGCCGATTCTTCGAAGGGAGTCCGGCGTTGGTTACAATCCATGAATATGAAGCCAGACATCACATATGTCGCGCGAGTGCATGACACCAACATCCGAAATTGGTTGGAATCCTCGCATCAAAAAAAGGAGAGACGCCTGGACCGATGGGTCATCAGGGGAATCCAACGCCTCGTACAACGAAAAGAAAAAAAAGTAATCGGTTCGCATACGGAGTAAGAGAGGCATGGCAAGAGAAAAACCGTTGGGAACCGAAGTCGTTCCGTTAACGATACCAAAGGAGAATTCGAGGTTTGCTCATTTCAAGTTAAGAACGACCCGAACCCCCAATAACGCGAAAATGTTTTTTACACCGCCGAGAATTCACACGGTGCTGACAAACTTTCAAATGGAAGGAGAGCGTTGGGGGCGACTGCATTTCGAAATCAAGAAAGACCGCCTCATTTGGGGCAACTTTCACCCGTTCAATGACGGGGGATCGGATTTTCCGAATGATCGCATTCAAGGCCTTGATAAAATAGGCATTGCAGCGAAGGTGCACTTGCGGATGGCGCAGTGGATGAACCGGCATTATCCGAACCGGCTATTCGTGCACCTACACGATCGAGAACAACACAATGTTTCCGGAGTTCGAAGAAATCATTTAAGGAAAATGGATCTTGGAACCAACCACATGTACGCTCCGCGAGACTATCTTTCGAAAGTGGCAGCATACATTCGTTTAGAAGCGAGAAGGAAGCGATAAAAGACGCTGGGTTTAAAGGAATCCGATATGATTCGAATGATTGCCGGAGTCGACGAGGCGGGCCGGGGGCCGGTTATCGGACCGCTAATCATCGGAGTGTTCGCGTGCCATGCTTCGGAGGAAAAGAAGTTGAAGCGTTGGGGCGTCAAAGACTCGAAATTGCTTTCGGATAGCAAGCGGGAAGCGTTGGCGGAGAAACTCGCGGGGTATCCGCATGTGCTGGTGGAGGTGTCGGCGGAAGAGATCACGCGGTTCATGCGGAATAAGACGAGCTTGAACGACGTGGAAGCAATTAAAGTGGCGGAGGCGTTGGAGAAGCTGTATAAAAAACAGGAGGTGGAACGCGTGTTCGTGGACTCGCCGGATTCCGTTCCTAAAAAGTTCGAGCACCGTATTCGAAAACATTTGTCGTTCAAGTTGAAGGGCGTAGAGATTGTGAGCGAGAATAAGGCGGATGTGAAGTACGTGGTGGCGGGCGCGGCGTCCATTCTGGCGAAGAGCCAGAGAGAAAAGCGCGTGTTGGAGCTGCAGGAAATGTTTGGAGAGGAAATGGGGAGCGGTTATCCGTCGGATGGCCGCACGATTTCGTTCTTGAAAAAGCATGGGGGAGACAAGCGTTTGAAGAAGCACATTCGTTGGGAATGGGATACGGTGAAGCGCCTCAAGTTAACGGAAGTGAAACTGAGCGAATTCTTCTAGACGCGTTGAAGAAAATCATAGTAGGGCTGAACGTACTGGGAAAAGAGTTGCGCGGGATTCTTGACGGGAACGGGTTGGGCTTCGGGGGAAAAGAGTTCGTGCGTGTAGAACAAAGCGCCTTCATTCTGCTGGTGATCGAGAACGGACAACAAAAGAGATTCCGCTTCCCGCGTTTTTCCTGCTCGCATCAGCAGGGAATAGAGATAGGGATTCGTTTTCGGCCAGGCAACGGCGCCGTGATATTGACGGTCGTCGAAGAAGGGAGTGCGCGGACCTTTTTTTACGAGGACGCCGAACAATTGATGGTTCCGACGGACGAGATACGGGTCGGCGCGGTCGAGTAGCTCGCGGGCTTCAAGATCCGTAAAAGAGGAGGGCGCAAGGGCCGCCGCCTGAATCCACGTCGCCACTTCCTCATCGGATAGAACGAGATCGTCGCGGGCCATACCGCACGGAACTTCGCCGAAAAACACGTGCTTGAATTGGAAGGCGGCGTTACTTTTCAATGTCGTCGTCGCCTCGCTGGGTTTCAAGGAATGGCGTGCGCGTAAAAATTCGACCCATAACGCGTTGACTTCCGCTAAGTAATAACGGGGTTCTTGGATTGCGGCCGATGGATTAGTTGACGATGTAAGGAGGGCGTTCGCCCATTCGGCAGGAAGACGGGACGGAGCCATGATGGGAACAGGTGAATGGGGGTAAGGAATGCGGGAGTCGATCCATGAGGCATCCGCGGGCGTTTTGAGGAGGGAAAAATGAGGGTCGAGCATGCCTTGGCGTGCGACGGCTTCGATAAATGAATGGCCAGCTTGAAGTAGGCGTTCCCGGAACGCTGGAGATTGATTCGCGGATTGGAACCGGTGGGAGGTTAGCAGAGCATACAACGTGCCGTCAACGCTTTGACCGGAATCAGGATCATTGAGCAGACGGGGAAGGAACCCGTTGTTTTGCATGGACCACGTCGAAGAAATCAAGCGAGTCATCCAATCCGGTTTTGTGGAAGCAATGGCATCGTAGTTGATGTAAGTGCTTTCGAATAGGTCGCGCGTCCATGGTTGTCGGAACCAATACGCACCGGCATCCTTGGCGCCGAAAGGGGAACGGAAGGAAAACTTGTCAAGAAAAACAAGGGAACGGATGGCAAGGGCGTCTGCAGTACCTTTACCCCACCGAACCTCCGCTTTTTTCAGTGTGGGACGGAGACGACGGATAAGAGATGCGAGTTGTTTGAGTTCCCGGGTTTCGTCACTCGAATAATGGGCAGGAGGCGTATTGCTCGGGTACGCCGTGAATTGGAGAACGGTTTCGCGGTTCAAAGGAACGGAATAGACGCCGGGACAATAGAGCGAACGGGTCTCGGACAACGCCTTGGGAAAACCCGACGATCCCTCGCGTTCGCCGCTGCCGAGTTTGTATTGCCAAGGCATTGAAAACCCCTCGTTTGTTTTCTTCAAACCGCGGGACGTCATTAACAACGAGTAATGCGAAAACACGTTTTTCATGATGACTTGGTCGGATCCGTTCGAAACGGCGTATTGGTATGGAAAAGCGGATTGGTCGGAGGGACGCATGTCGAGAAGAGGCGCAATAAGCAAGCGATTTTCTGGAAGCGATTCCGGGGATAGTTGAATTCGAACGTGCAAGCAAGGGAATGGGTTGGACTTAAGCAAATAGTATTCTACAGACAGCGTGGTATTGCGAGAAGGATGGATGGCGTATTGGTAAGTGACTTTCCACGGGAAAGCGGTGACTTGGAGGGGAGTCAAACGGGTCTCCGGGCAAGTACAAGCTAGGCCGAGCGCATCCAAGAACTTCCAGTTTTCGTTCCCGAAAACAGCGGAAAACCCTTCGTACGGGTAATCTCGGTTTGGAGAAACGAATCCGTTCCATTGAACGGAATGAGTGCTTTGGCTGAACTCGGCCGTAGCCCGTCGCAACAGGACGCGGGAAATAAAGGCCCAGTGCGGGTTTTCGGAACCCGAAACCGTTTTCGCTAACTGATGTAGCGGCACTTCACTCCCTGAGGCTGATGACGAACTCGGAAGGCGTTTCGCCCTCTACGTTGACTTTTCGTTCGCATGCCAGCCAGCTTACGCCTGAAAAAAGCTCCTTGTCGTTGAGCTTCGTTTTGCGCTTCAGTTGCGCCGCGGTCATGGGGCCTTCCTCACACAACGCTTGCCAGACGGTGCCGGCCCTCATACCGAAATACTCGTCGGTATTCACCATAGTTTATCACCTTTCGCCCCGAATAAAATTCGAAGGCGTTATTATTAATGAATCGGGCATGCATCGTTCACCGGTTTTCAAGCGCGTGGTTTTCAACAGCGTGGTCGTACGCCGAAAAAATGAGGGGAACGATGTGCTTCCAGCTGAAACAAGGGTTTTGCACGCGGGCCGCGCCGCCTTTGGACATGCGGGCTTTCAAGCGTTTGTCGGACAAAGAAAGCTTGAGAATCTTGGATAGGAGCTCGGGTTGCAGGTCGAAACGGTCTTCCTCTACGGGAACCTTGAAACCGTTCACGCCGTTCCGAATGATTCCGGACATGCCGCCGGTATCGCTGGTGACGACCACGGGACCGCGAACCTTATTTTTTTCACACGCCAAATCCGCGGCCAGGCCTTCCAGCGTGACGAGTCCGAACGGCTCGTATAGGGAAGGGAGCGCAATCACATCGGCGGCACAGAACAAGGATTTCTTCTGGGGCTCCGACAACCATTCGTTGTAGAAGCAGACGCGATCCGTGATACCGAGGGAATGCGCGAGGCGCGAATAATTGGCGCGCGTTTCGGGATCCATGCGGCTGGAAACCATGAGTCCGGCATGAATGTCTTCCCGGTTAAGGAATGAGATGGCGCGAAGCAAGGCATCGATTCCCTTGCGCCAGTCCGCTCGGCCAATGAAGAAAACATAGTGAGCGGCATTCGGAAGAAGTTTTCGGTATAATGATTTCCCGGACTGAATGTCGCGTGCAGGCACTTTTTTCCAATCATCGAGGAGAATGCCGTTTGGGATGCCGAGCACGTGTTGGGTAAGAATGGTCATGCCATCCTCGGATTCGAATAAGAGGAAATATTCGTAGGCCTCTTCTTTATCTTCTTGTTTGCGCGTCCAAACGTGTCCGCGGGATTCGGAAAGCATGGCACGGAGTTTTCGTTTATAGGGTAACAACCGGTAGATCTCGAACTGCGCTTCCCTTGCAGATACGCCGGAGATCGCGTCCGCTTCTTGAAGCGCGACGGCCTCGATCCATACTGGGGCGGCTTGCAGGTCCGGTTGGCCTAACGAGCGCCCGAATTCGCCGGAATGAAAACGGCAGTGCAGAGGGATCCCCAAATGTTTTCGGCATAAAAAGCCTGCGGGAAAGGCAAGCCAGTCTTGCGCGTCAAACAAGGCAATGCGCCACTTTTTTCTGCGGATGGCATGCTCTGCGAACAACGGAAGCGCCTTCCAGTATTGGGCTAGGTCGGCATAAAACGAGTCGTGAGAAGACTGATGGGAGGGAATGCGGAATTCGTCCCAAAGCATACGGTAAAACGCATCCATATCCGTTTGAGGAAATTTCGATTCGAGAAAATAGGCGGTTGTGCCAGCTCGCGTGCCTTCAAACACTTTGACGTGCGGCTGCTGGGCATTGAAGTCCGCAAACTCCTTGCTAAGAACGAGATCGTCATTAGGAACGCTTGGGAGTTTCATGGAAACCGGGAGTGGAGCGTACAATGTTTTTCCGTCTTTCAAGGCAGCACTCCATTCCGGAATCAACTCCGTCGTAAACCGATGGAGTCCTCCGACGGGTTTCTGGAGTTCGGTAACGGCAAATAATACGCGGTTCATGGTATGGTTTCACCCGGATAACGGATTCGATTCGGGAACGGGACCGTTGGAGTTCAGTCGGTTCACGAACCGCTTAAAGTGTTGAATCGTATTCATGTAAGAAATAAAGTTGTCGAAGGGAGTGGCGTCTTTGTAAGGAGAAAAATACTTATGGACGTCTCCGTCGGCCCAGCTCTTCGTGCAAAGATAGTACAAATGGTCGGAAGTCTGCAGAAGACCGTACGCGTTTTCCACGGCCGGATTGTGCAAGCGGGAAACGTGGGGGGCTAACGATTCGAGTTCGTGGAAGCAGGCCTGTTGAAGCGGGTTCCCGAGCCACGCCGACGTATCGCGCTCGAGGTCGGCCCAAGAGATCGCGTCATGACAATCGATTTCCCCCTTGGAAGGAAGACGTGCGACGTCGCTGCACGTCGCGAATTGCATGTGAGGGTGTTGCAATATAGCGGGAGGCAAGTGTTGTAGGAAAGAGAGGATTCCGGAATCCTTCCAATGATGTTCCCCGAACGTTTCATAGTCCATAAATAGATTGAGCGTGTCTCCAACGGATTGGGAGAGCCACGAAGCGTATTTTTCTGCGGTCAACGGCCATTCATTCCAACTTCGAGATGCAAATCGGTAGCCGATATCGTCGGAGAGACGGTAATTGCGTAAGAACAATTTGATTCGGGCGGGTTGGGGAGGCGAATAGACGTAATTGGGCGAACGGTTTCCGAGAACGCGTTCGATGCCTTCGGCGAGAATCGCGCGATAGCCGCGGCTTTCCGCTAGGAAGGATATGCGGTTGTTGTAAATGACTTCCGTATTGCGGAACACGCGCGGCGTTTTTCCGAATGCGTCCTTGAGCGCGTATTCGTGAAGCCGGACTTGGCGGAAGAATTCTTCGGGGGAAGCGTATAGGCTGGCCAGGGAATGATAATGGGTTTCGCCTAGTACGTCGACGCGTCCCGTGGAAACCAGTTGCTGGAACGACTCGAATACGTCGGGGGAAAAACGGCGGCATTGGTCAAGAAACGTGCCCGTAATGCTGAAGCTTATTTTGAATTCAGGATGGCTTTCCAACAGGTTGAGGAGGATGGCGTTCGCGGGTAAATAACATTGTCGCGTCGCTTTCTCAAAATAATGGCGATTCAAGGTATCGTCGAAATATTGCCCGAGGTCCTGCTCGGACTGGGGTCCGATGGAGAAGAAAGTGAACGGTCGCGTGCGGCGTGGCTGGTGAACGTGGAAATAAAGGCAAACCGACGTCATGTTAGACGCCTCTTTAACGCATGTTCGTAAACGTGAATCGTTTGCTCTGCGGCCAGTTTCCAAGTAAATGTCGATGCTTCCTGACGGGAGCCTTCCCGAAGCAGATTGTGAAGGGGCGCATAAGAGAGCACGCCCAAAATCTTGTTCGCGAATGCCTCCGTGTCCCAGAAATCCGCGGATAAACAATAGTGGAGGGCTTCGCCGACACCCGTGGAACGCGAAATGATAGCGGGCGTGCCAGCAGACATGGCTTCCAGCGTCGTAATACCGAACGGTTCGGAGACTGAAGGAAGAACGAATACGTCGGCGGATGCGTATAATGCGGGAAGAAACTCGTCGGGAACGTAACCGGCAAATGTGATGCGGTCCGTAATGCCCAATTGAAGTGCTTCCGAAACGAGTTCCGGCAATAAGTCGCCGGTGCCGGAGATGACGAACCGGACGTTAGGCATGTGTTCAATCACTCGTTTGGCGGCGCGAATGAAAAACAACGGCCCTTTTTGAACGCTCAGACGACCGTGAAACAACACGATGTGTTCGTCTGGATTTCGGAAAATCGGCAACGAACGTGAAAACCGGCGAGCATCGACTCCGTTGTATATGGCGAATACGCGATCAGGGGAAACTCCGAACGCTTGGACGAGCAACGCCTTCGAGCGTTTGCTGACGGTGATAACGGCGTCTGCTCCACGAACCAGCGCGGATTCCTGCGCTTCAATCCAGGTATTCGCCCCCAAACCAGCCGTGCGGTCCTGCTCCGTGCTGTGAATCGTGGCTACGAGGGGGACGCCGGACTGGGTCTTGACCCGTAAAGCAGCGGTGGACGTGATCCAGTCGTGAGCGTGAATGAGATCGTAAGGAGAACGCGCGTGTTCCTCCATAACGCGCTGGACGCATGCTTGATTATATGCGTATACTGCTCCAAAAAAATCGGACCCGTATACCGCGTCAGTAAACGTTCCACGGGCAGCTGTTTGAACGTACACCATACCGTACGGCCCGGGAACCCGTTGAGAGACGATCGAACGGGGAACGGGAATGATTCGAATTCCAGAGGAAAGTGCGGTGATTCGATGACTCATTTGAGGCATGAAAAAATCGATGTGAACGCCCGATTCAGCGAGTGCTCGCGTCAGTTCGAAACAGTGGACGCCTAGGCCCCCACTAATGAACGGAGGAAACTCCCAGCCTAGCATCGCAACTCGCAACCTGCATCTACCTCCTTAACGCGCTGGCATAAAATGAGAACCGGACATCCCCTATTGACGCGTCTTATAACACCGATTGTTTATGGAGTAAAAATATTTCAAAAAAATAGTAAAGGTAATGCGAGTCGAATAGATAAATCTATCGGACACCTATTGACGAGATAGAACGTCATTCCACGTAAATCGCGGGCTTGAAGGGAGAAGCGCGCCGGGCTTTACCATCCTTATCCTTGTCCGCGGGAACGTTTTCAGCTGCCCAGACTTCAACCGGGCAGGAAAGGAGGCGTTCCAGAACGTCTTTCTGTTGCGCGAGCAATTGGCTTTCATCGAGTTCTGGCAAGGGATTTGTTTTGTAATAGTTGACCGCCTTAGCAAGGGTTTTGATATAAGCCTGCACTTCCGGCACGCGTTGCTTGAGTTCCTCGTCTTTTAATGCGACCGCCAACACAGAAGCGTAATCAAAATACCCCGTTTCTTTCGCGCGATTGATGGCCGTTTGAAGCAAGCGACGTTTCCACGGAGGAGCAGTGAACAAGCGAACGAGCCGGGGTTTCTTGACTTTAGCGAGCTTGAGAATGCGAGCCACATCGGAAGCGACATCCGTTAATACTTTCTCTTCTTGTTCGAGATCCTCGCGAATCTTTTCATTATTAAACGAGGGATAGGAAGCGCATGCCGCGAAGTCTTCGTGTTGGAGCATACTCCAAAGCTCTTCAGCCATATGCGGAGTGAGAGGAGCGATCATGCGCACAATGTCTTCTAACGAGCGACGCATCAGACCGACGTTTACCTTAGAGGAAAGGCGCAAGTAAGCCCGTAGAGCATGGCAGGATTCGAAGAAGACGCATTGAGATGCCGTGCGGAACTCAAAGCGATCGTACGCTTCCATGGAGTCACGCTTGCATCGATTCAAGCGGCTTTCAAGGAGTTCTTCCTCGCGACCGTATCCATCGCCTCCGGTCGGCGGATGTTGAATGGTGGAATAGAGGAATTCAAGGAGGCGGCGGAAGGGCGCTATGGTTTCGGTTTTCCAGTCCGCGTCATCCAATCCTTCGCCCGCAGCAACCATATTGATACGCGTCAAATCCGTTCCGTATTCGTTCAAGAGATTTCGAAGGGGAATGAAATTGCCTTTGCTCTTACTCATTTTTTCTCCTTCGACGGTGACGTAGCCATTAACTGCAATGCCTTGCGGCCAGTGTCGGCTATCGAAAAGTGCCGCGTGATGGAAGAGGAAGAACGTCAAGTGGTTTTGTAAGAGATCTTTTCCGCTGCTGCGTACATCCACGGGATAAAAGTACTCGAATTCCTTGCGGAGCTCTTCCAATAGTTTGGGCGAAAGTGTTGAGTTCTTGAGCGCCTCTTGCGGCGTGTTTTTGGCGAGGAATATGTGATCGAATACCTCATCGGTAAAGTGTTCAGCGGTTAAGTGGTGTTCGTTGACGATGCGGGAAAGAGTATAGTAGGCCATGTAAATCGTGGAGTCGCTTAGCGTTTCCACGATCCATTGGTTATCCCAAGGAAGTTTTGTGCCTAATCCGCTTTTTCGCGCGCATGCTTTATTCTGAAGCCAGTCAATCGTATTCGTAAACTGGATGCGGGCATCCTCGGGAAAAATACGCATGTGCTTCAAATGCGAGTGCACTTGTTGCTTCCAATCCGCATCGGAAAACTTGAGAAACCACTGGTTTTCCAGAATTTTAACGTGACATTTCGTGGTGCAGCGACATATGACCTCGTCGGTAATCTCCCAGATGTTGGACGCGAGTTGTCTGCCCTTGAAATCCGCAACGAGTTCTTCTTTGCAAGAGGAAACCGTTAATCCCGCATATTTTCCGCAGCGCTTGGACAGTTGACCTTGATGAAATTCGTGTTTGTAGACCTCGGAAGTGGCCTTGTCCAGCTTAATCCGTTCATCCTGCGAATAAATTTTGAGTTTTTCAACCGCGTCTTTCGCGGGAAATTCTCCGTACCCTTTAACGGAAATGAGACCCAACGGGTGGATTTCGAGAATTTGTTTCAGAATGGTGCGAGGAAATTCGATTCCTTCGAGCGCCAAGGAGTTCGTGGTTGATTTTTCAATTTTTCGTTTTAGATCACGGAGCGCCACGTAGTCGAAGGGTGCGTGGCCGGGCACGCTCATCACAACCCCGGTCGCATTCTCACTGGAAACAAAGGAAGCGGGAAGGATCAAGACGTCCTCGTTCGTGACGGGATTGATGCATGTTTTTCCGAAGAGCGTGGATAAATCAAGGGGGCCAATCCGTTTCACTTTTTTTCCTTGATCGGAAAGTTTGCGTACAGCGGGTTCGGAAAGCAGCCAAAGCTCTCCATCCACCTTCGCGCGAACGTACGGGGTTTTGGGGTGGAGCCAGATGTTCGTGACACCGTAAATGGTTTCGGGACGTAACGTAGCCGCGGGAAGAATCAGGGACTCGTTTTCAAACGGCATCGAAAACTTGAGGATCGTATACTCGATGGGGCTTTCGCCTTCACCCACCAAGCGATCGTGATCGCCAGTAGGCGAATCGTCGTGAGGGCAATAAACCACGGGATGCGTGCCTTGAACGATGTAACCTTTTTTCTTTAACGAACGGTATTGCCACGCAATGAAGCGAGAGTACGTGGGCGTTAAGTCGGTAGTGATGAACGAGCGGCGCCAGTCGATGGAAATGCCCGATAGAGTTAAATCATCGCGCCAGCGCTGCATCCAATAACGCGCGACTTGTTCCGGTCCTTTCTTGAATTCTTCAAGCTGAGCATCCGTAACTCCATAATCCTTGAAGCTCTTGATTTGTTTTTCGTCGCCTTTGCGCAATCGTTCCACTGCACCGAGAATGGGTTCTCCGGTGGCGTGAAAGCCTTGAGGAAATAATACGTTGAAGCCTTGCATGCGCTTGAAGCGCGCGTACACGTCTGCGCGAAAACACGAGTAACTATGACCAACGTGCGGCGCGCCGTTTACATAAGGATAGGGAAACGTGATGAAGAACTTTTGTTTCCCTTTTTGAATATTGGATTGGAAGCACCGGGCTTCGCTCCACTTCTCCTGCCACTTCCGCTCAATGGACTTGAAGTCGATGGAGTCAGGCATACGCGTACCACGAGGAATAGGCAAGTCAATGCTTTAAAAAGAAGGTATTGGAGCGGGAAACAAAAGCATTAAATAGTTAAAACCGCATTTCGAAGGAAGTCCAAACTAGAAGGCAGGGCACATGCCAATAACGTATGCCGCTATGATGACGTTGCTCGTCGGTTACCTGATGCTGAAGAGCAACATGTGGGAAGACAGCTTCATTGGGATAGTCGTACTCTTCATGGTTCTCGCCTACGTTCAACAACTCATGCCCGCTTGACAGAGAGTTCAAACGCGTGACGTTTAGGCGGATGTATTTCGCGGTCCATGCGATCGTAAATCGTTCGACCTTATTCCCGTGTACGCGCTTGGAGAGACGTGAGCGGACGAATCTCTGAACCCGAATGCTCAGAATTTAAATCCTTGCGGGAGCATGCGCTGGAATTTCTTGGAAAGGCCGCGGTTGCCTTTCAATCCCTTCATCATCTTGTTCATGCGCTCGAAGTTGCTGACGAGCTCGCGGACATCGGATAATGAAAGGCCGGCGCCTTGCGCGACGCGCTCTTGACGCGAACGGTTCTTCATGAGATCGGGTTTCGTGCGTTCGGAAGGAGTCATGCTTAAAACAGCGGCTTCGAATTGCTTGAGTTTCTGCTCGCTCTTACCCACGAGTTCTTCGGGGACGTCGTACATGCCCAGCATTTGAAGAATTTGTTTCATGGGCCCCATTTTCTTCATGCTGCGGAGTTGGGATAAGAACGTGCCATAGTCGAGTTTGCCTTCCTCCATGACGCGCTGCATCGCTTCTTCGTCGGAAATCTCTTGCACTTTCTCGAGCAAGGTCGGTAAGTCCGGGAAACCCACAAGCCGGGAAACGAATTTTTTCGCGTCGAAAGATTCGAGAGCGTCGGGTTTTTCACCGAGTGTAATGAATGCGATTTTGGCTCGGCTGGCGTGAACCGCCGAAAGCGCGCCTCCCCCTTTTCCGCTGCCGTCCATTTTCGTGATGATGACGCCGGTGATGCCAACGGCTTTACGGAATTGGTCGGCTTGTTTTCCGGCCACTTGCCCCAAGTCCGCGGAAACCACTAGATAGGTTTCTTGAGGTTCGAATATGCTGGAAAGATTCTTGAGTTCGGAGGCGAGGTCGGGATCGAACGCGCTCCGCCCCGCCGTATCCAGAATGAGTACGTCGTATTTTTTCTCGAGAATGCGACTTTCGGCCGCGATCTCTTCCGCACTTTTTCCTTTCTCGCCGTAAAATCCGCAATGCACTTGTTCCGTGATTTGTTGGAGTTGCTCGATGGCGGCAGGACGGTGGATATCGCAGGCAATCGCGCAGACTTTCAAGCCCTTGCTTTGATAGAATTTGGCGAGTTTGGCGATACTCGTGGTTTTTCCGCTGCCGAACAAGCCGATCATCATAATGCGTTGTTTTTTGATCGGAGGCTCGTAGGATTCGCCGAGGATAGCGACGAGCTCGTCGTAAACGATTTTGACGATGTGCTCGCGCAAATTAAGTGATTGCGCCTTCTTTTCTTTGAAAGCACGGTCCTGAATGCGTTTCGTGAGCTCGAATACGAGTTGGACATTGACATCGTTGGAGATGAGGACGCGCTGCAGCTCCTTGACGAGTGCTTGAATCGCTTTCTCGTCCACGAGCGTGGCGCCCGTAATTTTCGCGAGCGCCTTTCGAACACCGGCACCTAAATCCATGGTACTTCTTCTGTTTGCAAGGGAATAAAACGGGTTCGGGAAACGCTTTGCGTAGGAATGGGGGCGACCAGTTGGCTCAAGGGGAAACCCAGGGTTCCCGCCGCCGGCAGTGGGAGGGCTGAGATTCGAACTCAGGTCTTCAGCTGTTTTGCCCGTACTGCTTCGTAAAAGCAGGTGAGGACCCAAAGCTGAAAGCATGCCAGGCTAGCCCACCCTCCCTAAACTATTTGAGGAAAGAACAAGCATTTAAGCGCTTGGGATTAAGGGGAGAGAAAGCAACGCGGTTATTATTAAGGAGTACTAACAGAAAAAAAGAATCAGGGGCTGGTGAAGCATATGGTAAAATTATTTGGAGGAAAAAACCGAGGCGAATCGTGGAATGGAAGAGATGTAATGGATCACCGGAGGCCGAATTGGTGGCAGCAGAATTGGAGATCCGTTATAGGTACCACCGTCGCGATCGGAGCCATAGGAGGTTTGATGACGCATTTGGCGATACGGCAACATCAGACCATTGGATTGCAGAAAGAAATCGCTTCGGCATATACGAATCAGACGCATGTGCCTCAAACGAACTCGGAGCGCCTGCGTTTCGGGAGTTTAGCTGCACGCATGCAGTTGGAACCCAAACACGTACGAGCGCTTCATGAAGTGGCCGAAGGAACGGGATACACGGCATCGTTGGGGACGCATGCCGATTCACTGGATAACGAACAGCACGCGAATGCGTACGATATGCTGGAAACACTATTCGGAAGAATGGAAAAAAGAGACGGACGCGCCCAAGTCCAACAAGGATGGATCGACAATTTGAGACTTCGTCTCGTGCATGACGGACGTTCGGGAACTTCTTTCAAAAAAACGATTTCAGACACTCGCATGAATAAACGCCAAGCCGGAATTAAGTTTTTGGAAGCGTTAAATCAAAGCAAGAACCCCGTCGTGCTAGACGCATTGGAACGCGCATGGAAAGCAGAGACGGGGGAGATTCAAAGAAAAGAGTTGGAGCAGTTCAGGGAACGATTACGGGACACGGGGCATTTGAGTAGTCGGTTGATGCGATCGTTAGCGCAACCAAGGCCGGGAGAAATGGTATCCGCGTTTTCGTGGAGGCAGCGGGAAGGAACCGCAAGAGCCGTAGCGGCTCGCGAGCGCTTTGCGCATCGAGATTTCCACGTGCGGCGCACCTGAATAAGAATAGGGTTCAAAAAAAGAGAAAATAAAGAAAAAATTAGCGGCGTCGGCGTTTCTTTGAACTGGCCGCCCGGGGAACCGACGTGATGACGGTGTGCGGCATGTTCTCGAGCGTGTGCAGCTTGTACATCAGGTATAACATGAGCACCGAAAGGGTGGCGCCAATCGCGCTCGTGTACGAGATCGCGAAATCAGTTTCCTGGAAGTAAATTACGGACAACAGGATAAACAGGAAGACCGATACCGTAAATACAATTTTCTCATCAAACGGAAAACCACTGGCCATTACGGATCACCGCACGCATTAATTTTTAGTCCTTTTTAAGCCTTCCTCTGGGCTTCGGGATTTTCAGCTCGGGATAGACGCGGTTGACGACGTCAATGCTGGCATAAATAGGATAGCCGGCTTGCGCGAAAATTCGTTGAATAAAGTAAGCGCGCGCGGGCTCCGAAAGAGGGTCCAGCACGCGCTTTTCCAATAATGCGGTGAGCATTTGCGACAAGCGGGAAAGGGACTTGCGTGGAGGGTAAGCGGATAAGAACGTTTCAATAGTCGAAACAGGCGCGGGGGAGTCCGGCGCGTATTCAAAGGCTTTGCGGGAAACGCCTTCATAGGTCGCGACCAGCGTCGCGAAAACCTCTTTGTTTTCCGCGATGTCCAGATTGGCTTTGCGTACGACCGTCCATTTGGGAAGTTGGGCGGCAAAACGGAATTCGTTCTTGGAAACCGTTCCCTTCGGGGTAACCGGAGCGGGGGGGAATAGGTTTTCGTAGAGGACACGGAAATAGGCGCATTGTGCAACAAGAACCGCGGGTTCGCACTTTTTCCGAATTAAGAATTCGGGATCCCGGTCATCTTTAACAAAGGGAAGCAGGGATTCTTCGAGGGCCTTGGGTTTGAGTGCGTGAACGTGGGAAGCGAGTTGGGCTACGTTATGGATGGAAGATGCAGGGAGTTTAGCGTGGGCGGCTATACCCGATTCGTTGACGGGGGCATACGAATAAATCGTGCGTTGGAGTAAGGATTGCGCATCGCGGAGTGCGGAAGCGATTTCGTTGGTCGTGAGCTCGCCTTTCAATGAATAACTCAGTTGAAGCTTAGGAAAGCGAGCGTTGAGGAGAAGCAGCACCGGATGCACCAAAAAAAGGAACGCTATTTCTTTCCTTGAAGAGAAGAAATCAAGGTTTTCTTGGCAGTGACTCCGACCGCGGTTTCCAGTGCGTAGGCGCCGCCTGCGATCTTCTTCTCGCAGAACGTACACTCCCAAAGCGCGAAGCCTCGGCGTTTGACCCGGCGTTTACCGCACGAGGGACACGCGTATTTGGTATGTTGTTGTTTCAGAACCGCGTTCTCGCGTTTTCGAATGCGTACTCCGTAACGGGAACCCATAACCATCACTTTTGAACGGCGTCTAACAGCGGCTTCGTCTTTTCTTTGGCGACATCGAACAACGAGAGAAGTTCGTCGGAGGTGAAGCCGGCACTCTTCGCTTTTTGGGCAGCACATAGAAATCCGTCGCTGCTAATCGCCAAGGTGATGCGGCCGTCAGAAGCCGTATCTTCTTCAGATACCGCGTCGAGAATCGGAACGCCATTGATTTTCTCAAAGGTCGCGGATACCACGTGGCGGGCCAAAGGAAGCGGGCCCTTGAATTCTTGTCGAACGATCGCGCCATCCTCAATTTTCGGGAATTTCGCGTTGGCCAATGCGCTCATTCCAGCGAGTGCAGCACAATCCGCGAGGTTGCCGTTGTGATCCAACACGTATACGTCGAGAAACATGCCGAGCACCTTCTCTTCTTCCACAAAAAAGGAAGCCGTATCCACGCATTCCGCGGAACGAATTCCGCGGTCCACGAGACGCGCGAGCTCGATGGCATTTTCGCGGGGCGGACCCGATTCAAACGTCGGGTGCGCTAATGGAAGATATTCTGCTTGCACCGTAAAAACGCCTTCCGTAGGACGGTCGGCGTACGGTTTTACAATGTCGAATTTAATTCCCGCGGCGACTTTCGTGTCGCCCAAATGCGCCATCGCACTGCCTTCCGCATTCGGAAACACGCCTTTTTCAATGGAGAATGCGCGGTAGTCCATTAAACCGCGGTCATCCACGCGTTTGTTTTGCTTCAACAAATCTTTGACGTATTCCGCCTTGATTTCGTCCAAGATTTCTGATTCTCTAGCCATGGTTATTCAACTCGTCACCGGTTTCGAAGTAGCGTTGGCGTAGCGCCTGCACTTGCACGTCGCGGACGAGTTCAGCGCCCTTGAAACCGAGTTCAAACATTTTTTGCAATTCCTCGCGGCTGATCCTGCCGTCCTGTTGGAACAGCAGAACTTCCTTGCTGCGGAGAGAAACAATAAGCGGTACATCCGCTTCGCCAAGATTGTCTTCGTACTTGTCAAGGTCCACGATGAGTTGCCCTTCCACGCGACCAATCGAAACCCCTTGCACTAAATCGCGCATGGGAATGCCAGCATCGGCAAGAGCCACACTGGCAGCCGTAATAGCGGCCACACGCGTGCCGCCGTCGCTTTGCAGTACCTCCATGCTAATGTCAATCTGCGTTTTGGGGAATTGGTGCGTCAACACCGCATTCTCGAATACGTGCTTGGCGACCTTTCCGATTTCAATGGCGCGGCGGTTCGGGCCCGAGCGGCCGTGTTCTTCCATGCCGCTGAACGGAGCCATGGAATAGCGGCAGTTGATAATCGCTTTTTTTACATCCGACAAATGTTTGGGAAAGACTTCCCGGGGTCCGTAAACCGCGGCCAACACTTTGTTGCGCCCCCATTCAATCATGGCGCTACCGTCCGCACGCTTGAGCACGCCCGCCGTCACTTTCAGAGGGCGCAAATCGTCAAAGCCGCGACCGTTCACGCGCTTTCCATCCACAATCAACTTCTTTTTTTCTTTTTCCATACGGGATCACTTCGTTTCTGGCGAAGGCGACGCCTGGAACGGCGAACCGATCTCGCTGGCGAGATGGCCGGCCTTCGTTTCGTCTTCTAAAAAGGATTTGATGCGGTCCGTAAGACCGTGCATGTGAGCTTCTCGAGCAATTTTCATGACGGATTCAATCGCGAGCGACGTGTTATCCCCTTTAACGTAGACGCGACCGTTCTTGCCAACGAAAATCCGGCAGCCCGTATATTGTTCGAGCAAGGACACCATCGAGTTATTGCGTCCGATCACGCGAGGAATTTTTACCGCAGGAATTTCTATGACGCGACCGCCCCACAAGCGACGGGGCTCGACCAGCTCCGCTTCCTTGACTTCATCGGCCATGCGGATGACGACTGAAATGACTTGGCCGACTTCAAAGCGCTCGCGCAAGTCGCGGGAAGAGAGCATGCCAATGTACGGGGAATTCAAGTCGACTTTGTAACCGCTGAACAACTCGTGCTTAATGATTCCGATCACGTAATCGCTCACAACGGGCGTGTACAGGCCTTTCAACGCCACGACGCGGTCGTCGTATTTGACGGAAAGCACGGACGCGAAGGTTTTTTCGCGGTCGACAAAGCTGCCGTCGAAACGGCGGGGTTGGTCATAAACGACTTCGCCAGGGACAATAAAATCTTTCATGGTTTTTGCTACCTTCTAAAAAGCAGTGCAACGCGCCTGCTTGAACAATCACTTCGCCTAAGAAATGCAGAAATGGGAACGCTGATGGAATCGCTCTACAGCAGTCAAATATCAGCAGAAAACACTCATGCTTGAATTGTTTAATAAAGCTATGGGTGACGTTCAGAGTTCTTTCGTCTGGACTTGGCCGCCCGTCAGCTTGTTCAAGCGGTCATAGACTTCCCCGCGAATGCCGACCGCTATTTCGATGACGGCCATGAGTGAGCCGTCCGACCCCCACTCCTCTTTCCGGATGCCGTATTCTTTCAGCGTGCCGTAGCTTCGAGGAGCGAATTCGACAGGAATACGCACCGCGATCTTGAGCTTTTCGAGGCTGATGGGAAGGATCTCGCGAATGGATTCGATGGCATCCGCCATTTGTTCCTCGGGCGTCTTGAACGCATCAAAACGGAACCGCGCTTCCTCCAACGCCCGTTCGATGCGATGAGGCGGGTGGGGGGCTTTCGCCTTCGGATCCATGCAATTGCGGGCGATTAAGTCAATGACTTTGCGCTTCTTGTCTTCCAGGAGCTTGCGGCGCTGGTCCGTCGTAATTTGCAGGTCGCCCTCGCGAATGATGATCTGGGCGACTTCCAGGGGATCCGTGGTCCCGAACGCTTTTTGGATGGCCGCCGATGTTTGACGCTCGCCTTTGTTCGCGTCTTTGAACACTTCGTCGAACATGAGCACGTTATCGAAATCCTTTTTCGCACCGCTCTTAAAATCCGGGCCCTTCTTCGGATCAATAAGTACTTCGAAGCGCTGGCTGTTTTTCTCGTAGCGTGCGATGAGGGTATTGGCAATCTGGCTCATGGCTAGTGCTATAGGGAAGAGCACGAATTAAAAAGGGTGTTGAACGGGTTTCAGCGCAACTCCGCAAGGTGCTTTGCCACGTCTTCCTTCGAGAGGAGATGCATGCCCTGCTTCTCCTTGGAGATGATGGCGAGGTCCACGTTATCGGCGTGAAGTTTGTCTTCCACGGCTTTCTTCAAGGCCTTGAGAGCGAGTTTGACGCCCTCGTGCGTGGATAACGAGTCCTTATACTCTTTCTGGAAAATGGCCTCGACCACCTTCTTGCCGGAGCCAATCGCAGCCGCTTTGTACTCAAACAACGCGCCGGATGGATCGGTTTCAAACAAGCGGTAGCCGTTATTCATTCCGGCAATCAGCAAGGAAACGCCGTATGGCCGCACGCCGCCGTATTGCGTGTACATTTGAATATGGTCGCCGATTTTCTTGGATAGGGTTTCAATCGGGATGGCGTTTCCGAACGTGATGCGGTGCTTTTGGCTTTCCGTGCGTGAGAAATCCACGAGCTTGCGTGCGTCGGCCACGAGTCCTGAAGATGCTGCGGAAATGTGTTGGTCGATCTGGAAAATCTTTTCATGCGAATCGGGCACAACGAGGGACGAGGGAATGCGCTTGAACGCCGCCAACAACACGGCGTCTTTGCATACGAGTCCGACGCACGGTGTGCCAGTGCGTACGGCTTCGCGAGCGTACTCGACTTGAAAAAGTCGCCCATCCGGAGAAAACACGGTAATGGCTCGGTCGTATTGAGCTTGTTGTTGAGGATACATGGATAACCACCGATCAGCATTGATCAGACTACGGGTACGCTCTAAAAAACTATCGAATGAGGGAGCGTAAGTATAAATACATTTGGTTTCTGCGAGGAACGAGGTAAAGAACGTTAAATAAATGTTGGCAGTGAAAGAGAGGAGTATGCCTAGAATCGCGGTGATCGACCCCAAGCTGTGCTTTCCGTTGAAGTGCAATTTGGAGTGCGTCAAGAATTGTCCCGTCAACCGGGTTGGAAAAGATTGCCTCTATTTAGTGGACCGGCGGAAAAAGAAAGGGGACGTAACGGAACAAGCGCCTGAGCACGTGACGAAACGCGAGTATACCAACGACGAGCGTATGAATAGCCGGGCGGAAATCGACCCCGGACTGTGCACGGGGTGCGGAATTTGTCCTAAAGTATGTCCGTTTCACGCGATCACGATCGTGAATCTCGCGGAAGCCAAGGAAGAGGAGCGCGTGTTCTCTTACGGATATAACGCGTTTGGATTGTATCGGATGGCGATACCCCGAAAGGGCTTGATCGCGGTCGTGGGAGAAAACGGGTGCGGAAAAAGCACGAACTTGAAGCTGTTAGCAAAGCAGTTGACGCCGCAACGGATGCCCACGAAAGAAATTCAAGAGTACTTCAAGGCGTTGGATGAAAAGCGCGTCGTGTGGAAGCCGCAGGAATTGAACGCGGTGCGCTCGGGAAAAAACGTGGAAGCGGTATTGAAGGGCATTGACGAGGCCGACCGATTGAGGGCTATCGAACGCGTGTTCGATTTGAAGCGGCTCTATGGAAGAAAACTGGATGAATTGAGCGGAGGCGAATTGCAGCAAGTGACCGTAGCCGCCGCGTTGCTGCGGGAAAAGGAAACGTACTTGCTGGACGAGCCGTTCGCGTTCATGGATTACACGTATCGTATCCGACTCATCGAATACCTGAAAAATCACTTCGCGGAAAAAAACGTGTTGCTCGTGGATCACGACATCTCGCTATTGTCGTACGTTTGCCCGCAAGCGCACGTGTTGTATGGGACACCGGCCGCATACGGAATCGTATCGCAAGTCTATGGAACGGATCGGGCCATCAACATGTTTCTCGAAGGATTCATCGGACCCGAAAACGTGCGGTTCCGAAAGGATTCGTTGGCGTACAGGCACTATGCGGAAGAGCAAAAAAAGAATGGGGTGTTAACGCTTGCGAAAACGAGGTTGACTCGCGGGAGCTTTGAAGTCGAGAATCGGAAAGAGGTATTGGTACGCGATGGGGAAATCATAGGCATCGCGGGACCGAACGGAATCGGAAAAAGCACGTGGATGCAGGCATTGCATGAAAAAAATGAGGCGCGGACGGCCATGAAAACGCAGCTCTTGGTGCGGGATGACGAACTGGTCGCGAATACGTTGACGCCATTGGACCTGTTCGCGGAAACCTTCGTGCGCACCATGGACTTGAAACGCCTCGAGTTTTTGCGAACCAGTGACTTGAGCGGGGGCGAACTGCAGAAACTGCGCATTTACGAGGCGTTGAATCAGGAAAAATCCGTTTATGTTCTCGACGAGCCCACGAACATGCTGGATGTGAGCGGCAGAATTCGCTTGTCGAAAATGCTGAGGGAACGCGTCAAAGAAGGGCGCGCGGTGTTGTTGGTGGATCATGATTTGGAGTTCTTGTTTAATACGGTCGATCGCGTGATCGTGATGGAAGGGGAAAGCGGCGTGCACGGAGAAGTGAAGGACGTGTACGATAAACACGAAGGAGCGAAAGTGTTGTTGAAACAGTTCGGGTTGACGTACCGAAAGGATGGGAATACGGAGCGGTTGAAGTTGAACAAGCCGGGGAGCCGGAAGGACGCGGCGTTGAAGAAAAGCAAGGAATTCATCGAAGTGGGTTGAAAACACCCTTTCGAAAAATTTATTAGCACCCGATACGATATAACTATTTGAATTCGAAGGCAAACGTGCGGCCGATGGAGAGCTAATCGGAACGGTGAGGCTGCATGGGTTTTTGGAGAGAGCAAGAAGCGCAGATTTCGGCCGAATTGATTATCGTGATTGCGGCACTCGTGGCCGTGGCGCTCGTGCTCGTGACGCAGTTGCAGAAGAGTGCAAAGGAGGGGAGTGCCACGCTCGAGAAAAAAACGAAAGCCGTGTGGGACCAAGTCGACAAAATCAAATGAAATGCCAGGTGAGCCTCGAGCTGTTGGTGCTGACGGCCGCGGTAGCGGGCGTGCTGGTTATGTGGATGCCGGTGGTGGGAAACGCGCAAGAGGCACTGAAAGAAACGCAAGGCATTCAACAGCAGAAACAGGCGTGGCAGCAAATCGTCTCCTTGTTGAAAGAATCAGAAGCGTTGGGTAAGGGGACCGTCCTACGGATGACCGTATCGTTTTCTACGGCCACGAATCTTTCGGTGGAAGAGGGGATGATGCGAATGGAATTCGGGGAGGGAAAGAGGCGTTCATTTGAGGAGGGGGTGCGAGCGAATACGGAGCCCGGCTCGTGGGAATTCGATCCCGGAGAATGGGAAACGGAAGCAAGAAACGGGGAACAACGGATGAAATTAATTTTTCGAAAAAGGGGGTAAAGGGATTATAAATGTTCTGCAGGAAACAATAACGATTGCTACTCATTTGGAAAAAAAAGGTGGGATATATGCAGATTAAAGATTTGAAGACCGGCACGTCCAACGTGGACCTGGAAGCCGAAATCGTGGAAATTGAACCGCCCAGGGAAATCAACAAGACGGGACGGACCTTGCGCGTTGCCAACGCGACGTTGAAGGATGAGACCGGCACGATCACGCTCGTGTTGTGGAATGACCACATCGACAAAGTGCAGGTGGGCAACAAGATCCAGATTACGAACGGGTACGTGAATTCGTGGCAGGATAAAACGCAGTTGACTCTAGGAAAATTCGGAAAAATGGAAGTACTCGGCTAAATGGAATAGCCGGCCGCATCCCCGGTGCAGCAGCCGGCGCGTGGTCTCTTTTTTTCTTTTCTAGAACCGCGTCAGATCATTTCCGCGTACGGCCGAGGCGCTTCCCCGACGTTCGGAAATCATCCTCGGCAGAATGATGGCGAGCAGCAATAGAAAAGGAGCGATTTCCAACATGCCCACCGCCTCAAAATCCGGCTTCGCCGAAGTCGCTACTGGAGATGATCCAGCCGACCAGCAATGCGCCCAGCAACCAAAGTTCCATGACCGCCACCTCGGGGTTTCCCCAACGTATTCCCGGAAATCGGAGATATATATTTTTAGATTATAGTATATATAGAAATGAAATTAGTATATAGAGTTGGGGGAAATGGAGTCGGCGGGGGCAGGAGCGCAACTTCGAGGGCACCCGATTTCACGCGGTTCGTTCATTCCCGGAACCGGAACCCGTTTTTCCCCTGCCCAAACCGCCTAGGCTCTTCCACGGGGGATTCCTATTTTTTTCCCGCGGAATTGCTCGCAGCAAAAGCCGAATATCGATGCTGACGGGCTTTGTTTTGCGCGGAAGCCCCGTTACCTCTTTAGCGAGGGAGACGCTCGAATTCTTGGCTTCTCCTGCCAAGTAGTCTTTTCAGAGTAAGCAATATATATAGTTTTTCTCCATAATATATATAGAATGGGTTGGGGGATTTTATGGAAAATATTCGTAGGGTGCAGAAAACAGGCGGGAGTACGTTCACCGTTTCATTACCGAAGAAATGGGCGGAGGCACGGGGGTTGAACGCGGGAAGCCCCGCGTATGTTTGGGAGAATCCAGACGGCAGTTTGACGATGCGGACTTCTCGGAAAACCGTTCGGGAAACGCGGCTCGTTAACACGGGAACCGACGAAGAGAACGCGTTGAGGCACGTGATTGCCGCGTACGTGAGTGGGGTTGATACGCTCATAGTAAAGGGAGCGTTAGCGGCAGCGGTAAGTGAAGAAGCGAGGCTGCGTTTAAGCGCGCTTGAAATCATGGAAGTGGCGGGTGACGAGGTCAAGCTGCAGGTGTTTCACAAAGGAGAAGTGTTTACGACGGATAAGTCGATTCGCAGGTTGTATTCCGTTGTATTGGCCATGTTTGATTCGGCGAACGCGTTTTTCGAGGGCCGCGTGATGGGGTTGGAGGAAATCAGGCGTCGGGAACAGGAAGCCGACCGATTGTATTTTCTGGTGTTGCGAAGCGCTCACAAAGAGGAAGGTAGTTTGCACGATGCGTTGAATAAAACACTGGCTGCGAAAACATTGGAAGACATTGCGGATATGTTGGAGCTGGCGTGCGAGGAAGGAAAGAGCATCGCACCGAACCCGAACGTATTGAAGCTATTGAATGACGCGGAATCCGTTTACCGGAGCGGGTTTGAGGCATTGTTTTTGCGCAAACACTTTGAAAAAGGGTTTGTGGCCGTGAAACAATTGGAGGAAAAACTGGAGCGGGCCACGGAATCGTTAATGAAGGATGGCCGGAAAGCCGGTCATGCCATTGCAATGAAAGGCGTATTGGAACGATTGCAAGCGATTACGGAGTATTCCGAGGATTTGATGGAGATTGGAAGCAATCTCATCGAGTTTAAAGAAGAAGGGCATTCGTCTCCGTTGAAACAGTAGGGAATACGCAATATGCAAATACGGGAAGCGACCGGAGCAGACGCGGAAGAAATCGGGAAATTGTTGAGTTTCAGACTCCCGAGATTGAGGGCGATGAGACGCAAATTGCATGTAGAGATTGAGGTGTTTAGGCCGGATCCAAAAAATGGAAGGTATCGGAAGGTTACTGGAGCGGATGAAGCGCGAAATATCTTAGCGCGCGAAGGAGTCAAGGGATTTGTGGCGGAAACGGAAGGCGCGGTCGTGGGATTCGTGGCAGCTGAAGAACGCGAACTCAAAGGGAGAAAGGGACCGCATTTCTTTTTCCACGCATTAGCCGTAAAAGAAGGGTCGAACGCGGGAAGGGCGTTGCTGGAAGCAGTGAAACGGGAAGGTATTTCGCGACAGTTTTCGCATGCATACTTTCATGTCGATGCTCTCGATGCGAAACTGCATAGGTATTATCGCATGCGGGGAGCCCAAGAAATCGGGGCAGCGGACACGCCTAAATTGCGCCTGTTTCGACTGCCAACCAAACGACTATAAAAGAATGACGAACTGGATTTCGACAAGAAGCAAAGTCTTTTTAAGGGGAAACGGAAAAAAGGAAGTGCATGGAAAGCCTGAAAATTAAAATCGCCGGAGAAATCTCGCTATCGAAAGACCCCGGCAGCACCATGAAAAAATGGAGGGAAGTGTTTGGAACCTCGCAAACCGAGTTGTCCCACTACCTGAAAATTTCGCCGTCCACGATCAGCGATTACGAGAGCAACCGCAGAAAAAGCCCGGGAATCGCGGTAGTCCGGCGGTTCGTCGATGCATTGTTTGAAATTGATTCACAGAAAGGCGGGGAAGTCACGAAAAAATTCCGGGAAGTGGAGGACACCAAGGCGCTTTACGAGGCCATTGACTTCCTGAAACCCGTGAACGCGAAAGAATTCTGTAAAATGATGGAAGCGAAAGTGATTGCAGTAGGAGACAAACTCGGACAGCGCAACATCTTCGGGTGCACGATTCTGGACAGCATCAAGATGATTCTCGAACTCCCGTACGAAAGCTTCATCAAAATCTACAGCGGAACCTCGGAGCGGGCGCTCATCTTCATGCATGTGTCCACGGGAAGAAGCCCCATGATCGCGGTGCGCGTCACCCCCATCAAACCAGCGGTCATTATCCTGCACGGCGTGACTGAAGTGGACAAGCTCGCAGTCAAGATCGCGGAAAGCGAAGGCATACCGTTGCTGATCACGAAACTGAGCTTGGATGAAATCAAGAAGCGGCTCAAGGAAATCGTTTACTAATTCGGGGAGAGAGAAAAGCATTTAAGCCGCGGGAGAGGAAGAAAGAACGTATGAACCTCTTGGCGATCCTATCCGTTCTCGCACTCGTCATCGGAACCACGTTCGTCGCCTACAGCAATTTTGACTTGGGAAGCATGACGTTCCTTGAAAACCCCGCCGTAACCTTTCACCCGCCGTACGCGTTTCAGGCAGGGGATTGGGTAAGCACATTGAACGCGTTCTTCTTCGTGTTCCTGTTTTCCATGTTGTTCTTTGGGTTGAGCGCGCCCATCGCCATGGGATTGGAAGGGGCAAAATTCGGGAGCCTGCTTTCAACCGGAACCGTTCATGCTTACGATTACGTATTCGTTATACCGCAACTCCTCGGCGCGTATGCCGCCATATTGTTGGGGCAAGGCGTGCTGCGGGATTTTGGAGGAAAGGAAACCGTTTTCGTGAATTGGGGAGGCGCGTTCAAGTTTTTTGCAGCGGGATTGCTGCTGACTGTCGTGTTGATTGCCTTGAGAAGCATGGTTGTGAATTAAGGAGGATCGAACGAGACGCCTGAAAACCAGCAGAACGTATTGGGAACGAATGCATCCACCCAGTTCTCGGATTGTTGGTCAAAGAACAGGACGCCGCGGCTCATGCGCTCAATGTCTGCGCAATACTGCGGATTACTCCCATGACTTCCGCAAAGATCTGAAATGATCTGGAACTGCGTATCAATATATGAAGGAAATGCAGAGAATACGCCAAGATTCGCTACGGTGACACCGGCAAAATCCGTGCATTCCTTCAAATCGGGATGATTAGGGGCAATGAAGTAGAGATTGGGGTTCTGAGAAGTTATATCCATGCAGCCGTCTGCAGACGTGGAACCAATACAGAAACGCGTATCCAAATTATAGGGATTAGCGGCAACGGCACCGCACGCCGTTTGGAGCATGCCCGTGGGTTTGTAAAACGCTTCAATGGTTTGCGCTTTTATGGCGTCGGCATTGGCGTCGGTGTTGACGCGGAAATTCAGAGGGTTTGGCATTCCCGAGAATTTACTTAAGGTGTCGCAACCGTAGTTGGCATGATCGCCGTTGCCGTCACACGCCCCGAATAACACGCCGCGGTTGATTCCAGTGGCAACAGGCTGATTGTTAGAGGGCTTGGTTCCCGAAGGACCGTAAGCGAAATAACGGTTGAAAATAAATGCCGCATCCAAATATTTGAAGAGGGGATAGTTTACGGAGGCTTGAAACGATTCGTCGGCAATGGCGCCCGCGCGAATGATGTTGCCGGCGTTATCCGTTGCCTGGATTCGGGGAAGATATTGAAACACGTTAAGGTTAACGATGTCGATGGGCACCATGAAATTGCCGTTCGTACAGGAACCGGTCGGTAAATAATCAACGGAACCGTCGCTGTCTGCATCAGTGCAGTCTCCAGTAAGCGAATTTTGAGAACCGATCTCGCAACATTTGAACCGTTCATCGTGGGAAGAAGCGGGGTCCGTACCCTTGATAGCAAAGTTCCTGCAATCGAACGTGCTGGATTGAACGAGTTGGTAGCACGTGCTGCCAGCGCCTCCGCTGGGGGGTACTTGGAACTGATCAATGGAATCGACATTTGCAATCTCGAAATGGATGCCTTCAAACGAGACCGTTTGACTGAACGTGCTCACCCACTGCGGGAGTCCCTGCATGCCGGTAACGGAAGGGCAAACGACTTGGCGGATGATGTTCTTGAAACGTCTGCAGACGTGGTAGCGCTCCTCGGCTTCTGACAAACGGTCATCTCCTGGAGGGAAGTAATTGTCGAGCCAAAGCGTATCGGCATTGACGGGAACGCCTCCCGAACCATCAAAATCGACCTCTACAGGATAAATAACAGTACCGAGCGCATCAGAATACGAGGCTTCCGTGCGCAGGTTCGCCAAATTGAACCAGCATTGCGAGGTCAGACCGTACTCGATCGTGTTCTGAAGGCCGAGATTGAAGTTGCTGCCCAAATCCGAACGGAAAATTTCCACGAGGGAAACCAGGCGGTTGTGGTAGGCTTGGGAAACGATTTCGTCGACGCGCGCGGATTCCGCGCGATTGATGGCGATGATGAGCATGAGGCTGATCAAGAAGATCATGGTGCCCACTAACGGGGCGGCGATGAACGCACGGCGCTTGCGAAGGTAACGCATGAAACAAGAACTGAAGAGCGGTATTAAATGGTTTGTAACCGATTTCTTGCTAATGGGGAAAGGCGCGTTGGTTAAAATCACTGGAGCGTAAGTGAAGCTGAAACGCCCTTCAACTAAAACGCGCGAGTCGATTGGAGGAAAATAAATAGAAATATATATAGTCAGTTCACATGCGTTTAATATGCGAGCCGTTCCTGCGTCCTTGTTAGCGTTGTTTCTCCTGTCTGCAGTCGTGCAAGCGGTTACGTACGAGGCATACGTTCCGGAAATTGATTTGCAGTTCAAGGCCGGGCACCCCAAACTGTTTGGGGTAGAGACCAATCTGGCGCTTTGGAGGTGCCGGGCTGGAATCGGCTTGCAAACCGATTGCCCCCAAGGACAACAAGCGCAGTGGCAGACGCATGCTCAACAATACGCGTTGCTGCGAGAGACCGCCGACGGACCACATGGAAGAAAAGAACAGTGGGCTATCGTGTACCTGCTCTTGAAAGACGCGGATCCTGCGAGTGCGGAATCCTATGCGCAGCGAGTGGTCGCGTATATTCAAAACATTGTTGCCACGCAGCCGTTAGAGGACAACAACTGGTATCGTTCGGACAATCGCGAATGGTATTATTTGACGCATGCGATCGCCTACGACTTCATGTACGAGTATTTGCAGGAGCGCGATCCTGGTTTGTTGGAAGAGTATGCGGCTTGGCTGCGTGCTGAAAACGATTTTTATAACGAGGGAAATGGGCAGTGCGACAAACCCGGATCGCATTTCGGGTCGACCGGCGGACAAGCATGCAACCCCGTATTGTTGATGTCCTTGCTGTTGTATGAAGATGCGGGGATAGACACGGACCAGGCGTTCGTTAACCTTCTCATTGACTCGTACAATTACAAGATGGAGGATTTGAGGGTGCTTGATGCGATCAACTACGGGGGATATAGCGGGTACTTGCACCGGTCAGGGCTTCAGGACGGGGACTTGGCGTTCGCATTCAACTCCATTGCATTGAATACGAATTTCTTCGACTTGGCTCCCAACCATTTCCGAAACGTGGCCCGGTGGACCGTGTATTCCGCGCGCGATGACTTTCGCTCCTCGGACCAGACCGGGGACGGGGAATCATTCGGATACATTCTCCGGGATTACGTGATGCTGGCAGGCATGTACGGCACGGCGTTCAATCAAGGATGGGCGTTATGGTTTGTTGACAAGGCGTTGATGCCTGAAGCACAAGGCGGCCAGTACGAGAAGTTCAAAAGCGACGGATGGCGCTATATCGTATTTTTGGATAAGATGCTTTCTCGCGAGGACCCGGACCAGGCGCTGGAGCACGCGCTCCATTTAGGCGATTTGACGCATGCGGATTTGGATTCCTCCAAGTTTTCTTTTCTGCGCTCCGACTTCCAATTCGGAGCAATGACTGCGGACTCGCTCCTCGTCCCCGTTTTCGGCGGACCGTTCTCAGGAGGACACGACCACGGCTGGAACACCGGACACTTCGCGGTATTCCGGGGAGTGGACGCATTGACGACTTCCGCCGGCTTTTACGAACACACGTCCACGCCGCACAACAAATTCTTCAATTCGAAGAGTATCGCCTTCAACACCATGCTGATCGCTGACCCGCAGTCCGCGTATCCCGTCGGCGGAAACACCAACATGGCTCGCGAAGGAATCCAGTTTCACGACTACGACGTGCCGCCGAGTCCGTCGACTCGCCGATGCGGAAACCAGTTTCTGGAAGACCGTTTGAACATGAAGTGTTGGAATGGAGGCGTCGAACGATTCTCGGATAGCCGCGGGGACTACGGGTACGTGTTTATGAATACGACGTTTAGCTACCCCAACTGGCCGTATTCCGTGGACGGACCAGGAGGATGGCCTCTGGGATGGGCAGTCAATTACTCAACTAGGCAGTTCGTCATGCTGGGAGACGCCTACCTCGCAATTCTTGACCGGGTAAAGGTCGCGGACCCGTCGTTCAAAAAGAGTTTTGTTCTCCACTCGCGTTCCCTGGAATCCCCGGAATTGATCGATGGAACATTCAATGGAGGAACGCCCGCGCATCCCGGAGCCCGAGGAGGAACGCCAGGCGAATGGTCGACGAGCGCGTCAGGGACGTACTGGGATGTCGGAGCCAGTAGGTTGTATACGCATGTTATCTTCCCCCTGCAGCGCAGATTACTCCGCGTCGGAGGATATGACGGCCGACCCGAGACCGCAATGCGTTTGATGGCGCCTGCCTCCGGAGGAATGCTGACCATTCAAGTCAACTCCACGCAAAACGTTCAGGCCGGCGACACGATCCTGTTTAGTTACCTCGATCAAGCCGTACAAAACACGCAAGTGCGTAGAGTTGAAAGCGTGGGAACCGGAAGCGTAACATTCAAGCACGCGCTGGGATCGTCGAGCTACCCCGAGGGAACGGAAATCGTCCGCGTGCGATTCGACTCGGACGAGTCCTTCGACTATTACTTCCGAGAAAGTGAAACAAATTATGCGATGAACCTCACGACCAGTGTTAGTGGGTGGGGGGAACTGGCATGGGAGGATGGAATACCTGGCTTGTGGAGAATTGAGGTGGAGCCAGAGCAAAGCAACGAGGAAGAAGTATTTCTATCCGTCCTCGAACCAACGGATATGGCTGCTGCTCCTTCGAGCGTCGAACCCATTGACGCGACCGAGTTCGCGGGAGTGCAGGTCACGAGCCAGAACACGCGGTACGCAGCGTTGTTCGGAAAGCAGGAAAGGTTATACTCTTCAGCGGCATACACGCTTCCAGGCGGCATCGGACAAATCAAACACTTCGTCGCCGACCTCTCACCCGGAGTGTACTCGGTTTCGCGCGACGGAAACGTTCTGCAAGCAGGAATAGTGGTTCTCGGTAAGTCCAACGTATTGGGTTTCGGTAGTGACGGGGGAGGAACGTTCATCATTACGAGCGTCCCATTGCCGACTTGCGAGGAGCAAGGAGGAAATGAGTGCGGCTCGAACGAGCAATGCAACGGGAATTGGGTGCCGTCAGGGGATTCCGATCGCTGTTGCGTTGGCGAGTGCGTTATTCCGTCGCCTACGCCGAGTCCAACGGCATCCCCAACACCTAGCGCGTCCCCGACCCCGATCGTAACACAACCTCCTAATCCCGGAGGAGGAAATGGTAACGGAGGAGGCGCGTACTGGACGCCAACACCCGAAGTTACCGCAACGCTAAAGCCGTCACCCACTCCGGAAACACCCATTGTTTTCGTGGAAGTGCCTTTGACAAACGAAGAAGTTGAGGCCGCATTGCTTGAGCTTCCATCGGAGGATATTGAAACGCAGGAAGCGCACCAAATGATTACGCAGGCAAAGGACTTGGAGGAATCGGGGCAAAAAGAAGAAGCGAAGACGTTGTGGATGAAAGCGAAAGAGAAAGTGACGGTCTTGCTCGCGAAAGCGCGTCAAAATAAGGCGTCTTTCAACGTATGGTTGGCTGGATTTGCAGCACTCGCCATCATTGCAGGCGCCGTCTACTATTCCTCGACGATGCATTCGTCTAATAAAACGGATGAGTCACGGGAAGCGCAAGAAGAGGGAAGCCCAGAGGATGGAACGCAGGCAACGGAGAACGAGCAAGCGTAAACCCCATCAAACATCGAAGGCGTGCATTGAATTCTTTTCGACGAATTGACTTCAACGAAAAATAATGCAACGTTAATGGGCCCGCGGAGAATCGAACTCCGGATCTTCGCTGTGTAAAAGCGACGTCTTAACCACTCGACTACAGGCCCGTGAAAACATCGAGGAAAAATAACTTATTAAATCGAATGAAACGAAATTAAATAAGTTTAAATAGGATTAAAAAGCATTGAATTAACCCAGTTTCACAAGAAAGGTGATCGCATGCGTTTGTTGAGCCTGTTTGTAGGAACCCTAATTATGACGATGTTAACGGCATCCGTCAGCGCGGAACCGGATTTAGTGGTCTCGGATATGCGTCTAAGCATGAACGAGGCGCCGGTTGGAGAACCCGTTACCATCTGGGTAACAACGGAAAACAACGGGACCACGTGGGCGAGCCAATCCACGACGCGGCTCTATTCGAATTTTGGGACCATTCAAGATTTCCGAATCAACGGACTGATAAGCGGGCAAAACAATACGAATACTTCAACGTATACGTGTAACCAAACCGGAATCGTCTGGATTGGCGCTAAAGCGGATATCTTCAATGAAGTGGTAGAATCACAAGAACAAAATAATTATCGACAAGTTGCGTTGAATTGCACGGGCCCGCAAGGAGCACCTCTGGCGGACTTGGTGCCGGATTTAGGGTTTAGTAAATCAAACCCAATAGTGGGAGAAACGGTTATCGCATATGTTTTAACCCGCAATCTCGGAGAAGGGGCTTCGGGAGCCAGCCACACGCTTTCCGTTGAACAAAATGGGCACCCCCACTTGTTTAGCGTCCCGTCATTGAATCCGGGAGCAGGGCAAAACAACTCATATAACTTTACCTGTCTCGAAGAGGGAACGTACGGAGTGAATGTAACGGTAGATGCATGGACTGAAGTCAATGAATCCGACGAAACGAACAACTTCGTTTACGGAAGCGTAGAGTGCTCTTCGGGACAAAATCATACGCATTATGGAGATGGCTGGTACCAGTTGTTCATACAAGACCAAGTATTTGCAGATAACGACTATCAAGTGGTTTTGGTGGATATTAGCGGATCCGGAGGAAATGGATCCGGGGAAAGTGCGATGTATCAAGTATACAACCCGCAAGGCCAGTACGTCGGAGTTGTCGTTAACGAGGAATATAAGTGGACAATTCTGGAAGGCGTAAACGTATCAACAGGCAACGTATTCCCAGGCGCGTTTGGTCAAGAAGCGTATGCTTGGACGGGAGTCTATTCTTACGAGGAACTGCTTCCCGACTTGGTGGCGTATGTCGGTATTAGTAAAAGCAATCCGTACGTGGGAGAAACCATAACAATTAGCATTAACACCCGAAATAACGGGGAAGGTGCTTCTGATACGAGTTTCACCATGTCGGCATTAGGCCAGGGAACTCAACAGTTGGAATTTTATTTCTGGGAGATCCCCCCACTAGAACCCTTAGTCGGCGCGGAATTGAATACGTACGCGTTCCGGTGTCCGGGAGTAGGAACGTATTATGTCAATGCAACCGCCGACACCACCCAGATAATCGAAGAATCGGATGAGACGAACAACTTCGATATCGCGGAATTCAATTGCCGAAAACCATCGAGCGGCGGAAGCCCGTTGATGGTGACCACGCCGAAGAAGTACATGCAACAAGGAGCAGGCGGATGGAGCGTGTTGGCTTCAACAGTACAAAACGAGCTCGAACAAGAAATTCAGGGACTAGGAAACATGGAAGAGAAGACGCCGTACGAGCAACTCGCCGCGCGAACGCGTTCGATGGCTGCCAGCAACCCGCAGGAAGCCGTGAATGCGATCCAACAAGCGCGAGCGGAAATCGCGGAAATCAAGAACGGGAAGAAAAGCTTTAGTTTCGCGTTCATGCTCGCGGCCGTGGGAGCGGTTGCGGTGGCGAGCGCGTGGTTCTTCCACGGAAAGCGCAAGAAGAAAATTAAAATGAAGAGCAGGGGAAGGTAACGAACGGGTAACGCCTTCCCCTTTGTTTCTTTATCTTTTATTGTTTTTTAATGACGAGGCAGCGTTAGCTTTATATTGGAGGGAAGTGATAAGAGGTAATCGAAAGGGGCATAGTGAAACGCATTCATGGCAAGAACGCGAAGCCAAAAAACCGTGAGGCAAATTGCGAGACGTGTTTCGCACCGCGTGAAGCGCGTCGTCAAACGAGGAAAGAAGACGAGAAAGAATATCAAGCGACGGGCTTCCAAGAGAATAAAAAAGAAACCGTTCGCGGGCATTTTTGGCGTGGGAAGACGTAGCCGGATATACCGGCGCATCCCAAAAAATAATCTAGTGGACCGGATTAAAATCATGCGTTGGAAACGGGGATGGGACGAATAACATGGCTTCATTCATCGTCAGTTCGGGTAAAGGAGGCGTGGGAAAGACGCAAACCGTCATTAACCTGGGAACCGCTTTATCGCAATTTGGAGGCGACGTGACGATAGTCGACGGGAATTTGCCGGTGCCGGATATTTCACTGTATTTCTCGGTTCCGTTCGAAACGAATACATTGAATGACGTGATTCGGGGGAAGTCGAGTGTGGAGGATGCGACGTACGAGCATGAAAGCGGGTTGAAAGTCATCCCCGCGAACATCAATCTGAATTCGTTGGGAGGAATTACGCAAGATGATTTTACGAGAGTATTGAAGCAGTTGAAGAAGCGCAAAACCACGCTCATTATTGATTCGGCGCCGGGTTTGGGAGCCGAATTCATTTCGGCGGCGAGAAGCGCGGACCACATGTTCGTGGTAACCAATCCGGAACTGCCGGCACTGTCCGCGTCATATAAAACGATTCAAATGGCGGAAAGCATCGGAGTAGAGGTTGCGGCCGTTGTTTTGAACCGGGTGGGACGGTATGCAGGCGAGCCGAACGAGGAAGAGATTCGGGATATTATCGGAGATCACCCGATTCGCAAGATTCCCGAGGATCCCGCCGTTCCGACTGCCGCGCTGATGGCGCAGCCGGTGGTAACCGCGTTCCCCAAGAGTCCGGCGGCCATTGGTTTCAAGAAAATTGCGGCGGAAATTATGGGCGTGGACTATAAGGAGAAATTCGGTGTCATGGATTGGGTGCACCGGATTATCTACGGCGACCTGCGGGAAGAATAAGCTAGTTTACCGACCGGCTAAACGGATATCTTCTGCAGTAATGGTTTTTCGGCCAGCGTGTTTTGCGAGAAGAACGGCTTTTTGAGAGACATCCAAAGCGTATTCTTCAAGAATGTCGGCAAGGGCTTCCGACGCATCTTCAGAAACGCGTTCGGCTCCCGCTCGACGAATTAAGCGCTCTATGGCCGCTAAAGGCAAATCCGGTATGAAAAACCCCCCTAAATCACATAAAAACCGAAGAAACGATTAGATTGAGCGAAAGCGGGGTTTATAATGCTTGTGTTTTGAGGAAGTGGGGGTGGAGAAAGCCCTATTAACGAGAAAAAAGGAGTAAAGAGCATGAAGGAAAAATACGCGGATTTTTTGAAGCAACTGGCGTTGAAGCCGGGTCAAGTAGAGTTGAGAGGATACCAGGTGGAGATGGCGGAGCGCGTGTTGAGGAATGGAAACTCGTTAGTGATCATGCCGACGGCGTTAGGGAAAACGTATGTGGCCGCGTTTGTGATTGCCAAGTTTTTGAAAGAGGAGCGTTCGAGCTTAGGGAAAAAGAAAAAGATATTGTTTTTGACGCCTACGAAGCCACTGGCTCTTCAGCAAAGCCAGCGATTGCGTGAATGGCTGGAGTTTGAAGGAACGCGGATTAACTGGGGAAAGGAAGAGGCAACGGAAGTGATGGTGTTGAGTGGGGAGACGGAACCGGCATTGAGAGAGAGGTTGTGGGCGAACCCGATCTTGGAAATCGTGTGTGCGACACCGCAAACAGTTGAATATGATTTGTTGGCGGGACGGGTTTCAATGGAGGCGTTCAGACTCGTTGTGTTTGACGAAGTGCATCGGGCGGTGAAAGAGCACTCGTACGCGTTTCTAGCGAAAGAGGCAGCGAAACAGCATGCGTTTATTTTGGGGTTGACCGCGAGCCCGTCTTCCAAACGAGAAGTCATTCAAGAGATTTGTACGAATTTGAATATCGCGAATATTGAAGTGCGGGATGAGAACGATAAGGATGTGCAGGGATACGCGAAGCCCGTCAAACTGGATTGGATTTTTGTGGAGTTGCCGAAGGCGTTCATGGATATTAAGAGCGTGTTGGAGGAGTTGTTGAAGGATGCGTTAGCGGAGTTGTTGGAATTGGAGGTCGTGGACAGCACGGATTTAAAGCGGCACAAGCGAGCGTTGTTGGATGCGCGGAGGAAGGCGTTGGAGCTGTCTACGATGCGACCAGAAGGTTATCGGGCGCTGAGTGTTCAAGCGAGAGCCATGAATGTGAGCCACGCGCTGGATTTGTTGGAAACAGAAGGTATTCACGCATTGTGGGGGTTCATGCAGGAAATGGGGAAGAGGAAACAGAAAAGCAAGGCAGTGAAGGGATTGCTTCAGGACTTTAGGTGGAAATTAATTGGAATCAAGTGCGAGGAATTGAGGAAGCAAGGAGTGGAACACCCGAAGTTCCGGAGGTTGAAAGGAGTGGTATCGGATGCGGTGCAGGAAGGAAAGAGTGTTATCGTGTTCGCGCACTACCGCAATACAGTTACGAAAATTGTGGAGGAATTGAATCAATTTGCGGGCGTGAAAGCAAAGGCGTTTGTTGGGAAAAGTAAGGAGGGAATGAACCAAAAAAAACAGGCGCAGGTGTTGCAAGAGTTTAAATCGAAATCGTTCAATGTGTTGGTGGCAACGTCGGTGGCGGAGGAAGGAATTGATGTTCCGTCCGTTGATCTCGTGGTCTTTTTTGAGGCCGTGCCGTCAGAAATTCGGGCGATACAACGTCGTGGTAGAACGGGTAGGGTTCGGGAAGGAAACACCATAGTATTGATCACGCGAAAAAGTAAGGATGAGGCGTTCTTCTGGATTTCGAAACAACGGGAGAAGAAGATGAGAAGTACATTGCATGAGTTGAGAAAGGAGTTGAAAAGTATAGGGAATAAAGAGCAGATTGGAGTCGAAGAGCAAGAGGAGTTGATTGTGGGGAATCAGAAGAATATATTGGACTTCTAGTGCCACACGTGACGCACTAAAGTAAATAGTTGTTTAGGTGACTTGGAGAAACAAAAACCAAATACATACATAAACAAACCCATAATCCTATCTGAACTATTTAGCTATCCTAACACCATAATGATCGGGCAACCATCTCTATGTATCGGGTAAATTGAAGGATTATGAAAACAAACTGCAGCACGTGAAGCATTTGATTTAACATACACGCAACAGGTGAAGCACTGAATTTAATATTGGTGCATCACCTGAAGCACTAGAAAACACCCATTGTCTCAGGTATTGCACGAATGTTAACTCATAATAAATTCATACGCTTCACGTGACGCATTATAATAATATAATAATTCTACTTTTACAATAAACAAACAACAACAACGCCGATTTTTCACAGTCATCTTAACGAATTATTTATCTATATTATCAAACGCTAAACCACCTAAAATATTTATGCATCATGTGTTGCACTACTGGAAATCACGTGCTCAACACCCCATATATCCTTTCATCCGCTTTCGATGCGTGTAGGTGGTTGTTATGAGGCTTGATGTAAGTGGCTTGTCGTATAAGGAAATTGATTCGTTGTTGGCAAGGATGCCGCAAGAGCCAGTTGTTATCTCGAAGCAAGGCAGCAGCGTGATCGTCCAGATCTAGGTCCTCTGGAGGAGATAGTACATTCAAACCAAACCCTAATGCATCACGTGATGCGTTTGGGGGTTTTTATGTTGTACTCTCACTTAATAAAAAAATGGACTCGCCGGGATTTTCGCACAGGCTTTTTTCAAGCCTTTTTTGTGCATCGAACCCGGAGTCTCTGCCTTGCGAAGGCAGCGTCTTACCGTTCGACTACGAGCCCATCGCGCTCTAAAGTATTGGCGGTTATCCTTTTATCCTATTCCCTATGGTTCAAGCGCTCACTAATTGAACGAGTCCTGCAATAACTAGTAGGGTGAATGGAATTCTCCACTGCGGCCAAAGAGTTGGCGCGAAAAGGAACACTCCGCGCAATAACGCAATTTTCGGTTGCATCAACAGAAACATAAAACCCCAATCAGATTCAGGTTCATTAGCGGACATAACCCCTTGTTTTTTTAACCTGCCATTCCTTATTCCTAAGGGAATTATTCAAACAAACGGTTGGAGGCATCTTGTAAAAGGTGCCTTCCCCCATGCGCGGTGTCGTTGTTTGCGTTGTGCTGTCACTAACCATTTTTTTCCCTTCTCCTTTTGCGCTTGACGTTTCGCTTCTGAATTTCTCGCGGGTTCCCGCGCTTTCTTTCAACCTATTCCTTATTCAAACGAACGCTTCAATCGAAATACCCGCCTCTAACCTATCTCTTCTTACCCACGGCGAAGTGTCCCTTCTCTCTCCTTTTCTTCTCAATACCTCCCTTTCCCAGAACGCCTCGTATCTCATTTCTAATGCCTCCTTTCCCTTGTATTCGGCTTCCGGCGGGCTTGCGTTGGTGATCGAGGACGGTTGTACGGACTATTACGGCCAGGATCTATGCGAGCGAGCCGGGTTTACCGGTCCCGGTGATTTTTCTTGGTGTGACGAATGCGATTATTTTAATCCGAACTGTGGGAATTACTATCTGAAGGATTGGTGTTACCGTTACCGTCCTTTTGTTTCCACTAACTATTCCAATCTTTCTGAATTACTATCGTTCGATTTCTCCATTCAACTCAATGCCCTCAATTCCTCTTGTACCGCTTCAGTAAATCATTCCTCCTGCAACGACTCCTCTCATTCCCTCACTCTCATCAACTACTCTCTCAATACCTCTCAACCGAACCATTCCTTTATCAATCTTTCCGATACCTTCGGTTTGCTTTCTCCAACCTATTTTCAAAACTATTTGAGTGCATGGGCCTACTACCAATCCCATTATTTCCTATCCATTCCAGACGCCGTTGCTTCCACCTCGCAATTAACGGCGGCGTATCACCTATTGATTGAAACGCGTTCCGGAAACTATTCTAATTACTACGACTTTTCGCCACCGGACTCGTGGGTTTCCGCTCATTTATCCGCTAGACTCAATGACTCCGCGGTTCCCTTTCTTTTTCTTCATGGGAATCCCCGTATTCTCAATGTTTCCAAGCACCCTATACTCGACGGCTTATTTTTCGATTATTCCGCGTCCCTTGAAAACATTGGTTTCGTGGACGATACGTTTTCCCTTCAGCTCTCCTGCACTAATCATTCGGGTGTCAATACCTCTGTTGCATGTCCTTCGCATTCAAATGCCTCGTTCTTCCTCAATCTCGAAAACGTTTCGTTCGCTCTCAATTGCACGGTCTTCGCTTTTTCTGAAAACAATTCCTTTCTGAATCACTCCCTCCCCATTCTTCTACAACTTCCTATTCCTTCTCCAACTCCTCCCCCCTCCATTCCCCCTTCTTCCAGTTCAACTTCCACCTATTCCTCATCTCCGATAATTCCCGTTGTCAATTCTCCTACTCCTACCATTCTCCCCTCCCCCTCTTTTTTCCCCTCTGCGGCTCCCTCCAGCATTCCCCTCCAATACGCCCGCGTCCCCCTCGTTATTTTTCTCATGCCGGCTTCTATTCCGTTAGGGGTATACCCAATCACTCTTCTGGATGACGGCGTTCCTCCCAAATCCCCGATTCATATTTCCAGTCCGTCTGGCCGTCCGTATCGCGTTCTTCTCTCCGAATCTCGTTCATTCAACTTTTCCGAACCCGGTTACTGGAAACTCCAGTATTCAAACCATTCGTTTTGGTTCCGCGTGCTTCCCCGTCCCTCGTCTTCTCCATACCCCTCTTCCGTTCCTTCGCGGGTCTCGGGTCTGTTGGCTCTTTCCTTTTCTTGGCACTATTTCTTACTCATTCCCTTGCTATTGCTTGCCATCGCTCTCCATCGTTTCCCCCAACCCCCTATTCACTTTACGAAAACCGTTCGAGATTCCCGCGTGACACTTTATCTTAAAACCCGCGAGCCGCTTCACGCGTTAATGATTGAAGACTTTGCGCCTTCCGTTGTCTCGTGCGTCCCCTCACCGAGTGCCATGGACGATACGGTGCTCGGCATGCAGCTTCAATGGTGCATCCCGTTCGTCGAACGCTCCTTCACCGCGGAATATTCTCTTTCGAATGCCTCCCAACGATTGCGCTCGGCTCAATTAACCGCCATTTTGAAGGGAAAACGCGTGCGTTTGACTTCAACCCCCCGATATCTTTAGTTTTTCCATATCCCTAAATGGTTCCGGTTGTTCCTTGCGCGCTTTCCCTATCCTTTATTATGCCCCTGGTATATTTTTTTTCATATGCATGTTGATCACCGTAACGCGTTGTTTCTCGCGCTACTCATGATCCTTTCGAGTCTCCTCGTTTACCTCCCGTTTTGGTTAAACGAAACCTCTTTCTTGAGCTCCTCGATTTCCATTACCTCCATGGACGTGCTATACCGTTATTGGGACGGCCCGCTCTACGTAGTCGTTTCTCAAACCCTCTACGAGTCTACGCCGCTATTAGAATTCGGGTCCCTCCCCCCCTACTACTATTCCGCGCATCTCGTGTTCTACCCCGCGTTCATACGGCTATTCTCTTTCGTGTTGTTTCCGTTCGATGCGATGCTTCTCGCCACGCTCTTCTTCGCTGTTCTTTCCGTAATCACTTTCTACTTCCTCGTCAAGGAATTCAAGTACACGAAACATCCCTTGTTTCTTTCCGTGATCTTCGTGTTTTTTCCGGTTCGCTGGCTCATTTACCACAGCGTCGGCGCCACCGAGGCCCCCTTCATTTTCTTGGTTTTAGCTTCCTTTTATTTCTTTAAAAGAAATCAGTACTGGCTGTCTGCAGCATTCGGTGCTCTGGCGGCAACCACGCGCGTCTTTGGCGTCACGCTTTTCGCGTTTTACGCCCTTTACTTTTTATGGAAGCGCCGCGTTCAATGGCGGTCTGCGCTTCCTTACCTGCTCATTCCACTCGCACTCTTCCTTCACTTTCTCTACTATCACTTCGTGTACGGCGACTTCTTCGTTTACGCGTCCGTCAACAGCTTTGTTCTTCAATGGCTTCCGTTTCAAGCGGTTATTGGTTATGGGGGTGCTGCGGTCGGAGAATATTGGATGCTGCTCTACTTGCTTTATGGAGCAGGAATCGCACGGCTCTATCAGCAACGGCGGTTCGATCTCGTGCTATTCGCGTTGATTCTCTATTTGCCGGCCTTATTTCTTTCCCATAACGATGTCGCCCGGTATTTACTTCCCGCGTTTCCATTCGCGTTGCTCATCGCATTTGAAGATATCTGGTCGAACAAACTCGTAAAATACCCGTTGGTTCCCTTTCTTTTCGGCGCGTACCTGCACGTCTGGCACGTACTACCCCTCAATCTCATGCCCGCTGAGGAGTTCGCACGCCTTCTGAGTCTGTTGTAGGGCTCGCTTATGTTCGTCGGATGATGACGCCACTAACCCCCCATCCGCCAATCGTTCTCTCCACGAGTTCCGCATGGCCCCTATCCATTTCGTGCTTTAATCCCGCTTCAAACCCCGTCTTGAAGGGGTTGCGTTCGCGCACTTGCCGAGAGGCCCGTTCGTTGAATATCGGTTGGGCGTGTGAAAATCGCAGCGTTCCTCCTTGTTTTAGTTTTTTAACGAGGATACGAGCGAAAACCCGCCCGGCTTTTCTCGGTTCTTCTAATTCTACTGGAGGCCGTTCCCATCCGGGCTCCATTAGCCCTTCTGGAATCAATATATGGTCGAATGTCTCACCCGTTAACGCCCTATGAATCGGGCCGGGTTTCCAAATATTTCCTTTTAATAACCGTATTTTTCCTCTCTTGGCTTGTTTCCATACGCGTGCTTTCATAAACACTTCCGGTCGCTCGCCATATATTTGGTCCACTGCAACATATCCCTCGGGCCGTAACGCCGTTTTTTTCAAAAGCCAATCCCCCAATCGGCCGGTTCCGGCACCCAACTCTAACACTCTTGATTGAGGCGTTATACCCTCCCGGAAGGACTTGTTTAGAACCAACCATTTTATGTGATGAGCCGACGTAAACCACGCCCACTCCGATGCTTTTTTCAGATGCGGAGGTAGTGTTTTTTTTATTTCTTGAAATATTGGGTCGTTGGGCGATAGCCCGCCAATCCTTTCGTAATTTGGGTTTACGGGCCGCAACCGTTTCCTTGCCATATCCCGAGGTATGCCCCTTTCGTTTAATATATTCTTTCCACCACGTGCTCTACTGATTTTTAATGCGCCAATTAAAACGCCTTTCCCAGGTCTTCCTTCGCGACATCTCGTTCGTTCAAGAGTATTTAGATCTGGCCGACTTTTCCGATAAACGCGTTCTCGAAATTGGTGCGGGCACGGGAGTCATTACGCGCTATCTCGCCGAACACGCTAAAGAGGTAACGGCTCTGGAAGTGGATGAGCGCTTGGCCCGCGAACTCGCGAACGGGCTGCGCGACGTGAAGAACGTAAACGTCATTATGGGGGACGCCCGGATACACCCCTTGGACGCTCCCGTCATTGTCGGCTTCCTTCCATACCACCTCTCATCTCCCTTGCTTTTCCGCATACTAAACTCGACGTTTCAAGATGCTCTGCTCTGCCTTCAAAAGGAGTTCGCTTTACGCATGATCGCTTCCCCCGACACCCCTCAGTACGCGCGACTATCCGTGATGGCCCAAAGCCTTTCGGATGTCGAGATATGGGGAATTGTGCCCCGAACCGCCTTCCGGCCCGTTCCGCGCGTGGATTCCGCATTCGTCCACCTCGTAAAGAACCCGAAGGCGCATCTCGATCCCCAGCTCGTTCAACTATTATTCCAGCATAAAAACCAGTCCGTAAAAAATGCGTTGTGGCATTCCCGCCGGTCCTTGTCTTTCCCCTCTCCATCGGATGCGAAAACGCGTATCGCTCGACTTCCGTTGGCGTCCCGACGCGTGCGTTCCTTGACTCTTCAGGAAATCGAAAAACTCTCGATCACTTTCCAGGAATGGCTTTGACCCGACCGCACGTTTTTTTAGCCTGCCCCTTGTTGCTCTTTGGGATGGACCTGGAAATATTAATGGATGATCGCGAACTCAAGAGCCCTACGGCACGAAAGCTCTTTTCACTCGGCATTCGCTTGAAGTCGACGCGCCTGGAGATCGGCGACTATATTATCAGTGACCAAGTCGCCCTCGAGCGAAAGACCGCGGCGGATTTCGAATCCAGTATTATCGACGGCCGCCTCTTTTTTCAGGCGAAAGATCTTGCCGCTCAATTCGAGTCTCCTATTATGGCCATCGTGGGCGCAAAATACGGTCGCCTGCAACCCCGCGCACTTTTGGGAGCGGAGATCGCGTTAGCAACGGATTTCCGCATTCCGATTTTTCATTTTGATTCTGAAGAAAAGCTCGCGGAATTCATTCACGTGCTCGCGCTTCAAAAAACGAACGGGAAAAAAGAGCTGGCGCTTCGTTACGAAAAGAAATCCTTTTCCGTTTCCGAACAGCAGCAATTCGTGATCGAATCCATTCCTACGATTGGCCCGCATAACGCGAAATCGCTTTTAAGAAAACTGGGCACCATTCAACGTATTTTTACGGCGGATGAAAAAACACTGCAATCCGCGGAAGGAATCGGAAAGGAGCGGGCGAAAGAAATCCGGCGCCTGGCTTCCCATCCGTACGAGGTGGATACGTCTTGAATGCATTAAACCTCTCTTCCCGTGAACGCGTTTTTCGACGCGGACGGGCGCATCCGGTTAGCGGAATGGAACGGACCACGCAAGCGCGCCATTCCAATCGCATTCGTCGGCCATACCCGAGGTGTTTGTGATGGAAAAAAAGCAATTTTTTACTCTGGACGATTTCAACTTCAAAGGAAAAACGACGTTGGTCCGAGTGGACATTAACGCACCGTTTGATGCGAAAACCGGTTTGCAGGACTCCAAGCGATTCGCCGAACACGCCATAACGCTTAAAGAACTTTCCAAGAAGGGTGCCCGCGTGGTGGTGTTGGCGCATCAAGGCCGGCCATTCTCAACCGACTTTATTTCCTTGAAAACCCATGCCTCTTACCTCGAAAAACACGTCAACAGGCCGGTTCGGTTCCTGGACGGCTTATTCTCAAATACGGTGTTGAACGAGATTCGTCAAATGAATGACGGGGATATCGTTCTGTTGGAGAACACGCGGTTTTACTCGGAGGAAACGGAGAAGGTGCCGCGAGAAGACCAGTTTTTGAAGGCCTTGATGGTCAAGCGGTTGTGTTCCATTGCCGATTTTTATGTCAACGATGCGTTTTCGGCTTCTCACCGTATGCAGGCCTCGCTCGTCGGTCCCGCGTTCCTTCTTCCATCCGCTGCAGGCCGGGTGATGGAACGGGAACTCGCTGGACTATCCAAGGCGTTGGAGACTGCTGAACACCCCAACGTTTACGTGTTAGGTGGTGCCAAGCCCGACGACGTCTTCACTCTCCTCCAGTTCGCATGTTCTTCTAAAGCCGTTGACAAAATACTCACCTCCGGCGTTTTAGGGGAATTATGTTTGCTCGCCAAGGGTTACGACATCGGTCCCACCAAACGCCAGTGGATTCGCGATGCCGGGTACGACGCGCTTCTCCCCGAACTCCAGTCCCTGATGGAAAAGCATTCTTCTAAAATCGAGTTCCCGCAAGACGTTGCCATCGGGGAGAACGGAGCGCGCAAGGAGTTTCGCGTGACGGACCTCGCTCAAGCCAACGGTCCCACGTACGATATCGGGGCGAAGACCATTGCCCGATACCAATCTATTTTATCCACGGCGAAAACGATTTATTTCAAGGGTCCTGTTGGAAAATTTGAGGATCCGTTATTCGAGCAAGGCACGCGCGAAATCCTGAAAGCCGTGTCCTCTTCGAAAGCGTTTTCATTGATGGGTGGAGGGCACTCCCTAGCGGCCATGGAGAAATTCAGTATCCCCTCTTCCAAGATTTCTCATTTATCTCTGGCGGGCGGTGCCGTGGTCAGTTATTTGCAAGGAAAGAAATTGCCTGGCGTCGAAGCCTTGAAACAAGCGTTCCGCAAAACCCAAAAATAAAGCCTTAATAACTTCCATCGGGTCAAGTGAATGGTGGATGCTTCCATGTACTCTCAAGCGATTCGTCAGCTCTTAAAAACCGTGCAGGCTGAGGAAGGAGACGTCATTCGCATCTCGTTCGGTTCCGCGCAGTACGATGGAGTATTGTTGCCCGCTTCCGCGGAAGATCGCGATATTCTCGTCCTTAAGCTTCCCAGCGGCTACAACATCGGGCTCCGGCCCGACGCGTCCGCTCGCGTCGAAAAACGCTCTTCTGAAAAACGCGTTCTCTCCTCCATTCCCGCATCCTCTTTTTCCGGCAAGAATCTTCCCGGGGTATCCGTGATCGCGACGGGCGGGACCATTGGCACGCACGTCGACTATTCCACGGGCGCCGTATTCATGTGCCGTACCCCCGAAGAAATTTTGGGCACGACGCCGGAGCTACGGGACGTCGTTACTATTCGTTCGGTTCGTTCTCCGTTCACGATGGCGTCCGAGGATTTGCAGCCTTGGCACTGGCAGAAACTCGCGGAAGAAGCGGAACACGCATTAAACGATCTGGAGCTCAAGGGCGTTATCATTACGCATGGTACGGACACGCTTCATTATTCTTCTGCGGCGCTGGCGTTCATGCTTCCAGGCCTGAACAAGCCCGTGGCGTTGGTGGGAGCGCAACGCTCTCCGGATCGCGGGAGTTTTGACGGCCGCTTGAATCTGTTGTGCGCAGCGCATTATGCCGGCCATTCTCCTTTTGCCGAAGTCGCGGTGGTCATGCACGGCTCTTCTTCCGACGATTTTTGTTATGCGCACCGTGGAACCAAGGTTCGAAAAATGCATACGTCGGAGCGCGACGCGTTTCAAAGCATTAACGATCGTCCGCTCGCCCGCATTTCTTCTCAAGGCGAGATCCAGGCGCTGGCGACGCACGTACGAAAACGTTCCGATAACGAGGTGAAGGCGGACACGCGTTTTGAAAACAAGACGGCTTTACTCAAACTCTATCCGGGTTCCGATCCGGCATTGCTTGATTATCTGGTGGATAACCAGTACCGTGGCGTGGTTCTCGAGGCGTTTGCGTTAGGTCACGTTCCCACGGGCCAAAGCGGCACGGTCATGACGGGCTACGATAAAAAACGCGCTTGGATTCCCGCAGTCAAACGCGCCGTGAAAAACGGAGTCGTATTAGCCGTTACGTCCCAATGCCTGAACGGCCGCGTGCATCCCAACGTCTACCGTAATTTGCGCTTGTTGTCTTCAGCAGGCGCTACGTTCTGCAGCGACTTGCTTCCTGAAACCGCTTATGTGAAACTCGGTTGTGCCCTGGGCCGTTCGTCCGATTCCCGGGAAGTGCAAAACATGCTCTTACAGAATTGGGCGTCCGAATACAATCCGCGTCTCACGTCGGTGGAACTGAAATGACGCTCGATTACTCTCAACTGGGCTTCAAGGCCGGCATTGAGGTCCACCAGCGTTTGGATACCCGCAAGCTCTTCTGCGACTGCTATTCCGATCCCAACACCCAAACGCTTTCATCCGACGTGGAAATTCATCGAAAGTTATTTGCCGTATCCAGTGAGTTGGGCGAGCTCGACCCCACGGCTCGCTTCGAGGCCGCGAAACGAAAGCAGTTTCGTTATTTGCTGGACGCGCGCTCTTCATGCGCGGTGGAAGCAGACGAAGAACCTCCGCACGCAATAAATTCTAGCGCACTCGATGCCGCACTTCAAGTCGCGCGTATGCTGGGCATGCGCGTCGTGGATGAAGTGCATGTCATGCGCAAGCAAGTGATCGACGGTTCTTCGGTTTCCGGTTTTCAACGTACCGCATGCATTGCGTTGAACGGCCAGATCTCCACCTCAAAAGGTTCGGTCCGCATTCCGTTGCTTTGCTTGGAGGAGGAGAGCGCTGGCATCATGGAAATCACTCCTTCTGAAACGGTTTTTCGTTTGGACCGCCAAGGGATCCCTCTACTTGAAATTACCACGGATCCCTCGCTTCAAGACCCGACCCACGTTCGAGAAGCCGCAGAATCCATAGGAAAACTTTTGCGCGCTACTGGAAAAGTCCAGCGTGGGCTCGGCACGATTCGCCAAGACCTTAACATCAGCATTGCGAACGGGGCTCGAGTGGAAATCAAGGGCGCTCAGGATCTCAAACTACTCCCCCTGCTCGTTGAGAACGAGGTGCTCCGTCAAACGCGTTTGATTGAGGTTCGGGATGAGCTGCAATCCCGACGCGTTTCCTTGAGTACGCGCGATTTCGTTCCCGTTGACATCACTTCATTGCTTTCTCACACTCCATCCCCTCTTGTTCAGCGCGTTTTACAAGAACGCGGTAAAGCGTTCGCCCTCAAACTGAAGGGGTTTGCCGGCTATTTCAAGAAAGACCTCATGCCCCAACACACGTTTGGCCGCGAAATCGCTTCTCACGTCAAGCAAGGATCCCGCGCCAAAGGCATCATCCATTCCGATGAAGATCTCGAATCCAAGTACGGGTTTTCGGAAAGCGAGATTCAAGCGATTCGCACGGAACTGGACGCGTCCCCTTCCGACCTTTTCGTTATTTGCCTTGGAACGCCGGCGGTCGGCCGCAAGGCGCTCGAAATGGTTTTTCTTCGTTGTAAGCAAGCGCTTTCTGGCGTCGTTAACGAAACCCGTAAAGCGCAAGGCTCCCTTTCTCTCTTCATGCGTCCGTTGCCGGGCGCGGCCCGCATGTATCCTGAAACGGATGTTCCCCCGATTCCCATTTCCTCTCAGCGCCTGGCGTCTTCTCATGCCGAACGCACGGAGTCGTTGGATGAAAAGAAGGCGCGTTATTTGAAGTGGGGGTTGAATGAAGAACTCGCTTCCAAAATGGTGCGTTCTTCACAGTTTATCGCGTTCGAGAAACTGTTGGATACTCGGGCCGAGCCTTCCTTTATTGCCGTGACTCTCCTTGAAACCTCGAGGGCGTTGAAGCGCGAAGGTTACGCATGCGACGCATTATCTGAAGCGGATTGGCGCGAACTTTTCACTCTTTTCTCTAAAAACGAGGTGGTGCGCGCTGCGGTTCCGGAGCTTTTAAAACACAAATGCGGCGCAGGTTCAGACTCCTTCACTGCCTTGCTCAAGAAACACCGCTTGCACAAGTTTTCTCCGACCCAACTGGAAGCGGCCCTCAAAACGATTCCCGCGAACGTGCCTGAAAAACGCCGTTTCGGGGAATTCATGCGCCGCTTTCGCTTGAATGTGGATGCCGCGGAGGCGAAAAAACGCTTGCCATCCTAGCGCGGTTTCCCTCACGAAAACCTTTATATTGCTCGCAAGTCCCAAAACCCCTATGACCCTTCCTTTACTCGGTCTGATGGACGGCTTGAACATCGTCATCCTAATCCTCACTTTCTTCTCCTTGTACAAACACTTCAACTTGCACTACATCCCCAATAAAATGATTTCGCTGCTCGTCGCCATCGTCATCACGTACTTGGTGTTAATTCCCGTCACGTGGTTTACGTGGTTCGTTTTCGCGATTACGTTCATGTTGGAATTCCCCAACGTGATGTTGGAAGGGCTATTCCCGGAACATTAACGGTTAGATTATGGATTTTACGTTTCTTTTCATCGTCATTTTGATGATACTGGCGGCGCAAAGCAATAACACCATGCTCGTGGTGGCGTTGTTCGCGTTGTTGCTCATCACGGCAAAAAGCAAGTATTTGCTTTTGGCTGCGGTGATCGGAGGTGTACTGGCTTTTCTATGGAATTCGGAGTTTTTGGGCGGGTCGCAAGGTCCTGTTTTATTAGGCGGGCTCTTCCTCATCCTCTTGCTCATCGTGAAAAAGGATTCGGACCAGCCCCAGCCGCAAGGCATGGGGTATGGCCCGTATATGTAGGTGAATGATTTGAATCCATTGACGCTCATCGTGATGGCCGGCATCGCTTTTTACTTCTGGTCTGCAGGCGCTACTTTTCTCGCGTTCCTCGTATTCATCGTCGCGCTCATCATGGCGCTCGGCTCCACCCAACAAAAGGCGCCGGCGGCCATGCAAGGCGCCGTCATGGCTCCGGGGGGTCAAATGCCGATCGTGGTTCAAGCGGGAGGCGGAGGTAGCGCCCTTCCCCGCAAATTCGAATTCCGTCCCAACTTTCCAGGCGATCCGGACGGGGACGAATGGATTTCCGGCAAATTGGGCGCGTGGATCGTGCTCATTGTCCGTATTATTCAAAGCCTTTTCAGCTTGGGGCAGCCGCGTCGCCGGGAACACGACGAGCACGATTAAATGGAACAGAACACCGTCTACTATGTTCTCATTGTGCTCGCTGCCATAGCGTTCTTCCTGCAAGTCGAATGGATTTTCTTGGCCGTACTCTTCATGTTCTTCGCCCTCATGTTTTCGCGCGCCTATTCCGCGGTATCTAACCGCGCAGCTCCTCCCGCACTCGTTCCTCCGCAAGACCCTGGCCAACTCCCTTCTCAACCACCGGTTCAACAACCCATTATCGTAATGAGCGGCGGAAATTTCGGGATTGGCGACGCCTATTTGGCGACGACGATGGGCATGTTTTCAGCGTTGGACGCCTACGAGAAACGCACGCAGGCCCCGTGGCACCAGTTTCTTTCGCGGGGTTCGCAGATGCGCCAGAACATGTTTGGTCATCGTGGTGAAGTGGGTACGAAGCACCAGGCCATGCGCCGCGACGTCACGTCGGGTCGCGTGAAATCCATCAACAAACGCTTGGACCGGATCGAAAAATCGCTGAAACGGTATTGAGTTATTTCTGCATCTTCAAGCGCAACAGCACGTCGCGGTTGGCTTCCAATATTTTCTGATTAATGTCTTGCACGCTTTTCAGCAACGCGATCGCTTCATCCAGCTTGTTTTCCACGTCTTCGACGTTCGAGAGCGCGGTGTGCGGCATCCTCTTCATTTCCGCCTTTCCCAGCATTTCCTCGATATTCGTTTGTTTTTCCTGGTTTCCGCTGACACTCGTGATCTCCAATTCGGGAATCTCTTCCGTGGCTTTTTTTGCCGCTTCTTTTTCATGCGGCTGCATAGCGGGCGGTTCTTCAAACAACGGTTTGCCTTCCTCGGGTTCCGCGTCCCCTATTTCGTCGTCGGGCCCCGGCTCTTTTTTCACAATATGGGCGACTTTTTTCTTGGCTTTTTCTGCCTCGTCGCGCAACGTTTCGTCCAACACGTCATTCACATTCTCGATTCCCAGTTCTTTCAAATTTTCGACGATTTCTTCGTTGCTCATTCCGCTTTGAATCATGTCGCGGATCATTTGTTTGAGGTCCATGACCGTTCCTATTCCTCCGTTGTTTAAATAGGTTTTCAGGGGAAGCGCGCTACCCACCCGCTTTTATTTCTGTTCTTCTTCGAGGGTATGCACTCATGAAGCATCTGATAGGCGTGCGCTATTCCGAGGACGGTTCGCCGGAGCTCCAGCTCTACGCCAAAGATTCCCGCGAATTTTCCGTGCTCCCTCTTTCCAAGGGCATGCCGCTCGCCTACCAACTCACCCCCGAACGCTACTGTGTTGGTTACACGGAGATCGATGGCGAGCCTCATCCCTGTCCGTTCTCCACGTCATTACGTTCGGGTTCGCAGTGTCGTTATTGCCAGCAAGACGACGCGCGCCTGCCTTGCCTTAAGTGCGACGGCAGCGTGTGCTTGGCGGATGCCTCGATTCGTGCAGACTGCAGGGAACAGGTACTCGTGGTTTATTTGGCGGGTTTCGCTTCCGATATCAAGGCCGGGGTGACCGGAGCGCACCGCGTTCCGTTGCGTTGGTTTGAGCAAGGCGCGGATTTCGCGACAGCTCTATTCCGCATGACGGATGGCAAGGAGGCCCGGCGCATTGAAACGTTGCTGCACCGGAAAGGGTTGCGCAATGCCTTGTACGGTAAACAAAAAATCAAGCGCCTCGTGTTTTCCAAGGAAAAAACGTTTCCTGCGTTTCGCTTGAAAGCCGAGCAAATCTTGGAGGACCCTGATTTTTCCCTGTTTCCTCGCGCTTCCGCGGTTCTCGAATTCTTTGATTTCTCTTCCCGTTATCCTTCTTTCAAAGAGATTCCCTTGGTCACGGAAGCGCTTCAGGGCACGGTCGTTGGAAACAAGGGCTCGCTCCTCTTTCTCGAGCAAAGCCGGTCGATTCGCGTGCTGGAAATCAATCGTTTGATCGGAAAAAAGATTGCCGGCCAAGGCGGGCTTTTTTTCTAATCGTTTCGATATCGAAGCAGGATCCGGTGTAGCAATCTAACTCGAGCGTTTTCAAGATGTTCGAGTTGGACTCTGTGCGGGTGTACGGGGCCAAACACGTCCGCATGCGTTTCAATGATTTTTCCCAATGTTCGCGCCCACACCCCAATCATTTCTTCCGCGTGGAAACCGTCGCGTGTGCTCGACCTCAATCCACCCGCCTTTTTCCCGTTCATAATCTGGCGTTTTAAGCGCGAATCCTCGTTTCGCAATACCTCGGTTGCGCTTTCAGGCACGCGTGTTCACCGCTCTTTTTTCCGTTACCAGGAAATGCATTCTTACATCGTGCTCTTCAAACGGTAATTCCTTGACGATTTGAAACGCGTAAGCGATGCCCACGCGCACCGCCTTTTTTCCGACTCGTTTGAGAAATCGGTCATAATACCCCATCCCGAAACCGATCCGGTGCCCGTTTCGATCGAACGCGATGCCCGGCACGACGACGAGATCGATTTCGCCAGGTTTAACGCACCGGTTTCTTGCAGCGGGTTCCGGTATTCCGAATGCACCTCTCTTCAACTCGCTCCACCGTTTCACTTCCCGTGCTTCCATGAGACGGCCCTTAACTTTTGGCAACGCGACCCGTTTTCCTTCTTTCATTGCTTTTTCAAACAAGGCAGCCGTGCCGACTTCTCCTGGTTTTGCCGCATACAATAAAATTGTTTGGGCTTGACGGAACGATGCATGCGCCGCCAATCGCTCTGCAATCCGCCGGTCTTTTACGAGTGCGGAGTGGGCGTAGTGGGCCGATCGTTTTTCGAGCACTCGTTTTCTAATGCGGTGTTTCACGTTCTTCGCTCCCTCGACTCATCTAGGGCGTCCAGCGCTTTTAATCCCGCCTTTTTCTGGAGGTTCGCACGAAACCGCTTTTCGGTCGGAAGATTTCCGCCTGCTTGTGCAGTTGATCCAAAATTTCGCGCGCCTTTTTCTCTTCAATACCCAATGATTCCGCTTCCTTCACGACCTCTTCCACGGACACCATATCCACGTCGCGCTCCTTGTCTTCAATGATTTCTAGCACGGTTCGCGCGCGGTCGATCTTGCTTTTCGGTTGTCCGATGTTGATGATGTCGCTATCTATTCTCCCGGTTTCCCGGTCCATGAAGACGGTTCGCAACACGTATTCCGTTAACGTAATCGCCCGGTCCGCGTCAATCATCATGACGTGTTTACTGAAACGGGCTTTCGCGCTCGCCTCCGCCAAGCGAATCAATCCTTCAATCTGTCTCGCCGTAACCGGGTAATAGTTTTGCTTCATCCCCATTTTCCTCAAGCGCAAGTAATACTCCTTGATTTTTGCGCTGGCCTCCAATGTTAATACGGGGGAAAAGTTTCTTCTCGCGTACGCAATGTATTTTCTCAGTTTTTCAATCGAGATTTCGGGTGAGATATCCATTTTTTCTTGATCGCTCCCTAACGATGCGCGATGCCCTTTCAGGATGTGTTCCGCCACCTTGCTATCCTGCACTTCATCCAACACGTCTTTGATGGGGAACACGAGGTCGAAACGGGATAATAGCGTGGGCGGAATCTCGAATTGGTTGGCCGGCGGCTCCGCGGGATTAAACCGCCCTAGTTTCGGGTTCGCTGCGGCCAGCACGGACGTTCGCGCATTGAACCGCGTGACAATTCCGGCTTTCGCAATGCTGATGGTTCCGCTTTCAAGCGCTTCATGCATTGCGCTGCGATCGTCTTCCGTCATCTTATCCAATTCATCCACGGCCACTTGCCCTCCGGATGCGAGCACTAACGCTCCTGCTTTCAGCACCCATCCTTCCCCGAACTCGTCTTTTTCCGCGGATGCCGTCAATCCGACTCCGGAAGTCCCTTTTCCGGACACGTAGATGCATTTGGGGGCAAGGCGCGAGGCGTATTGCAGCGTGGCCGTTTTCGCGGTACCCGGATCTCCAATGAGTAACGCGTGAATTTCACCTCGCACGCGTTTTCCGTCCGGCAAGATTTTGTCCGTGTTGCCTCCGAACATCTGCAGCGCGATGGCGAGCTTCATTTCCGGGTAACCGTAAATGCTGGGCGCGATGCTTTTCACGATGGTTTCGAACAAGTCCGTTCGCTTGCTCAACGCCACGAGTTCCGCTTCCTCTTCGGCCGTCACTTCTAACTCTTCGAATTCTTTTTCGCTTCGTTCCAAGTGCCAGATTTCCAGCAATTTTTCGTACACGCTGGTTTGCTTTCGGTCTTTCGTCACCGGCCGTTTTCTCAAGATGCCCGTGACCAGGAATTTTTCTCCGGGAGCCACTTGGTTCACGAGATCGTCTTCCACCCAAAGCGAAATGTGCGAGGTCGGGGAATTCCCCTTCAGTTTTTCAACGAGGTCCTGCATTTGCGCGTTCTGCATGTTCACGAACTCGTCTTCCTTGTCCAAGTGCTTGAAGTCTTTTCGTCCGCAACGGCAGTAGTCCGGCGTTTTCAAAATGTTTTTTTCCGGGAACGTGTAGCTTTTCAGTCCGCAGTGCAGGCACTCGAAATGCGCTCGCTTGATAACGGGCTTGATTTCCGTTGCAAGAGAAATGATGCCTTCCACGGCAATGAACTTGTCCAAATGTTGCGCGCCCAGATTCTGCACCATGATGACCCGATCTTCATCCAGATTCCGGAAACGCACGTGCGCTTTCAAGGACCCTACTGCCGTTGGAAATTGAAGTCCTTCCAACGCCTCTTCCGCCACCTTCAGGAAGTGGTCCGGTCGTTCCAGCAGTCCGTCCGCGAGTTTGTGGTCAAACAACACGAGTTTCTGAAAGTCAATGGATAGCGAGCGTTGTTGGGGGTATTGTTCCGCGAGTTCTGCGAGCTCGTGCCGCATGACTTCTTGGAAAAATTCTTCGAACCGACGTCCCTCGTCGCTTTTCGGGGTTTCTTCCGCCATTTTCTGAAGGGTTTCTGCCATCTATATCTCACGCATCCGACCGGCTTCTTCGACGAAGATGACGAGCTCTCGCGTGCGGAACATCATGCGAATCCCGTAAAAAGGAGGTGCCGGTCCCGTTGGCGAAACCGGCCACCGTCCAAGTCAATCCGTTGGTTCAACCCACTTTCGTATTTCAAATCGGCTCGTTGACCGCTTAATAAACTTATCTCCAGTTTCAAATTCCTTTTCACTTCTTGCAACGCGTGCTGCACCCTATGCTTGCAGTGAATCACTCCTTTTAACGCGCTTTCGGAGCCCATTTCCAGTGATTATTTTAACGTCGCCTTTACGAGCCCGTAGAACAAGGGCTCGGGTTGCTCTAAACGCGAGTCAAACTCTGGATGATATTGACTTCCAATAAAATACGGGTGCACGTCTTGCGGAAGCTCCGCGTTTTTCATGATCTCCCGCTTGGGGTCGCGACCCGAAAACACCATTCCCTTCTCCTCAAGCCGCGAGACGAATTCCGGGTTGACTTCGTAACGATGCCGGAATCGTTTGAATATGTGTTTATTCTTCATTTCTTTCGCATAGAGGGAGGCGGCCAGCGTATTCTCCTTCACGAGGACGTGATACGCGCCCAATCGCATCGTTCCCCCCTTATCCTCAATCTTCTTTTGCTCTGGCAGCAAGTCAATGACGGGATGCTTGGTTTCCGGATTGATTTCTGTCGAGTTCGCGTCCTTGAAACCCAACACGTTGCGCGCGAACTCAATTACGGATAATTGCAATCCGTAACAAATGCCTAACAGCGGGACCTTGTTTTCCCGCGCGTACTGAATGGCCTTGATTTTTCCTTCCGTTCCCCGGCTTCCGAATCCTCCCGGGATAATGAATGCGTGGTATTGACTCAAATCCTCCTTCTCTTTCTCGATATTTTCGGAATTCACGAGCACGATTTCGCCTTTGACTCCCGCGTGCACGCACGCATGCCGTATGGCTTCAAAGACGCTCATGTACGTGTCCTTCGTGGTCTGCGCGTATTTGCCAATCACCGCGATTTTCCGGTGCGTTTTGACGCTCTGGTGCTTTTCCAGCAGGACTTCCCACTCATCCTTTTTCTTGGGTTTGAACGTTAACGCCAGCTTTTCTTCGAGCACGGGTTCAATGCCTTGCCTGCGCAATTCCGCAGGCAGGTTGTAAATGTCTTTTTGATCTGGTGAAGAAAACACGGCTTCCGGCAGTACGTTGCACATGAGTGCGATCTTCTTTTTGGTGCTTTCCAGTAATGGTTGCGAACAACGCGCGACGAGCACGTCGGGCGTAATGCCTCTCGCCAGAATCGCCTTCACGCTGTGTTGCATGGGCTTGGTTTTCTGTTCATTCGTGATGATCAGCGGTACGAGGGCCAAGTGAATGAACAGTACGGAAGGATCTTTCCCGTTTTCGAATCGCATCTGTCTGGCCGCTTCCAAAACCACTTCGCTTTCAATATCTCCAACCGTTCCCCCGATTTCCACGAGTAACACGTCGGCTCCAGTAACTTGCGCGCACCTTCGGATGCGTTTCTTGATCTCGTTGGTCGCATGCGGTATCAGTTGAATCGTGTTTCCCAGAAATTCGCCTTTGCGTTCCCTCTCCACAACGGATTTGTATACGCTTCCCATCATCAGGTTCTGTTGCTTGACCGCGAAAATATCGAGGAAGCGTTCATAATTGCCGACATCCAAGTCGCACTCGAATCCGTCTTGCGTGACGAATACTTCCCCGTGTTCGTAAGGATTTAACGTTCCCGCATCGCAATTCAAGTACGGATCGATTTTCATGAGGCTGGCGCGTATTCCGTTCAGTTTGAGGAGGTGGGCGATGGAAGCCGTTAGCACGCCTTTTCCCAGGGAACTCAGAACGCCCCCGGTTACAAAAATAAATTTAGTCAAGTGCTATACCCCCATAACAAAAGAAACTATTACTAGCGGTTCTGCTTAATAACTCTTTCCGCCTTTTGAAGGCTTAAACGCCTTGCGACGCCAGGATCTGCTGGAACACGGTATACGGTTGCGCTCCTGACACGAACTGGTTGTTCACGAAGAACGCAGGGGTTCCTTGCACGCCATGCGCCAACCCTTCCTGCAAATCCGCCTCGACAATCGCTTCTTTCTCCCCGGAATCCAGGCACTCGTTAAAGCGTTGGATGTCGAGCCCCAATTCTTCGGCGTATCCTTTCAACGCATCGACTCCGATGGCGTTTTGGTTGTTGAAAATAATGTCGTGCATCTCCCAGAACTTGCCTTGGTCAAAGGCGCATTCCGTTGCTTCCGATGCTTTCTGGGCGTTCGGATGGATGCTTCTCAACGGGAAGTGCTTGTACACGAAGCGTACCTTGCCGGTATTTACGTACTCTTCTCCTAGAGGGGCTTCGGTTTGAGTAAAGAAGCGCGAGCAGAACGGGCATTGGAAGTCGGAATATTCGACGATAGTGACGGGTGCGTTTTCATTTCCCCAAGACGGCCTGCCTTCCAGTTTGATGCTGGATGGAAGGTCTCCGGGTTGCGCGGGAGCAGCGGGTGCTTGCGCGGGCGGTACCGCGGGAGCGGTTTGTTGAATCGTTGGTTGAATGGGAACGGTATCCGCAGCCAGTGGCGCAAGTGCAGCCATGCTTTCCATGCCGTTGAGATTCGTCGAAATCTGCTGCAAGCTATGGTTCACGTTTCCAGTTGCGTAAAGCAAGCTCGCCGCTAAAATGATACTGGATATCAAGAAGCTGCCGGCGATCGCGTAAGCGCTATTCGATTCCATGACTCCACACCTCCTCTCAATTAACGCGCACTATTGCTTTAAGAAACTATGGTTTAAGCAACGAATTTCCCTCGTCTCTTGTCTTTCTTGCGTTCGCGGCCGCTTTCTTGCACGTCCACGTAGCCCTTGCTGATCAGTCTGCCTAGCGGCGTGAGCCCGACTGCCAGTCTTCCTCCATGCCGGTTCGTTTTCACGAGACCCAGCTCTTCCAATCCGGGCTTGTTTCGGCTTCCGCGGACATGGTAAGTTGCAAGGGGCAGGCTCATGCCCGTCAGCCGACTCAACATCTCCAGCGAGTCCACGCCGTTCTGATCAAACAGCGTTTTCAGCAACGAGATTTTTCGTTCGGAGAGCGCCGTGTAGTAACTAAATTTCATGATGGGGTACGCGATGATCTTTTCATCCAATACGCCGATGGCCTGAATGCCGTTCACAAACGCAGCGGATAACGCAATGCACGAGCTTCGGTAGTCCGTGTCAACGTTCATGGTGATGCGTTTGTTGACTTCGCGTTCCCGGATTCGGGCCACGTGCGCAAACACGTCTTCCATGCTCGCCTTGTTCTGAATGACTTCGATCACGGAAGGGATCTTGAACTTCTCCAAATCCTTCTTGATTTGTTCCGCTTGCCGCTTGCCTTTCTCTTCGGCGATCAAGACGACTTTCGATGCCGGGAACTCGCGCAAGCCCGAGTAGAGCACGTCTGCTGCGTCGTCGTCTCCTCCGATAACCGCTACTGAAACGGATTCCATACCTCTTCACCTACTCTTTAAACTCCTTAACCTCATATAAAAATACGGTTTAACTATAAAACATTGTTTATATATTAAATCGTTGGTTTATTCCGCTTGTTTTTATTCATTTACTTTCATGACTCCTACTCGTGGCTGACGAAGAATCTTGGGTTGTGTGGACGACGCTCATTGTTCTCGCGGTTTACTTTCTTTGGGTCGCGTAAACAAAAACGATTATTAATCTCCTTTTCCTCATTTTGGCATGGCCTCGTTACTTTATCCCATCCTATTTTACAGCACGATTGCGGGCTTGGCAACGGTCGCCGGCATGGCCCTTTTACTCTACCGCGAGTCCTTCGCGCGCCAAAACTCTTCGTATTTCGTGAGCTTTGCAGCCGGCGTACTCATGGCGACTGCGTTCTTTCACTTGATTCCCGAAAGCGCAGAACTCTATCCGTTCGCGTACCAGTTCGTTCTCGCCGGATTCCTCGTCTTTTATTTGCTGGAACACGTTTTTCTCATCCACGCGGGTCATGAAGAGGATACGCGCGCTCAAGTCAAGGGTTCCATCGCAACAACGGGCTTGGGCTTCCACTCGCTTTTGGATGGAGTCGCAATCGGTGCCGGGTTCGAGATCAGTCCCTCCATCGGTTTCATTACGACGCTGGCCGTCATTCTTCACGAATTTCCGGAAGGTATTTCCACGTTGTCGGTTCTGTTTAACTCGAAGATGGAGCGCGGCAAGGCCATTCTGTACACGATGATTGTCGCGGTGGCGACTCCCGTTGGAGCGGTCCTCACCTTCTTTTTCTTGAAAGGAATCGGCACGGATTTTCTGGGCATGCTCATCGCATTTTCCGCAGGCAGTTTTCTTTACATCGCTTCCGCGGATTTGATTCCGGAAACGCATTTGCGCCCCAATAAGCTGAACGCGGTCGTCCTGCTTTCTGGCGTCGTGCTCATCTACTTCATTTCTTTGTTGGTGACTGCGTGAACGCATTGTCCCGCGATGCGATGGCTGAACTGGACCGCTTGCTGGTTGAAGAGTACGGCATTACGGTTCCGCGCATGATGGAACTCGCCGGCCTATTTTCAGCAGAACTCGCCTTAAAATACATGAAGGGAAAACGCATGCTCGCCCTGGTCGGTCCCGGGCATAACGGCGGCGATGCGCTTTCTGCAGTACGCCACTCGTGCAATAAAGGCGTTGACGCGGAAGCACTTCTGGCTCTTCCTCCGCATAAATTAGTTCCGGAATCCCGCGCGCAATACGATATTTTAATGAAAATGCGCGTTCCCCTCTCCGTGTTCGATCCGTCGTCTCCTCCAAACTGGAAGGCGTTCGGATTGCTGGTGGACGGATTGTTTGGCTATAACTTGAAAGGCTCTCCCCGGCCCCCGTTTTCAGAACTCATTGATCAAGCGAACGCCTCCGAAATCCCTATTCTTTCCATCGACCTTCCGTCGGGGTTGGATGCCGATTCCGGGTTGCCGGCGAAGCCATGCATTCGCGCACGCGCAACGATTGCACTCAGCGGCCTCAAGACAGGCTTGCTCGCACCTTCTGCTGCACCATTCGTAGGAGATCTCTACGTTTCCTATATGACGGTTCCTTTACGCGCTTACGCCCGCGCGGGCTTGAAACCCCCTGATTTTTCCAAGGAAAACGTGATCCGGATCCGTTAGGTTTTAACATGGAATCCCCTGTTTCTTTCAAGGGTTCGCGCGGTTCGTTGCACGGAACACTCTTCGTTCCCGAACGCTTTTCACACGCCGTGATTTTATTGCATGGATTTGCGGGAAATCGTTTCTCTTCCCGCAAACGCGTCTGGATGGAATCCCTCGAGAAATCAGGCTTGTTGGTGCTCGCATTTGATTTTTTCGGGCACGGCGAAAGCGATGGCGACCCACGCGAAATCTCCACGTCGCAAGAGCTTTCGGATCTCGATGCCGCGATCCGCTTTCTCCGAACGCATTATTCGTTTAAGAAACTGTTTCTGATCGGGCATTCGATGGGTGGAGTGGTTGCGTTGCTGCGAGCCGCTTACCAAAACGATGTGGATGCGTTAATCCTGGTAGCCACCCCCCTTCATTTCTCGCGTTATCCGGACGCATTCTATTCCAAAAAAGAGGTGGATGCGTGGCCTGCAACGGGCATTTTACGCATCCGAGGTCTCGGAAGCGAGTTTGATTTGAATTATTCGTTTAAAGAAGATCAGTGCCGCTTCGATATCGAGAAAGCCGTTCGTGACATGACTTGCCCTGCTCTTTTCATTCACGGAAAACGCGATGCGCTCGTTCCATTCTCGGAAAGCGAGCACGCGTTTCAGCTCGCGCGCGATCCCAAGCAACTCGCGTTAATTGACAACGGTTCCCATACCCTGGAAACGCATGCCGAACCCGCATTACGCGCCATTCACTCCTTTCTCAAAACGCTTTAGTCTTCCAGTTTGTAGACGATATTGTGATCGTGCACGGGTTCGTTGACTTTCAATCCAATGCTTTCCCCTGCCTTGGCTTCCGTGACGACCTTGTGTTCGATCTGCATGCTTTCAACGGTTTGTTGCATGTCCGTATGCGGGCCCCGGATGACTATCGAGTCCCCGATGCGGAGCGTGCCCGAGAGTTCGATGATGGCTACGCCGAGCTTTCCGAAAACATGCAATACTTTTCCGACTTCTTTTTCGGTCATGCGGCCCTCACCCAAAACGTGCATGCGGGTTCTCGTATAAAAAGCGTTTGGCGGCCGGTTCCGTTTAACCAAAGCCATTTATACTTCGGTTCGCGATCCTTTATTGCTACTGAAAGGGGTTTTTCATGCGCGCCGTAGGAATGTTTCGAGTAAGGAAAGGCATCCATGCTTTTACTGCTCCCAAGCCTTCGATTACCTCTCCAAACCATGTTCTAGTACGCATTCTGGAAACCGGCGTGGACGGAACCGATTTCGGCATTCTCAAGAGCAACATTCCCGACATCGCGAAAGATCGCGATCGCTTGATTCTCGGTCATGAAGTCCTGGGCATGGTCGAAGCACACGGGAAGGAGGTCCAAGGGTTTCGGAAAGGGGATTTCGTTACGGCGACCGTGCGTCGCGGGTGCGGAATCTGCGCACCGTGCTTGCACAACCAAAGCGACATGTGCCTGACCGGTCTTTACACGGAACGCGGCATTCACAAAACCGACGGATTCCTCACCGAATATTTCGTGGATGAATCGCAGTACCTGCTCAAAATCCCTCGCGAGCTCGCGCAGTTCGGCGTGTTCGTTGAGCCTTTAAGCATCGCGGAAAAGGCCGTGGAACAAATTCGACACATTCAAAGTCGCTTGCCTTGGGCGTGCGGACACAAAAAGCACGGGTTCGATCAGCCCGGCTGGGGTCATTGCAAGACCGCGTTAGTGATCGGCGCGGGTCCGTTAGGATTTCTTGCCACGGCGTTGCTTCGCTTGGAGGATGTGGATGTATACGTGGTGGAAATCGTTCCCGAGGATCACTATAAGGTGGAGATGATCAAGAAATTGGGCGCTAAATACATTGACGCTCGCGGCAAGACGCCTGAAGAAATCGTGCACTTGTGCTGTTCGTTAAGTACGCTGGATATCATTTTCGAGGCCTCAGGCGCATCCAAATTGGCGTTGAGTTTGATTCCGTTGATGTCGCGTAGCAGCATTTACTTGATGACCGGCATTCCCCGCGGAATAAAAATGGAAGAGTTGGATTCCCATAGCATTTTGCGCCAGATCGTGCGCCATAACATCGTGATCGTGGGCTCCGTGAATTCCAATCTCCGGCATTTCCAGCAAGCATTGCACGACATTCCGCGCATCAATGCCCGATTTAAAGGCATTCTGAACGAGGCGATCACGCACCGCTTCCCCTTAGCTAAAGCGGAAAAAGCGTTTGAAGTTCAGGACGAGAAGCAGCTTAAGATCGTCGTGGAAGTGCATCCGCTGGAATCGCATAAACGGTGACGCATATGAAAATCGGTTTTATCGGTTTAGGTCGCATGGGCCGCAACATGGCCACGCGTTTGCTTAAACGCGGTCACCGCGTCGTCGCATTCGATCGCTCGCCTTCGGTTACGCGATCGTTTTCCAAGCATTCCCGCGCACGGGCTGCTCATTCACTTGAGCACATCGTTTCATTGCTTCCATCTCCGCGCGTGTTCTGGATCATGATTCCTGCCGGCGCACCCGTCGACCACGTTCTTGCTTCACTGACTCCCTTACTCGATCGCGGCGATGTCGTGATCGATGGAGGCAACTCGTTTTACGAAGATTCCCGGCGTCGCTATACGAGCCTGAAGAAAAAACGCATTCATTTTCTGGACGTGGGAACGTCCGGCGGTTTAGAGGGCGCGTCGTCTGGCGCTTCGCTGACTATCGGCGGCGACCGCTCGGTTTTCAATGGCCTGAAACCACTTTTCCGCGATCTAGCGGCTCCGAACGGCTTTGGTTATATGGGGCCAGCCGGCGCCGGTCATTACGTTAAAATGATTCACAACGGCATCGAGTATTCATTGCTTCAAGCCTACGGAGAAGGGTTTGAGGTGCTGGAAAAAGGGCCGTATTCCTTATCGCATGCAGACGTTGCGCGCGTTTGGAATCATGGCGGGGTCATCCGTTCGTGGTTATTGGAGCTCGCGGAATCCGCGTTTCGTAAAGATCCTCATTTGAATGCCCTTTCCGGGGTCGTGGGCGGCGGCGAAACCGGCGGGTGGGCATCGCGCACGGCCCGGAAATACGGGGCGCGCATGCGTTCAGTGGAATGGGCGCTTCGAGAGCGCAGACGTTCCAAGAAAACCGGTCGCTTTAGCGGCAAAGTGATTGCCGCGATCCGCAATGAGTTCGGGGGGCATCCCGTAGTAAAAAAACGCCGGTGATTTTCATGCTTTACGATGTGTCGCTTCCCATTTCTTCGCGCATGCCTATTTATCCCGGAAACCCGCGTCCTTCCCTCCGGTTTTACAGCCGCCGTCCTCGCGCTTCCACGAATCTGTCCGAGTTGCGTATCGGCAGCCATACGGGGACGCATGTGGACGCGCCCAAGCACGTGCTCTGGAGTAAAAAAAGCGTTGACCAATTGGCGTTGGCGCATTTTCATGGCGCGTGCCGCGTCCTGGATTTGACGCACGTGACGTCCGGTATTACCGCGAGTGATTTACAAAACTTCCGCATTAAAAAAAACGAGATTGTCCTGTTTAAAACTCGGAATTCGCTTCGCGGTTTCAATCGCTTCCACGCCGATTACGTTCACGTGTCGTTGGATGCCGCGCGTTTTCTGAAAATGAAGGGAGTGCGCACGTTAGGCGTTGATTCCTTGTCCGTTCAACGATTTCATTCCGGGAATCAACGCGTGCACGAGACGCTTTTGAAGGCGGGCATTGCCGTATTTGAGGGCTTGAACCTCCGCCGTATTTCCCCGGGTCCGTACACGTTCATGGGGTTGCCGCTGCTCGTAGCGGGTGCAGAAGCCTCTCCAGCGCGCGTGCTTCTCTCGCGGCCTTAACGCACCCTTTTTATACCGTTTCAGAGTTTGCTTGTATGCCGGGAATCGCTTCCCGGGTTGGTCGAGAGATGTCTATGGTTTCCGTGGCCTCGGGGTTTGATTTGGTCGGCGCGTTGACGCTCGTCGTTTCCCTACTCGTATTGTTGTATCTTTTAATTTACGTTTTCGTCGTCTATTCCCAGAAACGCCGCGGAAAAGTGCGTTGGGACTGGCGCATTTCCCTCGTGTTCTATTTGGGGATCGGCATCATGGCCCTCGCATTGTTTTTGCGTGAAGCCCAAATATGTTTTGGCGGAACGTGTGCAGGGGCATGGACGGATTCGCTTCTCCTCATCTCGCTCGTGATCTTCATTTACGCGTTCAAGAAGCGTTCGGATACTGCGGAGAAAGTGGAAGTCGAGTTTCACGAGTTCCATAATTGGAGGCGCAGGAAAGGCGCCCGGAGACGCTGACGATTTTCATTTGCACTGCTCGAGCACTCGGCACAGGAATTCTTCATTCCGGAAAGCGGATAGCATGCCCGTAAAGAAATCCGTCAAACTCACGATGTTGTAAATGGAGAACGCCAGCAAGTATATCCAGACCGCGCGCTTTCCCCAAACCGGTAGTTTACGAAACGCCTTTCCCGCCAATACCGCCAGCACGGGAATCACCATCAAAAACGTTCTTTCGTTCCACAACGCCGCAATGGTTCCCATTCCAACCGCAAAAATCCACAATTCCGCTTCCTTATTTTCCTTAAACAACGTTCTCAGCTCGAACAGTGCGAGTGCCCCGGCCGGAAACATGAGCAATGCGGATCCCGCATGCGTATTCGAAAAGAATTGAAGGCGTTCAAAGGGCGCCTGCAACGGTGTCGGCAACGCCAGTGCGGCTCCTGTTCCCATCCATCGCATGAGCAACGATACGCCCATCAATGCGCCCATGAAGAACACGCCCCATTGGTGCGTAAACGCACCGAGCAGCACGAGAAGCAATCGAAAACCAGTATTCTTCACCATCAGAAACGCCAGCACAAACGCGCTGATCAGAACCAGCGGCAACCCCCCTCCAATGGAATTCGAGAGCACGTACTTGCTTCCCCATACCAACAACAACGGCGCCATCCATTCGCGTCCGCTCGCCTCGTAAACCAATAATGCCACAATGAATAACGCAATAAACACCGCGAGACTCGCGGCCAACTCCAACGGAAATAGCAGGGACAGCGGAAACAGGAGAATGAACGTCAACCCGCTCGGATACCCTTCATAATACGATTTCCACGCCGCCCGGCTTTCGTCGCTGACCAGCAACTCGCCGTTGACTTCAAAGGCCTCGTAATTGTGCGCGTACGGCAACGCCACGAGCTCTTCGTAGGTTAATCCCTGAAACTTGGCGATCTGCACGGCGAGATCGGATCCCCACGGCGCTCCCGTTTGCCCATACCACGCCATCGCCATGGCGAGAAACGGCAACAACAGGAAAATAATCGCGATAATGGGAACCGTTTGAGGGTTTGGCCATCGCGACTCCTTTCTTTCCACTTTCGCGATTTTTCTTTTCTTTACCTGCCGCATACGTTCACTTCTCTTTCATGGAATAAAAACATCTCTTTTCCAAGACCTCCGCACGTTTTTAAGTTCCGGCGAAGTCTTTCATTTGGATGATTTTCATGCATCGTCGTTCTTGGCTGATTCTTCTCATCGCGTTTCTTGCATTTGGTTGCGTTCAATCGCCTCCCGTCGATTCCCCTTCTTCCTCACCGACTCAAACTCCTACGGTACTCCCGCCTTCATTAACTCCTTCTCCCGAACCCACCCTACGTGCTTCCGAAACCCCTTCCCCTTCGTTAGCCCCTTCACCGTCGGGAGCGTCGTCTCCCACGTACAGCCCCAGCTCCCAGCATTTGATGGAGAACGGCTTGCCTTGCTCTCAAGAACGCCAGTCGTTCCATCCCGGGAAGTCCTTGGTGATTGATTCCAAGAATCCGCAAATAATGTATATCGGAATGGAGGGCGCCGGCATTTTGAAAACCACCAACGGCGGTATTTCGTGGAAATCGATCAACAACGGTTTGCGCGCGTATCCCGATTCCGAAAACCCGGGCAAATACTGTTATGGAGACGTCGGCCAAATGATCATCGATCCCACGGATTCCGATCGCATATTGTTTGCCCGCGCGGATACGTCTACCGGAACCATTTACGATCCCTATTCCGAAACCGCGGGGGTGTGGGAGTCCTTGGATGTCGGCGAATCATGGCACCAACTCCTTAAAGATCGCATGAACGCCGGCGGAACGGGCGCACTGGCATTCGATCCAACGAATCCGCAGATCATTTACTATGGCGTGGACAGTACCGCTCCCACCATTTCGGATCCTGATCCCAACTGGAAAACAGTCTATGACGGGGTTTTTTACAAAACCGTAAACGGCGGCGAGACGTGGGATGAACTTCCCACCGGTCTGTTGGTTGGTCTTCAAGGAATCGCCATTTTCGTGAACCCGGAAAATTCACGGCACGTGCTGGCATTGACGAATTCCCACGACCACGCCGTTTCTCCAGACGGCTCTCATTTGGAAGTGATGCTTCCCGTGCAATTCGGTCCCGTGGTTTCCCGTGACGGAGGCGCGTCGTGGTCTGCGCTCGCCAAAAACCTTCCCGAGAAATACCGATCGATTTTCGGGGGAGATGTTTCCTTTAATCAATTCAATCACTTTTTTGTGAAACCATTGCGTTTTGATGAAGGCTCGACGTACGACGATCAGAAAAGTTTCGTGACGTTGGATGGCGGCAGCACGTTCCATGAAACCCCGTTCTATTTGGATGTGGCGCGATACGACCCGCACGACGCGTCCGGTAACCACCTTCTTGGCTATACCTTAGTGCGCAATAGTTTAATGGAAAGTGCGGATGGCGGCCTGACCTGGCAGGAACTCAGCCCCCTTCCTCCTGGCGTGCGGGACGCGAAGGTCTACGTGTCCCACATCGTATGGCATCCCGACGATTCGAAAACCGTATTCATGATAGCGAATTATGCGTACGTTTGGAAGTCCGCGGATGGCGGAAAGACATGGACCAATCTTTTAAACGTGGATAAGCTGCCGGGATAGTCTACCGATGATACGTGTACGGCGCATTGAACGAGGGACTTGAACCGCACGATCCCATCTTCTTCTCGATCTTCAACGTGGTCTCGCTCTCCATTTCGATGATAACGCTTCCGTTCTTCCCTTCGCCTTCATAGCAATACGCTTTTCCATCTGGTTTTACTTCCTCAAACGCCCGATTAATGGTTCCCGAATGCTTTGGTTTGAAATCAACCCGCCCCGCGTCCGTAAATATTCCTCCTATGGATACCGCGTACGTGGTGGGCTCGTTATTGTCTTCGGCAAACGCCAATTCCGTGTTCCACTCGCCATGGCCTTCCGGGTTCGCGCTCTCATGGTACCAATTGCCTTTCAACGTTCCGTTTACGTCTTGATTCACTTTCCCGCAACGCGGCTCTTCTTCCCTCTCGATCTTTTCATACATTTGTTTCCGAACCCCGTCCGCGTAATAATCCAGTGGGCAAACCAACAACATCGCGCGTCCCTGATTTCTCGCGGGGTTCGCCCATTTCAATGGCTTCCTCAAGTCGTACACCCCGAGATCGTATCCTCCAGTGTCCTTCTTTCCGACCCGGCCCAAATACTCCCCACCTTTTACTTCCACATCCACTTTTCTCGTGCACGTCTGGTATTTTCCGTCGCCGTAACTGTCTTCTTCGCATGCTCCTTCATCAAACGCTTTCATGACCTTGTCCGATAGTTGGCGGATGTGAATGAAATACCCGTATACCTGATCGCAGAGCGCAAACGTAAACATGTAATCTTCATCGTTTTGCTCGGGGTAACGGTAGCGGACGATTTCAAGGATTCGGATATCCCCAATGGCTTGAAAATCGACCTGCTTCGCGTACTCCAAGCGAATGTACATATGGTGCGTGGGAATCGTGTGCTCCGGCGGGAAAAGATTTCCGAGCGGAATCAGTTTCACGAAGTCGTTCCAACCGGAGGGCGGGTGCGTAAACGCCTTTCCCTCGCAACTCGGCAAATCCACATCCGCATACTCTTCTTGAATCCAGTAATAGTACTCGGCGTCCGGATCGCGTGCGGGTTCCGGTGAAGGCGTTTCTTTTATTGTAGGAGTGATTTCCGGAGTCGCCGAAACCGCGGGCGTTGTTTGCATGGTGCTCGTGGCCTGAACCGTCACTTCCTCCGTGGGTAACGGCGTGCCCGTTTCTTGAATGGAGGACGTCGTTGCAGCCGGATCTCCTTGAATGCATCCCAGTAAAAACAAGCTGATGATCATCCAACGCCCAGCTTTCATTCGCATAACGAGTACGTATTTTACCTCCCCTACTTAAGGGTTTTGAATGCGCACTTGTCTTGGACATTATCAATCGTAAGTCATTCTAAACTGATTCATTATATACTCAAACCTCAACGGTATTAGCGTCCTTACGACGTTTCGAATGATCGGGGGTGTTTAGTTTATGAAAACCAAGTCGATTCGCCAAACGGTACTTATCAACGCTTCTCCGCATGCGGTCTATGAGGCCCTCGTGGATTCCCGCCAGCACGCCAAATTTACGGGATCGCCGGCAAAAATGACTCGCAAGGTAGGCGGGCCCTTTTCCGCTTATGAGGACGGCCTCGTCGGCACCAACTTGGAGTTGATTCCAGACAAAAAAATCGTGCAGTCTTGGATGTGCGTGATGGATCATTGGCCGGAAGACCATTACTCGCGAGCCGTGTTTTCCTTAAAAAAAGTGACCGGCGGAACGAAACTTACATTTACGCAGTCCGGAGTACCTTCCGAATGTCACGCCTCCATCTCGCAAGGTTGGCACGATCACTACTGGGAACCGCTGAAAACCTATTTCAAGTAGTTGAAATGCCGTTTTTACTCAATGCGAACTACTATTTATTTTCCGGGCTTCGGAAGGGACTCGAGCACTTCTATTTCGCACCCTTTACCCCAGCCAAGATGAGGATGGCCTTTCAATAACTTCTTTGCGCCCTCCATTGATTCTGCTTGCAAAACGGAATACCCCATCACATTATTGACACTAGGCGAACTCCCTGTTTCGGTTAGTTTTTGTGCGTTTCCAAGCGGGGTTCCCATATCGACTAAGCCACTACCGCATTTTTCCGCCCAAACCATCCAAGCCTCCATTCCCTTTTTCATTTCTTCCGGGCTCGAATCGTGCATTTTTTCCATTGCGGACGCGGGTGCCTTGTATACTACCATAAATTTCTTCATATGTTATCCCCTCCTCCGTATACTTACTTCACTTTCATAACCCGAATCGGATTTTGGTATTTATACATTGGGTTGAATACCGCCTATTGCTCTGCGGAATTCGACTTCTACGCTATTGAAAAAATGGATCCCGCTCCCTACGGAACTTGCAACTCAAGTGAAAAAAGTGCAAATCGCGCCCTCATCCGTGCGGTAATCGAAGAAATATCCGAATCCGAGCGTTGCTAACGATGTCATCAGAACGGCAGATACCGCACTTTCCTTGTTTCTTTGAATACTACAGTCGAATAGTCGCCGATGATCCTCGGGAATTTAAACCTCAATTGGCGGATAAATTCGAAAAGGGCTTTATTCGAAGGAACAATGAGCTCCAGATCCAAGTCCGTGGGTAGTCCCGAGCCTTCGACGATGTACGTCACGTATTTGTTCTGCTTCACCCAGTTTTTGATGGTCTGCATTTGTACCAGCGAGTACGAGTTCAAGTTGACAAATAGTTTGTAATACGTCAACCCAAGAACGGAATGGTCAATGATTGGTCGATAGCATAAAATAAGTTTTTCTTTTTCCATGCGTTTCATTCGATACGCGACCGTTTTTGGTAATGCATCAACTGCCGAAGCCAGCTGAATTAACGGAATTCGGGCATCCGAAGCCAATACGGTCAGGATTCGCTTATCCAATTCATCGATTTTAATTCGCTCGTCCGTTTCGCGAATGCTTACTTCCTGTTTGTCTCCTTCTTCCAATAAGTATCGATGGGACAAGTGGCATACGTCAGTCGTTACCGTTTCGACCTTCCTTTTCACATGTTTGCCGTGTTTTTCAAGAAATGACGTGACCATTCTCTTGAAATCGGATACGTTTTTAGCCCAAAACACCACCAATAGGTCGTATCGTCCTTCCATCGTGAACAGCCAGAATACGTTTGGATCCTTTTTCAAATCCTCCACGATGCGTTCGATTTGTATTTCAGAGACTCCCTGCAACGTCACGAGCAATCTGCAATACAGGTATCCTAGCTTTGGAACATTAACGACGGGGTAGGAGCCCCTTATGACCCCCTGCTTTAGTAAGTTCTTGAACTTGTATTCGGCGCCCTGCTTGCTTGTTCCAATTCTTCGCGCCAGCTCGGAATAGGGTAAACGGGCATGAAAATCGATTTCCCTCAGTAATTTCTTGTCCCTCAAATCGGGACGCACGGTTTGAATGGCCTTTTCCTGCATGTGTGGTCAGAATAATGAAATCATTAAGCCTATTTATCCTTTTGCCTATTTTTCTTCCAAATAACTTGATATTCTTCCAATACCTACTATCTGTTTAGATCGTTATGGGCGATATGGGCAAGTCTCATGGTTGGAAACAGTACCCGCGACACGTTGCCAACGCTTGGGATTCCTTTATTGATTGGAGGCGAAGAAAGCGAGGTGAGCGATCGTTCTTCATTCAGCATTTGCGTCGTATGAACGCCGTGAATGTTTTGGATGTCGCCTGCGGAACCGGTTACGATAGCATCCGTTTGGCGAAGGAAGGGTTTGAAGTCACGAGTTTAGACGCGAGTCCTCACATGCTTGAGCGAGCAAAATATAACGCAGCCAAGGAACGCGTGATACTCCGTTGTGTCCGTGCGGACTGGAAAAAACTTGATTCGTGTTTCAAACCCGCCAGCTTCCACGCCGTCATTTTTCTCGGGAATTCGTTTACTCACTTATTCGACCGACCGGATAGGGAATCCGTACTCTCTAGCATTCACCGTTTGCTGAAAACGCGCGGAATGCTCATCATTGACCACCGAAACTACGATATGATTCTCGACACGGGTTACAAGAGCAAGCACAAATTCGTTTATTGCGGGGAGAACTTCGAGGTCATACCGGTGGTTCGGCGAGACGACTTGATTCGGTTCAGCTATTTCGGGAAAAAACACCACTGGTTTCTCGACATCTATCCGATTCGCACAAATGAAATGCTTGAATTGCTCGCCAACGCGGGGTTTTCAAAGATCGAAACGTTCGGGGATTTCGAGCGGCCTTTTGCGAAATACGGAGCGGACTTTATTCAACACGTTGCGATAAAGAAGTGAGCATCTTAAGAAAACGTTGCGCCAACTTCGCTTCAAGAAGGATGCTCCCTACGGGAAACAAGGAGCACTTCAAATCTTCCGTTCACGGGAACAAGCCCTCCGCAATCCTTTTAATACTACGGTATCCCAAGCTATCTATGGCTATCCAAGTGAACTTGAAATTCCCGAGGAAGCTCTTTAAGGCTGCAAGGAGCTACGCGAACACCTTCGGCTACCGAAACCTCCAGGATTTGATTTACGATAGCGTGCGCGAAAAGGTTTTCGAGAAAAGCCAATTTGACGAAACCCTTTCTGATATAGAGATTGCGTTGATCGACCACATCTTGGAAACCAGCATCGCACGTAAGCAGCTTGCAAGTGAAGAAGAGCTGAAGGCGGCGCTTTCCGCATGAGCTTCCAAATCAGGACCACTCGGCTATTTTTGGATCAGGTAAAAAAGCTCGGGAAGGAGTCTCGGAAGCTCATCGGCAGCAAAATCGACTTGGTCAAAGAGAACCCTTATCGCTTCAAGCGCATCCATTCCAAGCGGTTTTTGCGGGCATTCCGCGTCCGTTTAAGCCTGGAAGGGAAGGAAACCCGCTTAATCTACGCGGTCATCAAGCCCAACATCATTATTGCCTGCCTTCTCGAGCGCAAGAACGACTACCGAGACCTCGAGAAAATGCTTGCCATCGCCTTACGGAACTAGGCTTAAGCGCTCCCGACGCGTCTTAAACATCAAGTTACAATACCCCCGTTGAGAAAGACTAGCATCTCAACTTTTATTAATAGTAATTGTCGTTTGGTTAATCACTATGGATAACCTTCGGGTGGCGATAGTTGGAGTAGGGAGTCTAGCAAAAGCATTAGTTGAAGGAGTCTCGTACTACGCGAAAAATCCCGACGAAAAAATTGGCTTAATGCATCCCTTGATTGGTAATTATCGTGTCAACGACCTTAAATTTGTGGCGGCTTTTGATGTAGACCGACGAAAGGTGGGGAAAAAGTTACAGGACGCCATTTCGTTAGGAAAGAATGTCACTCGTGAAATAACATCTCCAACGGAACACCCTGCGGTAGTTCATCGAGGTCCTACCCTTGACGGTATTCATGAGAAGATGCGCGACAGTTTCATTTCTGAAAGCAATGCTCCTGTTGAGAATGTTGTTAAAATTCTCAAAGATACGAATACGCAAGTGGTTGTTAATCTTGTGCCCTCGGGAAGTGATGTGGCAACCCGTTGGTATGCAGAAGCTGCGCTGAATGCAGGATGCAGCTATATCAATTGCATTCCTACCCCTTTAGTTACTGATTCTAAATGGAGAAAACGATTCGAAGAACGTGATCTCGTCTTATTAGGTGACGATACAAAAAGTCAAATGGGTGCAACGATGTTGAACCGTCTTCTTTTAGAATTTTTAAAACTGCGAGGTATTCGGATCACAAAATCGGAGCAAAAAAATCAAGGGGGGAATGCAGACCATTATAATTTACTACATAGGTCGAAAACAAAAGAGAGCTCGAAACGAGAGGCACTCTCAAAATATTTGGACGAAAAAGACGCAAGACCATCCGTAACGTTTCAATATACTGGAAAACCTTCTGGTCACAAACGAGTTGATTTGTTAATTGAAGGAGAATTGTTCGGGAAAACTCCGATTTCAATCCATTCAGTAATTGAAGATGAAATCAGCATCAATGGAGCTGGCACCATTATCGATGCCATTCGAGTCGCTCAATTTCTTGTAGATAATAGTAAACAAAGTAACGCTAAAGACGTGTGCCCATTTTTAATGAAGTCTTCGCCAAAGCACATGTCCGATAAAGAGGCATCTGCAATGTTCGAGCGAATCATATCAAGTAAATAATCTACGGGCAATGCTTCGTTTAGGATTTGAACATGCTCCCTACGGGATTTGAACCCGTGTTTTTGGCTTTCTTTTTTTCCCATTCCCATGCGCATGTTTGGAGCAGGAAAGTCGAAAGGCCAGAGTCCTTGACCGAGCTAGACGAAGGGAGCAGAGATAGGAGTACTAACAAAACCGTTTAATAACCCTTTTTCTCCCGCGTTGTGGGGCAGACCACGAGATATTTAATTAAGCTTTTCCATCTACCTACTCCATGGCCTCTTTCTACGACGAGATTCAAAGCAACCAACGCCGCACCTACTTTTTGTTTGCTTCCTTCCTGCTCCTGCTATTCCTCATCGCGTACGCGTTCGGGTTCGTTCTCGGACTCGGCAACTTCGGGTTCGTGTTCGCGGTCGTCATCGCCGTCATTCTCACGCTCGTCATGTACCACCAGAGCGACAAAATCGTGCTCTCGGTTACGAAAGCCCGTCCCGTAACGAAGGAAGAGTTCCCGTACCTCTACCATTCCATTGAAGCGCTTTCATTAGGCGCCGGAATCCCGCAACCGCGCTTGTACGTGATGGATGAGGACGCGATGAACGCGTTCGCGACGGGTAGGGATCCGCAACACGCCATCGTGGTCGTCACCACCGGGTTATTGAAGCGCATGAACCGCTTGGAACTGGAGGGCGTGTTGTCGCATGAGCTCTCGCACATCCGTAATTATGATATCAAGGTCATGATGCTGGCAACCGTGTTCGCGGGCAGCATCATCATTTTAAGCGACATTCTCCTGCGCTCCACGATTTGGGGCGGCGGCAACCGCCGGGAAGGACGCGGAAGCGTCTACGTCGTCATTCTCGGTATTGCACTCGCGATCCTCGCCCCCATTTTCGCGCAATTGATTAAGATGGCAGTGTCCCGGAAACGCGAGTTCATGGCGGACGCGAGCGCTGCGCAGCTCACGAGGTATCCGGCAGGACTGGCTGGCGCACTCGAGAAGATTGAAAAGGACTCGGTTCAAATGAAGAACGCTTCGAATGCCACGTCCCATCTGTTCATTTCCAATCCGTTGAAGCGCGACAACATCAGCAAGTGGTTCAGCACGCATCCCCCCATTCAAGAACGCATCCAGCGTTTGAAAGCGATGTAGCATGTCGTTGATCACGGTCTACGTGACGTGCGCTTCCGAGAAGGAAGCGGAACGCATTTCGGAAGCGGTTGTGAAAGAAAGACTGGCGGCGTGCGTGAACGCGTTTCCGGTCCGCTCGTTTTATGAATGGAATAACACGTTTCATACTGCGAAGGAATGGGCCTTGTTGATCAAGACCACCCGTAAACATTACGCGGCATTGGAGGCGCGTATTAAAAAGCTTCATTCGTATGAAGTGCCCTGCATCGTAGCGTGGAGCGATGTGAAAAGCGAGAAGGCGTACGCGAAATGGGTGCAGGATTCGTGCAAAAAATCGTAGGGCTTCTGTTACTCTTGTTTATTTCCCAGGCTTTCGCAGCGAATTTAACGTTTAATGCGAATCCCGTAACGGTTCCTGCGGATGGATCTTCCTTTTCCTTGTTAACGGCTCGATTAACGGATGGAAACGGTACTCCGCTTCAAGGCCAATGGATTTATTTCCAATCGACACGCGGATTATTGAATCCATCGAGCGGAACGACGAATGCAAACGGATACGTGACCTCTAACCTCACATCTTCTTCTGCAGGGATAGCGGTTGTCAACGCGAATGCGTCTGCGTTTGGTTTAGTGAAATACGTTAATGTGAACTTCACTCCCGTTTCCACCCCTACTCCCACGCCGACTCCTACGCCGACCCCGGTTCCAACGTGCTCGCAGCAAGGAGGCTTTGTTTGCAGCGAGAATCAAACGTGTCCAGGAGGTCAATGGATGAACGCTTCGGACACGGGGTTCTGTTGTGCCGTTGCCTGCTGGTCTCCGACTCCCACGCCCACACCGATTCCCACCGGAACTCCGACCACGACTCCGAATGCTACGTACACGCCGACTCCCACGGACATTATGGTTTCTCCGCGGACGCCTTCAGAACCGTTGCTTCCTCCTGCTGAAACTCCGACGCCTACTCCCGTTGTTCCGATGCGTCCGCCAACGATTACGCCGACGCCAGCTCCCACGCCCGTTCCAACATTATTTTTGACGCCGGTTCCCCCTTCTTTGCACGGAACCGTAGTGGATTCCAGCGGAGAACCCGTTGCGAACGCACAACTGGACGTGTTTACCCAAGAACTGGAGTTGACGGTTCAGTTGATTACCGATGATTCCGGCGCGTTTTTCGCGGAGCTTCCGCCCGGCGATTACTTGATCGTCACGAATAGCTCGCAAGGACGCAAAACGGTTTCGGCTCGCGTGTTGCAGGAGGGTTCCGGACCGATTCGCATCATTCTCGAAGCGGAACTGCAACCGAACATGGAGGGCGGCGTGGACGTCTACGGGTGGGCGCTCGTGCTGTTCGTGATGTTCTTTATTCTAGCGGCCTTGGTAGGCGGGTTCCGGTTGGTACAGGCCGCGTTCAAGAAGGATTTGAAGCCTCACGGACATGTGGCACTCGCGAAACACCGCGCGGACGAAATACTGCCTACCCTGAACGAGCGCGAAAAAGAGGTCGTCAATTATTTGTTGGAGCATGGGGACAAGAAACGCTTCTCGAAAGTGCGTTTTGAAACCAAGATTCCGAAGACGTCGTTCTTCCGCGTCATTGATTCATTGGAGAAACGTAAGATTATTCGCGTGGAACGCTTCTTGAATACCGCGGAATTGTTTCTTACGGATTGGTTCAAGGGAAAGGAGTAGTTGGAACGCTTTTGGGACGTTTTTCCTGAACAACGGACCGCCCAAGATATATTACGTGGTCCAGGCGTAGCTCTCTCTTGTTCTTGCGGAACGTATCCGCGTGACATTATCTAAGAGGTGAAGACGATATGAATTGGAGTAGTAGATCGAGTCTCGTTGCGGCCTTGTTTGTGGCCGTGTTGGCGTTGCCGGCTCTTGCTCAAACCGGGGGCGCGTCTGTCGCGAACCCGGAAAGCGGGATGGCGTTCGGTAATTCGACGGTTGATTTGTTAGCGTATAGCCTGTCGGTCAAGAAAGGCAAGACGATTTGCGGGCCCGTTAACTGCGAACGCGTTGTATCCGTTACGTTCTCCGTTAAGAACGTCGGCAATACGACTGCGTACAACTTCACGGACCAGATTAACGTGACCGGGCCCGAAATGCACGCATCGAACTTTGCCGTCGGAAGCTTGGCTCCCGGAATCACGGTTTCGCATAGCCAGACTTATTTGTTGGAGTACGGAAACTATACGGTGACGGGAATTGCCGACATCTTCAATGACGTGTTGGAATCCGATGAAACCAACAACATCGCATCGAAGCCGTTGTCTCTACCGTAAAAAGTATTGAAAAGAGGAGCGAAAGCTCCTTTTTATCTTTTTTTTAATTAAATGATGCTGCTCAGTACCTTCAGTACTTTAACGGCTTTTAACGGGTCATTGTAGTCGGGTATATCGTGTTTTCTGAGCGTGGCGACTCCGGGAGCGGAGTACTTGCCTCCCATGAACACGCATACGACGGGCTTGTTCGGATACGTTTGATGCGCCTTCACCACGACTTCCGCATCTTTTTGGCTGTCCGTCATGGTTTGCAGTGTTTGCACGACGATCATGCTGTGAATATACGGTTCCGAAAGCAAGGTGTTCACCGCGGCTTCGTACCGGTCGGGTAATGCATCCCCCACGAGATCTAACGGGTTGTTGTGCGAGTAAGCCGCATGCATTTTTCCACTCTTCTCCAGTTTCTCGAGTGTTTTTTGTTTCAATGGAACCACGTTCAAGCCGGCTTCCGCGCAATAATCCGCAGTCAATACCCCGACGCCTCCTCCGTTGGTTATAATCGCCACGTTTTTTCCTTGCGTGCGGGGTTGGGATGCCAACGCTTTCGCTAAATCAAACAAGTCTTCGACGCTTTCAGCCGAGAACACGCCGGCTTGCCTGAAAGCGGCTTGGTATACCGCGTAACTTCCTGCCAACGAGCCGGTATGCGATGCAATCGCTTGGCCTCCGCGTTCGGTTTTCCCGCCTTTTAAGACAATAATAGGTTTGGTTTGCGAAACTTTTTTCGCGGTTTTCAAGAACTTCTTCCCGTTTTTCACGCCTTCGAGGTACATGGCAATGGCCTTGGTTTTGCGGTCGTCAAGTCCGTACTCCAGGAAATCGCTTTCATCCAAGTCCGCGGTATTCCCGAGGCTCGCGAGAAACGAAAATCCGTATCTTGCCTGCAATGCCCAATCCACAACCGAGTCGGCGAGCGCGCCGCTTTGTGAGATGAACGCAATATTTCCGGGTTCCGGGGTGGTGAGCGCGAAACTGGCGTTGAAGTTGTTTGGAGGAACGAGCAAGCCGAGCACGTTCGGCCCCAAGACGCGAATCCCGCCCGCTTTCGCTTTTTTGACGACTTCTTCCTGCAGCTTTTTTCCTTCCACTCCAAGTTCCGCAAAGCCCGCTGAAACAATGATGGCGACCTTCACTTTTTTTATCGCTGCTTCTTCCATGATCTGGGGAACGAATTTCGCGGGTATCGCGACCACAATGCTTTCGACGCTGCCGGGAATATCCTTTAGACTCCCAAAACATTTTTTGCCTAAAACGTCTTTGGCCTTGGGGTTGACTGCGTATACGATTCCGTTGTACGGTATGCAGGATCCGCTTTCGAATACGCATCCGTGCACCAATCCCTTTAACACTCCGTGGCCGACGGATCGCGGGTCGCGCGACGCACCCACTACGGCGATGCTTTTCGGTTGCGTCAAGGCCTTCATTACGGCCGCTAGTTCGGGGGTCATGTCAATCGTTCCATACGATGCGTGCGTCCGCCACGAGGATCTCGCGTTCTCGGGCGATTACGGGATTAAAGTCCAGTTCCATGATGCGCTCTTCGTGATACAGCATGTGCGCGGCCTTCATGACGAAGGCGGCGAGCGCGTCTTCAGACACCCACTGGTTTCTGTAACCGGTAAAGAACGCCGAAGCCTTGGTTTCCCGCAACATCGTGCGGACTTCTTTTTCGTCAATGGGTAGGATGCGGAGCGAGCGCTCCTTGATGAGTTCCACGAACAATCCGCCGAGTCCGAATACTAACACGTTTCCGAATACGGGATCGACTTTTCCGCCGACAATGAATTCGACGCCGTTCTTCTGTTCTTGAATCACGTATCCTTCGATGCGAATGCCTTTCGCCTTTTTTTGTATGGTGGCAAACGCTTTTTTCAACTCGTTTTCGTTGTGAATGTTCAGTTTCACGAGGCCCTTGTCCGTCTTGTGCGTCGCGTCTCTTGAAATGATTTTCAAGACCCAGGGGGTCGGCAGTTTTCTGGAGGCATTCAACAAGCGAGGCAAGTCCTTTGCGCATACCTCGTTCACGTGCGGAATACGGTAGCGTTTCAGGAGCGCTTCGATTTCTTCTTCGGTTGCGAGTCGGGTCATACGACATCAATAATGATGCGTTCGACTTCAAACAATTTGAGTTGGGGGACTTGCCGCAACGCGTACTCGAGTTTTTCTTTGCTGTTGGAGACGAGTTCGGCGACGGGCTGGCCTTTTTCCACGTGCTGTCCTTTGGTGGCGAGGATGATCATTCCGGCTTCCTTGCTTTGCGGTGCTCCCAGCATGCGACATAGTTTCGAGACCGCTTTATTGTCCACGTGCCCGATTTTTCCGCGTTCGGTAGCTCGAATCGTGGCCCGCAACGGTCCGATGACGATTTCCGAGGATTTCTTTCGCTTCCCTCCTTGGGCGACCATGATTTCCTGCAATTTTTCCAGGGCTTTCCCGTTCTTGACTTGTTCCAATGCGATGCGGTACCCTTCTTCCTTCGGTATTTTTTTGACGAGGTGCAACAACACCCCGCACATGAGACACGATTTTTCTAGCAAGAGATTCATGTGCTTCTGCTCCAGGGTTTCCAGTACCGCGCGCGCTTCCAGCGCCGGACCAATCGTGGGAATCAACGGCTCGCTGCCATCGCTAATAATGCATTGCACTTTCATGCCCAAATGCGAGCCGAGCTGTTCAAAGCTTTTCGCGAGTTCGCGGCCTTCGTCAATGTGCTGGATTTTCGCGCCGCGCCCCACGGGAATATCGATGATGACAAACCGCGCGCCTTCCGCCTTCTTTTTCGCGAGAATACTGCTGAGCAATAGGGGTTTGGGATCCAAGCGCAACGGATTCCGGATGCGGATCAGCTTGTCGTCCGCTGACGCCAAATGCACGGCCCCGCCCCAAACCAGGCATCCGTTTGTTTTCATCACGACCTTCCGAATTTGTTTTACGTCCAGGGTCACGTTCGTCAGCACTTCCATGGCGTCGGCGGTTCCGCTCGCGGATGAAATGGCGCGACTCGCCGTCTTCGGAATCTTGATGCCCAGCGAAGCCATGATGGGCACGATGACCATGGTGACGCGGTCGCCGGAAACGCCTCCGATGCTGTGCGCACTGACCACGTTTTTATCCTCGAACTCCAGCACGTCCCCGCTTTTACAGATGGCGTTCGTGAGGCTTGCGGTTTCTTCCGTGTTCATTCCGTTCGTGTAAATCGCCGCGATGAACGCGGCCAAATCCGTTGCAGCGAGTTTTTCCTGCATCAAGTCTTGGATGATCAAATCGATTTCATGCGTTTTCAATGTTTGGTTATCCAATTTTTTCTTGATGTAGTCGAGGCTGTTGGGCCGGTGGATGGGTTCGAGCGAGACGATCTCCCCATTTTTCACGCCCAATTGCTCCGCGACTTCTTCAAACAATCCGACTTCGTCGTATTTGATGAGCTTCGCGGAAAAATCCACGATGGCCGCCACTTTTTTTCCGCGTCCTCTCAACATGACGCGGTCGAAGTGGCTGAGCCCCAGGGACACGGCGCGTTCTTCATTGAGTACGACTTCGTTGTGGCCTTGTTCGACTTCAAATATTTTGGCGCGAAACGGTTGTGGCATGTGGCATCGTGGAAGTGATTTTGATATGGCTACCGCTGCTGGAAATTTAAAGGTGCGGTTTGTACCGAATTTAGAACCGGGGTCCGAGCCGGGATCCGCCGTAACGCTCGAAGCGAGGGCCGGGCGAGTGCCTTCTCGGTCGCTGCTCGCCATCCTCCTCCAGTTTCGGAGGAATCTTCACGAACAAGTAGTACTTTTCTTGGCCTTTCAGTTCGTGGATGATGCGTTGCAGCAGAATGTCTTCGATGTTCGTGAGATGAGCGACGCGCTGGCGAATATTTTCGAAGCTTTCGAACAGGGCTTTCTCCCGTTCCGCGAGGAGGGACTCCAGATTCTTTTTACCGACGTTCGGAAGCAGTTCCAGTGAGTGAATGCGGATGTTGATGGGCCCCGCTTTATTCAAGAAGTTGACGAAATCGGTTTCGCGCGTCGTTAAAATGTCGCGAATGATTTCCTCGACCTCCTGTTGTGCGGCATTCGTGAGCTGGTCGTACATGATGCGGCACTTGATGCGCTCGATTTTGTCGCGAACGCCTTTCCCGATGTACACTTTTTCTTTGGGTTTGAGTTCAATGCCCTGCTTGGTAATGAGCTCCAGCAGCGTAAAGTATTGGTCGCCTAAGACTTGAGCCGTTGGCTCTTGCCGTGCTTCCCCGCTCTTTCCCGAGCGCAGGAAGTCGAGTACGAACGCATTTTCTTCCTTCCGGAACATGGGCACTCGTCCTCTTATTTCACGTATTTCTTGCAGACTTTCAGAACGGTTTTGACTTGCTCTCCGTTCAGCTCCAGTTTTTCCTGGCTGAGGATGGCCTTCACCGTGTCTTCTTTCTGCGGCACGATGTTGATCAAGTATACGATTTGCTTGTCGGTTAGAATCCCTAGGCCTTCGAGTTCTTTCTTCATCTTCTCGGATTCCGTTTTCGAAAGCTTCGCGAATTTTTCAAGGTAATCCAAGGCGTTTTGTTGCTCGTAGCTGAGCTCGGAATCCTTCTTGCGTTTTTCTAACAAATCCTTGGCTTCGGATAGCGTAATGTATTTTTCGTTCAGTTGTTCCATGAGGGATTACACCCGCTCTAAGTGAATATTTCCGATGACGAGTTCCTTGCGCTTGTTTCCGTCTCGGAATTCGATTCGGCTGCACGCGCCTTGTTTTCCCATGACGCGCACGATTTTGTGGTTGAACCGCAAGTGCACGCGGCCTCGTGGGAACGAGGGGTTCACGGAGATGCGTGCGGTTTCGCCGGCATTAAACTCTGCGAGCTGGCGCGTAACCGATACCCTTCCCTTGCTCTTCAGTTTCCGGCTTCTTCCAACGTATTGTCCGTGACTTCGCTTCATGAAGTAACACCATAGAATGAAGGCGTGTCGTATCAACGGCTTCTTCGCATTCGAATCCGCATTCCCACTGGTTGACCGCGTCCCCGCTCTTCCTTGCCTTTTAAGTCCCCCCGATCATTAAAAACCTTTCTTTTGCCTCTTTCGACACTATCCGCTACTTCTAATTCTTTATAAACAAGCTTTGCGCATCAGAACCTTTAAATAGTTGTTACTACTGAATAGTAGTGCTATAGGTGCATTAAATGGTTACTCCATTGGATTTGTCGAACCCGAGCGATGCCATCATCCTCGTCACGTTCGTCACATTCATTTTAATTACGGTGCAAGGGTATACTTCCGGAGAGGCCCCTGCCAGCGCCGTTATTGATTTCTTTGCCCATCCTAGGGCCTTTTTGGTCTATGCGCTCATTTTTGGCCTAGGAATATTGTGGTTCATCAACTGGTTTCCGGCCTCGATTTGGCAGTTCGTTGCTGCAGCCATTCTTGGTCTAGCCATCATCTCGGGTGCTGCCTAATGGTCACCTTGGACGATCAGGTCACAATCGTGTCCATCGGATTCATTCTCTTAGTTGTCTTCAACATGGTCGTTGGCGTCAGCTACGAGTTCATGCTCGCCCCGTTCAATCGATCCATCGTCGGCTCATTAATTGGCGTCGATTTGTGGGGTATTGACAACATGATCTTGATTTCTGCGGTGATTCTCTACTTCGAGTCCCATTGGCACACTTTCGGCAATCTTATTCTAGGCCTCTTGGTATTCGGACTCATCTGGTTGTTGACTGTGTTCCCGATCTAACCACGATTCAACCCACCCCTTTATAAAACCCCTTTAAATAGGTTCTTTTGGGTGGCCGAATGCCTAAAAAGAAGAAGAAGACGCACAAAAACATCAATATGTCCTTCAAGGTCGAAAACATCGTCGCCTCCGCGAATTTGAACGTGGAGCTGGACTTGTTCAACATTGCCATGGAAGTCGACAACGTGGAATACGAACCCGAACAGTTTCCGGGAGCCATCATGCGCCTGAAGGAAATCGGGACGACGCTCCTGCTCTTCAAGAACGGAAAAGTGATCTGCAGCGGGGCGAAGAGCGAGAAACAAATCGATATGAGCATCCGCCGTGCCGTTGAACTGCTCGACGATTTCATCGAATAATATAGGGGAGTATGCGCATGGTCAGCAAGACAGGCATAGCGTCACTCATCCTCGGGTTATTCATCGTCGTCGGCGTCTGGTTCGCCGCGTTCCAGAACGTGAGTGTATGGGCGTTTGTTCTCGTGGCCGTGGAAGGGGGTTTAGTGATACTGGGATTATTCCTCATGTTTATTGGCTTGCTCATGCTGTTGCTTTGAACGTTCCAATTGCTTTTTTAATGCCCTTCCTACTTACTGGTAACCATGCGCCTCCTGCTCCTTGAACTTGAAAAACATTTCCGCCCCATCACGAAATTAAAGAAACCGTTAGCCGATCAGTTCCAGTTTGAGGTGGATGTGGCGCCCCAACTGTATTCCGTGGATTACGCGGCGTTCAATACCGATCGCGGGCAATGGAACGCGGAACACGTGTTAGCGCAAATGCGTTCCGGTTTCGCGGAAGCTCCCTACTCCGTCGTACTCGCCTATTTCCCGTATGACGCCTACGCGCACAACTACAAACGCGTTTTCGGTATTGCGGACAACAACGGAAAGGTGGCGTTGGTCGCTTATCACTACTTGGATCCCGCGTTTCATGGCGAAGCCAACGACGAATTGTTTTTGGATCGGCTGTTGAAGAAAAGCACGCACCACGTCGGGCACGCGTTAGGCCTATCGCATTGTTCTCGCAGGAGTTGTGTCATGAATTTTTCCAGGAACCTGTTATTCCTGGATCGAAAAACCCCGAATTTCTGCAACAAGTGCCGTTTCCTTCTCTAGTTACGAGTTCGCGACAATGGCTCCGCTTTCGTCGATGGCAACAAAAAACCCGGTCTCGCCGTTCTTCCATTGCACGATCCACACGGGTTTGGCTTCCAATCGCTTGACGAATTGTTCGAAGGCGCTGCATTCCTCGCAGCTCTGCCTCAACGCGATCTCGCCCGCGGAATATTTCGTGGCATAGCCTCGCGCGTCTTCCGGAAGCGTCTGCACCTTCGAGAGTTGCACGGTGGCCATGATCGCTTCCTCTTCGTATAAGATGAGGCTGCCGACTGCGCAGCGATCGTTCCACAATTCTTCCCGAAAGTATACGGGCGGGAACGTGTACTCGCGTTTGATGAGCGTCGGACACTTGGCGTGCGGCCGCACCCCGATCTTCAAATCCACTTCCCATCGGTCGTTGACTTTTTCCGTGCGGAGTACCGCGTAGCTCGCATCGTCCCCGAACGCTTTCATCGCGTCTTCGAGCACGAACGTTTGCACTTGCGTGGCGTCCAGTTCCGGTGAAATCGGTGCGGGAACGAGCGTGTACGCTACCAATAAAACCAGGAGAATAAGCGCTAAAACGAGCGCGTGCCTCAAATCAACTCGCCTCTTGTGAATAAGCGCCCCCGCAATTATAAAACGCTTGGTTTTCCCGTTCTTTTTTTGTTTTCACTGCTTATGTGCAATTCGCGAACCACGTGAACGGCTTTCCATAACTTGTGTCGTTGATCAGAACTTCGATTCGGTTGATGCTGCTGTCGTGCGGATGCGCCGACATGTTCATTTGTGCTTGCTTGTTGAAATGGAATTGTCCGGAATAATTTCCATTCGTGGAGTTCACGAAATAATTCATGGTGATGTACGCGCGGGAGGTGAAATTGTATGGGTGGGCGGTTACCAATGTTTCACATCCTGCGGTAAACGTGCTCAGATTCTGGAAATAGATCCCTTCAGTTGAAAGGTTGGCGATGGTCGTTAGGTAATCCTGTCTGGCTTGGGAGGTGAATTCCGTGCAGAATTCCGTGCCCGTTGAACCCGGTCCCACATTGCAACTGTATACGAAGTAGGCACTATCCGCCATCATGTCGTCAATTATGGCGCTCGTGAAATTCTCGGCATCCGTGACGCGTTGTTGGATTTTTCGAGCCTCCAACCCGTATACCGCCGTATCGCGGTAGTCTTTGGCGCTGAACGCCATGCCCGCGAAGAAGAACAGCGCGATGCTGACGAGCGCGATCACGGCAAATGAGAAGAACGCCTTCCTCATGATGTCCACGCCTCTTTCGTGTAATTCTCTTTGGCAAGCTGTTCTTGGAACAAGAGACAGCGGTCGTCGTTATCGACCATACATATATCGTTATGCAACACATCGCAACCGCAGATTCTCGGGTATTGCATTAAGCTTCCGCGCATGGCCAACGTCACGTTCTCGTGAATCGGGTGCGGTTCCGGCACGTAGGAAATCGAGACGTTATCGAAGTATTGAATGGCCTGATCCGTTCCTTCCAGCGCGATTTGTCCGTGCATTAATGGGTACTCGATGTCCGTAAACAGGACGCTCGTGGTACTTGCTCCGTCGTCCAGGCTGCAGTTGATGAAGTTGCTGGAAACGCCTAGCGTCAGACGATACCACGATCCGGGAGTGGGATCGTATTCCGTTGAATTCAGTTGGGCATACCGTCCCAATAGGCTATACGCGTTGCTTTCCCAGAGCTCCAAATCGGTGTTCATGTCATCCAGAATGCATGAATAGCGCGCACCGGATGCGTTGACGCGCGCGCTGATTCCCCCGACATCGGTTCCAATAGCGTCGTACTTGAAACGGGCGGAAACATTATAATCCTCCCAATAAAACCCGCTTTCGTTGCTCGCGTTGGCTTGTTCGTACGCGTTCGCTCCTCCGGATGCGTGTCGGTAGATTTCGCCGTCCGAGTTGTCCCAACTCCATTGCGTTCCTTGCACCGACCAATTCGCTTCTTCGTCGTAGTCGTTATCGAACGTGTGCACGATTTCGACGAGGCCGCCTTTGAGCTCGTGACCCGTTAGCGCTTCAAATTGCGCATCGGTAAACAAGTGCCCTCTCTGATGCACCAAGTAAAGGTAGTCGCGCGCCTCCTGATCCAAGTTCCCGTACTTCTGGCTCTCGAAGTTTACGGATGCCAACGCCGCGTACGACACGCTCAAGAGTACGATGGCGGAGAGCGCGAACAGCGCATCCATTGTAAACACGAATGCGTTTCTATTCACAAGTCCTTACCTCTAACAAACACGGTCCTTGACTTCCGGAAGGCCCGCATTCAACGAGACGTTGCGCGACAAACGTGCGTTCCACGCACTGGAAAATAAGGCAGCCATCTGTTCCGTTCGAGTATCGTCTGCAGTACGGCGTCGCGCTATTGAATCCGTTCGTGGGATTCGTGATGTTCATGGCAATCATTTCCGCTTGGTTGGTCTGCAATTCCGCGTACGAGTCCGCGCTTTTCTGCGACAAGTCCACCATTTGCAGGGCGATGCCTAAACTCAATGAGAGGACGGCTATGGCGAGAACGAAATCAATGCTGAACACTTGCCCTTTCATGTGCAGCGCCCCTCGCTGACGTAGACTTTTCTGTTCACCGGGTTCTTGCTGACGCAAAGGTACGCGAGTTCCGCGCATTGAATGCTTTCCGGTAGTGCGCTCGTATCCAACATGCACGACGTTTTTTGGTGCATGGTGGTGTCGCTGAACGAGGTATACGTGGTCAAATTCTGATCGTCGGGTGCCAGCGCGTTCGATACTTTGTATAAAATGTTGTGGTCCTTGAACATCAGGCAAGGCGTCTTAATGCTCAGGTTGACATCGCGTACGCATACCTCGTTGACACTGCGCGCCAAGTCTTTCGTTAACAATTTTTGTTGTTGGGCGACGCCGGTCATGCGCACGCTTTCTTCAAAGGTGCTCATGTAGTTCGTGAACCAGAACAAAATGAGTAGGCCGATGCTCATGGTTAGAAACATTTCAACGGCCACTTGCCCTCGCATAATTGGCTCTTACGTTGGCTGGCTTTTAAAGCAGTATCCCGTCGAGAGATATCCCGGCAAAATGCATGGCTGCCGGCACGAGCAATGCGCCGGCCGCATGACTTCGGCGCGTGTTCAGGAGAATGGGGAGCGCACCCACTGCTCCAGCTGAAACAGAGATCATCACGCCCGTTGTTCCTTCAAATAAATACGCTAGGCAGAGCAATCCCGTTAATAGAATGATTCGAAACGCGGTGCGGGGAATGCGTTGCAGAACCGAGGCCAGTTTTCCGTGCGCGAGTAATACGGTGGCTGAAGCGAAACCAGTTGCCGTGAGCGCCACGAGTGCGATGAATGGAACGAGTGGCGTCGTGTTCGGTAAAGAAGCTAATGGAACGATCCAGACCGCTGCAAGGCTCCTTCCTTTTTCGATGGTGAGCGCGGCCACGAATTCGTAGAACAGTTTGGATGAGGCTATGCTGGACGCGAGCACGATGAATTCCCCGGATTTCTTCTCCAGAAACAAGAGCAGGATTCCCGCCAGGACGGATACGGAGAGCGCGGGAAACAGGACGGAAAAGGCTCCGGCCAGCACGCCTCCTACGACGAGCGACTTTTTCAATTTCAATTGAAGGGTTTCAGTGGCTTGCGATTGCGGGGTTCGGGTTTCCATGAGTACGGCGGGCAAGGCAAAAAGTCCGGTCAGCAACGGAAACAGGGGCTCGCGGATTCCCGGAACGGTGAACGCGACGTTTCCCAGCGCACCGGCCAGAAAGAAGACGAGCATTCCGCACGCAAGCGATTTCATGCTGGTTTCCGACGCGAAAAATAGGAGAATCAGGAGGGGAAGCATCCAAACCATGTGCGGTTTAAGCATTTCGTACGCGATGGGTAGGAGTTGTTGGATGAGGGGGTGTAGTGCAATGGATAACAGCAAGGCAAGCAGGAACGTGGTGAGTATGATTCGTAGGGCGACGGCGGTTTTTTTTGCGCGAGCGATTTCTTGGTAAGGGACGATATTCATTCCGTGCGCTTCCGATGGAAGAAACAAGAACAGCGAAGGAACGGTCTGGAACACGAGGTGCGAAAACGATACCGCGACTGCAAATACCGCTAACGGTATCCCTTCTCCTATGAAATGTCGCGTCAACTGCAGCAAGAGGTTCGTGTGAACGAACGGAAGCAGGCCGAGCGCACCCAATCCTTGTCCGAGCAGCAATTCCTTCAAGGCTTTAACACCTCCAAGCTGCTTGCATGCATGGGAACGAGCTCTAACGCACCGTTATACTCTTTCAAGAGACCGTTCACGCGCACAAAATGTCCGGACTTGATTTCATGCAAGTTCACGGAGCGATTGATGCGCTGGGCTAAACTCGATGGAATGAATACGGGAATGCATTGTCGGTCGCATACGGTGAGGAACCAGTGCCCGTTTTTCGTGCTGGCTGTAGATACGCGGCCGTACACTTCCACGAGTGAACCCAAATCAGCGTACTGTAGCGTATCAATGCCTTTTTCGCCGGGTTCGAGGCTGCGTGCTTGAACAATGAGTGCGGCCATGCCGAGTAGGGCCACGCCGATGCAGAGTAAGGCGAGTTCGTTTTCTTCCAACTATTCCACTTTGATCTCGTGCCCTTTCTTCCGTTCTTGCTTCGGTACTCTGACCTCCAACACGCCGTTATTGTAAGTGGCTGACGCTTGTTCCGCTATGGCGCTCGCTGAAAAGGGAATGAATTGGGCGTGTTCTTCGAACCGATTTTCTTCCGCGTACGTCGCACTTTCCGGCTCGAATTTCTCTTGTTTCCGGCGAGCGCGTTTTTCGATGCGGAGTTTCAATCCGTTTTCCATTACTTTTAATGCAATGTCTTTTTTTTCGGTTCCCGGAAGTTCCGCGGTCACGACGATCTCGTGGTCTCGCTCAAATACGTCGATGACGGGTTCTGCAAGCAAGGGGCGCTGCTGTTTTCGGATGGGGGCCATGGCCGTAACGGCATCTTCGGCAGAATCGTTGAATGGATCGATGAGCAGGCGCTTTTTTTTCATGGGCTCACTCAAAAGAATAAACCGGCATTCATTTAAACGTTTTTCCTGGCTCGCGCCGGACTTCGCAAAAAAAGGGTTACTTTTAACCCATTCCCATGCCTGGAGGCATGCCCTCCATTCCGGCTCCTCCTCCTCCTCCGCCACCGCGTTTGCCTTTCCCGGCAATGATGTCGTCGATGCGCAACAGCATTTCCGTGACTTCGGAAGCGCTTTGGATGGCCTGCTTTTTGATCTTCATGGGCTCGATGACGTTGGCTTGCTTCATGTTCGCAAGCTTCGCGTTGTTCACGTCGACTCCAAGATACTTCTCGCCTTTTTCGTGCTTGGAGCGCAGTTCCACGAGCGTATCAATGGCGTCCATGCCGCAGCTTTCCGATAACGTGCGCGGAATGACTTCCAACGCTTCCGCAAAGGCTTGAATCGCGAGTTGTTCGCGTCCGCCTACTGCCACGGCGTACCGGCGTAATTGCATGGCTAATTCCATTTCAATGCTGCCTCCGCCGGCCACGTACTTGCCTTCTTCAATGGCCGAGGAAACGGATCCGATGGCATCCACGACGGCTCGTTCGGCTTCATCCACGACGTGTTGCGTGCCTCCGCGTACCAGCAAGGTGACGCTTTTCGGGTCCTTGCATTTTTCGACGAACACCATTTGTTCTCCTGCGATGCGGCGTTCCTCGATGACGCCTGCTTTTCCGAGGTCTTTTCCGCCTAAGTCATCGAGGGTGGTGACGATGCGGGCTCCGGATGCGCGAACGAGTTTCTCCATGTCGCTTTTCTTGACGCGGCGCACGGCCATAATGCCTTTCTTCGAAAGGTAATGCTGCGCGACATCGTCGATGCCTTTCTGGCAGAACAAGGCATTGCAGCCGCTCTTCGCTACTTTTTCCACCATGTCCTTCAACATCTTCTCTTCTTGTTCCAGGAACGCGGTCATTTGATCCGGGGACGTGATGTTGATGCGTGCATCGGTTTCCGTTTTCTCGATTTCGAGTGCGGCATCCAATAAAGCGATTTTGGCGTTCTCTAATTTCTTGGGCATGCCGGGGTGCACGACTTCCTTGTCGATGAGCACGCCGTTAATGATTTGCGTTTGCGTGACGTCTCCGCCTTGCTTTTTCTCCAGCTTGACGTAATCCTTGTCGACCGTCATTTTTCCATCGCGTTCTTCCGCGACTTGCGTGACGGCTTGCACGACGAGTTTCGCGAGCTGTTCTTTCGAGTTGCCGATGCCGGTGGCTTTGGAACCCATGCTGATGGCGGCAATCTTTTCAAGCACAACGATGTCTTTGATCGTCACGTTTTCGCTGTGCTCGCGCAAATACTCGATGGATTTAACGGCCGCATTTTTGTAGCCGGATGCGATCGTGTTCGCATGAATGCTCTGATCCAGCAACTCCAGGCTTTTCTTGAGCAGTTCGCCCGCTATGACGACGCTGGTCGTGGTTCCGTCACCGACTTCTTCATCCTGCGTCTTCGCGATCTCCACCATCATCTTGCCGGCGGGGTGCTCGATGTTGATTTCTTCGAGAATGGTCGCCCCATCGTTTGTAATCACGATGTCGCCCATCTCGTCCACGAGCATTTTATCCATGCCGCGCGGTCCCAACGTGCTCTTGATCGCTTGCGCGACCGCGTATCCGACCGCGATGTTCGTGCGCTGGGCGTCTCGGCCGAGGATGCGTTGAGCGCCTTCCGGTAGGATAACCATTTGCTGGTTACTGAGTCTGCTTTCTTGTGCCATATATCTTTACACCTCTAAAACAAAATTTTTTTGGCCTTCGCGTGGAAGGCCTTAAACGGAATCGCAGCATAACGCGTATGCCATTTGATACCGTTTACCGTTATTAGCGGTTGTATATACGGGGTTTGATTTTTATAAACTTTTGTTTTTAGGCCTTTTTGCTACCCGCCAGCTTTTTATAGCCTGCAGCGTTTTCTCCTTTCATGTACTCCCGTATCCTATGGATCATGCCGCTTCTCTTTTTATTACTGGCGGGCTGCACGTCCCGTTACCTTTCCAACCCCTTTGCCTCTACCATTCAACCCTCTTCAGCGGACGCCGGGGTATTGGAGGTCTACGTTGTGGATGCGCCGTATGCCGGGTTGGCTCGCTTGTATCTCGCTATTGGTGAGGTGGAAATCCTGCAGGAGGGCAGCTGGAAAATGGTTTCCCGGAATCGGAAGGAGTTGGATCTTGTGGCGTTGGCTAATCAGACGGAACTCTTGTTTTCGGCGCGCTTGGATCCCGGCGAATACCCGAAACTCCGTTTCAAGTTGAAGTCGGCGAAAGCAGTTTTTTCGGTCGTTCCAACGGATTGCTTGCGCTTGCCGTTTCAGGACCAGGGGCGGGCGTGCGAGTCCAAGTTACAGGAGCAGAAAGTCTCTACGCCGACGAAAAAAGTGGAGGTCGCTTATTCGTTCAAGGTACTTCCCGGCGAAACCACGCAGGTCGTGGTCGATATCGATCTCGCGTCACTGCAGTATGTTAAGGGTTCTTATTCCTTTTCCCCGTTGGTGAAGGCGCTCTCGTTCCCTCAATACCAACTGCGTTTCTTTAACAAGCATTGCGGGGACGGGTATTGTCAGGAAGTGAGTTGTGCGGGCGCGGATTGTCCCCCTGTAGAAAACGCGGAGAACTGTCCTCAAGACTGCACTAGCTGACTTTCAGAAAGATTTCGCCAAACAGCGCGTCTTGCCATGCGAGCATCTTATCATCTTGCACCAAGTGCAGGACGGGAATGAGGTTGTGCGAAACGAGTTCGGCGGCGGGCGTTCCGTGGCCGTTAAAGCTTTGAACCAGCGCTGAAAATAGGAGAATATTTTCTTTGTCGCGTAGTTTTTTGGAGCGATCGTACACTTTTTTCATCAAGTCCGGCATGCTTTCTTTCGGGAGGTTCACGTTCATGGGCATGGGGCGTTCGGGTCGCGGAAGGTGTCGCGGACCTTGTTTTAATACGTCTTCTACGGCCTCCATGATTTCTTGAAGGGTGACGATGCGGGCGCGCGCGCGGTTCGGGTTGTAGGCAAGCTGTGGAATCTCGTCCTCCATCAACGGCATGAACGTTTCCGGTTCTTCTTCCGGTTCTTCCTCGAGCTTCAATGCCTGCGCCTTATAGTGTAACAGGAGCGCGGAAGCCAGGATGACGTTGGCGGGCACGCGCAAGTCCATTTCATTCATGCGGCGCACTTGCTTCATGTATGCGTCCGCGACTTTCGCGATGTCCACGTCCCACGGGTCCATCTGCTCTTTTTGAATGGCTTCGAGCATGATTTCTCTCCAACTGGGCTCGTGAACGAGCGACAGGATATCCATAGTGAATCTCCGAAGATGGGGTGTTTCGGAAGTAATTAGGACGTGCCCCTCCTATTTATTGTTTTGGTTCGTCCGCTGTTTTCGCGTTCTCCTCCGCTTTTTTCAATGCGGCCTTTCCGTGCTCGGCGCGTTCCTTCAAATTTTTCTGGAATTCTTCTTTTTCTTCTCCTTTCAAGAGCTTCTCCATATAGAAGGCGGTAAACTGTTGCGAGACCCCGCTGGCGTCCAGCATGAGGTTTTGTATTTCGTTGGCCTTGAGTTTCAACTCTTTGGGTTCCAGCACTTCGATGGCGATGGGCGCGTATTTCATGCACAAGGATACGGCGCGACTGATGCTTTCAAACAAGACTTTGATTTCCGTGAACGTGGAGTATTGTTTTTTGCCTGCGTTCTCCTTTTCAATGACTTCTTCGATTTCGCCGCGGCAGTAAATGACTCCGGCTTCATTCGTGACGCGGCCGACGAGGTCGACGAGTGCTTGCTTGATGATTTCCTTGTCGGTTCCGTATGCATCGAAGTGTAGGAGTACGAGGATGGCGCCGCGCTTGCCCGCTTCCTTGAACATGTTTTCTACTTCGCGTTCCGTGTACTGCTTTTCCGGATCCTTCTGCGGTTCCACGCGCGGTTCTTTATTAGGCGTTTCGTCAGGCATTAGGGCATTCAGGACTTGAAGGATTAAAAGGGGGTTACTTTTTTCCTCTTCGTTCCCGTTCCTTCCATGAGCGCATTCCGGTGTAGGATCGGAATACGGACGTGAATTCCGGTTCGGCTCTTAATGACCGGGCCCTCTGGTGTACGCCTGCAACAGCTGTTCGGAATAACCGGAGCGCTTCGTCTGGGCGAATCATTTGCTGGATCCCGAGCGACTTCTCAAATTGACGCCGTCCCAGCAAGGCGATTCGTCTGACGCGCGTGACAATGACGCGAGCGTGTTTTCTGCGCGTTCTCTCGTCCATATCGCGGGCATTCTTTCCCGTTTGTGCAAGTAACTCTTGCAGTCCGTCAATGTAGTGTTGTCGGGGGTGGGGCGCGTCTAATAACTGCATGTGCCGCAATTCTTCTTTACGCGTCGTCCGGCCCGGTGTTGGAGTGCGGCGTTCCCAGCGCAATCCGAGAACGCCTGCAATCGCGGCTTGCACGGACGCTTCCTGCATTTTGGTCATTAACTCCTTGCGCGCGATCGCGAATCGGGGGTTCGGCAAGTGATGTTGCGTGATCGCGTGGTGGATGAGTTCGCGTTCCTCGCGGGCTTTAGGCATAACCGTATTTTCTGCAAATCCCGTTTAATGCGTTTCGATACGCTCGCTCAATTCACGCGCTTCATGTAGCCGTGCTCGCATAGGTAGTGCGAGTGGCAGTGCGGGCATTCGAATCCTTCCCCGTTTTTCTGCAGGTTGATGCCATAGCCGTGCTGGGAAAAACAGTTTCGGCAATTGTGTACGAGTTCGTCGCCTTTTACTGTCATGCGGAATCCCTCGATTTTTGGGTGGGTAGGCAAAAGATGGAACAAACCTATTTAAAGCTATTCCCGTAATACCTGCGGTTTTGCGGGGTGAAACGGATGAAAATCAAGGATGAAGTACTTAAGACAATTGATCTACTCAAAAAAGCGGGGTTTACGCCCATTGACGCCGTTTTTGAAGGCGCGGTTGGAGTGAAAGAAGATACGACGCTCGCGTATTTCGATAAGCTGAACGACAGCCAAATGGTTTCCGGAGTGATTCGCGTGATCTACACGTTGAAGGATGATAACGTGCGCTTCGTGGAAATTCCCGTCGGCCAGCTTCCTCCCGAGGCAGGCGGCAAGAAGTAATGCTTTACCACTACGTTCTCGCCTTGGTTTTTCTGATATCGATAGCGGGCACGATGTTTCCATTTTTAATGGAGTCGCCGCTTTCCTTGTTTACCTCGCTTTTCTTCTTTTCGAATTTATTCGCGTTGTTTCCGGCGGCACTCGGACTGTTTTTCTTGGGCCGCGGCGTTGAAACGCGTTTGGGTTCACAACACTTTTTGCTGTTGTGGATTCTGCCTTCGTTGATAGGGAGTTCTTTGCAGGCCTCGGGCTCCGGATTCGCGTTTGATGCGTCGGCTTCGATTATGGCGTTGCTTGGAGCAACCGTTGCGTTGAGTCCGATGGATTTGGCGGTAGTGGAAGTCTATCCGGTTCCCGCGTTCGTGGCGGCCATTGTCATTCTCATGATCCACGTGTTTGTGACGCAGGATTTGAACATCGTGCCGTTACTCGTTGGTCTGGCGTATGGTTACGTCGCGTTGTTAACTTATCATCCGACGATGCCGCCGCAGGCACCGTATCCGAGGACGCGATTTTAGTTAACCTAATCCGCTGAGACTGCTGCTCGCAAAATAGGCCACGACGGCAAAAATGACGCTGGCAACGGGTAGCGCTTTCGCGATGCTGACGTACGTGTGCAGCTTGTTATTCGAGTCCTCGATCTGCGAGTTGAAGTACGTTAACAAAATGACGACTTCGATGACGTAGATGCCCATGATCAGCAAGAATTCTCCGGGGGACGCCGAGTTATCACGAATACTGGACGTATCCAATACGCTTCCCAATCCTTTGAAGTTCATTCCCCCGATGCGCGTGCCTCCCGTCGCACTTTCCAGTTGAGAGGTTCCGCCGAGGCCCGAAAGCGAGTTGATGATAATGGTTTGCAGCGAGCTCACGACCGCGAGAACGATGGGCGCGATGAACGTGGCCATCGTATTCAGCAACATCGTAATATCGGATAATAGCTTCTTGAGCGACTCGTCGATCTTTTGCGCGTTGCGGATCTGCATGGAGAGTTGGATCAATGCTTTCGCGGCCGTGTTCACGCCTAATTCCACGGAATCCACCATGACGCGCATGCCGCTTCGAATGGTTTGCGAGGGGAGGTTGCGCATCGCCCCGTAAACGCGATCAAACACGGCGGCTTCGAGGGTTAATCCGAGTAAAACCACGTTTTCCAGTACTTTTCGGAATACGCGGTTGGATACCTTGCTTTTTGGGAGGAATTCGATGGCATGTGCCAACGCGTCTTCCATGGGCCGGTTTTCGGCGAGACGCGACGCCAATACGTAAACGGAATCCTTGAACTCGCCTTCCATGGCCCGGAGTTCATCCTGTACTTTCTTGCGTTCACCGTATTTGCCGAGCAGGTACACGGATATGGCGAGACTCGTCCCAATAATCAAGGAAAAAATGGAGTAGATGTAGAATGTGAAGCCCGCGAATTCTGCGGATGGAATCAGGCGCAGCTGTTCTTCCAGTTCGTATTCCGCAATGTGAGACATCGTCCAGCCGTCGATCGCGTTGCCGATCATGAATACGCCGAAGAACACGAGGATGGCCAGCAGCGTATACGAGAATTGCATGCCCATCCACCGCATGTTTCCTTTCTTGGGGAGCCCGGGGTAATCCGGAGGAATCTCGGGCGCGACGTAGGTCGGTGGCCGCCCTCCCAGGATGTTGTTGCCGTATACGTAAATGCCGGCTGGAATCAATACTCCGTAGATGAGAAAGATGCTGGTTTTAGTGGCAATAGGGACATCTTTCACGAAAGCGGCTGCGATGGGTAGAATAATGGCGAGCATGAGCGGCAGCAAAATCCCGAAATAGTACAGGAATACGGAGGGTTGATGCAGTCCGCGTGCGTACAAATCCATTTTCTCTCGGCTGCCTTCCAATACGTCCGCCGTTGCTTTTTCGAGGAGTTGCGCTCTCCGCTCCTTATCCGTTTCCAGAACCGAGGAACGAATGATCATGAGCGAGTGTTTGAAATCGTCGCTGTAGTTTCCCCATCGGTAAGCCAGCTTGTCCAATCCTTCCTCGATACTCAAGAATTTGCCAATCTGCACGTCCCAGATCAGTTCCTTTAATTCGTCAGAAATTTTTCCCCTTCCGTGTTGCGACGCAAACTCGACGGCCTTCTCGAGATTCGGGTTGATGCGGAGACTCATCACCAAATAATTGATGATTTCCGGAACGTATGCCAATGAACGCATTTTTTCTCGTTCAGCAAACATTTTCGGGTATTGTTGGTAGTACAAACTGCCCATGAACGGGATGAGTACGAATACGAGGGAGACCAACGACGCGATATCGGTTCCCAATTTGAGGATCGGCGCGAGAAAGAGAAAGAAGATGGCTCCGAGCACGACTCCGATTCCAAGTCCGAAGACCATGATGCTTCGAGCGGTCGCGTAAAACTCGGACGCGGTGAGATCCCAGTTCAAGAAATCGAAGAGCTCGCGTTGCTCCGGAGTAAACGCCGGCCCTTTCATGCCGCGGGCCTTGCTGCCGAAATATTTTGTCACGCGAATAAAGAGCGATATTTTAGGTACTGGCGGGGTCTCAAACCCCGTATCATCAAATTTTTCGGTGTAGAGGGATTTGACGTCCGGTTCCTTTTTCGCACGTTCTCTGCGCTCGGGGCGTCGACGGGGAGCGGGCATGCATGCATTACCGGAAGGCGGTATAAAAGCCTTTATAACCGGCCGCGGTTTCAACCGCGTTCATGCACTACGTGACGGACGTGATGCTCGCCCGCTTGTCGCGCTGGCTTCGCTTATTCGGCGTATCCGTTTCCGTTCCGGATTCCACGGACGATGATGCGCTCATCAAGCAATGCATTCGAGAAAAAGCGTCGTTGATCACCAAGGATCGCGGGTTGGCGCAACGCGCTACGGATTACGTTCCATGCACTCTCATTCGCTCCAACGATATTGAAAAACAGTTACTCGAATTCAGTCGCGCTTCGGGATTCTCGTTTAAGCGTTTGAAGGAACGCGATATTCCGAGTCCGCGGATTTGTTCCATGTGCAACGGGGTATTGAAACAAGCGAGCAAGCAACGGGTCCGTGGACGCGTGCCGTTCAAGTCCTGGAAAAACGCGACGTGCTTTTTCAAGTGTTCGTGCTGTCGACGAATATACTGGAACGGATCGCATACGGCTCACATCCTTCGTTTATGGAAGAAGCTGAAAACGCGTTCGGGGGGTTCGGTTAGGTCACCGTGCATTGAAACAGGTCCTGGACCTCTTCTTCATTAACGCCGCGAGTCAGCAATCGCACTTCATCGATCATTCCCTGCACGGACAAATCCAGTCCGGGAAATCCTCCGACGTAGAGGCGGGTTCCGGTATCGACGATCGCCCCGGTTCCACTTGCCGTATCCTCCCCAATGAGCCTTCCGTCAATATAGAGCCGAGCGGTTTTCGTACCCGCATCGTACGTGACCAAAATATGGTGGGGAGTCAGCGTGTAAACGGTTTCCGGGTCGCTCACCGTTAACGCCTCTCCTTGTGGAAAGAAGTGGAACTCAACGCCTGCCGGAACGCTTCCTTGAGGCGTAATGGCGATGTCGGTTTGTCGTATGAAAATGTTGAACGTGCTTACTTTATTGGCGATATACGCGGTATGGCCGCTTCCCATATCCTCGAACAAAACCCAGAATTCATACGTGAATCCGTTGGCCCCTGACACATTCGGTGAGGATTCGCTAACCACAATATCGTCCAATCCGTCAAAACGAAGGCACGGGGGGTACTTGCATTCAGCGGTATTCCGCCAAGTCGGCATCCTGCTCGCTTCCCCGTCTCCCAATAACCCGTTGATTCTTGGAATCGTTTCATCGTGCAATATGTTGCCGCCATTTTCATTCATTTTCCAGACGATTTCTCCAATGCTTGGCTCTTTCAAATAAAGAGGATAGCAAACGAATCGCCCGACGGTTTCCACGTTTTCTCGGATTTGAACCAGGCTTTTTCCGGAGAGTCCGCGGAATACGGCGACGGAGAGTACGACGATGAGCAGCACGCCGGCCATCAGCAGAACGTACTCGAATGCGCCTTGTCCCCGTTTCATAATACCACTAAGACGCATCGGTAGATATAGTTTTCTGTTATGGGGTTAGATGTCAACGGACCGAGCACCACATTTGTTGCTGGATTTCTCGTTGGGTGAGCGCTCGGCTGTATACAGCTAGATCACTGACCCGTCCGTTTAGAAACATGGTATCCATACGGTTTCCAATGACGATGGTGCCGGGAGTCGTCAATATGGCGCCACTCCCTGTTGGATTGACTCCTTGACGTTCCCCGTTGATGTAAATCTCTTTTTCTTGCGTTGCTACGTCATACGTAAATGCAATGTGGGCCGGTTCGTTGGGGTTTAACTGAAATTCGTCCGTACCGTCTCTTGCGGCTCCGGAAGCCGTAGCCACAACGAATCGAAGGTTTCCCTGCAGTTTGGACGCGGGCCCTCCTCCGGGAACCGATAAGTCAAACATGAATGATAAAGACGGACTGCCTCGGAATAGAATGGGCTGCAGATCATCTGTCTGATAGCCATCGGCAGTATACCATAACATGACGGTGATTCCGTCCGGGCCTAATGCCACCATTTGTTCGGGAACGATTTGATCTTGGTCATCGTCATCATCGAACTTCAAACACGTGCCAAACTTACAAATGTCGGTCGCCCATTCCGCTCCCGTTACGTCGCCGTGGTTTTGCTTCGGGCCTTGATCATGCACGATGCTTCCACTGCCTTCATTCATGCGGTATGCTAGAATGGTTTCGTGTTGGCTTTTCCAGTAATGCGGAAGACAATTAAGATCCTCGATTTTCTCCGTGCTTTCTTGGATTTGAACCAGGCTTTTTCCGGAGAGTCCGCGGAATACGGCGACGGAGAGTACGACGATGAGCAGCACGCCGGCCATCAGCAGAACGTACTCGAATGCGCCTTGTCCCCGTTTCATAACGGCATTAGGGGAAGCGCTTTTTAAATCGATTTTCCGTTATCGCTAACGGTGCATTTTCATGAAGCCCGGAAAGACGGAACGGTATTACAAAGAAAAGCTGGAGAGCGAAGGCTGCTTATTGTGTTCCCTTATCGACCCGGATAAAAGTTTCTTGGAACGCGGAGTCGAAATCGCGAAGGCCGCGTACGAGGAAGGAAGCGACGTGATCTTGATTGGCGGGAGTTTGGGTGCGCAAGGCTCGCAATTGGATGAAACCGTACGCATGATCAAGGAGGAAGTCAAGATTCCCGTCGTGTTATTTCCTGGAAACATTTCGGGTTTAACGCATCACGCCGACGCCGTGTACTTCATGCAGATGATGAACTCGCGGGACGTGTACTGGCTTTCGACGGCGCAGATTCAGGCGGCTCCCGTCGTATATCGCTCGAAAATCGAGGCGATTCCCACCAGTTATTTAGTCGTTGAACCGGGTCAAGCGGTCGGATGGATCGGAAACGCGAACCTGGTGCCGCGTGCGCGAGCGGATTTGGCTGCGGCGTGTGCGTTATCCGCGAGATTCTCTGGGAGCCACGTATTGATTTCGGATGTGGGAAGCGGTGCGCCGGAGCCGGTTCCAAACGAGATGATTGCTTCGATTGCAAAAGCATGCAGTGACGATGTCGTGTACTTCTGTGCGGGGGGTATACGCTCGCCGAAGCAAGCCGCGGAAGTGATTGCGGCGGGTGCGGACGGCATTCAAATCGGCACGGCATTTGAAGGAGGGGATATTCGCAAGAAGATCCGTTCCGTGCGGGAGGCCATGAAAAAGGAAGGAAAAAAACGAGTTTAGTGCAGAACGGGCGTTCCTCCGTTTCCGGCGGGAAGTGACGTAGTTTTTTTCCGCAGAATATTTTTTTGTGTTCGATTTCTCTTTCAACGAAACGTTTTTATAGGATGAGTCTTCTTCTTTTTCTTAGAGGAATAATGGACTCAAGCATCCGCTGGAATCTGTCGTGCACGCGGTTTAGCATGAGCCCCCTCCATCTGTTGCGCTTTACCATTAAGGGAGCGTAACAGGATGATGCGTTTTCGGCTTTGAAAACGTGGACTGGTTTTGGATTGGCGAAGCCGTTAGTCTCCTTTATGTTTTTTTTTGATTAACCATATCCCAGAGGTGATGTGCTGAAATTGAGTGCGTGAAAGCAGGCTCTGACGATTGGAGAGCCGAACCGCTAGGAGGCATAATCCGACATATGGTTTTGAAAGTCTCTCGCGTTATCCTGCTTTCTCTTCCCTTTGAATTCGGGTGATTGAAATCGAAGAAGAACGTTTGTCCATGCGGTGGACGAGTACCTTGAAGTATGTGCATGAAAAATGGACGGAATATTGCGAAAGCGAATCCGACGAATCGTCCGGCTTGTAATGAAGTCGGTCGTGAGACCGGTTCCTCTCATCAAAAAGCGTTAAACCGTATTCGCGAAGAAAACGCCTAGCTCACACGCTCACTAGGAGTCTATTAAGGTGGTGCGAGAGAAGAGGACAAACAACCCAAAGGAGGCAAATCCTTGAGAAGAAGAGATTGGTTTTTTGTCTTGTTTCTCTCCAATACCACCAACGCTTAAATTCGAGTGCACTATTATAAGCCGCGACCTCCTATAAATACCTTTCCATTTCAAGGGCTTTATACTTAAAAATACGTCTTCCGCCGATATTTATTTGGCTATTGACGCATTTTCTCCCCCTGATCTTTGGGCTTTGTCGAACCATTTTTTAATGGATTCTAAACGTTCTGTTAGTTTTTCCTCTTGCTTCTGTACGGACTTCAAGCGAAGCTGTAGCGATTCCTTTTCATCCGCCAAATTTTTCGCGAGTTCCGGTTTGTTTTTAGGAACAAATAACGTGCCTACAAAACGGTACACTGTTTTTCCTTCCGCGGATTTCCCGAGCTCTTCGGAGGCCTTTTCCAATTCCTGAACTTGGAGAGCGATCTGTTGCTTCTGGTACGATACCATCTGCAATTGCTGCTGCAGTTGCTGAAAGTCGGCGAGTTGTCTCTTCATTTCATCGTTCATTTCCATAGACGCATTACCTCGAATTTCTTAGTGGACTGGAAACTATTTAACCCCCTTCCTTGTCGCGCGTTCTCCTTTACGCATGCGCCGGTATTCTTCTTCCGTTTTCTGCATGGTTTCCGCGTCGACGAGACCTTGTTCGCGGAGCGTTTTCAATGAAAAGCGGATGGTCGGATGTTTATACACCCATTCCAGGCTGTTAAGGGCTTCGCGTTCCGTAAACGTGTTCCCTCCGGTCGAACAATTGCGCGCGTACATGCGCATCACGTGTTCCGCTTCCAGTTTGGGAATTCCGTCTTTCAAACACGCTATGGATAAGGTCATCGAGCCGTAATACCGCTTGCCTTCCCCGACTCCCAATAAAATGAGTTGCATGGCCGGAAGTTCCAAGTACTTGCCTTTAAACGTGCGTTGAAGCTGCGGTTGTTGCTTCCGAATCCGTTCTTCCAGCTCGCGGGAAACGCGTTTCACGTTCGCGGGAATTTTCTTCGCGTCTCCGGTCGTCGTCGCAATGCGTGCTTCAATCGCCGCGCGCAACAATTGCAGGAACTCGGGTTTTTCGAACAGCAGTTTTCCGTTTCGGAGAGGGGCGTTCACCAAGTCGGTTCCGAATCGCAAGTAATCGTTCAATGAAATCAAAAAACGGTTTTCTTCCAAGGAAAGAGAGGGGTATTGGTCTTTCGCGAATGCGGCAAACGCTTGCGGGTCCTCGTCTTGTAGTGCGCGAATCACGTGTTTCGCTTCCGCTCTCGCGTATTGCCGTGTCATGAACGCATTCCCGGAAGCAGCCAGCAGCATGCGCGCCAGTGCGAACTCGATCGCTTCTTCGTGAGCGCTATTTTCCTTCCATTCCGAGCCTTTCAAGCGATTTTCCACCCTGGCTTTTGCGCGTTCGAGTTGCTCGTCGCTGACGGTCTGCTGGCTTTCCAAGTACTTGCGCGCTTCGGAGGTGTATGGGTAAAGAATGGGGTGCATGTCCGTTCAATGGAAATACCTGTCAGCCTACGCTTTTTTAATGCCTTGAGGCCGAGGGGTTCCACTTAGAAAACGTCTTTCGCGTCTATCTTTTCTTTTTTCCGTGTTTCTTCACGCGGAGCGTTTTATGGGGTATTGACGCCTGTTCCGTTATGGCGGAATGTTGCGCCTGCAAGTCCCGTTCGATGAGATGGCGTGCGGCTTCCTCGACGCTGGCTTTAGGCGAGGGCTCGAACACGTGCGGTTTCATGTGCTCGGACAGGTATCTCGTGAGAGCGGCCCGCGTTTTCACTCCTTGCACGCTTTCATGAAATTCCCGGTTCCGCTTTAAGCTCTCGCGCACCCGTTCCCTAAGCATGGGATACTTCTGAATCGCCTTCAAATCAAATAGGTTGACGAGCGCCTTCGTTTCCTTGCGCTTGAATCGAACCAAGTGCACTTTCGCTTCGTCCAAACGTTCCGTACGCAACGCGTCCTGAATGCGTTCTTTCGCATCCATGCGATCCGCGTTCAGTTTCTGGAAGTATTTTGCGTGATCGTTGAACTCTTGAGACAAAATGAGAATACGTTGGTCTTTGGCAGGTAGCCGCTCGATTCCCACCATGGTTTCCATGCTTTCGTACTTTTCGACGAGTCCGTAGAAGCTCTTGCTCAAGTACATGATGGCCAGTAGCGTGTATGTTCCGGGAATCAGGAGCCCGAGGTACAGCTCCGGAAATACGTAATAGACGGAGAGCATGGCGGCCAATCCGACGAGGGTAAGTATAATGCCCGTGAACACATCGGCGGCCTGTCCTTCAAAGTGCTCGATGTCTTCGTTAGGTGGTTTGAACGTGCGTTCGATGAGCCCGCCCGCGACTTTGCGCGTGATGAACTTGAGTTCGGCAATGAATTTGTATACGGGCCAGATGATCAACGGCAGCAGCAGCAAACTCGGCGAATATTCTGCGGGGATGAACTCCAGCAAGGGAATCGCGATTTCTTCTTGCATCAAATAACTCAAGTACACGATGGAAACCGCTATCAAAAGGTTCTTGAAGAGTTTGCCGAGGGAACGAATGTACGTGTTCTGAAACGCCACGTCTCTCGCCAAATGATCGACCGCATTCATTTGACGTTGCAGGATCCGGCTGTCGTTTTGAAGTTGAATCGGGAATATTTTTTCGAATGCGGCGGCAATCGCATTTCTTCGATCGTACAAGAATGGGAGCATGCTCGTGGTGACGATCGTGAGCAGAAAGGCGAGGGCGAGAATGTCGGATGCCTGCGGTAAAATGTTTTGGGCGGCTATGGCGATAATGATCGCGAATTCTCCGAGCGCGCCCATGAGAATGCCTCCGGTGACCGCGCTCTTCAACTCCATTCCGATGGCCGTTCCCGTAATGCCGTGCGCCACGAGTTTAGCGAGCACGTACCCGATCGCGAGCGCCACTAGCATGTAATAAATTTCCGGGTTTTGAGGCAGCGTCACCGTGGCACCAAAGCTCACGAAGAAGAACAAGACGAAGAACTCCCGGAATAACCCGAGCTCTTTCTTGATGCGGTCCCCGAAAACACTTTCCGAGAGTGCGAATCCCGCGAAGAACGCGCCGATAGCAGGCGTCAAACCCAGGTACGTGGAGCCGAAGAAGGAGACGATGAGGAAGACGCCCATACCGTACAGCCACATCTGGTCTTCGCGGCCGATGCTACTCAACAGGTTGAGCGCGTGCTTTGAGATTTTACTGACGATAAAGAACATGGCGATGACGAAGAAGAGCGCGTTGATGACGAGGATGTTCAAGGTTTGTTGAGAGGCGAGAGCGGCCACGAATACGAGCACCAAGATCGCGAAGAAGTCTTCGAGGATGAGTACGGAAATGGTGACGCGGGCCTCCGGAGTTTCGATGAGCTTTCGCTCGATCAGAAACTTTCCGGTTATGACGGTGCTGGTTGCGGTGAGCATGGCGCCGATGACCATCGCTTCAATGTCCGTGAACCCGAAGAATTTGGCAATGAAGAATCCGGCGATGAACGCGAACAACATTTCCACGGCCGCCAGAATCGTGGCGACGGCACCCGTTTCCTTGAATCGTTTGATGCTGAGCTCTAATCCCAAGTAGAACAGCAGCATGGTCACGCCGATTTCTCCGAGTAAGGTCGTAATGGAAGTGCCTTCGCCAGCGAGCACTTGAAATCCGAGGGGGCCGAGGACGAGTCCGGCGGCAATGTATCCGAGAGCGGCACTCTGGCCCACGCGCGTAAACAGGATTCCGGAAAGCAAGGCCGTCAGTAGGACGACCCCGATCTCAATGATGGGCAGTTGTTCGACGGAAACCATGAGAAGGTTAGGTCATTGCAATAAAAACGCTTTGGGTCTTTGGGGGCCGATACCTTTTTTTATAGTGCCCGTCTTTTCCTCGTCATGCCACTTTCTTCTTTAGGGGTATGGATGGCTGCGGTGTTAGTGGTCGCAAGGTATTTCAGCACGCCGATTGCGAGGAGACTGGAACGCCACCACATGCGTCTCGTCAGTTTTTCAGCGGGCTTGTTCATCGCCTACTTTTTCCTGGCGTTGTTGCCAGTGGTTTTCCGTGCACCTGCCTCCATTCAACGCGATCTGTTTGCAGCCATGCTGCTGGGGTTGGCAACGATTCACCTCGTGGAAAAGTATGTGTACCAGCACGTGACGAATCGCAAAGAGCTGTTGAAAGAGCTTGGAGAACTACACGTTCTGGGCTCGTTCGCCGACAGCTTTATCATAGGGTTCGCGATCGTCGTCGTATTGGATGCCGGTTTGCGTCCGGGAGAAGTCTACTTCATATTGATTCCGTTCCTCTTGCATACGTTGGCGGCCAGCCTTTCCACCGCTCACATCCATGCGCACTTCAAGCTCGGTTTTTTGGGCAATGCCCTTCTCTCTTCCGGTCCGTTGGCCGGTGCCGTGGCCGCATCCTACTTGCAATGGACACCTTCCTACTTTTATCTCACGTTCGCTTTCTTGCTTGGAGTCATTCTGTACTCGGTGCTCCGAGGCATTTTACCGCAGAAAAAAAAGGGCGAGCCCCTCTTCTTTTTCTTGGGTCTCGTGATCGCGTGGTTTGCGCTGTGGATCGTGCATTGACGGGCAAGGAAACGCTTTTTATTCCCTGATTCCGCAATCCTTTCAAGACATGTGGATCGCGACCCAGAATATGATGTTCCTTGGCCTAGCGCTCATCTTCGTAGGCCTCTTCATTCTCGTGTTGTCCGCCATGATCTTGCGCAAGAAGAATCGTACGGGCGGCATTCTCTTGTTGGGTCCGTTGCCTATTGCGGTCGGATCGTTGGACAATCCGCGCATGATGCAGAGTTTGTGGATGATCGGCCTCCTTTTAATTCTCGTTTACGCCGTATTCTTATTCCTCTCCGAGTGATGCATGATGATGTCCATTTTACTCGCCAAAAAAAAGCTCGCGAATCCGACGGTGCTTGCAAGCGGCATTCTCGGAACCTCTGCCATGCTCATGCAGTATGTGGGGAAATGCGGGGCCGGCGCCGTCACCACGAAATCCTGCAATTTGCAGGGCCGAACGGGTCATCCGAACCCCAGCGTGATTTCGACTGAACATTTCATGTTAAATGCGGTGGGGTTATCGAATCCGGGTGCTGAAGAAGAACGGGAAACCGTGAAAGAACTCAAGCGAAAAACAGCGATCCCGGTTATCGCAAGCGTTTTCGAGCGTTCTCCCGCTCATTTTGCGGAGGTCGCGGCTTTGATTTCTCGTGCGGAACCTGATTTTATTGAACTGGATTTGTCGTGTCCGAACGTTGAAAGTGAGCAGCGCATGAAAGGCTATGGGGAGTTTGCTTCCAATCCGGATCTGGCGTTCAAAGTCGTTTCCGAGGTTAAAGATCAATGTCGTCTTCCCGTGTTCGCTAAACTCTCTCCTAATTGCTCGGACATTGCCGTGATCGCTCGTGCGTGTGAAGAGGCGGGCGCGGACGGTATTACGGCGATTAATACGGCGAAGGGTATGGTGATTCAACCCGAGCTCAGGAGACCGGTTCTGGCGAATCGTTCGGGCGGCGTATCCGGGCCGGCGTTGAAACCGATTGCCATCAAGAGCGTTTACGACGTGTATGAAGCCGTCGATATCCCCATTATCGGGACGGGGGGTGTGACCACCGGTCGCGATGCCGTTGAAATGATGATGGCCGGTGCATGCGCGGTAGGCGTAGGCAGCGCGGTTTATTGGAATGGATTCAACGTATTCAAATCCATCACTCGTGAAATGCAGGGCTGGATGAAGAAAAACCATTTCACGTCGGTACGGCAACTCGTGGGCGCTGCGCATGAGTAAACCCGCGCTCGCATCCGCGTTCGATATCCCGGACGCGTTCACGATTCAGTCAGTGCGTCAAGAAAATTATCGCATCAAGACGTTTGTTTTCGATCGATCGCTTCCTTGCAAGCCAGGCCAATTCATCATGCTCTGGATTCCCGGGGTCAACGAGCGTCCGTTAAGCGTGTACCGTTCTCACCCACTCTCTGTTAGTGTGGCGAGCGTGGGGCAATTTTCCGAGAAACTCTTTCACTTGAAGCACGGGGATCGCGTGGGAATTCGCGGGCCCTACGGAAACGCATTCGAATTAAAGGGAAAAAACATTCTTTTGGTGGGAGGGGGGTATGGTCTGGTACCGCTCAGCTTCCTGGTCACCGAGGCCAGGAAAAAGCGCGTTCGTTGCACCGTGGTTATCGGAGCCAGAAAGGCGGCGGATGTCATACTGGAAAACGAGTTCAAGAAATTAGGGTGTCGAGTGTTCGTCTGCACGAATGACGGGTCCGCCGGAAAAAAAGGTTTGGTAACGCAAATCGCGAACGAGTTACTCTCTGGAGAGCGCTTTTCCGCGGTGTACGGCTGTGGTCCAGAGAAAATGGAGGCCGCGTTAGTGCATGTGGCCCGCGCACATCGCGTTCCCGTGTACGTCAGCGTGGAACGTTCGATGAAATGCGGGTTCGGAATCTGTGGCGCGTGCGTCATCGGTGATCGGTTGGTGTGCGCGCACGGCACTATTTTTACGGGAGAGGAATTGAAGTCGAATCCCGACTTCGGCAAACAGTACTTGGATTGGAGCGGAAAACGCAAGCGCTACTGAGCCTTAACTAAACCTTATTATTTCGGCGTTCTGTGAGATGATGCGGTCGTCATGCTCATCAAAGGCGGAAAAATCGTTTCCAGCAACTCGCTATCGGTAGCGGACGTGCGCGTTCGCGGGGAACGGGTATTGGAGGTCAGGCGATCGTTGCGTCGGGAGTCCGGAGAAACGGTTATTGACGCCAAGGGCTTGTTCGTGCTTCCCGGAATGGTGGATTCTCACGTGCACTTTCGGGATTTCAAAGACGTGATGAAGGAAGACTGGTTTTCCGGTTCGGCGGCGGCATTGGCCGGAGGGGTTACTTCGGTGATCGAGATGCCGAACAGTTCGCTTCCTACGGTTTCTGAGGACGCATTGAATGCGAAACGGCTTGTGGCCTCCAAGAAAGCATTGTGCGATTACGGTTTCTTTTTTGGCGCGACGCCTTCGAACCAGGACGCGTCGCATCGGGCGCAGCACGAAACGGATGTGGCGGGACTGAAAGTGTTCATGGGCGCTTCCACGGGACGGTTGCTGGTTCACGCGTTCGGCGACTTGTACTCGCATTTCTCGAAATATGGCAAGCCGATTGCCGTTCATGCGGAGGATCACGAGTGTCTCGAGTACTTTGCTAACCGGTTGGGTGAATCGCATTCAAAACAACGGGATCCGTTGTGCGCGGATCTGGCCGTAAAAAAGGCGTTGGCGCTTGCTCATAATACGCGGACGAAATTGCACGTCTGTCATGTGACGACTCGGGAAGACGTGTTGCAGGTCCAAGAAGCGAGGAAGCGCGGTGTGTCGGTGACTTGCGAGGTCACGCCCCATCACCTGTTTCTGGACGAAACGAATGAAAAATCGTTGGGCGCTTTCTCGAAGGTGAATCCGCCGTTACGCTCGAAAAAAAACCGGTTTGCGCTCTGGGATTTTCTGAATCGTGGCGCCATTGACACGCTAGCCACGGATCACGCGCCTCATTTGAAGACGGAGAAAGCGCGCGACGTTTCGGAGGCTCCCGCGGGCGTCCCGGGATTGGATACGGCGCTTCCGCTCATGTTGAATGCCGTCAATGAAAAGAAGCTCTCGCTTCCGGACGTGGTCCGCTTGTATTCTTTCAATCCGGCTCGCCTTTTCGGTGTGAGCGGCGCGGGTTCCATCGCGAAGGGAAGTCGGGCGGACCTCGTGCTCGTTGACATGACGAAATCGCACGAAGTGTTGGACGGGAATTTGTTTACGAAGTGCGGGTGGAGTCCGTTTGAAGGCTGGAAGTTGAAGGGCCGGGTCGAGAAAACGTGGGTGCGTGGTCAACTCGCATTCGACGAGGGAAGCATTGTCGCCCGTTTGCCATTCGGTAAACCCCTTTCGTTTGGTTAGTTCTTTTGGTCGAGCTTTTCTTGGTGAAGAAAAGGTCGTTTGGTTGGTTCTTTTGGTCGAGCTTTTCTTGGTGAAGAAAAGGTCGTTTGGTTGGTTCTTTTGGTCGAGCTTTTCTTGGTGAA